>JAABUI010000523.1_pt1 | contig 27835 bp, 28 predicted proteins | sample 5559111 | NCBI WGS metagenome assembly JAABUI01 (sample SAMN10711870, study PRJNA513365) | rock metagenome | isolation source: Antarctica rocks | place: Antarctica: Victoria Land, Buttleship Promontory | reverse complement strand
CGCCTGGTTCGCCGGCTACCGCGGCCCGCTCGCGTTCTGCGTGTTCGTGGAGACCGGCACGTCGGGGGGCGACACGGCGGCGCCGGTCGCGGCCCGCTTCCTGGCCGGACTGCCGGGGTAGGCCACCCGTATGACGACCCCCGAGAAGCAGACGCCCGACCCGCACGGCGGCCTGTCCGCCACCGGCACCACCGCCGACGAGATGCACCCCGGTCAGCCCGGCCCTGGCACGTCGTACGGCGACCCGGGCGGCACCGATACTGCCGACGAGGAGGTCGAGGAGGGCAAGCAGGACCAGCCTTAGCCTTGCCCGTCGTGCCCCTGCACCTGGTCGACCGCAGCCCCATGGTGCCCGCTGCATCTCTCGTGGCGGCTCTGGTCCCGCCGCCGCGCTTCGACGCGGCCCGCTTCGGCACCTACGAACCGGATCCGGCGCAGCCCACCCAGGCCGCGGCCCTCGATGCGCTGACCGCCTTCTCCGCAGCAGGTAAACCATCGCCGAGACGGCTGTTCGGCGGCGACCGGCGGCCGCGGGGCCGGCCGGGCGTCTATCTCGACGGCGGCTTCGGCGTCGGCAAGACGCACCTGCTCGCCGCGCTGTGGCACGCCTCACCGGCGCCGCGGGCGTACGGCACCTTTGTGGAGTTCACCCACCTGGTCGGAGCACTCGGCTTCGGCGCCACCGTGGAGGCGCTGTCGACGCACCGTCTCGTGGCGATCGACGAGTTCGAGCTGGACGATCCGGGGGACACGGTGCTCGTCTCGACGCTGCTCGGCCGGCTGGTGGACGACGGTGTCCGGGTCGCGGCGACGTCCAACACGCTGCCCCGGGCGCTGGGTGCCGGCCGCTTCGACACCGCCGACTTCCTCCGGGAGATCCAGGGACTGGCGGAGCACTTCGTCTCGGTGCGCGTCGATGGTGAGGACTACCGCCACCGCGGGATGCCGGTGGCGCCGTCGCCACTGACCGATGCGGTCGTGTTGAGCCGCGCGGAGGCGACGCCCGGCGCGTCCTACGACGCCTTCGACGCCCTGCTCGGGCACTTGGCGCAACTGCACCCGTCCCGGTACGGCGCCCTGGTCGACGGCGTCCCGCTCGTCTGTCTCAGTGGTGTCGAACCGGTCGTGGACCAGGCGGCCGCGCTGCGGCTGGTGGTGTTGGCTGATCGACTGTACGACCGGGACGTGCCTGTCGTAAGCAGTGGCGTGCCGTTGGACGAGGTCTTCCCGGGCGAGCTGCTGGACGGCGGCTACCGCAAGAAGTACCTGCGTGCGGTGTCCCGGCTGACCGCGCTGGCGCGGCAGGCGCAACAGGTCTGACCTGTGGGTTTGGGTGCCAGCGCGAGTGGCCCGGGCGGCGGCGCCGGGACCCGTGCAAACGCATTGCAAACGGGCCTACTCGTCGAGGAGCTGCGCGACGAGGTCAGCAGCCGAACGGTCCATGCCTTCGGTCACGTGCGAGTACAGATTGAGGGTGATGGCGATGTTGGCGTGGCCGAGCCGTTCGCTGACGACCTTCGGTGAACGCCGGCGAGCAACGCAAGAGTCGCGTAGGTAGGCGGAGGTCGTGCACCCTGATGTGGGGGGAGGCCGGCCTGGCCAGCGCGGACCGTCCGGCGGTGTCCGATGCGCGTCGGGTTCAGGCTGAGCAGCCGGGTCGCCCCTCGGCCTCTGCCCTTGGGGTGCCTACCGTCTGGACCCGGTCGATGACGTGCCGGTCTGCCTGATCGAGACCCGAGCAGCGTCGAGGTCGAGGTCGCCCCACCGCAGCGCCGCCACTTCGCCGCGGCGCATCCGGGTGGTCAAGAACAGGCGCCACATGGCGAAGAGCCGGTCGTCCGCGACGTGGCCGGGGTAGCGGACGGCCTCGTCCCGGGTCCAGGTGCGCATCTCGACGAGGGCCTTGCGCGGCGCCAGGAAGGCGAGCAAAGCCCCACCGCCCCCTTCCAGGTCCGCGATTGCGCGACACGCTCCACGACGGCCAGGATCGCGAAGATTGCCCCGTCGGAGGATGTGCTTGATCTTTCTTGGGCAACAAGCAGACGCTGACTGTGCCAGCTTGTCGACACCGCCAGTCTCGGCTTCTCTCACGAGCGGAAGGCTGGCAGCCGGCAAGAAGCAGCACCAGGTCCGCTCGGGTGGCTGTTCGGCCGCGGTGTCGAGCGATGTGGCCACGCGGCGCCGAGCGGCGCCCATGCGCCTTCCTCGCCGTGCGCCTACGTTCCGTAGGAGTTAACCTGACGGTAGTCCAATGCCGGCGGATCCACTGCACGGCGGTCCCGGGCCACCGACCGATGGGTCGAGTGAGCGGACCCGGACCAGGCTCAGCCAAGGAGAAGGCACCCGATGACCGTGCGATCGGCGCAGCTTGCGGCGCCCCCAGTCCTTCCGCTGGCGCCTGGCTGCCGGTCCGGGCCCGGCTGGGGCCGCAGCGCTCGGCGCCGGCTGGTGCGGTTGACCGTGACGCTCGCGGTGGCCGGTGTGCTCGTGCCACTGGCCGGGGTCGCTGCTCTGTGGCCGCTGACCCCCGCGGTACGCGACGCCGAGCAGCGCATCACGGCCCGGCTGCAGCAGCACCAGGCGCGTGACCCGCACGCCCTGGGCGGGCCGGACAAGGTGGGGGTCGCGGTGGTTGCGACCGAGGACAGCCGGTTCCTGTCCCACCACGGGCTGGACATGGTCGGGGTCCTACGGGCGGGCTGGACAACGCTTCAGGGCAGCCAGCGGGATGCGGGCGGTGCGACGTTGGACCAGCAGCTCGCCAAAAACCTGTACACCGCCGACACGGTGTCGGCGAAGGTGGAACAGATCGAGCTGTCGTTCAAGCTTGAGGCGCAGTACAGCAAGCCGCAGATCTTGGAGATGTACCTGGCGGAGGTCTACTTCGGGCACGGCTTCTACGGCCTGCCTGCTGCCGCCCGGGGCCTGTTCGGCGTTGCCCCCACCGAGTTGTCCTGGGCGCAGGCGAGCCTGCTCGCCGGGCTGGTCCAGGCCCCCAGTGCCTACGACCCCTACCGGCACCGGGACCTGGCTAAGCAGCGGCAGCGGCACGTGCTGGAGCGGCTCGTCGCGACGCACACCCTGAGCCAGGCGCAGGCCGACGCTGCCTACGCTGATCCACTCGGGCTGCGGTAGATGGCTGCTTCGGCCCGTCACGCCCGGCAGGCGGCCCCGGGCAATGCCCTTGACGGCGCGGCACCTGCCCTGGGCGCGCTCGAGGTGGGGCGGCGCCCGAGGGCGGCCGCTCTGGCGGTGCTGCTCGCCGGCTTCGTCGCGCTGCTGATCGGGGTGGAGGCAAACGGTCCGGTGGTCAGCGCGGACCTGGGGGTGCGTACCTGGGTGCTGGCACACCACCCGTCCGGCCTGGTGGCGCTGTCCACCGCCGTGACCGACGTCGCAAACCCGGAGGTGTCGGTCATCGCCTTGCTGGTGGTTGCGGCAGCGCTGAGCCTCTGGCGCGGCACCGCCGCTCCGCTCCTGCTGGCGCTGCTGGGCGCCGGCGCCCTCACCGCGGCGGTGCTGGTGCTGAAGACGTGGGTGGGTCGACCCGGCCCGGCGCTGAGTCACGGGCACGTCGGTACAGGCTACTTCCCGTCCGGGCACACCACCTCGTCGTTCCTGTGCTACGGCCTGATCGCTTTGTTGCTGACCTACCGCGGCCCGGCGGGGCGGTACGGGCCGGCGTTCCGCGTCGGGCTGTGCGCCGCTGCGTTAGTCGGCACGGCGATGGTCTACAGCAACTTCCACTGGCTCAGCGACGTGCTGGCCGGGCTGACGCTGGGAGGCGTCCTGCTGTGGGCTGCCGTCGCCGTTGCCGCGCGTTGGCCCGGGGTGTGGGCGCCGGACGCCCTGCTCCGCCGTCCCGTCCGGTCACCCGATCCGGCGGACACCGACGGGCCGCCCAGGGCGGGGCGCAGCCGGCGCGCGGGCGGCTGACCGACAGCCGGACCGGCAGCTGCGCAGCGTAGGAGTGGGGTTCACGATGGTGGTGAACCGGCAGGACCGGGTCCGGCGGAGATTTGGCCACCCCCTGGTGACCCTGTCCGCTCGGCGCGAGGGAGCAGACGGTTCTCGTTGAGGAGACCCGCCGCAGCCGTGGATATCCGGGTAACTGGCTCCTTGCCGAACGGACGCTTGGAGCATCACCGGTATCCCGTGTGCGGCACGTGTGGGATCCGACTTAGTCAGTTGGCTGAGACCGGTGGGCCGGGATGGGACTTCGGGACCGGCGCCGGCCTGCCCGGGCGGCTACGGACGAAGTCGGCTACCCGTTACTGGCGTCGGCGGCCCCGTCCGAGCCCGAGCGCGACCATCGCGCAGAACAGCATCAACAGGCCGGCCACGACGTGCCGCCGCCCGTGCTCACCGAAGATGAAGTACAGGCCCAGGACGGCCAGAGCCAGCGACAGCGCCAGCAGCGAGCCGGTGCCGCGCGCAGCACCTCCACGTGCAAACCGCCCCGCGGGCGTTTTCACTGTCGGTCCGTCCTTCCACTAAGCAAGGCTGCTGCCGCAAGATGGACGGCGCGCCTTGGCGGGGGGTGGGACACAGGTCGATGGCGGTGCCTCGCCGCGTCAGTCGCGTTCCACCAGCAGCACCTTGAGCCCTCCGGTCAAGGAGGCGCACACGTTGTAGAACGCCGCCGCCAACGGGGCCAGGGTTGCGAGCAGCACCGCCCGAGGGCGGCCAGGAGCGCGGCTGCCCCAAGGAAGCCCGAGAACGTCAGCACCGGTGACCCACCGCCTACGGGCGCGAACAGGTTGTTCACCGTCTGGGGCACCCCGAGGGCGCCCAGCCCGCTGTACAGGGCAGCGGCGGCGGCTATGGCTATGGCTACGGACGCCAGCACCAGCGAGGTCAGCAGCGCCACCTTGAACACCGACCAGGGATGGATCCGGCGCAGTCCCAACACCGCGCGCCGGGGGCCGGGGGCGGGCCGTCCGGCCGCCCCGTCGTGCGAGCGCCCGGCCCGGTCCTGGACCGGCAACCCGGCCGGTGCGCTCACCGGCCACCACCGACCTGGCCACGGTCCTTCCCGCGGGACAAACGCATGCGCACTCCCGCCCTTTCCATCGACTGGGCCTGGTCGGTCTCGGTCGCCCAACACATTGGGCCTAGCTTCGAGCCGCTCTCTCACACGAGCCATTCCTTGCAGCGGGATGGCCGCACCGTATCCCTACACGGCGTAGGAGTCGATCCGGGCGCCGGGTCACGGTGGCGCCTACCGCCCTGGCGGCAGGCAGGTCCGGCAGCGGGTGCTGACCGGTGGCGCGGTTCAGGCCTTCCGGCCTTGCTTGAGGATCTCGCGGGCGATCGGCAGGACCGAGATCAGGACGACGAGGGCGGCCACGACCTCAAGGTTCTTGCCGATGACGTCGACCTGTCCGAGGTAGTAGCCGAGCAGGACCACGCCGGTGCCCAGAGCAGGGCGCCGACCGCGTTCCAGAGGATGAAGACGCGCAGCCGCACCCCGAACGGTGCCGATCAGGGGGTTGAGGCAAGGTGCGCACCACGGGTACCAAGCGGGCCAGCACGATGGCCTTCGGCTCGCCGTAGGCGTCCAGGACCTCACGGGCCTTGCGTGCGCACGTAGGACGCCTTGAACAGCTTGCTGCTGGGCTTGTCGAACAGTGCGGGGCCGGCTTCGCGGCGATGAGGTAGCCGGGCTCCGCTCCGAGGAAGGCCGCGACGGTTATGGCGAGGCAGACCAGGACGATGTTGGGGTGCAGGCTCCTGTCGAGCCGACTGGTGGCGGCGAACCCGGCCGCGAACAGCAGGGAGTCACCCGGCAGGAAGAAGCCGAGCAGCAGCCCGGTCTCGGCGAACACGACGAACAGCGCGACCGGCAGGCCGGCGAGATGAGCAGCTGCTTGCCGTCCAGGACCGCGGGCAGGGCGTAGCCGGCGGCGCTCAACGGGCAGTCATCGTCTGCCGGGCAGCGAAGCCAGCGGCGATCTCGGCGTCACGCCGCGCCACTCCGACCAGCAGGCGTTAACGAACAATGTGATGGCCAGGGAGCTGCCGGCCGAACAGCGTCCAGGTGAGCTGGCGGGCGGCGATGGTGAACAACGGCCCGGTGTGGGCGTAGGAGACGATGCTCGAGGCGGACAGCACCCTGACCAAGCCGGTGCTCAGCAGCGCCGCGGTGGAACCCCACAGCAGGCAGTACAGGGTCAACGGCGCGGCCCCGCGACCCGGGCCGGCAACCAGCTGGGCGCTCACCCGGCGAAGGGCGGGATCGGCGAGCAGGTCACGAGCGGGTCCGGGTGCGGCCAGGCACCCGCGATACGGTACGCCGATCTCCGACAACATGTGGGAGCTGGGAGGGTGGTGTAGCGGGCGGATGGGGTGGTCGGCGCAGCGTCCGGTTGCACCGCCCTGGCTCACTGCGAACGTCCGGGCCTTGGCGGCGGTGAGCTTCCTGCAGGACGCGGCCAGCGAGCTGCTCTATCCGATCCTGCCGATCTTCCTGACCGTCACACTCGGGGCGCCAGCGGCGGTGGTCGGTGTCGTGGAGGGGGTCGCCGAAGGGGTCGCCGCTGTTACCAAGCTGCTGGCCGGGCGGCTGGCAGACCGCCGGGCCAAACGACCCCTGATCGCGTTGGGCTACGGCCTGGCTGCGGTGGGCAAGGTCCTGCTTGCGCTGGCCACCGCCTGGCCGGCGGTGCTGCTCGGGCGGGCTGTTGACCGGGTCGGCAAGGGCATCCGGAGTGCACCACGCGACGCGCTGCTCATGGTGGATGTCCCGGCAGCCCGGCGCGGACGGGTGTTCGGCTTCCACCGGGCTGCAGACACCGCCGGGGCCGTCGTCGGCCCGGGGCTCGGCCTGGCGCTCTATGAGCTGCTAGGCCACCAGCTGCGGCCGCTGCTGATCATCGCGGTGGTGCCTGCGGTCCTGTCGGTCCTGCTCGTCGCCGTCGTCCGCGAGGGCGCTGCTCGGCCGGCCGCAACCGGCCCGGCGGGGCCGCCGGCATCGCCGGTGTCCCCGCCCGCGCCGACACCGCTGAACCGGCCGCTGCGCCGGCTGCTGATCGTGCTGACGCTGTTCGGGTTGGTCAACTTCCCCGACGCACTGCTGCTGCTGCGCGCCCATGACCTGGGGCTGTCCACGGCCGGCGTCATCATCGCCTACATCGCTTACAACGCCGTGTACGCCGTCGGTGCGTACCCGGCCGGGGCCCTGTCGGACCGGCTGCCGCGGCACCTGATCTTCGCCCTGGGTCTGGTTTTTTTCGCCGCCGGCTACCTGGGACTGGGTCTGGTGCACGCCAGCTGGTTGGTGTTCGTGCTGCTGCCGCTGTACGGCGGGTTCGCTGCCTGCACCGACGGGGTGGGCAAGGCGTGGGTCTCCAGCCTGGCCCCGGACTCTGGCCAGGGCTCGGCCCAGGGTCTCTACCAGGCGCTGAGCGGCGGCGCAGCGCTGGCCGCTGGGTTGTGGGCCGGTCTGCTGTGGCACGGGTCCGGGACCGTGCCGTTACTCAGCGCTGGCACTGCGGCCGCGGTCTTGGCGCTGGCGCTACTGCTCGCCGGCCACCGTCTGACCCCTACTGCACCTTTCCCGGGGCCGGTGCCGGACCCGGACAGGGCATCACCTGGCCCGGCCAGGGCGTCTGCTTGGGGTCCGGGACGCGCCGCGTGAACCTACCGCGAAGCGCATGCAGCGGTTGAGGATGCCCGACCGCCTAGCGCTTGCGAATCCGGGAACCGCTGGCCGGCAGCAGGGCACTGACGGCTGGACCGTTCTCGTCGGACGTGCGGGGCCAGTGCCGCGCCGAACACCGGCGCCCAGCTCACCAACAGCAGCGCTACCGAGGCGCTGAAGCGCCCGGGCGCGACCAACCCGGCCAACACAGCTGGGCCCGGGCCCGTTTGCTCATCCGTCTCGAGGATCCCGGTGCACGGCCAGACGGTCAGACCGCATCGCCAGGGCACCGATCGGGCTGGGACGATCGCTGCGGCCCAGCTCGCGCAGCCGCGCGCCATGCCCCCGCACCGCCGCCCGGAGGGTGGGGAAGTCCCGCAGTGGTTCGGCCGCCTCATTGGCCAGGGCCGTGGCCGTGCGGACGTGGATCATCGGCAGCTGGTGGCGTGGCGCGGCCGGCCGCAGGTGATGGGCCAGGTGGTGGGTCATCCCGCCGGTCAGCCACCGCACCGCCCGACTCCCGGTGCTGAACGAGGCGGTGGTGCGCACCAGGTGCGCGGCCCACTCCCGGCCGGCGGGGACCTGCGTGCTGGGTACCAGGCCGATGTTGATGTGCCCGACCACGAGCACCACGGCCGCCAGCACCCCTGCGATGGTCATCGCCGCCAGCAGGAGCAGGGTGAGCCGGCCCAGCCCGAGCAGCACGGCGTACGGGGCGAGGACCGCCACGCACATGGTTTTTTCTGCGGCGAAGGAGGCAGCCCGGCGGCCACGGCCAGGCGTGCGGGTCCCGTCGATCCTTCCGGTCCACAGGTAGGTCAGCTGGCTTTGCAGCTCACCGAGCCAGGCCAGGCCGTACAGGGGCCAGGCGTACAGGTGCTGGTAGCGGTGGATCGCACGGCGGGGGACCGCGGGGTGCAGCCGGATCAGGGCGGAGGCGTGGGTCGCGTCGTCGACGGGGTAGACGGCGGTGGCCCGGTGATGCACCCGGTGCTTCAGGGTCCAGTGGCCCACCCACAGCCCGACCGGCACGGCGGTCTGGACGGCGAGGACGTTGAGCCACCCGCGCCGGTGGGACAGCCGCCGGTGGCCGGCGTCGTGCAGGACGGTCAACGTCCCGGTGGACAAGATGACGCCCAGCGGGACGGCCAACGCCAGCAGCACCGGGGGCGAGGGCTGGGTCAGCGCAGCGAACAGGAGCAGTCCGTGCGTGAGCACCGCGATCGCGGCCCAGTCCCGCCAGGGCTCCCAACCGCCCTGCGGTCCGGGGGCAGCCCGGCCGCCGCGTCGCGGCGCAGGGGCCAAACGGCGTCCGGGGGCAGCCCGGCCGCCGCGTCGCGGCGCAGGGGCCAAAGGGCGGCCGGGCTGGTCGGCTCGGCTGCGTTTCGCGGTCGTGGTCGGGGCGACGGTGGTCGCGGCACCCGGCAGCGCCGCACCGACCGCCAGGTCACCCTGGCGTGGGCGGCCTGTCTGGCCGGGACCAGGCGCGGGGCGGGTCAGCTCAACGGGACGCATCGCGCCTTCCTACACCAAGTAGGTGGGGCCGCAAGGAGGCCAGGTGCGCGCTGATCACGCGGCAGCGTGGGTCCGTCCCCGGCCTGCGGGGAGCAGGGCCAGGACCAGTTCGGCGGGGTCCTGGTGCGTCGTGTCGAGCCGGCCCCGGGTGAGTTGGGCAGCTACCGCCCGCCCGAACTCGCTCTCGTCGCGCGCCCAGGGAGCCAGTCCGGCGCGCTCCAGTACCGCGGCGTTGGCCCGGCCGTGCCCGGGGATGCAGCGGTAGCTGACCGCCGGGAGTCCGGCGACCAGGGCTTCGGTGAAGGACAGGCCGCCGGCGTTGTGCACCAGGACGTCGGCAAGGTGCATCAGGTGGTGCATGTCCGCTCGCCAGCCCAGCGCGGTCGCGCCGGGCAGTGCCTGGATCCGGGCTAGGAGTTGCTCGTTGCGCCCACACAGGACCAGGGCGCTGAGCCCTTCGCGGACCAGGTGCGCGGCGGTGTCCTGCACCTGGCCGAGCCCTAGCGAGCCGGCGACTACCAGCCCGATGGGGCGGTCCTCGGGCAGGGCGAGCTCGACGCGCAGGGCTCGCAGCACCGCAGCGGGTGGTCGGGTGGCGAACCGTGCCGGCACCAGGGGACCGGCGGTGCGCATGACCAGGCCGTAGTCCGTGCCGCCCTGCGCGGCGGTGGCGGCAGTGGCGGTGAGGTGAACATCGACGTGCTCGTGCACCCAGGTCCGATGCGCCGCAGGGTCGGTCAGGTAGGTCACGAGCGGGCCGCTGATGCACCCCCGGGCCTTCAGGCCGCCCAGGGTCTGGCTGGCCAGCGGGTAGGTGGAGACCACCGCGTCGTAGCGGCCGTGCTGGACCCAGCGGCGCACGACGCGGTCCGCCACGCGGCAGAACGCCAGCGTCAGGCGTTGCACGACCGGCTGGCACTCGATGCTGGTGAACACCCACTCGAACATCCAGGGCACATACCCGACCGAGGCGGTGTAGCCGTCCCGCAGGACCACCCGGCAGGGCGCCGGTAAGGCTTGCAGGTAGTCGCGGACGTCGACGTGCACGCCGGCCCGGCGCAGCCGTGCCGCGAGCTCGTGTGCCGCGCCGTCATGGCCGGCACCGACACTGCCCGAGATGATCAGGACCCGCCCGGCGGCGGCGGTACCCGGCATCGGCGCAGCGGCCCCCGGATCCGGCCGGAGGGGGCTCCCCGAGCGTGCGGGCGCCGACGGGCTCAGCAGCGTGCTCCACCAGGCCCTCACCCGGTACACCGTGCTGGCTCGGGAGGCAGGGACGCCACCTGCTCATCAGGGCGCGCCGGTGCAGCCTGGGGTTCACCGTCGTCCTGAGCGGTCAGCGCCGCGAGGCGGATCACCGCGACCGTCATGACCGCGAAGCCGACGAGCTGCCCGGCGACGGCAAGGGGCTGGGCGGTCAGCTGCTCGTCGAAGCACAATGCGCCGATCGCGACCGCAGCGATCGGGTCCACGATGGTCATGGGTGGCAAGCTGGCCGCCAACCTGCCTGCCTGGTAGGCGGTCTGGGTCAGCACGAGGCCGCTGCCGCCGACCAGCAGCAGCGCGTACACCGACCAGTCCGTGAACGGCACGAGGGGGCCGCGTGCGAGCTCGCCGACGACCTGCTTGAGCAGCGCGGCGGTCACCCCGAAGCTCAGCCCCGCGGCGGTGCCCAGCAGTGCGGCGCGGTGCCGGCGCACTGTCGTGGCCGCCAACGCGACCGCGACAGCGGCGGCCGCCATCACCGCGCCGCCAAGGCCGGCCAGGGCGCCCTCATCGGCCAGCGGGACGCCGGGCGAGGGCCTGGCGGCGAGAAGGAACATCGCCAGGCCGAACACCACCGCCACGGCCCACACCCATTCCCGCCACTTCGGGGAGGTGCGCTCTACCAGCAAGCTCAGCGGCAACGCGAACAACAGCCCTGAGACCAGCACCGGCTGGACGACGGTCAGCTGGCCGCGACTCAGTGCCAGGCCGTGCAGCGCCAACCCCACCGCACCCGACACCAGCCCGAGCAGCCACAGCGGCCGCCGGGCCAGTCGCCGGAGCAGCCCCAGCCCCAGACCTGTGCTCGGGTGGGAGGTGCGAGCGGCCCAGTGCTGGCTCACCGTGGCCAAGGCGAACGAGACCGCGGACAGCACCGCAAACACCACTGAGGCACTCACCGGCGTCTGGTCATCGCGGCGGTGCACTAGGGGCCAGGCCGGGTGGCAGCACGAGGACCGTCCTTTGGCGGGCACTGGCGACGCACCCGCCACCAGGAGCCAGTATGTACCTACAAACTGTAGGCGTGCGACTCGGCGCGGCGGCAGCCACACTCACGAACCGGGCTGTCCTCGGGGCGGTCATGGGGCGCACGCCCCGGCCGGGACGGCCGCTGGCGCCGGGCTGGCGGGTGCAGGTGGTGCGGAGGCGCTCGGGGTGGGGGTAGCGGACGGGCCGAGGTGCACCGGTAGGACGGCCGGGGCTCCGGGGCCGAGCACGAGCTGCACCCCGACGGGCAGGGTGGGGTCGGCCTGCAGTTGGGCGCCCGGCAGGGCGGCGGCCACCGTGCGGGCGGCGGCGAGCCTGTCGGGTCGGTAGCGCACGGTGGTCTGGTCGACGGGAGACGCGGTGCCAGTGGCGGTGACGGTGTAGCCGTGCCGGCGCAGCGAACGGGCGACGCGCCCGGCCAACCCGGCGGTCGAGGTCCCGTTACGGACCTCCAGCGAGATCGCTGCCGGCGCCACGGTCAGCGGCTGGCCGGCAGCGGCCCCCGTGCCGGGCGCCGGGTGGCCGGTGCCGTCGTGCAGGCCGGCGAACAGCTGAGTGGTCCGGGCCGGGTCGAGCAGGACGACATCCACCCGCAGCCCGTGCACCACCCGGACCGCTGCGGAGCTCAGCACCGGCAGGGTGGCGAACGTGACGTGCGCGGGGTCCAGGTGCCGCAGCCGACTGCCCAGGGTGGTCATCTGGGACAGCCCGAAGCCCTGGTCGACGGTGAGGTCGGCGACCACTGCGGACAGGAAGCCGGTGAGCCGGGCCGGGTCGGCCAGCGTCCCGGCGGACAGCACCTTGTGCAGCAGCTGGGACAGGAAGTACTGCTGGTCCTTGATGCGGTCCAGGTCCCCCCCCGGCAGGCCCTTGCGGTCCCGGACGAACGCCAAGGCCTGCCCGCCGGTGACGTCCGGGTGGGTCCCGGCGGTCAGGGAGTCCTGGGAGTCGTGGTCGTGCCGGCTGGTGCCGACGCACAGGCTCAGCCCCCCGACAACGTCCACAATGCCGCGGAACCCCCCGAAGTCGACCTGGACATAGTGATCCAGACGCAGCCCGGTGAGCTGTTCGATGAGCTGGGTGAGCAGCGCGGGGCCGCCGATGGAGAACGCCTCGTTGAGCTTGGCCGGGTGCGCCGCGGTGGTCTTGCCGTTCCGGTCGGTGAACGCCGGGAGGTGGACGTAGGTGTCCCGCGGGAACGACACGATCGTCGGTCTGCCCCCGCCGATCGGCAGGTGCAGCAGGATCACCGTGTCCGACCGGGCCCCAGCCACGAAGTCCGCGCTGCCCGCCGGCGCCTGGAACGCCTGACCGCCGGCGAAGGCACGGGTGTCGGAACCAACGAGCAGGAAGTTCTCACCGACCGCGGTCGGCGCGGAGGCCGCCGACCCAAACATGTGGCCCAGGCCAGGGATCGAGATCCGGGTCAGCTTGGAGTCGTAGTAGGAGTAGGCGCCGACGACCGACACCAGCGCGAGGACCAGCACCCCAGCCACGACGGCCAAGCCCCGGCGCAGCCGCAGGCGTCGTCGCGCAGTGGGCGGGGCATTGCGCGGGCGAGCGGGCGGGGTGGCGCGCGGTACGGCCGCTGAGCCCGCTGTTCGCCGCGTCGGCAGCGGCGCGCGGGCCGGCGCTCCCCGTCCGTGCGGGTCCTGCTCGGTCACGTCGCTCCTTGCGTTCGGCGGCGGTGAGCGGAAACAGGGTAGGCACTGCTCCGCCGTCTCAGCACGGCTCTCCTACTAGCCGTAGGTTGACGGTAGGTCATCCGGACCGGGACAGCACGACAGCGGTGCTGTACCCCCCGAACGTCGGCACCTACACTCGGTAGGTAGCGGACGGCGGAGGAGTTGAGAACGCGACATGGCGCTGGGTGCCGGCCGATCAGATAGCAGTAAGGCGCGGCGTGCCCGTGGGGAGCTGGAGAGCGAGGTGCTGGCTGCGTTGTGGGCAGCGGATGAGCCGCTGTCCCCGGGGCAGGTGCACGCCGAGCTGACGCCCGGGCTGGCTTACAACACCGTCCAGACCATTCTGATCCGGCTGCACGACAAAGGTTTGCTGCTTCGCGAGCCGGACGGCCGTACGCACCTGTACCGCCCGGCTCAGGCCCAGGCCGATCTGGCCGCGTCCCAGATGCACGCCGTGCTGGCCCGCGGGAGCGACCACGCCGCGGTGCTGCAGCGCTTCCTGACGACCCTGAGCGTGCAAGACGCCGCAGCCCTGCGAGCACTGGTCTCCACCCAGCGCGACGCAGCATCCTGAGCGAGCATCATCCTGGCGCACCAGTCAGTGCGGCATCGGCATCGGCATCGGCATCGGCGTCGGTGTCGGCGGCGCACGGCGAGGAGGGTGCATGAGGGTCAGCGTGTACCTGCCGCTGCTGCTGTCCGCGGTGCTGGCCGTCGGCACGCCGGTCCTGTCCCGTCGCCTGGCCCCGACCGTCGCGGCCCGCGTCCTGACGCTCAGCGCCGCCGTGACCGCGGCGGCCAGCACCTGGGGGCTGCTGCTGCTAGCCACCACCCTGCTGCAGCACACTCCCGAAGCAGAGGAGCACGGGACCCAGGCCAGGCCGGTCCCGGCGCTGGCCGCAGCCGTCGCGGTGGTCGCGCTGACGCTGGCCGTCTCCAGGGCGTGGCACGCTGTCCGCGTCCGGCTGCAGACCGACCAGGCGCTGCGCCGGATCTGCCAGAGCTGCCACCCCGATGGTGAGTTGGTGGTCCTGCGCGACGCGGGGGTGCACGCCTACGCCGTGCCGGGCCGACCCGGCCGCATCCTGGTCAGCACCGGCCTGTTGCGCACGACCGACCCCGATGACCGACGCGTCGTTCTGGCCCATGAACGCGCACACCTGCGCCAAAACCACCATCTGCTCCGGGCCGCCACTGAGCTCGCCGCAGCGCTCAACCCGCTGCTGATCCCCGCCCGCCGGGCAGTGACCTACCTCGTCGAGCGCGCCGCCGACGAGGCGGCTGCCGACGCCGTCGGCAGCCGCACCAACGCGGCCGCCGCCCTGGTGAAGATCGCGCTGTCCAGTGCCGCGGCAGCTCCCGGGACGCAACTGGCCTTCCACCAGCACGCCGTGCTTGACCGGGTCGCCGCGCTACGCAGCCCGCCGGTGCACTCAACCCCCCCGCTCGCCGCAGCGTCGCTAGCCACCGCGCTGCTGGCCTTTGCCGCCGCCGGTGATGCCACGCTGTCGTTCGGGCACCTGCTGGCAGGCGCCACCGGGCTTTAGAGCGGCGCAGCACAACACCTCCGCTGGCCCGCTCAGCCGAGGAAGCCTCCGACGTACAGCACCCCCAGCAACATGACGGCGACCACGGCAACGACCAGCGCGAGCAGGGCCCCGTTCACTACCTCAGACACCTCCCGTTCCGTACCGGCGCATGTGCGACCACAGTACCGACAACTTGTAGGAGGCACGGGTAGAGTCGGGCCTGACCATTGCTGGAAACCTTGGTCTGGAATGGCATTGAACCTCGCGAACCGGACGCCACCAGGAGGGCCCGCCGTGCTCAGCTATCTGCAGGCTGTGGTGATCGGTCTGGCCCAGGGCGTCACCGAGCTGTTCCCGATCTCCAGCCTGGGGCACTCGGAACTCATCCCTGCGCCTGGTCGGCGAGCGGTTGCGGCGCCGAGCTGACGCCGGCAGCGCTCCCGAGCCGCGGCCGGTCGCAGGCAGCACGGTCCTGCAGACCCCGACCCGGTACGGCGCCGCCCGGTGCTGTCGCTGTCCTACCGGGAGGCCCTGGGGGTCGGGGCGTGCCAGGTCGCAGCGCTGTTCGCCGGGATCAGCCGCAGCGGCGTGGCCATGGTCGGCGGTCTGACCCGGGGGCTGTCGCACGCGGACGCGGCGCTGTTTTCCTTCCTGCTCGCCACACCGGTGATTCTCGCTGCCGGAGTGCTGAAGCTGCCGTCGCCGGCGGGGCCGGCCGGCGCGAACATCCACGGCCAGGTCCTGGTCGGGTCCCTGGTGGCCGGCACAGCCTCGTACGCCTCCGTGCGCCTTCTGGTCCGCTACTTCCAGACGCGCACGCTCACGCCGTTCGCGATCTACAGCCTGCTCGCCGGGATCGCGTGCGTCATTCGCTTCTCCACTGTCAGTTAGCCCTTGAGGGGTCAAGGTCATGAAACGCTTCGAGCGCGTTCTGTGACACCGCGGTGCGATCGGCGGGGGCGCAGTGGGGGGCCTGGGTGTAGTGACGTTGTTCGTCACAGCAGCGCACGAACTGGCCGACCACACCTGCGGACCAGCGAACCCGCACTACTGCTGGTCACAGGGCCGCCAGTAGGAGCGGCCTTCTGGCTAGGAGTTCAACTTCGCCCCGCTCGTCGTCGGCCCTGAGCGGTGTCCCGGTTGACCGCACTCGCCCGGCAGGGCCAAGGGAGCTGAGCAACCAGCCAGCGTGCAGAGATCAGGAGGAATGCGTCAGTCGGCGTCGAACCAGGGCCAGTGACGATTTGCTGGCCGTCCCGAGTTCCCGATGCGGAGACGCCGATGCGACGCCTTTCCTTCCTTTTGCCACTGGCTGGTGCTGCGCTCCTGGGAGCTCCGGCGCTGTCGGTCTCCGCGTCCGCGGCAAGCACGCCTGCCTCGGCGGTGAGCTCGCCGTCCATGGCGCCGGGTTTGGCGTCTTCGGGGGGTACCACGCCGTCCTTCACCCCGCCCCTGGCGCTGTCAGGGCCAGCAGGGGAGCCGAGCATCCGCAATCCCCGCACCTCTCAGAAGGACGCTGGGTTGGCGGCGTACATCTCGGCGCCAGGAGGCCTGGGGAGCAACTTCTGGTACGTCGATGAGAAGGCCAACCGCGATGGTTCGTTCTACTTCAAGGCGAGCCGCCCGCAGCAGCCCCGATGCCGACACCGGTGGTGGCGACTCGGAGATCTCGATCGGTGACACAGCGGACCCGGTGACGGGTTGCGCGACAGTGGCCTACTCCGGCCTGCACAACATCGACCTGCTCAACGGCTTCACCGTGGCCTCGTCGAAGGACTGCGGGCGCAGCTTCACCGCGCCGAACTTCGTGGGAGTCCAGAACACGCTGACCGACCGGCAGTGGCAAACCTCCGACGGCGCGAAGACGCACTTGTTGATCTACCACACGCAGATTCCGGACAACCAGATCGTGGTCTCCCGCTCGTTGGACGGCGGGGCGCACTACACGTCGATCGCCCCGGTCGTGGGCCTCGGTGGCGTGATCGATGCGAACACCCGGCCGTCGGTGTCCAACAGCAACCAGATCGGCAACATCGTCACCGACCGCAGCCAGCCGGTTGTTGGGATGAAGTACGCCAACGGCGACCAGGTGCATGCGCTGTACGCCGTCTTCGCCGGGCCCTCAGACCCCATCGACAACGCACAAGCCCAGGAAGACCAGAGCTACAACCACGTCGACACGATCTACGTCGGCAAGAGCCTGGACGGGGGTGCGACCTGGACCGACACGAAGGTGTTCGGTGCGCTACCGGCGACCATGCGCGAGCTCAACCTGCTCTTCCCGGTCATCACCGCGGACACCGCAGGCAATCTGTACGCGGCGTGGAGCGACCAGCTGCACGTGCAGTACGCCGTGTCGCACGACCACGGCAAGACCTGGTCCAAGCCCTACCAGGTGAACCCGGACAATGCCGCGGGCGGCGACACCGGCAACGCCGACATCTTCCCGTGGATCGCCGCCGGTCGGAACGGCACCCTCGACGTCGTCTGGTACCACTCCCAGGGCGGTGCACGGGGCAGCAATCGCACGCACCGCGACCCCGGCGACGCCAAGACCAGCTGGACGGTCGCCTTCACGCAGCTCACCGGAGCCACCGCCGCGGCGGAGCAGGTCCCGGCCCCCACGGCCGCGTCACAGGGCCTGGCGGTCACGCCGGTGATCCACAAGGGCGACATCTGCAACAACGGCATCGGCTGTGAGGCCGGTGGCGACCGGAGCCTGCTGGATTTCTTCCAGATCTCGCTGGACACCGCGGGCCGGGCCAATGTCGCCTACGCCACCGATGTAACCAGTCCGGGAACGGCGATCATCAACTACATCCGGCAGAGCGCTGCCACGGGTGCTGGGCTCCCCGCCGTCCCCTACAGCCCGCCCCCGCTGGCAGCCTCCGGGACCACCTGCCCTGGTCCTCAGGTGGTTGATCCCGTCGGGGATGCTCCGGGCAGCCTGCTCGTGGGCACCACCGACAGCAACGTGGACAGCCTGGACGTCAAGAGCGTGGCCTTCGGAACGCCCTCCGCGAGCGCACTGCGCATCCTGCTGACGCTGAAGAACCTGCAGGCACTTCCGACGGTCGGCGTGACGACCGGCACGTCGTACTTCATGAAGTGGACGCAGGCGGCACGATCTACGCCGTCCGCGCCAGCAGCAACGCGCCGGGCGTGCAGACCTACAATGCCGGGAGGTTCGTCGCCGGGAAGTACACCAGCAGGGGCCAGGTCAGTGGCGTGTTCACGGCCGGTCCGAACGGCACCATCGCCTTCACGGTGCCCCGCAACCTCGTGGGCTTTCCGGGCAACGGCACGACCCTTTCCAAGCCGGCAGCCGAGACGCACGGAACCTTGAGCGTTGCCGGCAGCGGGCTCACGTACACCGCGACGACGGACCTCGCTCCCAACGCCGGGGGTGGCGCGTCGTACGTCGTCGGCCAGACCTGCGCCAGGACGGCCGGGGCGGTGCCTCCCCCGCGCGGCGTCCCCGGATCCTCCTCGACCACGTCGTCGTCACCGTCATCGTCGTCGCCGGCCTCGCCCTCGACGTCCTCCTCGGTCGCCCGCTCGCCAGGGACAGCGTCACGCGCGCTCCCTAACACCGGTGTCGACCTCAGGATCCCCGTCCTCGGCGCCCTGCTGCTCCTGCTCGCCGGGGTACTTCGTCGTCGCCCGGGGCGTCTCTAGGAGCTGCTCGCTCGCCGTACGGGGTGCCGCTGTGTGCCGACGTCCCGTCAGTGCAGGCCGAGTCTGGTCGCGCAGGAGGACCACGCGGAGTACCCATGGCGGTCCTTACGCACCTTCCGGGCGACGATGATCTGCTGCTCTCGGGTGGCGTTGTTGGGCAGCGGCGCATACGCCGCACCGCCCTTGCGCAGCCACACCGCCCGGTCGAGCTGCAGCCCGCCGTACAGGCCGTTGCCGGTGTTGCTGGCCCAGTTGCCGCCCGATTCGCAGTGCGCAAGAGAGTCCCACGTCCTGGCGTCGGCCACCGCCGCCGCATCGGTGGCGGGGTTGCCCTCGGCCGGTGCGCTGCTCCTCGCGGCCGTCGCCGTGCTGCCCGGGCCCGTTGTTCGCGCCGTCGTGACCGTTGCCGACGGCGCCGACGGCGTACCGGAGCTCTCCCGGTCGGCTGCGGCGCCCGACCGGTGCTGACCGCTGAGCACACCGCCGACGCCCAACACGGCGACGCCAGCAATCACCGCGGCCACGGCGTTCCTGTTGCTCCGTATTGGTGCCCCCCGTACGCGGCCTCGGGCCAGGGCGACGAGCGCGACAGCGAGCAGGCAGAGCCCAAGAAGCATGAGCGCGGTACCCAAGACATCTCCCGTCGTGAACGCCAACAACGCCCGAGCCTGTACGTCACACTTCACCCGGGTCGGCCCAGCCCAACCCTTCCCGTCCAGCCTCCACCACGGCGTCCCGCGCGAGACAGCAGGAGAGTCGTTCGACGCAGCACTCTGGCGTCCGCGGGCCGTTCGGCGATTGCCAGCGCGAAGCGCCGCGCTCCGCCCACACTGCTTCCACCACATCGACCGGAGGGACCGCAGTGACTGCCGACGAGCCGATCCAGCCCGAGCCATACGTCCTACCGCAGCAGCAGAACGTCTGGGCGCCGTCGACGCTGCGGTCCGCGCCGGTGTCGACGGACGCCCAGCCGCTTCAGCAGCAGTACGGCCCGGGGCCGATCGGCAAGGTCCGCGGGACCAGCGTCTGCATCCTGCTCTCCGTGGTGACCCTCGGGATCTACAACGTCGTCTGGTACTACCAGACCCACGAGGAGATGAAGCGGCACACCGGACGAGGCCTCGGCGGCGGCATCGCGCTGTTGCTGGCCCTGTTCGTCGGGATCGTCATGCCGTTCTTCACCAGTGACGAGGTCGGCGGCATGTACGCGCTGCGGGGCCAGTCCAAGCCCGTCAGTGGCATCACTGGCCTGTGGTATTTCCCCGGTGCGATTCTCCTCGTCGGCCCGCTCGTCTGGTTCGTGCAGACCAACGGCGCGTTGAACGCCTATTGGCGTTCGCTCGGCGCCCGCTGACCCCGCTGCCCACTGACTGCGCTGCCCACTGACTGCGCTGCCTACCGACTGCGCTGCCTACCGACTGCGCTGCCCACTGATTCGGTGGGCGCTCTGGCGTCGGAAGTGCGGCTGTCGGCAAGCATCGCCGCCGGCGGGAGCCCGCTCAGGCGGCGAGCGCGAGCCAGGTCGCCAGGGTGACGACGCCGGTGGCCGGCAGGTGATGGCTGCGCTGGAAGGCCTGTACGGCGGCGAGCGTCTGCAGCCCGAAGGCGCCGTCCGCCGGGATCCGCAGCGCGCGCTGCAGCGCCACCACGGCGGGCCCGGAGGCCGGGGTCCGCAGGACGAGGCGGTCGTACCCGATAAGGACGTGACGCAGCGTCGCGTCGGGGACGTAGTGACCGGCTGCGGGCCGGGGCGGCGCCGCGGCCCGCGGCGGGGTGACGGCCGCGATGAGCGCGTTCCACGTGACGGTGGTGACGATCCCGGTGGCCGGCAGGTGGTGTGCGCGTTGGAAAGCCTGGACCGCGGCGAGCGTCTGCGGGCCGAAAGCCCCGTCGCTGGTGATGTGCAGGGCCTGCTGCAGGGCGCGGACGGCCGGACCGGTCGAGCCGAGCTTCAGGACCTGCGCGCGGTAGATGCTCAGGTTCACGACCCGAGGAGCCGGTACGACGGGGGGCGCCGGCCGGACGACAACGACGGGCGGCGCGGGCCGGACCGCGACAGGGACCGGGACGGGGACGGGGACGGGGGTCTTGGTGCCGGCGGTCAGGGCGTCCCACACCGGCGTGGTGACGATGCCGGTCGCTGCCAGGCTGTGTGCGCGCTCGAACGCCTGTACGGCGCCGGCGGTCTGCGGCCCGAAGTCCCCGTCGCTGGTGATCCCCAAGGCCTTCTGCAGGGCCTGGACAGCCGGACCGGTCGAGCCGAGCTGCAGCACCTGCGTGCGGTAGCTGCTCAGGCCGACCGTCGGCGCGGGAGCGACCGGCGGTGGTGAGCCGGCCGGCAGTCCGACCAGTTGTGCGGTACCGCCGGTGATGTAAGAGATCAGGTCGGCGACGAAGGCCCGGGTCACCGTGCCTGTCCTGGCCAGGCCACGGCGCTCCTGGTAGGTCAGGACCAGGTCCCGGGTCCCCTGGCCGAAGTCGCCGTCCGCAGTGGTGCCGCCGATCGCCTGCTGCACCGCGGCCACGGCCGGACCGGTCGAGCCGACCTGCAGGACGGTGTCCGGCGAGCGCCGTAGGGCCGCGACGACCGGGTCGGAGGGGGCGAGCACGGCGCTGGACGGGCAGGGGGTGAGCCGGGCGGTTCCGGTCGGGCGGGCGAACATCTGCCCCGGGCCGCTGCACGGGCCGTAGTCGTTCGGTGCGACCGTGCCGGTCCAGTACGACGTGACGCCACGGGCCCCGGCCCAGGTGAGCGAGAAGTGCACGTGGTCCTGGTGGCAGCCGGTCACGCCCGAGCAGCTGTAGGGGCGCCAGCCGGCGGCCAGGTTGTACACGCCCAGGATGTGCCGGTCCCAGATCATGTACATGATCCCGAGCCGGCGGGCGTGCGCGGCCGGCCTGCCCTGGGCGTCCGGGGCCAGCAGCCAGGAGAACAGCGCGTTCACCTGGGCAACCTGTGTCGGGTTGTTCACCGATACCGCCCAGTCCCAGGCCCGACCCTCGGTGTGCTCGCTCACCGATCCTTCAGCGGCGCAGGTGTTCACGATTCCGTACGACCCGGTTCCGGCATACGTCCGCTGGACGAGTGAGGAGAAGCGGGCCACCCCCGGCTTGACGGTGTAGTCACACGAGTTGGCCCCGACGTAGGCCGGTGCCAGCTCCAGGCCCGCGGGCTGGGCTGCAGCCGGAGCCGGTACCGGCAGCGGCGCGGCGACCGTTCCCGGTGCGGCGAAGGCGCCCTGCGGGCTCAGGGCGACCAGCGGAGCGACGGACAGGGCCAGCGCGAGCAGGCGGCGACCGCGCGCGGGCCGTGGTGCTCGGGCGAAGGAGACGGCGGTAGGCATGCCGGATGTCTCGGCCACGAGCCTGCCGGTCTTAACCGTGGGTGGCGGTTGTTCGTGAGCCGGTCCACGGCCGCGGGGTGCCCGGGGCCCGTGGCATCGGGCGCTGGGGCGGGTCAGGCGACGTGGACGGCTCGGCGCCCGGATGCGAGCAGCACGGCCTCGGGGGAGCTCTGGCAGGGGCACCGGGTGGACGTGTCGGGCGTCCTCGGGATGCGCAGCCAGACGGACTTGCCTGCGCCCTCGGGGTGGACGCCCCACTGACCGGCGAGTGCCTCGACGAGCAGCAGGCCCCGCCCACCGATGACCGAGCCGGCGCCCCCGACGTGCAGGCGGGGGTCACGCTCGTCCACCGGCCCGTCCAGGACGCCGGCCTCGGCCGCGAGCAGCAGGTCCAGGTCGACCCGGAGGTCCGTACGGCGGGGGCGGGGCTGGGGCAGGGCGGGACTGCCGTCCTTGACGGCGATCTCGACGTCGTCCTGGTCGAGGCTGATCGTGACCTCGACCGGTGTCCGGGCGTGCAGGACGGCGTTGGTGACCAGCTCGGTCAGCGCCAGCTCCACGTCGGCGAGAAGGTTGCTCAGGTCCCATGTGGACGAGCAGGTCCGCAGGAACTGGCGCGCTGCTGCGGCCGAGGCGGGTGCGCCTGGCAGGCGGAGCCTGGCGAAGCGACACACGTCCGAGATCCCTTCCTCGTTTCGCGCGGGTGGTACCGGTCGTTCGGGGCCTTCGATTGGTTCCCGTTGTACGGCCAATGAAGCACCGTGCGCACGCTGCAGGTCATGGCCGGCCGTGCCGGACGCGCCAGTGATCACCGTGGGACCCTCGACAGATGGGACTCGGTCAGCAGTACGACGACGACCTCGAGTGGCTCGATCTGGCACTGGAGCCCGATCTGGCCCCGCTGCCGGCGGGCGCCGGCCCGTTCGCGCTGGGCATGCAGACGTGGGCTGCGCAGAACCTCGGCTGGGCCACCGGGGCGGGACGGCGGGTGCTGCTGGTCGACCTGGACAACATCAGGGCCGACACTGAGACGCTGTCCGGCCGCCTCGCCCTGCTCGCGGTGCTGGCCGCCGGCGCCGACCACGTCGTGCTCGCCGGCCAGGACGGCGCCGTGGCTCGAAGCCGCCCGTGGCTCGGCGAGATGGGGGCCAAGGCGCACGGGGTGCCCGCCGGGCGGGACGAAGCCGACCACCTGCTGCTGGACGAGGCCGCCGCGCTGGTGGCCGGCCGCCGGGCGCAGTTCGTGGTGGCCAGCAACGACGGCATCTTCGCCCGGCTGGCCTCGATCGGACCCCTCACGCTGCTGAGTCCGCGGTTGGACGACCTGTCCGGCCGCCTGCTCGAGGTGGCCGACGTCGTGGTGGACCTCGCCGCGCTCGAGGACCGTATCCGGCAGGGGCTCCAGGGAAGCTGACGCGCTCAGCCGGTGCTGCCGGACCCCGGTATCAGGCCGCGCGCCAGCTCGAGCGCCCGCGCCGCGCCACCGGTCCGGGGACGCAGAACGGGCGCGCCGCCGCCGCCGAGGCCGTGGGCCATGGCGTCCAGCGTCTCGACCAGCGCCGTCCCCGCGTCGGTGCGTGGTGTCCAGCCGAGCACGTCCTGGGCACGGGTCGTGTCCATCAGCGGGCCCAGGCGGGCAATGTCGACCCAGCCGGGGTCCGTCGGCTGCAGGTGCAGGCGCCAGGTGGCATCGACGAGGCCGCGCAGGACGGCCGCGGGTAGCGACACCTGCCGCGCGCTTAGCAGGCGGGCCAGCACCGCAGCCTCGAGGACGGGCTCAGCGGCGATGTTGAAGGCGCCGGTCACCGGCGTCGTCGCCGCCAGGACGTATGCGCTGGCCACGTCCTCGGCGTGCACCGCCTGCACGGCCAGCCGGCTGACGGCGGGCACGAGGGGTAGCAGGGCCCGGCGCACGAGGGACTGGGGTACGAACGGGCCCAGGAAGTAGCGGGCCAGCTCGCTCGCGGCCGCGGCCTGCAGGACCACACCGGGGCGTAGCCGGACCACGCGCCGCTCCTGGTGCTCCTGCTGGAGCTCGTCGAGCATGCGTTCGGCCCGGGCCTTGTGCCGGCTGTACGTCGAGGAGGAGATCCCGCCGGTCGGGTGGTCCTCGCCGACCCGTGCCGACTTGTCCTCGACGGGGGAGTAGGCCCCGACGGAGGAGGCGTGCACCAGCGCGGGCACACCCTCGGCGACGACGGCGTCCACCACGTTGCGGGTGCCCCCGAGGTTGACCCGCGCCATCTCGGCTGGGTCGTGCGCGGGTTGCAGCAGCCAAGCCAGGTGGATGACGACGTCCGCACCGCGCAGGAGCGGGCGCAGGTCCTGCTCTGCGACATCGGCTGACCGCCAGTCGACCCGGCTGTCACGTGCCGGGTCCAACCGCCGGGCGATGCCGACCACCGAGGTGACGGAGGGGCAGGTGAGCAGCTGAGGCAGGAGCCGCGATCCGACGTTGCCGGTCGCGCCCGTGACGACGATGCGCATGCACACAGGCTGCCCGGCGAGTGGGACCGGCAACCAGGGGGCAGTGGCCTGCCATGAGCGAACACGAGGTGAGCAGGGTCCTGCAGGCGACCGGCAGCGCTGTCTTCGAGGTGGCCAGCGACATCGAGCGGTTGCCCGAGTGGTTGCCCACGGTCAAGCACGCACAGACCACCCGCGACGGCGAGGTTGAGCTGGAGGGGTCGTCCGGTGACGGCAGCTACGACTCCACCGGCTTCTGGCGACCGCAGCCGGACCAGCGCCGCATCGAGTGGAGCACGCCGTCGCGTGATGGCGAGCAGGGGACCTACGCCGGGTGGCTGCAGGTCGCCGACTCCGGGCAGGGCGGCAGTGTGGTGACCGTGCACCTGTCGTTCTTCGACGCGTCGCGCGCGCCGTCCGACGTCGAGGGCGAACTGGGCCAGTCCCTTGCGGCCCTGGCCGATCTCGTGGGCGGGTAGGGCCCGGCTCAGAGCAGCTCGAGCACCACGACGCTCGCGCCGTCGATCTCGACCTGACCCTGGCTGTAGACGAAGCCGGTCGAGCTGGCCAGCAGAGCGGCAGAGGGTGTACCGGGCAAGGGCAGCACCTGGCGGTCGGTGCCGAGGTTGCAGGCCACGGCGAGCGTGCCCCGACGTACGACGATCCAGCGGGCGTTCTCGTCGTAGGTGACGGCGACCCGATCCCGGCGGCCGTCGGTCAACTCCGGCCGGTCCCGGCGAAGGGCGAGCAGCCCTCGGTACCAGGCGAGAAGGTCCTGTTCGCGGGCACCGTCGAGCTCGGACCAGTCCAGGGTCGAGGCGCGGAAGGTGGCGACGTCCTGCGGGTCGGGGACGTCCTTCGTACTCCAGCCGTGGGCGGCGAACTCTGCCCGGCGCCCCCGGCTTACGGCGACGCCCAGCTCGGCCTCGTGGTCGGAGAAGAACTGCCAGGGCGTACGGGCGCCCCACTCCTCGCCCATGAACAACATGGGGGTGCACGCCGAGGTGAGGACCAGGGCCGCGCCGACCTTGACCAGGCCGTCCGCCAGGGTCGCCGAGATCCGGTCGCCGGTGGCCCGGTTGCCGATCTGGTCGTGGTCCTGCAGATAGGCCACGAACCGCGTCCCGGGCAGGGTGGGGGGCACCGGCCGTCCGTGGGCCCGCTCCCGGAAGGTGCTCCAGGAGCCGTCGTGCACGAACACCCCCTCCAGCGCCTTGGCGATGGCGGCGAGCGTGCCGAAGTCGCCGTAGTAGCCGGCGGTCTCGCCGGTGAGGTTGGCGTGCAGCGCGTGATGCACGTCGTCCGCCCACTGCGCGTCCAGGCCGTACCCGCCCGCCTCCCGGGAGCTGACCAGCCGGGGGTCGTTGAGGTCGCTCTCGGCGATGAGGAACAGTGGCCGGCGCACCTGCGCGGACAGCGCCGCCACCGCGGAGGACAGCTGCTCGAGCAGGTGGGTGGCCCGCTCGTCGACCAGGGCGTGTACGGCGTCCAGTCGAAGGCCGTCGATGTGGTAGTCGCGCAACCACATCAGGGCGTTGTCGGTGATGTAGCGACGGACCTCGTCGCTGCCGGCCCGGTCCAGGTTGACGGCCGGTCCCCAGGGCGTCTGGTGCGCCTCGGTGAGGTAGGGGCCGAACTCCGGCAGGTAGTTCCCGGCCGGCCCGAGGTGGTTGTAGACCACGTCCATGACGACGCCCAGGCCCTTGGCGTGGCAGGCGTCCACGAACCGCTTGAGCCCGTCCGGGCCGCCGTACGGCTCGTGCACGGCGAACCACGCGACGCCGTCGTAGCCCCAGCCCCGCTCGCCGGCGAAAGCGTTGCAGGGCAGGAGCTCCACCGCGTCCATGCCGAGCTCGACGAGGTGGTCCAGGCGCTCGATCGCGCCGTCGAACGTCCCGTCCGGGGTGAACGTTCCGATGTGCACCTCGTAGAGGGCGGCTCCGGGCAGTGGCATGCCGCACCACAGTGCGTCGGTCCACCCGAATGCCTCGTGGTCCACCGGCCGGGAGGGGCTGTGCACGCCCAGCGGCTGCCAAGAACTGCGCGGGTCGGGCCGCGGGATGCCCCCGTCGAGGGAGTAGGCGTAGTCACGCTCGTCGGTGGCCACCTCCGTACTCCAGTGGCCACCGTCAACGCGGCTCATGGCCGTGCGCTCCTCGCCCCGGACCAGCTCGACGCTCGAAGGGATCGGGGCCCACACGCGGTACGTCATGCGCTCACCCTGCCCGGTGTCGCAACAGCGGAACGTGACGTGGACCGGTCAGGACGCCCGCACCAGCAGGGCCACCGGGAACTGCGCCAGCAGGTCCGCCAGCGCCACCGTGCCCTCGTGGGTCCCCCCGCCCAGCAGGTCCCGCCACCGGCCGGCCGGCAGCACGACCGTGTCGGCGTCCTGCGAGTCCTGCAGCGCCCGGATCGGCGCGACGGTCACGACCTGTCCGGTCCGGCAGAACGCCACCGCCCGCTCGCCGGCGTCGACCGCCTCGTACGACGCGTCGGCGCCGAACCACTCGGGGTGCTCCCGCCGCAGGTGCAGCGCTGTGCTGACGACGCGCAGCTTGGGGTGTGCACCCGAGTCGAGCAGGGCGAGCCGCTCGGCGTAGTCGACCGGCCGCCGGTTGTCGGGGTCGACGAGCGAGAGGTCCCACAGCTCGGTGCCCTGGTAGGTGTCGGCCACGCCAGGCATGGTCAGCTGGACCAGCTTCTGCGCCAGCGCGGTCGTCTGCCAGGCCGCGTCGAGCGACTGCACGAAGTCCTCGACGGAGCTGACGATCTGCTCATCTGCGAGGACGGCCCGCACGAAGGCGGCCACCCGGTCGTCGTACGCCTTGTCGGGCTCGGTCCAGGAGGTATGCGCCTTGGCCTCGCGCGTGGCCTTCTCGACGTAGGCCGCGGCGCGGTCCGCGGACAGCGGCCACGCGCCGACCACGCTCTGCCAGATGAGCTGCTCGGTGGCCGGGTCGGGCCGGCCGTGCCGGTGGGCGAGGGCGGACCATCCCGTCACCGCCTCGCCCCAGGTGGCCGGGCTCTGGGTGAGCAGGACCAGCCGAGCCCGTACGTCCTCGGAGCGCTTGGTGTCATGCGTGGACAGCGCGGTCATCGACAGCGGCCACTGCTGCTGCTGCGCCAGGCAGGCCGCGTGGAACGCTCCGACCGTCGTGCCCAACACCGAAGGGTCGCCGCCGACCTCGCACAGCGCGGACAGCCGGAGGTAGCGGTAGAAGGCCGTGTCCTCGACCCCCTTGGCCATCGCCGGGCCGCAGGTCTGCTGGAAGCGGGTCACGAACTCCGGGCAGGGCAGCTCGGCGAGTGCCAGCCGGCGCACCAGCTCGATCTCCCGGCCCCGGGCCGGCAGCGCGGACGCGGCGGCGTCCGCCGCGTGCTGCACGTGCCCGAAGGCTGTGGCGTCGGCCGGCCCGCTCGGAGGCAGGTAGGCGCGGTAGACCTCGAAGCACGCGAGCACCTCGGCCAGCGCCTCCCGCAGCCCTCGGTGCGTCACGTCGTAGCCGCCGAGGGCAGGCAGGGCGACGTCGACGAGCCGGTTCACCTCGGCGGACAGGACGGTCGACAGCGCGTACCGCTTGGTGCGGCCGGTCACCTCCTGCCAGGTCGAGGTGTCGCCGGTGACCGAGTGCCACAGGTCGGTGAGCGGCTGCTCCCCGCCAGGGTCGACGAACAGGCCCATGACCCGGTTCAGCGCGTCGTAGCCGGTGGTCCCGGCGC
>JAABUI010000522.1_pt1 | contig 27875 bp, 34 predicted proteins | sample 5559111 | NCBI WGS metagenome assembly JAABUI01 (sample SAMN10711870, study PRJNA513365) | rock metagenome | isolation source: Antarctica rocks | place: Antarctica: Victoria Land, Buttleship Promontory | reverse complement strand
CTAGCGTCGGCTGAGGAACACACATATGTAGCCAGCTTCTTTCCCGTAGCTACCTTTCTTCCTTAGCATTTATCTTCTAGTTAAATGACACCCCTATCTGACCCGCTCTAGGCAGGCCCCTAACATTGTCGAAGAACTCTGAGCTTAAGCTGACTATCAAAGATAAATTTAAGAGAAAATTCAATAAATTATCTTCGCACATTATGCAAAGTGAGAATGCAAACTGCGAATATTATTGCTGAAGAACTCTGATTATCAAAGATAAATTTCGAGTGATTTACAATAAATTTATCTTTGCATGTGTGAACTGAGAATGTGAACTACACATTTTATTGCTGAAGAACTCTGATTACTCAAGATAAATTTCAAGAAATTTATGATAATTTATCTTTGCATGTGTGAACTGAGAATGCGAACTGTGCATTTTATTGCTGAAGAACTCTGAGTCTCACTCATCACATGATCAAGACTCGATGTACATGATGTTGCAGTTAAATCTAAACATGCAGTTTGCTCTTCGTCATGCTTGATGACTTCATAGACGAGAATGATGAACAAAGATGTACAAGAAGAATCGTGATATCTTTCATCAAGTTCATTTTCATCGTATCGTGCTTAACGAAGCTCAGATCATCAAGAATCATCTGTTTCAGAACTCTATAGTTTGCAGAGATCTGATGAGAAAGCATCGTTGAATGATTAAAATCGAGTAGAAGAATTCTTTTCATTCTTCAAGTTTCTTTGCGTTTCATGTACAGAAACTGTCGAGATGTTCAAGAAGAATTTCATCAATTTGAATAAGATACAGAATAAGATGAATAATGTCATCTATGTGAGTGAAGTTGAATCAGCTGAGCTGAGTGCGTGCATGCATGCGTGCGTGCAGTGTGCAAACGACGTGTTCGTTGCTGATTGAAAAGTACTAGAGAGCGAGAAAAGAAGAAAAGCGAAAAAAGAGTAGTGATGTGAAAGAAACAATGTGTCAAAAGAAGAAAAAAAGAAGAAAAAAAGAGCTTAGATTCATGAAATCACAATCAACATCTTTCTCACTCTCAACTCACAACTTCTCATCGTTGATGCTCTCTCATTAACATTCTCATTCTTCTAATTCTCATTCATCAGAATAAATGACTTCTTATTCTCTTCAACATTCATCAATTCAAACAATCACATCAGCTTCATCAAGCTCAGCTGATTCAGCATCTTGACGTTGTCAATGACAATATCAATGATCTCACGCTTGCTGTTCTGCAGCGTCTGCAGTTTCTCGTTGACGCTGTTCTTGATAACGAGATGAGTGATGAAGATTTCGAAGAATTGATTAATGTGAAAGACGTGACAGAAGACTTGTTGTTTCACGCTGCTGTTTCATCACAGATCGACGCAGATGACACATAAGATCAGTTTCTCGTCAACGTTGTTTTAAACAACATGATGAGTGATGAAGATTTTGAAGAATTGATCGATGCAAAAGATGCAACAGAAGACTTGTTGTTTCACGCTGCTGTTTCATCACAGATCGATGCAAATAATGTGCAAGATCATGATGAGATTGAGTTCAACATTGTTGCATTTGAGAAAGATGATCATGATCTTCATGATCGAATCATCACGAAACGTGATGATGACGTGATTGCGAACTTTCTGACTCATTTTATCGTGATAGTTGACAAAGACTCAGTCACGCTGTTGAAAGAGATGACTCAGCACTTTCATGCTGTTTTGCAATTAACTTGTTCTCAAGTCAGAGAACTCATGACATGATGAGAGCTTACAGCATGTGAAACTGAATGAAGATGATGATCTTCTTGTTTGACTTCTTCATCAATCACAACTCAATTTGCATCTGCATCATCATCATTTTTGAAGATGAAAGAATTGAGTTATTGAAATTGATTTATTTGAGATCTTGTTCGAAATCTTTGCGAGTGTGTAAGAAAGTTCTCTCACTGTCTTTGACATTCATCTGCAATTCTTTTAACTCGTCGCATGATCAAAACTTGATGTAAATGTTGTTGCAATCTAAACATGCAGTTTGCTCTTCATCGCGCTTGATGACTTTGTAGACGAGAGCATTAAGACACTCTCTGCAGTAGACATGAAAACAGCTGATTACTCAAAATTCATCTGAAGAATCGCAACATTTGTGACAGAGACTTCTATTCTTGAAATCATCGTTAATATTCAAATTCGATTCTCAGTTTATCATTGAGTACACTCTCACACTTGTAGTTCTGTTCTCGAGTTTTGCTTGCATCTCTCTATACTTTGCAACAATGAAACAGTTTACGTTTTGCACTTCATAAGAAAATAGCTTCGTACACAGCGTGTTGAATCAATTCATGAATGATAGTTGTTGAATCATGAGCACAGTAAGAAATCTATCAAATCTTCTGATGATTTTCTGTAGATTGTCGTTCATCTTAATACTCTGCTTGCGTTTTAGAGCGTTGAAGATCGATCTATTCATGACTGCATCAATTTATCTAAGCTTTCTAACATTGACAGAAATTTTGTTTCGTCAACGAAATTGCTCGCGATCTTCGTTCAAAGAAGTAGTCGTGCTTGAATGAAGAGTTTATAAAGCAGACATCGCAGATGACAATCTCATCACTGAAGATCTTGACAAAGATTGAGCAATGTTTACTGAGAGATCTCTTGACGATTGAGTGTCTCTTTCATGAGTGTCAATCACTTCTTCTTCGCGAAATCTTCATTGCTAGAGAGCAAGTTTTCGCTGACGACGTATCAAAGACTTTGCTTTAGAACTGAAACGTTGCGAATATTGTTAGTTCAAAAAGTAATAGAACTTTCGCTCATCGATCATGAAATCTTCTTCATGAGCTTGTATAGCACAGACATAATCTTTGCTGTTAATGAAATCAGAGCATCAACGCATGCTTTCAGTTATTCTTTTATTCTTCTTGAATTTTCATTCTTGAGTTCTGCATGCATGTAGTCTTTCTTAATCTAGCTATTGCATCTCTTTTCAAGATCTTTCGTGATCGCAGTTTGCAACGTTTGATTGATGATTCAAACATATTCTCAGATGTTAAAGTAGCAAAGATTGATTCTACTACTTTCAAAGTCAATGAATGAATTAATATAATCTTTACAATTTTCTAGTTACTGATCTGAAGAGAGTCGATCAATGATGAACTGAAAGTGACAGCAGTTCTTTGCTGTCATCTTTATCAGCGCAGTCTGTCAGCATCGCTCATTTTCAATCTCAATTCGTCTCATATTTTCACTGTCGTAAAGAATTCTATTCTTCGTCACGTCATAAATTCTCTTCTCGATCAATAACCTTTTGTACTCTTCAAATTGCATGTTCAGCAGATTGATCTCTTCTTGTCTTTTATTCATAGTTAAGTGAATAGAATTCATCAATGATGTTTGATTATCTGATTTCTTCATCATCAGCAACGTTGTAGCATTTCACGACATCAACGATAATTGATCAGCATTGTCATCTCTAATCTCTTCTTGCAACTTTCTTTGACACTGAATATTTTCATGTGTTCACTCTTAATGTTGTGCTCTTCGTCTTTTGTTGTTGTTCAGTCGCTGAGTCATGATCATCAATGTCTTGTGCAGTCAATTCTGTGATATGCTTTCAATCTCTTTGTCGAAGATGATGATAATCTTTGCAGTCATCGATTGAAGCTTTTTCTTTGTCAGCTCACTATCAAGTTTTATGTCATATATCTTTGAAAATATCATCTTCTTCTTCATTGTCATTACGATTTCACTTCATTTATCATCATCGATCATTAAGTCTTTCTGCATCATCTTTCTGATTCAGTTATGTCGCTGCAATTCATTGTAAAAGATCATCAAAGATCTTGTACTGAACATGTTGATTTTTCTTATGCAACAGAATCGCAGTGAGTCTTGAAGAGCATCAAAGACTTAGAAGAAACACGAATGCAATACAGATGTGATGTTGTCTATGCAATGAAGAACGCGCAGAAATGAGATGCTGTTATTTTGATTTCAAGACAGATTAATGATTTTTATTACACTTGAATTCTATGACTATCACAGAATGTGATCACGAAAGCTGTGTTGATAGTTGAAAGACTTGATGATAATAATTTGATGAATACAAAGAGATGTAGCTTTAATTATGTTACAGTCGCGTCGTAAGTTTTGCATGAGTTTGATTCTAGTGACTTCTAGAATATTTAGAAAACACATTGCTAATGTAAAAACAGAGTAAGAAATGATAAATTATCATCTGACAAGATAAATCATCTGAATAATCAGGGTAAAAAATGATAAATTGTCATATTTTTACGACAGTAAAAATATACACATGATGTTATTTTTCTTGCATTTTCGATATTTTCAAAACACAGCATCTTATTACTTATGTCATCATGTCTATGCTTCTGCTGTCAACGATTACTTCTTTTGACTGAAATAACTAACAACGATTCGCTGATAACAGTTAACAGACTATGAAGCAAAAGCACTAAACTAAAGTCTCTCACACAGTCTCTACTATCTGATTATTCTTTCTCATCTTCTCATCACTCATTTCTTTCACTCTACTATCATCATATGTATTATTTTGAAAGATCTGACGTCGCGTCTGATGATCTTTAATAAGTCTCTTGACATTGAATTTCAAAGTATAAAATCGATATGCTCACGTCTTCTTCGCGATTTAATTATATCTACTGATTTGAAAAAAAGTCTGCTGTTTCATTCAGATCATATAGTTGAACTTCATCAGTATCACTTAAAACGCACGATGAAGAGTGTAATCTGTTTCTAGAACTTCAGTAGTTTCAATCAGAATATTGAAATCAAAATCATTCTCTTTCATGTCTTGAAAACTATCGATCAAGCTCTGTCGATTTTCAAGACTTAGATTACTATGAAAGAATGCAACGTTCATTTCACAAATCTTGATAAGATACTAGCTTGTTGTTAGTAAAGAGACAGATATACTCGACATTCAACAAGTTGAAAACATCATGCATGATGCAAAACATAGAAATTATGATCAAGAGAATTCAAGTAGACGTATCAATCAGATGATCTTCGCTATGATTGAAGAGAAGAACATTATCAGAATTCTCTCTCTCTGATTGTTTTCGATGACTATAGATTTGTTTAATATCTTCATAACTCGCTGTAACTTGCTGCTTGATTTGTACAGTTTCTTGATATTATCATCGTAGAGACAGTTATCAATGACTGTCAATCATTTATTACGAACAAGTTCAGTTCAGATAAACATCAAATTGTGCTTTGTCTTCAATTTGACAAGATATGAGAATGTAACACACAGTCTCATCTGTTATAAGATTTGAACAAAGTCAAAGAAAGAGAACACAGACATCGATTTCTTCTTGTCGTCTGATGTTCAGTCGTTAACACATACTTGCAGTTCTTCTTTTACACTTCTTGCAGTCTTGCTCTTGAGTTTCGCGTGCATTTCTTTATACTTCTCAATGATTGAACAGTTCACATCTTGCATCTCATGAGAAGATAGCTTCATGCAGAGAGCATTGAATCAATTCATTGATGATAGACGTTGAATCATAAGAAGAGTGAGAAGTCTATCAAATTTTCTTGCAATTTTCTGCAGTTCATCGTTCATCTGTACATCATGCTTACGTTTTAATGCGTTGAACATCGATTTGTCTCATGACAGCACTTTCTCTGAATCACTTGACTTTAGAATGTGTTCATTCTTTTATTCATCAGAGTGCTTCAAAATCTTCACATAGTGATCTAAATCATCTGACGAGATCTCAAAAGATGTGCTCGAATAGATTCACAGTACGAAGTGCATGCGACGTTTGAATGCTCGTAAAATGCTTATGATCTTAGAATCTCTGCTCTTCTTTATGTGAAATTCATCTTTTAGTATTCGATCTCAGCATGTTCGCGAATCATACAGAGTTACTCTTCTTTTACTTCTGTCGATTTCATTTCAAACATCTCTTTGATTGACAATGACACATTTCACATGTGTCTCGTACGACTTCAATTCAGTCAGCACTACAAGTCGTTTCTGTTCTTCTATGAAAGTTGTCATTGTCACATCAATCTCATTCTCATCTGTTTCTATCTTCTTTTGATCTTGAAACAGCAAGCGATCTTCTAAAAGAAGCTTGTTCTTTTCAGAGCAATGATTCACATACAGTTTGATGTCAAGACGTGATACAGATGTTAATGTCTTTGCGAATTCGCTTTGTCAATTCAATATCAAGATTGAAGACAGCAGAATCAGAATCGATTCAAGATTTGACTTTAGCGTCGCTGTGAAACTGCTCTTCATGCAGAGACAGATCATTGATCATGACTCGTCTGATGAACATTTCGTCTCGAGATTCTGAGAAAATTTCTGAGATTCGACGAGCAGATGTTTATCATTGAGCTTCTTATGAAAGAGATTGACTTTCGCATGAGCAAGATGAAGTCAGCGCTTCATCACTATCAATTCTATGACTTGAATGATCTGTGAATGAAGAAAAGTAAGTATGTTATTCTGTCTGTAGCTTTGAAAAGCGAAGAAGACTTATCTTCTTCATTTTCATCTGATCACATTGAAACTCTTCGTATTGAATCATTCTTTCAACATGAAGTTGTCAATATATTCTCAACGCTTGTACAAGTAGTAGAGTTTATATCATACTTTCTATTTACACATTTCGATCTGCATCTGCATCTTTGTTGATTTTCTTATCGTCGATGTCTGTACAGCTTAGATCGCGTTTTCAAAACTGCAAGACTTTAAGAAATATATTCTCATTCATCTGAATGCATGCTTGTTATTTCTGCAGATCTTTGAATCTATATCATGAAGTTAGCATGTTTTACTACATGATTGCTTTGCACTCGCACTTACGTCTGAGTGATATGAATGAAGTTGATGACGAAAGACAGATCGATGTGCTCTCGATTGTATTTCATCACTTCTCTCATGTTCAAGTCATCATTAATTGTCAAAGAATCTGTTGTCAAAGAAAATGATTCATTGAGATTGACAGTCTTGACAACGTTGAGAACTTCAAGAGTCACTATCGAAACATTGAGATGAACTTCTCTGCAAAGCTTTCGCTTCTTTGTGATGAGTTATTCACTCTCATCTTTTGATGAGATCTTGAATGAAGTGAAGTTATCTGTACTCTTGACTGCGCTGCTCAAACACTGCACGAAATTCTCATGTTCACTTCTCTTACTTTTTTTTATAGCTTGAACTTGAAAGATGTAGTAGAATATCTTCTTCTTTGTCATATCTATCAATGTGACATGAAAGTTGACTGCATTTCTGATCTCAACTTTTTCGAAGTTCTCGACTTCATAAATAATTTTCTTCTTTTCAAAGTCGAACATTGTCTCGTTAACAAGCTGTCTTTAATAGTTATCGAAATTGACGTTCTTCAGAGTGAAATTGCTCTGCTTTTCATTTGCTACGAAAAGCTGTGAATGATGAATTGTCTTATTATTCATCGTATTGTTCAAAGTCAAGATCATGCAATCAAAGTCAATTATCATCGATAAGATGAATGATGAGACTGAGCTGAGTTGTGCTTGCTCAATCAGATGAGCAGATCTCTCTGTCTTTATGCTCGTTGCTTTATCTTTCTTCTTACTGTTTATTTGTCTCACTCACTTTATAAGACATGCATCTTTTCATGTTACTTGATGATCTTCTATCAGAAAGTGCAAGAGTTCATTATTTATGATGATTGCAATCTTTCTGACTGTCTCTTTCTCAATTTTATTATCAAGTGATGTTTCAAGTAATCTTGCGTTTCTCAGCATTTGTTTAATGCATATCTTCAATGCATTATACTTATCATCATCAATGACAAGATCTTGAGTGATCATCATCTTGATTCAATTCGACGAAATCTCATCATAGTTGAAGTCTGTAAGCGTATCTGAAATCAACTTGAATTTTCGTGACATATTGAAAGATTAACAGATACGCAAACATTGTCATCAGTTCTGAGAATTTCTAGAAGTCATACAATAGAATGTGAGATGATTACTGTCATGATGTTGAGAAGTGAGATAAGAGTACATGTGACATGTTCTCTATTTTGAATCACTTACAGATTTCACTACACGCTGATGACAGATGATGTACGCACTGAGCTTTGCAACAGATAGAGTGAAAGTGCTTATCATGACAATGAGTATCAGAAGAACAAAGAGTTGTGAGTTGATAAGTTAAAGATGAAGCAAAGATCAACTTTCGTTCTCATGTTGCAAATTATGCTAAGCGAAAGCAAATTTGCTCACAACACACTTTGACAATGAATTATCTGTATTCATCTTTTCATCAATCTAAAGAGTACTGCACGTTAGATTCTCTTTATATAAAATAATCTCTAATATTCTACAGAGTTATCAAAGCGCAAAGACTATGACTATGACATACTAGCTGATTGAGCATTTTGTGAAAGCATTTCAAATTTATGATAATTTATCTCAAATCGATGATAATCTAGAGAAATTTGCTTTCAACTCACAAATTTCGAAGTAAATATTGAAATGTGCAAAGCATTTCAAATTTACGATAATTTATCTCAAATTGATGATAATCTAGAGAAATTTGCTTTCAACTCACAAATTTCGATGTAAATATTGAGATGTGCAAAGCATTTCAAATTTACGATAATTTATCTTAAACTTGCTGTAATTCAGAAAAATTTGCTTTCATCAGAGAGCTTCAAGTAAAAAAGAACAAATTACTTGATCAGAAGTAAAACAAGAGTTATTGCTTCTACTGCTATATCAGATCTCATTAATTTCTGATCATTCTATTCTTTGTATTGCATGCTATTCTGACATTTCGTAGTTCAACGTACTTGTATCAACAGAGATTCTGATTAGAAATAGCGACAGCGCGATACAATTTGTCAAACGCGTCAATCAGTACTCTTTGTTGTTTCTCTCACTACAATCTACTTCATCGAAATCAGCTTCAAGCATGAAGCGAAACTGTCGTACGTGTGAAATGATATTGAGAATCACACGAAATCTGATATATCACTTTAATCACTGCTTGACGCTGTGAAATGACGTGCAGTTCTTCGAGAAATATTTAAGAAAAGAGAACTCAGCAGTCGATGAATATACAGACACATGCAAATACTTTCAGACTGATTTATGACATGAAACGATCACAATGAACGATATTGACATCTCTGATTTCAAGCAAAGTACAGAAGAAAACGTAGAAGCTTCAGATGATCAGAAGCATTTTCGAAATTCAATTGCACAAATATCACTTGATTTCAAAAGATTTATCAATTCATCATGTACTTTCTCATTCATCAAAGTAGACAATTATGATGAGATGAATGATACAAAGAGACGAAGCGTCGATGAATCGCTAGAACAATATATCAGATTCATAAGAATCATTTCAAACTACAGTAAACTTGAGCAAGATTCATGATCATCTTTAGATGACAGTCTTCAATCAGAGTGACTTTTCTTTTCGAATGAGAAAGATTTTTCTCTTGCACAGTGATTTCTGAATGCAAAAGTCAGTAGCGAAGATATTAATCAATACTTCAAGATCTCGTTTCAGAAGACTCATCATGCTGATTGTATCTTCAAGAATGCAGATCAATTTAGAAGCATTCTACACAATATATCTCACGAAATATCTGATGATAGTTGATTTGAAACATCTTTGAAGATTTCATCGATGAATTCAGAGATCGAAACAGATATATTCAAGATTCAGTACAGAAACGTGATAAACATCTTGAAATTTCTCTTGAGACATCATTCGTTTGTGAGTAATCTGAAATATGCATCAATCAAAGTATACAACGTCAGTGAAAATCAAATGTACACGAAAATGCACATTGATATCTGATGATGAAATACGCAAGCACTGATTTCTGAAGATGACACTATAGTTTCAGTACTGTTAGCTACAGACAAAATCATGTTAACTCAACATCACAAGAATAAATTCACATGATCTGTATATATTATCGTTGATAATCTGAATCAAGCAACTAACGAAAGCAAAATAGATCTAATGTTATACTATTAAAGTTTATTTCTTCAACTAAACATGCAAATGAAGATCTGAAACGCAAGTTATATCATCACTCACTGAAGATAATATTAAAACGTGAGTTTAAACTGTTCGATTGAATGAAGAGTTTTTCTTGCTAACGTTCTCGTTCTTTAGCACTTGAGAAATTAACTAGAAGAAAGTTTCACGTTCGCTGTGTGAATGATTATACTCGACAGTGTTTTTCTATCATCGTCAAATTTATAATCAATTATGAGAAGCAGATCACTATTACGAAAATCAAAAATGAAGAGCAGTGCACTATATGTCACATTTCATCGAATCAACGCGATAATCTGCAGACAATCTGAAAAGCTCGAACACATGAGAGTACATTGACTCAAATCAAACATCAAGAAAAGAATTCACGCTCTAAAGCAGATATCAAGCATGATGTTAAGTGAGTACACTCAGTGCAAAACTTTGTCTGAAAACATGAACTTGTCAATATTCACGTCATCATGATGATGAACATCTTGCATCAGTTATTGAAAAGCACAATGATGTATCTAATTCAATGACTTGAGATGATCATCAAGAATATAACATTGACGATTAGTTTCAAAAGAAAGCGTGATTCACAGACAATTGCAGACACAACACATGACGTACAATTGAATCAAAGATTTCAAGTAGTTCTTTCATATTCAGAGCTAAGACGTTTTCACGACTTTCTATTCGTGAAGTAATGAATCAACGTTGAACAAAAGACAATAGTGCATTAGCTTATTGCGATTGTCACTTCACTATTGATTAGAAAAGCATCAGATGCGCTGTACTGTGCTCAAACTCTTATGAACTTCGTGATGATGACTCAATATTGATCGCACGATAACGAGTCTCTGCGTTACATGAACAACGTAATATACAGAATTAACGTCTTAAAAGAAGTATTTGAGCAGTTTCAACATGACGAGAACTTTAACTATTTCAAGTTTCATGTGATCTCTCATTATATGAATTTTATTCGAAGATACGAAGATGCAGATGATTTTGACACATCTTACATGAAGATTGCACATAAATTTCTGATCAAAGATTATTATGATCTTACAAACAAGCGAAAGAACTTTCAAATGCAAATACTGCATCACAATACTTGATGAGTCAATATGTTAATAATGAGAAATATCATTCTTCATGATCTAATCACGTTCAGATCAGAGATTGACGAGAGAATGAAAGTCATGATTACAAAGTCTTCTAGAAGTCTTGATTTAACGCAGCTTGAATGAGATTTGTCAGAAATGAATTTGAATCAATGATGAAACTGATCTAGTAATTTCTGATTCTGATGCATCGCTTCTGAAATAGCGAAGACGACACATATTAAGAATTTCTTGAACGAATTGTCGATTTTTATAAGAGAATCTCGACGCAAGAAATCAGAAATAAAGTCAAACAAGTATCAAATGAATCGAAAAGAAATCGACTTCTTCTGAATAAACAATTACTTCGTTTCTGTTCATGCATCGATTGAATGCTGAAGATGCAAAGATAAAGACTCAACAGACTCTGAGAAGCTTACATTGAAGTGAATTCAATGTGCTTCTGCATGACAGAGACAAATGTTGAATTGAAGACGTGATTATGTCTATGTTCAAGAGTATGCTGAGAATGATCAAGAGAATTCTGACATAGTCGAAGCTTTGAATGATAAACTGATGAGACAGTTGCAAATTATAATCACTGTTCGTGATTCGCTTCGCCAAGATGATAATGAGAAATCTGTGCAATACTCAAGAGCTTTAATAGAATTGCTAAAGCTCAAAAACAATGAAGTACTCGATGCTCTACATGATATGATAGAAGTCGAGCAGTAATCGAAGAATACTGTCAAGAAGTCTCGATATCTTGAGTGTCAACGATTTTACAATATGAGTACTATACTATGAAGTGCACATCTGATATCAACTGAAAGCAAGAAGTTCTTTTACGTGAATAATTACATTGACTGAAATACATTCAACATCTTATATGAAGAGAGTTTTCTGAAAAAGAGAGCTCGAAAGACGAACGAGCTTGCGAGCTTAGACAGACGAGAAAAGGCGAAATTCACTCGATAATGAAGAAAGTTCAACATTGCATAAGTTGAGATAAATTAAAGTAAATTGAGATAAATTGAAGTAGATTGAGATAAATCGAAGAAAATGAATGAAAAGCATATAGTCACGTCGAATGAAGCATATATGAATGATCAAAACATTTCAGTCGATAGCGTCTAGTCATGATTATGATGACAGAGTATTGAAAATGAACAAGCGACTGAAATTTCACTGTAAAGATCTGTAAACAATGAGATTGATTATGTAGCAGCTAGCGACATACAAGAACTTACATAGTTCAGATGATGAGAAAATCTAAAATTAATTAATCTATTAATCATAGTGTCTGCTCATTCGTTGAACGAAATTTCTACTTACTCTATGCATTCTTCAATGCATCTGACGCATTACACACGACGTCTGTCAGTAGAAGTTCACGACTTGTTGAAGAAAGCTGTAAATTCTCGAGATAGTGTTCTCTTTCTATGTACACTAGCACTCTTTTCTTCTATCGATGTCTTTTCTGTCATCGAAGAAGAATGTTTCGAGTGAATGAAAGCTTCGATTCAATTTTTCAAGCGAAGAATAAATTTGATGACGAGTTTCACATAAATGATGATTTTGATGAGATGTCATTTCTTTTCAGTATCGAATGTTCGAATCGAATTATCATATATATTCATCATCAGTTGTTTCGCAGTCTCGTCAATCTTCTGCTCAAAAATCTTTGCATTCTGATCAATCAAAGTTGAAATCTTCAATCGCAGAAGAAGAGACATGTAATCAATCTGTTTCAATCTATTTTGAAACTGAGCAGACTGATAATCATACATAAGATCGCTGTGAGCACAATCGACTGCTGTGATTGAAACTGATGATAAATAAGACTGTAAACGTTGTAGAAAGATGAGTTTTGCGCGATCACTGACAGACATAATGTACGATAATTGAATAACTGTGATGAGAAAAATGAGTGAAGTAAAATTGAAGCTTACTAAGATAAACATCACGCAGAATCATGAACGCACGATAGCTTGATACGAGTTCTACTCTGTTGAATCAGCTTGTAGCTGATTTAATCAGCTAACGACTGACTGATGATTGATCTATGTTGCTAAATCAGCTAATCACTGAATTATGAAAAGTGTCTGTTCTAGTAGCTAGCATATGCGTCTCAAGTGCATTAAGATTCAGATGTCGTTGCTCACTAGCTTACAAGTTACTCAAGCTCTTCGTCGAAACGTTGATGATGTTAAATTTTTCTAAAACTGTTTTCAGATAAATTGTTTATAGTAAAGTGAGTGTTCTTCTTTCTTTATCACGTCGAATCTTCATGTCTAAATAGTGCAAAGTCAAGTTTAGATCTGTCATTTTGAATGTATTTTTAGACTCAGTCTTGATCTTATTTATACGACTCATATCAGCTTTAATAATGAGCAGATCATCGATGTATATCACAATGAACATCTTTTTATCTTCTGAAACAAACAGACTTTTGTCTGACTCAATTTCGTGAAAGTCTAGCTTGTTTAAAAAGCTTCATATCATGATTGATCAGACTCTAAAAGCTTGTTTTAGATCATACAGTGCTTTTCTGAGTCTGCAGATCAATTCAAAATCAATGATAAAATCATGTGATTGCTTCACATAGATCAGCTCATTCAGAAATTCATATAGAAAGACGATGACAACGTTCATCTGTTCAATATGCAAGTCACAAATTGCTGTTATATCAAACATCATTCTGAAGATAGCTGACTTCATTACTTCTGATCAGATTTCATTGTAGTCAATCTCATATTGCTGTTTGTATTCATGAACTACTCAGCGAGCTTTGTACTTCAGAATGTTCTCATCAAGCTCATATTTAATCTTGAATACTCAGCGATCAATCAGTGATTTGCTTCTGTCATTTGATGAAGTTATCAGTTCTCAGATTTCATTTTCAATTAAGAAGTTCACTTCAATCTTCATGACTTTCATTCAAAATGATCAGTCTGATGATGCTTTAGCTTTTTTGTACATTTTCAACTCATCATGTGCTAGTTCTAGACTCAATGTCTCATCAAAGATCAAGACGTGTAGAACTCTCATCATGTGAACGTGTGATTTTGCTACTTTTTCAGATTTAAATGTGAAAATTAGAGTTTCTGACTCAATAAATATGATGCTAATCTTATTTGCACTAAAGTCTTCATTTAATTTCTTGTAATTAGATCAAACATTGAATTTTGAACTTCTGATTACTTGTGTGCTTGCTGAAACAACATTCTTTTCTTTTAACTTTGATTGAGTTTTTATTTTCTTTTGTTTCTTCTGTTATTGTTTCTGAGCTGTTTCATTCTTCGTGACTTTGCTGACTGACTTATCAGTCGAAGATTGCATGATTCTCTGTGATATAACATGTTCTGAAAACTCGAAGATATGAAGAAGAAGATCGAATTTCTCATTATTATTCTCTTCTTCTATATTCTTCGATGTCTCAGCTTCTACTAAAGTCGTTGCATCGTTGAAAATGAGAGTAGAATATCGCGATTTCTTGAGAGAATTCTCAATAGTCAAGTCATTCACAATAACAGTTGTTTCATTAAACAGACTGTCATCTTCTTCGTTTCAGATCTCGTCTAGTTCTTCGTCAAAGAAACTATTATAAATGTTCAGCTCGTCAAATTTGACATCTCAAGAAACATGAATCTTTCTATTCACTGAATTGTAGATTCATCACTGATTCACTTTTTAATTCTTCGTAGTCAATCATTATGTCTTGTCAGAAGCGACTATTAAGCTTGTGATGATTTATGATCTTTGAAACATGAATTCAAGCTTTGCATTCAAGCGCTCGTAAATTTGATACGTCTGATTGAAATTCATTGTCAGTTTGAAAGAGAATGACTTCATTGATTTTCGAACATTTATTTTTAACGTAAGCGACTGCTTTTACTAGCTCAAGTCACAAAGCTTTTGATAGCTTCTTTTCTTTCAATATTGATCATACTGAAGTCATGAGAATGTACATTGAATGTTCAGTCTTTTCATTTTGCTGAGAAGTATAAAAAGCAGAAGATTTCAGCTTAATCTCAGTCTCTTTGCATCAATTCTCTCATTTGTGATCTTTGAACTCATTTTCTTCATCTACTTAAAGTCGCTTGACTTTCATATTGATCTGCTTTTTCATTAAAGTTTTAAACTCTATGAGCTTGTGATGCGTCTCACTCTTCAGTTTCAATGAATAGACAAAAATCAATAAAGAGACGTCATTCTTGATCAGTAGAAAATATGAATAATCATTTATTCAAACGATTGACAGTGAATCTTTCAGATTCAAATGTAGTAGCTTCAAAATTTTGATAACACAAGTCATTGAAGAGCGAGAAATTTCAGCTTGTTGACGTTCAATCATGCAAAATTCACATATTTTCTCAGATGATGATGATGTCTTTAATTTCTTCATTTTCTTAACAAGATTTCTCATCTTTAACATATTTCAATGATTTAGATGTGCAGTTCTATCATGTCAGACAGCTGAATTGAGTGACTTCTTGATGAGAATCATGACTTTCTGTTCTTCTTCTCGAATGTCATACAGCTCATAGCAGTCAATTAGCTTATCAATATATTGAATAACATTATTGTTGATCATCAGTCTAGACTGAACATGATGAAAAAACACATCTAGCTTTCATTTTGACAGAGCGTTCATGCTCATGTAATTATGCTTCATCTCAAAAACATGAATGACTTCTTTGAGCAGTAACTTCATCTTGATGACAGCGAGATCGATTTCAATGCTTTCTTTATCGCAGAACATCACTATCTGATCAGTGATTATCTGTACAGTCTTCATGTGCTGCTTATACATTGAATCAATAAATCTGAATTGATTATTGCAGATATGAGTAGTGCATTTGAAATTCAAAATTCAGTCGACAAATTTCATGTTCTCAGTAAAGCTGACTTAAGCAATCATGTTTCTGATCATATCAATGATCTGTTTTCATTCATTTTGACTTTGTGACATTGATGATCTTGATTTCAAACAGTTTCTTCGAACGTGCTTTGTCTTATGACATTTATAGCACTTCATTCTGTCATGATGACATTGTTTCTTCTTGTGATTGTGAAAACAGACATTGCAATATGATTCAGTACTTGAATCATAGTTCTTTCAGAAACTGAATCGATCAAAATCTTCTCGATCTTCTTGATCTCAATCTCTATATTCTTCTCTTTCACTGTGCATAACAGCTAAAGTGATTGTGCTCTTCATTTGATTTTTCTTCTTCTTCAAGCTCTGAAGTAGTTCATTGAGTTCTGAAAGCGTCTTTTTCTTTCTGACTGATTTGTTGAGAACAATCATGTATGTGTCAAACTTACTACTCATGAAATTGATGATCTTGATCATCACATACTCTTTTATAGTGATCTCTTGATTCTTTATTTCTTTCAAAATGAAGCGCATCTTTCTATTAAAATCTGAAACGTCAATTAAGTTCACATAGCTCGTCTCTTTCGATTGATTTAATAAGACTCACTTGAAGATTTATTCATGTGATGTATATCGCTTTCTAAGCGACTTTTATGTTGTCTTTGCATCTCATTCAGATTTAAATTTCATCTGAACAGCTCTGATGCACATTGCTTCAATTTTACTCATTATCTTTTTGTTGTTGATATCTCATTTTTCTATGACTTCTTCATGTTTCTCAATTCTTACTTCTTCGTTCTTCTCAAGTATAGTCTTCTTTTGTTCTTTCATATATGAAAGTGATCAAATTTGATCATCATTGACTAATCTCATCAATTCAATTTGTCTAAGAGCAAACATCATTTCACATGCTCATTCTTTGTAGTTGTCACTCTTCTTCAGCTTAGAGAACATGCATATCTCATCTTTCTTGATCATCTTTGACGACTTGATTCAGAAGAAAGATATTGTTTTGCTGAAAGTCAATACTAACACAGTTCTTCGAGAAAGACTGACGACGACAGCGATGTCGAATTGTTTATTCAAGCTGACAATAGTCAGATCTACTGCTTGATTGCACAGTCAACGCTTTCGATACTCATAATCTGATGAAGTGTAGATCTGATCATTGACTAAAGGTGTGTGTTTCTACAGCAGAGTCTATCTATGTTTTGTGTGCCGCAACTGACGCTAGCCTCAATCAGGCTAGCGGGCATTGCAACAACTATGTTCCTAATTAGGAACTATGTTCCTAATTGAACGACTACTCCCCTTGCTTCTACCACAGCTCCTACTGCAGCTCCTATTGCTTCAACACGGTCACCAGATCTTCACTGCTTATTCAACATCACTGCCAGACTAGAAATGAGCGATTGCTAACTTGCGATGAATGTAGCTTCTTCTTCGATTCCCCTTGATAGTGGAAGATGAATCGCTCTAGCGCAGGCTCAATGTTCACCCTCAGATACATAAACCCCAACCTCCTCCCGACTTCTTTGTCTTTTCTATATCCACCAACTCTGGTCCAACCTCCTTCATCACAGCATGGACTAATATACCTGGCACCAGTCTGGTCTACTATCTCCTTGTTCCACCTACTAGTATTATACATTGGAAGAGAACATAAACGACGTTGAGCTTTTACTCTCTACTAAGGAACGATCAGTCAGTAAGTACGTCACGTAGTCCATGCGATTACTACCAAAAGCATTGGGACCCATACACGCTCCAAAAGATCCGGCTCTCTATGCTGGTATCGCAACCTCGGCTTAGAGCATCCTGTCAAGTGAATTTTAGACGAAGTGTCAATATTGGGCACCTCCTATGATCTAGGAAAGCCTCCATTCTGAATTCTATGCTTCCTCCTGTTTTCCTCTTGGAACTCCTCCAGAACGAGGCTCGAATGCGAAAACCAGAGACTTAAGAACTACCTAGAATCCCGGATATCGTCCAACTGAACTGAGAAACTTGGTCACTTTTATGGTCAGCTGTATTCGTTTACTTGGCCAGTAACAAATTCAATTTCTCACACAATGGAATGAATCTGGTCTTTTGATCAATTTGATCCGCTTGAGTTGCCAACAAGACCTGTAGGTCCCTTTCCCGGGTTTTTCAAAGTTGAGATATCATCACCCTCTTCGATGGAAGGAATTCAAGGCCTCAACATACCTTTAACAAAGTCACAACGCAAGAGTTCTTGTGGGATAAGTCGCCATTCAGGATGCACAAATGTCACTGGCTTGCCTCACTTCTTCATTTGGAGCTCAATTTATCGGAAATCCACCTAAAAAATCCGGGAAACTATCTTCCAAAAATGAAATTCGACTTTCGGTCCGACCGCGCCTGAGCCTAGAAGCTAAACAGTCGAGAAGCCATCCAACACAGTGATCGAAAACAACATCCAATTGCCGATCCGGTTTCCGCTCCCAGAAACATTCCCAACTTGCGATTTGTTCACGCCGCATGCACGTCTCACATGCTGCCTTTGTGGCGCTCTGGGGAGAGTTCTACTACGACGCAGGATATGCTCATCTCAGCGTGTGGTAAACTTTCGTTGTGGAACATACGGAGGGTGAACAAGGGACTTTGAGGACTCGGTGCTGGTTTGGGAATAACAGCTCCCCAACCAGATGGTTCTCGCATCTTCACCCACATTGCTTTCTATGCGTCCGGCCACCCATCACCCCATTCATCCTCCATCTTTTCCTTCCACCACTTCATTCGCTCCAACCACCAGTCCCCCGCACGTCTTCCAGATCTCTGAAGATGCTGCTAATGAGAAGCAAGGCAGCAAGTAACGAGAACAAGATCCTGAAGCGCGAGGAGAAGCGCGATGCAGCTCGCAATCATCCAGCGTGACACGCGATCCGGATTCATCCACCGAGCCAACCCCGTCAGCATGGGAATTACGACCCGGAGCGCGATCCGAAGCTAGCACAGAACGTACTCTAGGTCTAAACGAGAAAGCTTTCTGAGAGTGAGATATGTTCTGGATTGCGATAGCACAATATAACTTTCATTAAGCAGCTGGAAAGATAACTCCACAACTAAAGAGTGTGCAGTATCTTCACCCACATTGCTTTCTACTCTTCCCTTCAACGTCTAAAACCTGGAGTGCAACGAAGCAAAGGCGTCTTATGGCGTAGCCCTCGATCCGGAATCGTCTCTTGTTTTAAATATATCGGCATGAGAAAAGCGCTAAGAAGCGTGATCCGAAGCTGATGCAGAAAGGATCCCAAAACCTTTTCCGAATCGGGTCTATCTTGGGATACATCAGCAAAATATTGCTTTCATTCAACAGCTGGAAAGGCAGCTCGACAAACTGATCACCCGATCCAATGCGGCGGGGATAAAAAAGATCAACAAGTGGTACGAAAAGGACAGCGACTACGGGGTGGGATGGTACCACCGGAAGACGAGATCCGACACCTCGTTGCCGCCCTACAGTGACCGGCTCTCAGCCGCTCTGTACATGTCAGCGCTTCTTGAGCTGATTCGTCTAATATCTTCACCCACATTACTTTCTACCTTTCCCTTCAGCCCCTCACTCCCTGAAGCGATGGAATAAAAGCATCTTCTGGCAAAACACTTGGTACGGAATTACTCACCGCCTCAACCATATCAATATGGAGAATACGGTACAAAGCGTGATCCGAAGATGGCGCAGAATGTGTCTGGGTTTTATTAAAGAAGGGTTTCAAAGTGTGAGGGACGTTTTAGAAGGGGTTTGGTTAACAGCCAGGAACTGCGATATGAGGTCGATAAAGGAAAGGAGGCCATAGGATGATGAGTCTCTCGGGACTTGAAGGGAGATAACGAGGGAGATAATGGTAAAAAGAACGCCGCTACAAGGCTACTGAATGACAATATACATGACGCGTTCATTAAACCGAGCGCAGCGCTCGTCAACCTCAGGCCAAACCTACATCCAGCAGAACACCTTCTTTGCCTTCGAAACCGAGGCTTCCAGAGCAGGATATCCCGCGTCGATCTCGATAACCGGCTATTTCCAATAAACGTCAATTTCTCAGCCCATGACCTCTAGCCTTGGAAAACGTATAAACGCGCTTCTTTCCACCAAGCTCAACGGCATGAATCTCGACGCTTTATCTTATTATTCATAAAAACGTACCTACTATCGACGACTCGCTTTACCGTGTTCGATATCAAACCCGGAATAGCTCCCCGCTCTTCTCATCTGGAGCAACAGCATTGCCCGCAATCATTCACATCCCGTGGATCTCCACTGGGTGTTATCGACGACCCGCTCTACCCTATCCAAGCCTACAAATCCCAGTACTCCTCGCCCATATCACCGAAACCCCACAGAATGGATCTCGACGGTTTCATCTTACAGAAAAGTATCTCCATGGACCGCAATCTTTTAATACACATCAGGAAGAACGCATTTGCTTGGGCCAACTGGACCGGAGACTAGCAATAAGCGAAGTGGACCTGCCGGCCGGGAAAAGGGGTAAAAGGGGGCATTTTGATTTGTGACTGGTTTAACCCGGCGCGGCTTGAATTCATGTGCGATGTTCGATCTGCATGCAGATGATATGATCATCATCAGCAGAGATCTTCGTGTTCATCATCACAAGCAGATGATGCCGCATGTGTTTGAGCGGACGAAGGGACAGGCCGCGACAATGAAACAAATGGTTCCCAAGTGGCAACATGTCAACTCCGCCTATGAGCTCTTGAAAACCCGTCTGCGTGCAGAGCAATTGAATGGGCCGGCCGTCTCCGAAATTAGCTCTTATACCTTTATCACCCCCCACTGAGAATGCTCTCTCCACGATCTCCAAGAACCCCCAAAATTTTCTGAAAAAGCAGTCCTGGGAATGACGAGCGATATTCTCTTAGAGCGCTATCCTCTTTGAGCATCAAAGAAAACGCTTCTGCATGAGCCAGATTGACTGAGGACTGTCGAAAAGCTAAGTGGAGCAAAAGGGAGCAAGGGGTGGTCTCGGGATCTAGCTACCTATCACCCATACAAGTAAGATGTTGATGTTTTATACAACGACGAAAAGTCTATCATGAATATAAGATTTTGGCTGGGAACAATACACACTGTTTTCCTAGATCGCAGTCTCTCCTTCAACAGACTGGAGGCTATCCACGAGTGAAAGGGAGCAGCCGGCTGGAGCAAAGGGTAAAATTGGTGGCATTGCGATTTTGCGATCAATCCAACCCGGCCGTCTATGGAACTACTTCTCAAACCCATCAGTGTTACGGGTTAGAATTTGATCTTCGGTATGACGATGAACGGTTCATCGATTGTTATTCGAAAGAATGATATCAAGAATTAAGCGAAACGATGCTGAGACAACGGACAATGTTTACGATTCATCTCTCTTTGAGCATCGTGAGGTACGCATTTGCATGGGCCAACTGGACTGGAGGCTATCGACAAGCGAAGTGGAGCAAGGTGTGAAAAATGGGGTGGCATTGCGATTTGCGACCAATTTCCAGATCAAAATCTTGAAAAACCCATCATTTATTGAAACTGAAAGAATGATATCGAGAATTAAGCAAATCTATGCTGAAAAAATGAAGATCAGTACCCGAAGATTGCACTCTAGTCAAACATTGAGAGAGACGCGCCTTTGCATCCTCTAGCTCTCAAACGCTGTCCTTCGTACGGGTTTGAATTACGCTCTTTAAAAAAGATCGATGAAAACCTCATCATCGATTAAAAGCTAAAAGAACGGTATCAATAATTCCAAAAAATCAATGCTATGTAAGAGTAAAATATTGGTATATGAGGGTCAGAGCGAATATGTGCATGTAGATATATTGACTATCTAGTAGGTAGAGCATATATGGTAGAGCATACAGATGAAGGAAGAAGTGAGAGGACGAATAAATACCCCTAGCGTCAAGCCGCTTCGGCCGGAGCGGAAATAACTAACCGCCGGAGTATACGTATGAGCATACGTATGTTCATATGTATGTGCATACGTATCTCGTTTCCAACACTCCCTCTTAGGAATTGAAGCTTCATGTGAAGCTATTCAGATCTTCTATGTATACCGTGCTCTTTTACTCGTCGACGTCATGCTCGACGAGATAGCCTCATTTCTTGAAGCTAGTCTCATAACTGATCTGAACCTTAGAAATTTGCCTGAGTTCAGAGATTTGATTAGATCGTCGATTATCATTTGATCAATGAGTATGTATTTCAATCTGATTGCTTTCTCTTCTATCTTATTTTGAACATAGTGATACGACATATCAATGTGCTTAGCTCGAGAATGATTGACGAAATTGCTATTCATTTTTATAGTCGCTTGATTGTCAGTTAAAATGATAGTTGAATTCATATCTGAATCATCATATCTCATCTCTTTCAATGCTTGAATCAGAAAGATCAATTCTTTGACTGCATTACATTCATCAATGTATTCAGCTTCAGCTGATGACGTGCTAATGCATTGCTGATGTTTGAAGCTTCAGCTAATTGATTCATTTCATAGAAAAAACATATAGTTGAAGATGAATCTTTGAAAATTCAAGCAATTCGTATGAGCTGAATCGATATATTCAAAGAACTCAGCTTTCTCAACTCTCTTCACTTTAAAAGATTCATATCGAAGTTTCAGCTCAGCAGTATCGACTAAATATTAAATGATTTGTTTGACAGCTAGATCATGATCGAAGATAGAATTCATCAAATATCTGTTGCATTTGCTCATTGCATAGACTATGTCTGATCATGTTTGACAGACTATTCACATCAATGTTTCAATGATTGATTGATAGCTCTCTATTTCTTCAGAGATAGCTTGATATTCAATTCACTTCTTTGACTTTCAATAAACGTTCTTCTTGAGCTGACATCTGTGATGCATCAATGTTTTAGTTGAGCTGCAATTGCTCATGCTCAGAAGCTCAATGACTCGCTTGATATAAATGCTTTGATTGATTCAAAGAGTTCATTCAACTTTATTACAAGTTATGTGCATTTTTAAATATCATTCAATTGAGTCAAGATTTTTCATTTGAAAGTGTTTTGCAAATTGCAGCTTCAGAGCTTGAATATTGAATATATTTGATTCTAGAATAAGCAGATCATTCACATAGATGATGATAATGATGTCATTATCATGAATGAACATTGAATGATCAATTTCTATTCTTTGATAGTTAATGAAGATGAAATAAACTTTCAGAGTTGCATATTATTCTTGAGATGTCTGTTTTAATTCATATAAAGTCTTGTTTAAACAACAGATTAAAAAGATTTCATTTGATTTTTTTTACTCAAATCTTGATGATTGCTGCTTTCAGATCTTCTCTTTTAGATGTGTTTCTAGAAAAGCAATGATGATGTTCATTTATTTAACTTCATAGTCATATTTAATCATCAATGCTAAAAGCATTTTGATGATCATGACTCTGATCATCAAAGTAAAGATCTCATCATAGTCAATTTTCTGCTTCTGACGAAATCTCTTACACACTCATTTAGCTTTGTATTTGATCATCTTCTCTTTGAGTTTATGCTTAATGATAGTTACTCAGCGTGTCAACAGTATTCATCGATTCGATGAAGATGTTTTCAGAGTAAAGATGTCATTTTTGATGTGAATGTCAAGCTTACTTCTGAATGCAAGCTTTCATTGTTCTCAATCGAGACTAGCTTTAGCTTGTTTCACTGTTTGTGAAGTATTCAATTCAATTTGAACTTGATTTGCTTGATTGACAAAGTCTTGATTATGATTTTTGATTCAAAGATTATTTAGTGTTCTGTAATCAACAGATTCAATGATGATTCATTTAAGATGTTCGCTTGAAACATCAAATGCATCAAAATCACTTGAGTTATTTAACTCATTTGATTCTAGTTTTAGTGATTGACTTCTACTAGCTTTCTGTGAAGCGATTGATGTTCTTGTTTGATAATCGTTGATAATTTTCGTGATTTTCACATTTTCAGTGATTTTTATCAAGAAAGATGCATCATCGATTTGATCATCGAAGCTTAGTATCGAAAGATCTTCATTATATCTCTCGACTTTGATGATTATCTCATCTCATTGAACATGACTAAATATTAGTACATTCTTCTCATTTCACAAGCGAAACTGATTGACTCTTTTGTAGTTCAAGAACTGACATTTTAAGCTCTTATCATTGAGCTTTCAACAAGCTTTCTTCACATGATGATAGACTATGCATTTAAACGTATGTAGATAGCTAAGATCAGACTTCTTATCATGTCATGTTTCATAAAGAGTTATTTTGTTCAACGCAGTGATAAAACTTCTGTTCTTCAGATAAATGACAGTCATTATTGCTTTATCTTATAATCATATCAACAATTTGACGCTAGTCAGTATAGCGTGAGTTCATTCAAAAAGAGTGTGAAAACATCACTTTGCAACTTCATTTTAACTCAAATTATATGATGTCATCAACTTTCATTTGATTTCATGCTCTTTGAGTAATTCAATGATTTGATGATCAGCATACTCATCTTCATTATCTGAACGCAGTCAATGAATCAAAGTATTTCAAGTCTTCATCAATTTCAAATAGTTTCAAAGTTCATTTTTTAAATCAAACTTTCATTTCAATAGATATGTGATTGTATATTGACTATAGTCATTAATGAAAGTAGCTACATATCTGAATTCTTCATTGATTTGAAGTATTTTATCATTATCAACAAGATTTGTATGTACTAGCTCATTTACTTTGATGATTCTGATGTGAGATTTTCGACTTGAAACTCAATTTTGCTTGTTTATGACATAAGTTTTACATATTGATTCTAAGAATTCTTTGTCTTCTAGACTATTTGCAAAATTCACATCAATGTCGATGCTCATGTTGAATAGATGCTTGACATTTATCATATTCAGATGAGTTAATCATTTATGTCATTGATATCATGACGTCTTGACTGATTCTGAACTGCTTGTCAGATTGACTTAAGAATTTGAAGAGTTGATTGATGTATTCACGAAATATTCTTTCTTATCATTTTTCAAGTCGATGAGAGTGATGACATCTCTAAAGTTCATGAAACGAAATTCGTTGTTCTTTATACTACACATATACTCTTTGACTTTCATCTGATTGATTGACATCAGATTATAGTGTAGTTCTGAACAGTGATAAACATCGATTAATTGAATTTTGATTGATTGATTGTTCAGCAAAATGTCAATCATAATTGAACTCTTCTTGAGAATGAATACTGTCTCATTATTTGCAGTAACAATGCTGTTATCGATGATCTTTCAATATGACTGTTCATTGAACAAGTTTATGTCATAGCAGACATGATTCTCAGCTTCGATGTTTATTCATCAGACATCTGTGTGACTGTCAACTCAACAGATGATGAAGATCTTCATTGTTCTGACTATTCTGACTTCGAAGCTTTTTTCAAAGTCATCTTCTTTAAACTGATCATGTCGAGTTGAGTACTTGAGTTCAAGTCGAGTACTCAACTTGAAAAGTGTTGAGTTGAATTGAAATTTTTTTGAAAAAGTGTCGAGTCGAGTTGAGAAGCTTGATTCGATAATTCGACTCAAAAACTCGACTCGACTCAACAAGATATTAAATAAATGTAAATAGCTTGATTGAACAGTCTTCATGATTTTCTTCATGACTTTCTATCATGTTTTCTCGTCATGACTTTCTATCAAAGTCAAACGATCTTCATGTTTCTCTTCATGTTTTTCTTCATTTTTCTCTTCATGTTTCTCTTCATGTTCTTCTTCATGTTTCTCTTCATGTTTCTCTTCATGTTTCTCTTCATGTTTCTCTTCATGTTTCTCTTCATGTTTCTCGTCATGACTTTCTATCAAATGATCTTCATGTTTTTCTTTATGACTCTCTATCAAATGATCTTCATGTTCTTCTTCATGACTTTCTATTAAAAGATAATGCAAAAAGATAATGCAAAAAGATAATGCAAAAAAATAATGCAAAAAAATAATGCAAAAAGATAATGCAAAAGTCAAAAACCGAAAATTTTTCTATATTTAACTCTCTTGACGTCAAGCTCGAGTTCTTGACGAGTCGAGTCGAGTTAACTCAATTCTCAGTCGAGTTGAGTCGCGTCAAGTTGAAAATATGAGCAACTCGACTTAAGTTAAGTTGAAAATGTGAGCAACTTGACTCGATCTCGATTTGAATTCAAAATGTCAACTTGAAACTCAACTTGACAATCAGTCTAATCTTCTTTAATCAGATTCTTTCTTTTTTGAAGAGACTTTCATTCGTCTGAACGAAGCTTCAAATGTAGAAGTCAGCAGTTCTGTTCATTGTGATTCTCTTTGTGTTAGGGGCCAGCATAGAGCGAGTCATATGGGTGTAATGTAACGAGTATATAAATGCTAAGGAAGGAAAGTATCTAGAAGGGAAGAGCCGGCTATCTATATGACTCAGGAGAACATAAGCTAACCCTGAATAGGGTTGGCCTCGGAACAACCCTATAGCCTAGCGGCGAGCGGCCGGCGATAGTCATCAACATAGCCACCAACATAGCTACCAACATAGGTGCGTAGCTAGGATCGTAACACTTTGCTCGCAATGAGCGCATATTTTCAATTCTTTTTGAAATTCACTGTTGTTTTCAAATTTTCGCTTCTTATCATCAAATTTTCGCTATCATACTTTTGAAGCTGAAGTTCTTCTCTGAATTTAATCATTTGTCATGATCGACTAAAACGATAGTCATATCATCAATTAATAGATCGAATTTGTTGATCTTGACACTTTGTATCAGATTGAAGATGTATGATTCTAGACTTTCGTTAAGATTTAGAAGAAAGAAATTGTTCAACATTCATGATTAAATTGTTTTCTCAATGTTTGAGCATTTGACGACGACTTGCTTGAGTGAGTTCACATAGTTCTGAATGAATTTGAAATTTGATTACTTTGTTTGAATCAGTTTCTTGATTGTCAGAAATAAAGTGATCAAATTCAACTGCTCATATTGAGTCTTCAGAATAGATCACATTTTGATGATGCTTTCTGCTTTGATTATATGTATTCTGAGTTTCTTTTCGCAGCTGAAGTCAATTATATCGCTGATTCTGTCATTTCTATCTTTTCAATGTTGAACATCAGTGATATACTTCTTTTTATCTTCTGTCAAGACATCAAATGACAGTGATGTCGATTTCTTCAGCTTTTCTGAGATGATCATTCAGAGATCTTTGACTTTCAAGACATTGATTATATTCTTCTTTCATGACTCATAGTTCTCGCTTCTCTTTAGCTTCGAGACATGATAGTTCTTTGAATCTTTTATTGTGATTGAAATATGAGGGTTATTTTGTGGAATATGATCGATAGGGGAATTTCCGCCGATTTGATGACAGCGAGTTTGATGCTTCGAATTCTGCCCTTAGGTTTGTTTGCGGTAGCGGAATAGAGCTAATCCGGGCTCATAACCTATTGGTATATGAGGATCAGAGCGAATATGTGCATGTAGATATATTGACTATCTAGTAGGTAGAGCATATATGGTAGAGCATACAGATGAAGGAAGAAGTGGGAGGACGGATAAATATCCCTAGCGCCAAGCCGCTTCGGCCGGAGCGGAAATAACTAACCGCCGGGGTATACGTATGAGCATACAGTACCCCGCACTAAGTCTTCGCGTGCGCTCCCCAACCAAATCACCACCCCACCTGCATCAATCATTGAACCATCAAATTCAGCTGGGGAACTTCAATATTTGGGCTGGTTATTTAGTAGTATATGATCTATGATTCCCCAATCAATATTTAGTATGCCAGCCCTCCGCTATAATTAGAGCTTCACATCT
>JAABUI010000521.1_pt1 | contig 27913 bp, 36 predicted proteins | sample 5559111 | NCBI WGS metagenome assembly JAABUI01 (sample SAMN10711870, study PRJNA513365) | rock metagenome | isolation source: Antarctica rocks | place: Antarctica: Victoria Land, Buttleship Promontory | reverse complement strand
CATGTACTGGGTAGCTGCTTGAGTCAAGTTGCCGTCGTCGGTGCTGGGCTAGGCCGTTTGATCGGTGCGACTTGGGCGGATGACAGCACGATCAGCCGAGTTGAGATGCTTGGATCGTGACCAGTTCTTTGTCCACGGCCCGTCTGCAGCTCGCTGCCCCGACGCGGGCGGATGCCGCGGCGATCTTGGCGATCGCCGGTGACCCCCGGGCTGTCGAGCACAATCCCTCCGACCTGCTCACGGACCTGGCCGAGGCGCAGAATCTGCTCTTCAGGTGGATCCGGCACTGGCTGGACCGGGGCTTTGGATACTGGTGCGTTCGCGAGGTCGGCCGACCAAGAGTTGTCGGCTACTGCGGACTCAAAGTAAGCACTGCAAAAGGGCTTTCGGTACTCAACTTGATCTATCGGTTCACCCCGGACGTGTGGGGTCGTGGTTACGCGACGGAGGCCGCCACCGCCGTCATCGCCTGGGGCACAGAGCATCAGCCCAGCACCCCGATCCTTGCGCGCGTCCGCCCCGACAACGTGGCCTCGCAGAACGTGGCCCTCAAGATCGGCCTCCGGCGCGACCACGGCATGGACGATGAGGGCGAGGACGGCCGGGACCTCGCCTACACGACCCGACCCCACACCACCGAGTGGGTGCAGTTGGAACTGCCCACCGACATTGCGCTACCTGCCTCACCCATCTTGCCAGCCGGGGTGTCGCTGGCGTCAATCGCTGAGCTGGGAGACACGGAACAGCTGCGCCGCCGGGTGTACGAGCTGAACAAGGAGTGTGCCGCAGACATCCCCGGACGGGGAGAATTCTTCAGCTACGACGAGTACATCCAGCGACGCTTCGCCATCGACGGGTACCAACCCGAGGGCGCAATCCTGGCGCTAGACGGCGACGCGCTGGCGGGGCTGTGCGTCATCAGTTACGTGCCTCGGCGCGAGTGGGCCTTCATCGAGATGACCGGCGTCCGTCGATCTTATCGACGTCGGGGCCTGGCCACTGCTCTCAAGACGGCGGCCATCATGCAAGCACGGGGCTGGGGTGTTTCGACCGTGCGAACCGTCCACCACAGCGGCAACACACCGATCATCACGGCCAACCGGTTGCTCGGCTTCCTCGATACGAACTTCATGCTGAACCTGAGCACACCCGCCTCTGGCGTAACGGGTCCCTCGATCAAGCCGTAAGACCAGCTGTGATCTGCCCAACCACGACTTGACTCAAGCAGCTACCCAGTACACATGTTCGATACTCTCAAGGTATGCGAGTCGAAGATGGCGGCCTCATGTCGCCGCAAGGCGACGGCGGGGGCCCAGGACCGCCGAAGGGGCACACCAGGGTGTGCTGGGCAGCCGCTGAAGGCGCAGCGCGCAGAGGTCGACCACCGGAATCGTGGGACGTGTCGGCCGACCGGGCACTTGAACTAATCGCTTCTGGCTTCTGCCGGTGCCAACCGCTCAACAAGGGCGGCCGGCCAAGAGCAAGTCGGTGAGTTTGCTGCCATCCGGCGCGGTTCCAGCGTGCCGCCGGCCAAGCTCGGGGTGATGGCGTTGGTCGGTGAGCAACCAGCCCCGGCCGTGACGAATTGCAAGGTGATCTGATCGGCGGGGACGTGCTGGTCGATCATGTCGAGGGCGGCAATCTGCCGGGCTCTGCTGTCCCTTCTCACCGCGCGTAGCACGGCGCTCGGTCAGGGGTTTACGCAAACAGCCTCCAGGGCCGAAGGCCACGAGAACAGGCCCGGCGGGTTGAGGCATCCGTTGTAGCTCGCCATGTGCACGTAGGCGTAGGCGACGATGAGGATCAGTACGAACAGGGCGACGAGGATGCGGACCAGCCACCGACGCCACCACGACGGTCCCGGCGGACCCGCACTAGCCTCGGCCTGGTCGAGTTCCTCGTTAACCTTCGGCCAGTCAGAGGCGGAATCCCGTCTGACAGGAGCGGCGATGGTCTGATCCCATACCGCGAATCCACCGTCGACGTGACGACCAATCACGTAGACCTTTCCCACCCGAAGGACAGCAGCGCAGCCGGACAGTGCAGCGCGGCCGCAGGCAGAGCAGAAACCGACACCGCGGATAACAGGCGCATTGCAATGCCAGCAGGGGACCGACACACCGACAGTCGCATAGTTCGTCACCAACGGGAGTCTGGCAGCTGTAACCTGCCCGCGCACCACTCGACCGGGTGACTATGCACCGTCACGCGGGCATTCAGCGGACGCGTTCCGGACGGCCCGCGGGCGCAGTGACCGGACCCGACCCGCCCGGTGTCTCCAGCGAAACACACGAATGCTCAGGTCAGTTGCCCGGCCAGCCGCGCAACCAGTTGTGCAGCGGTCACGCAGCGGAGTCGTTAGCGACTCGTTCGGCTAGATCGGACGTTCGTGCTAGCGATGATAGGACGAGGCGCGCTAGTATCCGGAGAAGGACAGCCGTGTCACTCTTGGTCACGTCAAACTACAGGGAGCAACTCATGCCGAAACCCGCCGTCAATGTTGATCGCGATCGCAGGCTAGAAGAGCTAGTAGCGACGGCCAAGTCGTCGGCTGCGCTCGGTCGAGTGTTCGCGACGTACGCCGCAGTCGCCGCCCAGGTGCCCGCGCCGGTCATGATCAATACTGGCCGTGCTCACTTTTCAACTTCGTCCAACGGCTGATAGGTGCCGAGCTGGGGGGAGATTCTTAAGGTTCTCCAAACCGAAGCGCAGCTCAACGGGGGAGTAGACCTGGACGGAGCGCGTCACAAATATATTTCCCAGCTTCAGGTGCTTACCGGCCGAAACACGGTTCTCTACACGACCGATTATCTCGGTAAGGGTGGCCCGCAGACGTCCATTAACCTTGGCGATATGCAGGGTTTAATGGAAGTTTTTAAGGGGCTTTCGGGCGGAAATCTTGACCTCGTGCTGCACAGCCCTGGTGGCCAGGCGGAGGCGACCGAATCGCTAGTCAAATACATGCGGTCCAAGTTCTCGCACGTCCGAGTATTTGTGCCGCTAGCCGCAATGTCAGCGGCGACCATGTGGGCGACGGCGGCCGACGAAATAGTTATGGGCAAGCATTCGCAGCTTGGGCCGATCGACCCACAGATCACGCTGCCGAGTGGTATACCGATTCCTGCAGGCGCATTGATCGAGCAGTTTGAACAGGCTGCGCAGCAGTTGTCCGCAGACCCAAGTCGGATCGCAGCCTGGCTGCCTACACTGCAGCAATACCAGCCTGGCATCCTCAATATATGTAAATCGGCCGGCGACCTGGCGGAGGAGCTAGTTGCGAAGTGGCTGAAAGAGTATATGTTTAGCGGAGATGCTGACAAAGTATATGTTTAGCGGAGATGCTGACAAAGTAAACGTTGCCGATGAGATCGCAGCATGGCTTAGCAATGACAAGGCCCTGCTTTCGCATGGCCGGGCGCTGACCCGCGATCAGCTTCGCGACAAGGGCATGAAGATCGTCAACCTCGAAGACGACGACGAATTGCAGGATGCGGTGCTGTCGGTGCACCACATCGCGATGCACAGCTTCCAAAGTTCTGCAGTCAAGATCATTCAGAACCATATCGGCAGCGTGTTCATTCAACACGGCGGGCAGCAGATAACTGTGCCAATGCCGGTTCCTGCTTCTGTGCCGTCGCTGACGCAGGGGCAGAATGGCAACCTTGTGAGTATGACGACTGCCGGCCTGTCTTAAGCGTTGAAACGCCCGTTGCAGAATTCAAAGGGGCCGTGCCAATTACGAGATGGGTTGCACTGTCGAAGGGTCAGGGCCTGGCCTCTGACGTGGCCGGCTGAGTCGGCCCGGATTGCGTTCTGCCACAGACAGGCCGGCGGCCGATGGAACTCTGGGCGGTGCCAAGGTCGACTAGTGGCTGGTACGGGCAGCCTCGTGACAGCGGCAGAGCACCGGGCGCGGGTCAACGGCGGAAACTGACCGTCTAGTCCGCCCTTGACTTGTGCGTCTAGTCCGCACTAGAATAGTGTTATGACGAAGCGCCGGGACCTCATCAAGCTGATCGCCGATGCGGCAGCGGAAGCGGGCATCCCGTTCGGCGTTCACCGCGAAGGCGGCAGGCACACGGTGTACGACCTCGGCGGCAAACGGATCCCGATTGCTCGCCACGCGGACATCGCCGACCAGATGGCTGAGGTCATCTTCAAGCAAGCCGCAGAGAAGCTAGGGAAGGGTTGGTGGAAGGCATGATGGAGTACCACGCGACAGCACGCCGGGACGGCCAGTTTTGGGTGATCGACGTTCCGGATGTGGGGGTCTCGCAGGCGCGGACCACAGCGGAAGCCGAGCTGATGGCACGCGACCTGATCTCCGTAATGCTCGAGGTCCCAGCCAACACCTACGCAGTGACGATGCACTTCATCGCGCCAGCCTCGGTGGACGCCCACTTGAGGCGGGCGGAAGAACTCCGCCTGACGGCGGCGGCGGCCCAGTCGGAGGCGGCCGCGGAGGTTCGGCGTGCTGCGGCTGAGCTGCGGGCTGCGGGGCTGGGATTGCGGGACATCGGCAAGGTGATGGGCGTGTCGCATCAACGCGCCGGGCAACTGGTCGGTTAGTCGTCAGACGACCTTTTGTGGTCAACCCCGAACGTCAAGCAGCCCCCGCCACCTTGCGGCGCGGGGGCTGTTTCGTGCTCGGCATGGGGTGCTGTCAGGCGGCGGCGGCCCGCCTGGCCACAGCGGTCAGCTAGTCGCCTTCGTCCCCTGCGCCGGCTTCCGCGGCGGCTGCGGCATGCGCCGGAAGTTCTCGGCGGCGCGGCGAAGGCACTCCTGCTCGTGGGCGTACTGCTCCGGGGTGAGCTGCTCGACCGTGACCTGCTTCGGCAAAGGTGTCATTCCTGTGACCTAACTCGCTCTGAGGCCAGGATCAGCATGGTGCCGATAGCTGCGGCTTCGTCAGGTGTCAGCCAGGTGATGCCGACCAAACCGCTCGTGTCGGTCTCGAGCTCTAACTCGATTTTGGTCCAGTCCATATCTGACCCAGTTCGAGCCTCACGGATGTACACGGCCGCCGGCTGGTCGTCATCGACTGCTCGCAATCCACGGCCCGACTCGAGAGGCACTACGCCGATGAGCTGCGAGCAGGAGTCAAAGTCATGCATTCCCGCGTGGGGTTCGTGATCCACGCACCATGGAGTGTCGAGCGGGCAGGTTGAAGCGTTCTCGTGCGTGCTGTCGAGCTGCTCGTCGGTCGGCTGGACGGCGGCCTCCCGAGCGGTCAGCATCTTGCTGTACGAATCGAGGTCAGACAGCATGTTGGCTGCAGTCAGCCAGTCGGACGCAGCTTCCAGCCCCGCGCCGAGCGCGGCCGCCTCGTCAGCCGAGAGGCATTCGAGCACCTCGCCTACGAAGACGGCCGGAGCACTCAGGACGTGGGAGCCGTCATCGGACACAGTCTCTTCCTGGGAGATTTCGACGTTTCCGAACGTCCGTGCGTGCCACCTGACCGGTTTGCCCGTGGCGACGACACTGTCCCAGGAATGCCCATCTTCGAGTTCGCAGATGGGCGAGATCATGCAGTGGTTCTCCGTGCTTGTCATGGCGTTCTTCCTTGTCAGAATGAGGTCGGGCTGGCTGCCCGCACCGCGTTGCGTAGGGCGTCGGGTGCAGTTGCTGTATACCGCTGAGTGGTCGCCACACTGGCGTGGCCCAGAAGCTCCTGGACGGCCCGGATGTCATGCGTGGCCTGGTATGCCTTGGACGCGAACCGGTGCCTCAGTTGGTGCGGTGTAGTGCCTTGAGGCAGGCATCTACGGAGCAGGACACCGATGTGCGCCGGAGTGAGGTGCGATCCGAAGCCGTTCGGGAAAACCCACCCCGTCGGCTGCTCCCGGATCGCCGCGGCCATCTCATCCAGCAGCGGAATGGCTCGCTCCTTGCCGCCCTTGCCGTGCACCAGCAGCGACCAGCCGGACGAGTCACGCAGCAGGTCGCTGGTCTGCACCCGAGATATCTCAGCACGCCTGAGGCCATGCCGAGAGCCGAGCATGATCATCAGATAGACCCGAGCGTCGGCCTTGCCGATGGCCTGCTCGATGGCAACCTCGGCCGCCGGCCGCGGGTGAGCGTAGGGCACCGGGATCTTCCGCAGCAACCTTGCCGGGTCTGACTCCATGCGACCGCTAGCGTGTGCCCAGCCGTAAAACGACCGCAGCGCAGAACGGTAGGAGCGGAGCGTCTCCCGCGACCAGTCGTGGGGTGACATCCAATCGGCGAGGTTATCGCTGGTGACCGTCATCGGGTCCAGGTGCTTGAGCTCCTGCGCGATGCGGGTCAGCTGGTACTGACGGAGCTTCTGGCCCTCGATCGAGATGCCGCCGGCTTGGAGCCAGGACATCCAGTCGCGGATCCGGTCATTCCAGATCTTGTCGTGGGTTTCGTTCATCGATCTCTTCTCCTCCTGGGATGGGATTGTGTGCACGCATGTGTGTGCACACGGGGGGAGAGAGAGGGTGACTAGGAAGGACGGAAGCTCGAACTGGACCTATTCTGACCTGCGTAGCAGGTATAGTCAGGGACTAACAAGGACCAACAGATACCGAGTTATTCTGACTACGGATCAGAAGGTTGGGGGTTCGAATCCCTCCAGGCGCACTCACCAAAGTAGCTGCAACGCAGCTGATCTGACACAAGCAAGCATGCATGCTATGTTCTTTCATCCCATTAACGATCCCATTAGGCCCCTGTTGTCGCAGGTCAGAGCCCCTGGCTGCGCTCGGGGGCGTGGGCGGTGCTTCTACGCTTGTCGGATGAGGAATACGCGAGGTAGTGGCTCGGTGCGGGAGCGTCCGGCCGGTGTCTGGGAGGTTCGGGTGGCGTTGGGCCCAGACCTGGTGAGTGGCCGATCGCGGTACCGGTCGATCACAGTACGTGGCAGCCGCACGGCCGCCGAGGCAGCGCGAGCCCGGCGGGCCGCGAAGGCCGAGTTGGTGCGAACCACGGGCAGGTCACGGCCGGGCATCACCACCGGCCGGTTAATGGGGGAGTGGTTGGCCGCCGACCACGATTGGCGGCCCTCGACGGTGTCGGGGTACCGGTCGGTGGTGAGGTTCCTGGCCGGTGATCGGATCGGCGGCCGCCGAGCGGTGGACCTGACCCCGAAGGTGATGACCGCGACGTGCGCAGCCTGGCGAACCGAAGGCTGTCCCGAGCCCACGGTGTCTGGCAGGGTTCGGGCGCTGCGGTCGGCGTTGGGCTGGGCGCACGGCGAGGGCATCCTGGACGTGTTCCCGTTGGACGGGATGCCCGGGCCACTGCACGCCGGGGTACGGCTACATGTCCCGGTCGATCAGGTCCGCGCAATCCTCGAGTGCGCCCGCCAGCAGGTCAGCGAGATGGAACACGCAGCCATCGAGTCGTTGTCGAGCCTGCATCGAGCCGAGCAGATGATGCTGCTGGCCCGGTTGGCTGCCGACTCGGGGGCGCGGCGCGGTGAACTCGCCGCCCTGCAGATCGGGGACCTGGACGGGGAGGTGTTGACCATCGCCCGGGCCGCGTCCATGGAAATCATCGGACCGACCAAGACCCGACAGATCCGCCGGCTCACCCTGGGCGTCGTCGCCGCCGCCCTGTGGCGTGACACCGTCGAAAGGTGGCAGCAACGCGCCACCTCTGATGAGGCGTTTGGGCCGTGGCTGTTCTCCGCCCACGCGGATCACCACAACCGGCTGACGACGTCGTGTCTGGCCCACTGGTTCAGCGCGTTCTGCGTCGAGGCCGGCTACCCGGATGTCACCCTGCACCGGTTACGACATTCCGTGGCGACGGCGTTGGTGTCCCGCGGAGACATCCTGCAGGCCCAATACCGGCTGGGACACCGCGACGCCGCGACCACCCTCCGGACCTACAGTCACGTCCTGCCGCTGACTGACGCGGACGCGGCAGCCACCCTGGACCACCTCTACCACGAGTGACCTGCCTGGTAAATCGGACGCAGGAAGGGGACATATTGACGCCGTACGACCTGCTCACCATCCCCTTCCCCTCCGGCCTGGTGGCCGACCGCGGCGACGGCCAGCCCGACGATCGGCCGGTGTTCGCCCCACGGAGGGAGTTCCGCAGCAGCCATTGGCGAGGGAGCATTGACGGTACCGGCCTAAACCGAAAATGAGTGTGCCGATCAGTCGATCATCAGGTCACCTGCCACCTGATGATCGGAGTGGAACATGGCCTCCTGCAGAAGGTTTCCGACACGGCTGGTGTGGAGTTGCTCGAAGACGTGACGCCCTTCTGCGACTACTGATCTGCAGGCCTGGTCAGCACCCGCAAACAGGGCCGCGTCGTCTACAACCGACTGGCCGACGACTTTTCGGAACCGCTGCGCGACACCTGCCAACGCCGAATGATCGACATGCCCCACACCGACGACTGAGCGGGCCATCGAGCCGGAGGCGCGTCAGCCCGATGCGGTCACTGCCCTCAGGACCAACCCAGCGGCTAGGCCCAGCACTAGGACGGCCGTTGCTCCGACTATCGGCGCGGTCGCCAAGATGGCCGGCTTCGGCGAGGTATCTGGATCCGAGTGGGTGTGGCCGGCGGTGAACACCGGCCCGATCCATCTGAGGTAGTAGAACAGGCTGGCCACCGAGTTGAGCACCGCAACCAGGACGAGCCAGGCGTAGCCGCCCTGCCAGCCGGCCGTAAAAACGGTGAGCTTGCCGACGAACACCGCGGTGGGTGGGGTGCCGACAAGGCTGAGCAGCGCGACCAGCAAAGTGCTGGCCAGCCAGGGCCGCTGCGCGGACAGGCCGCGGTAGTCGGCCAGTGTGCGCCGTCGGGGTTCGGCGGCGATGACTGCGAAGGCGGTGATGTTGCTGGCTGCGTAGCCGGCCAGGTAGAGCAGCAGCGCCGGCTCGGCCAAGTCGCTGTGCCCGAGCGCGGCTATCGGGATGAGCAGGTACCCGACCTGGCTGACCGTCGACCAGCCCAGCAGCCGGCGCGGGTCGGTTTGGAAGAACGCAGCCAGGTTACCCAGGGTCATGCTCGCCGCGGCGAGGACCGCGACCAGCAGCCGCAGATGTGCGTCGTCGGGTAGCGCCTGGATGAGCCGGTAGATGGCCACCAGGGCACCGACTTTCGGGACGGTGGTGGCGAACGCGGCCGCCGGGGTGCTGGCGCCCTGCGCGGCGTCGGGTACCCAGAAGTGCCCTGGTACCCCACCGGCTTTGAACAGCAACCCGGCCAGGACGGCGAGACCGCCGGCGGCGACCAGCCCGGCCGGTGCGGTGGGCAGGCGGGCGGCCAGGTCGGTGTAGCGGCTCTCGCCCGCCGCCGACGTCAGGATGGTCACCCCGGCGAGCATGACGATGCCCAGCAGTGCGCCGAGCAGGTAGGTCTTCAGGGTGGCTTCGGCGGCGGCCCGGGTGCGGGTCATCCCGATCAGCGCGTACAGCGGGATGCTGGCCAGCAGGAACCCGACCGCCAGCACGAGGAGGTCGCTGGCTCCGGCGACCACATCGGCGCCCAGCCCGCCCAGCAGCAGCAGCGTGTAGGTCTCGGACTCCCTGGGTGTCCCAGCCAGTTCGGCCCGGCCCAGACCGATGACCAGCAGGGTCGCGACGATGACGGTGAGCCGGACCGCTCCGGTGGCCGCGTCCGGGGTGAAGGTGCCGGTGAAGACGGACTTCCCAGGATGGATGAGTCCGGCCGGACCGGCCAGGGCGAAGCCTCCGGAGACCAGCAGCACCCCGATGGCCACGATCCGGACGATCCACTGCCGGTCCCGGGCCGCGAACGACCCGGCCAGCAGGGTGCCCACCGCCCCGGCCAACAGCACCATCTCCGGCAGCACCGGCGGGAGGCTCGCGCCCATGTCCATGGCGGCCGTTACCGGTCGACCTGGGTGAGAACCGCGCGGGCCGCCGTTCGATGACGTCGTTGAGTGGACGCGGCACGACCCCGATGGCCAGCGACACCGCCATGAGCAGGCCTATGGCGGTGATCTCCGGGCGCCGCAGGTCGGTGAAGCCCACCGAACGTCCCTGCACCGGCCCGACGAGCAGCCGCTGCAGGGCCCGCAGGAACAGCGCCGCGGTGATCAGGATGCCCAGCAGCGCCACCGCCGTCACCGCCGCGGTTCCGATACTGCCGGTGAAGATCTGGAACTCGGCGATGAAACCGGAAAAGCCGGGGATGCCCAGCGAGGCGAACGCGGCCACCGCCATCAGTCCGGCGAGCCGGGGCGCCGGCTCCGCCAGCCCGCCGTAGTCCCCGAGCTGGTAGGAGTCTTTCCGGTCGTGCAGCACGCCCGCGAGCAGGAACAACGCAGCGGTGATCAGGCCGTGGCTGACCATCTGGACCACGGCTCCGGTCACCGCGATCTGCCGGCCGGTGGTGCTGCCGGACAGCAGCCCGGCGGCGCCCAACGCCATCAGCACGTACCCAATGTGGTTGACCGAGGTATAGGCGATCATCCTTTTCAGGTTGTTCTGGGCCAGCGCGACCAGCGCGCCGTACAGCGCCGACACGATACCGACGGCCAGCAGGATCCAGGCCCAATCCCGCCAGGCCTGCGGCAGCATCGGCATGGCGATCCGGACGAATCCGTAGGTGCCCATCTTCAGCATCACCCCGGCCAGCACCGCCGATCCGACCGCGGGGGCATCGGTGTGGGCCGGGGGCAGCCAGGTGTGGAACGGCACCGTCGGGGTTTTGATGGCCAGCCCGATCACGATGGCGGCCAGCACCACCCCGCCGGTCCACTCCGATCCGTTCAGCGGGCCTGCCGGACCAGCTCGGCCATGTCGAAGGTGTGCGGGTCGGCGGAGACGTACAGGCCGATGAACCCGGCCAGCATGACCAACGACCCGAGAAAGGTGTAGAGGAAGAACTTCAGCGCCGACCGGGCGGCCTGCCCGTGCCCCCACCGCAGGATCGAGAAGTACATGCCGACGATGGACAGGTCGAAGAAGACGAAGAAGACGATCAGGTCACCGGCGGCGAAGACGCCCAGGCACATCGACTGCAGGAAGCAGAACAACGCGGCCTGGGCCCGCGGGCGGCGCTGCTCCCGCCAGGCGTAGACCGTGCACGCTGTGAAGATCACCGCGGTCAGCGCGATCAGCGGCAAAGACAGGCCGTCGACCCCGACGGTGTAGCTCACGCCGACACCAGGAAGCCACGCCACCTGTTGCCCGGCGGTCAGCTGCCCGGCCGGCGGGGTCGAATAACCGGCCCACAGCAGCCCGACCAGCACCACCTCGACCAAGGTGAGCACCAACCAGCCCCAACGAGCGGCCCGATCGGAGGTCGCCGTGTTCGGCAGCAGCGCCAGCACCGCCGCGGCCAACAGCGGCAGGAAGATGATGACGGTCAGCACTTCATGCCACCCAGACCAGGAATACCGCAGTGGCCAGCAGGACCAGCACGGCCTGCAGGTAGTACTGGTAGATCTGCCCGGTCTCCGGGCGCCGCGCCAATCGGCCCAGCCGCGCCGCCCCCCGGGCCACCCCGGTCACCGCGCCGTCGACGCCGGAGTGGTCCGCCCGGTCGGCGAGCCGGGCCAGCTCCAGGACGGCCCGGCCGGTGGCGGCGACCGGCCGGTCGATGACAGCGTCGTCGAACCGGGCCAATGCGGCCGCCAGCGCCAGGGTGGGTCTGACGATCACCGTTTGGGCGGCCATTTCCAGGCCGAGCCAGCCGGTGGCCCATCCCGGTTTGGGCGGCGGTCGCCAGATCACCACGGCGATGACCACCAGCACGAGTACGGCCGATCCGATCAACTCGACCGCACCAGGCTGCGGCCGTCCCGGGTCGCCGACGGTGGCGGCCCACCGGCCCGCCAGCGGCGGGAACATCAAAACCCCCAGGGTCGCTGCGGCCACCGCCAACGGCACGAGCACCGTCTGAGCCGCGGCGGGAACCCGGCGGGTGCCGGCTTCCTCCTCGTCGAAGTGGGCCTCGATCGTGGCCTGGGCGTCGGGGGTCGGACGCGCCCAGATGATCCGCAGCACCACCGCGGCGTACGCGGCGGACATGGCCGCGGCGGCCAGCGTGATGACCGCCAACACCGTGGAACGTTCCTGCACCGCGGCCAGGATGCCGTCCTTGGTCGCCCACAACGACAGCGGTGGCGCCCCGGCCAACGCGAGCAGACCCACCGTGGCGGTGACGCCGACGACCGGCCAACGCCGCGCCACACCGGTCAGCGCGGGCAGCGCCTTGGTGCCCAACGCGCCCAGCCACGCCCCGGCGACCAGAAACAGCAGCGCCTTCGTCGCGGCATGGGCGACCAACTGCGCCGACCCGGCCGCGGTCGCCGACACCCCGGCGGCCAGCACCACAAAACCTAGTTGCGCGGCGGTCGATGCGGCCAGCAACTGCTTGAGATCGCGTTGGGCCACAGCGACCGCGCCGAGCACCAACGCTGTCAACGCCCCGACCCAGGCGGCGGCGGTACCGGCCCAACCGACGGCGGCCAGCAGCGGAGAGATCCGCAGCAGCAGGTACCCACCCATCGCCACCATCGCCGCCGAATGCAGCAGCGCGCTGACCGGGCTGGGCCCGGACATCGCCCGGGACAACCAGAACGAGAACGGCAGCTGCGCCGCCTTACCCAGCCCGGCCAACAGCACCCCGGCCGCGGCGACATCCCGCCACGGCCGGGTCAGCTCCGGCAGCCGGTCCAGGTCCATGCTCCCGCCGGCCAGCGCCGCGCCCGCCGCCACATACAAGCCCAAATCCGCGGTGCGGGTGGTCAGGAACGCGACCATCCCGCCGGCCACCCGGTCGGCCTGTTGCCACCGGAACCCGATCAGCGCATAGGAGGTGGCGCCCATGATTTCCCAGCTGAACAGCAGCGCCGGCAGCGTCGCCGCCGCCGCGGTCACCAGCACCGCGGCCAGAAACAGCAACATCAACCCGAAGAACCGGGCCGGCGCCGCTGCGATCCCGCCCTCCGGATTGGCCGCCGCGAACACCAACACCAGCAGGGCCACCACCGCCACGCTCGGCACGATCACCGCCGACAGTCCGGTCACGGCCAGAGCGAACCGGGCGTCGGCCACGAACGGTGCACTCACTGTCGGCCCGCCCGCTGCCAACGCGAACGCATCGATGACCACCCCCACGCCCACCACTATTCCGATGGCCGGGGCGACGCGATCCACCCGGCGGCCGAACACACCCAGCAACATCCCGGCCGCACCGGGGACACCGATCAGTAGCCACAACCACAGCCCGCTCATCCGGACAGGTCCGTGGCCATGTCGGTCATGTCGGAGTCACGGGAGCGGTGCAGCAGGGTGGCCACCGCGAAACCCATCGCCATCTCCACGGTCATCGCTGCGATCACCACCAGCAGCACCACCTGCGCGGATGGGCCGGGAGACAGGAACCAGTAGAAGGCCACAGCGGCCAGGATGACGCCGTTGATCATCAGTTCCAGACCCATCATCACCATGACCACCACCTGCTGGGAGATGGCCCCGTACACCCCGATCGAGAACAGTCCCGCGGCCACCAACAAGACCCCTTGGAGCGTCACCGGCCCACCCCACCCGGTTGCGGATCGGACGGCGGTCGGCGGCGCAGGTCCCCGCCGAGCCGGTCGTAACGACCCCGTGGCAGGGCGAGCACCAGCCCGGCCACCATCGTGGTCAGCAGCACCGCGCTGACCCCGATCATCACCAGCATCTTGCCCTCCATCAGGGCCCGGCCCAGCTCCACGGTGGTGTCAGCGGCCGGCGTCCCGGAGCGTGTCGGCCACGGCGTCAACACGATCCCGACCGCGAGAACCGCGAACACCGCGATCGCGGTGGCCAGCGACCACCGCCGGCTGTGCACCATGCTCATCGGCATCAGCGCCGGGTTCATCCCCATGAACATGATCATGTAGACGGCCATGATCGCCATCTCCATCACCATCATCAGCACCACGATCACCCCGACGTAGTTCAACCCGAGCAGGATGACCTGGATACCGACCGCGACGAACGACAGCGCCAACGCGTAGGTCGCCCTGGCCATCGAGTCCACCACGAACACAGCCGCCCCGCCCGCGACCGCCACCGCCGCAAGCACCCAGAACGCAACCCCGACCACCCAACCACCACCCATCACGGCAGCACCCCCATGCCCACCAGCACGCTGACCAGCAACAACTGGAGCAGAGTTGCGGGTATCAACACCAACCAGCCGACCTCGACGAACCGATCTGCCCGGATCGTCGGCACCAGGGTGCGCAGCGCGACCAGGGCGCACGCCACCACCACCGTCTTGACCACCAGCCACACCCCAGCCGGCAACACCGGTCCTGCCCCGCCGCCCAGAAACATGGTCGCCGCGGTGGCCGAGCCGGCTGTCAGCAACAGATATCGGCCCGCGCCGACCAGCACCCGGGCGAGCCCGGTCAATTCGGCGCCGACTCCACCGGCGATGTCCACGCCGCCCGGATGGTTCAGCGGCGGCAGCAACGAGAAGCCCAGGACACCGAGGCAGAACACCACGAACGCCACCGGCATCCACACCACGAACCACAAACCGTGTTGCGCGGCAACGATATCGGCGAATCGGAGACTGTGCGCGGCCACCGCAGGCGTGGTGATCGCGAACATCAACGGCAGCTCGTAGGACATCGCCTGGGCCAGGAACCGGTAGCCACCGATCAGCGGATACACACTGTTCGGTCCCCACCCGATCAACCACCACAGCGCCCACACCATCACATCCAGCGCGTTGAACCAGACCAATCCCACTGCTGAATCGGCCAGCCGGAATCCGCCCAGCGGCAGCAGCGCCACCATCAACAGGGCCACCACAGGCAGGGCCACCACCGCGGTCCAGCCCAGCAGTCGGTCAGCGGCCAGCGTCGGGGCCCGGCGCTGACCCAACGCCCGGGCCAGCCGCACCCACGGCACCAGCCCGGCCCGCCGCCAGCGGCCCGCCCCGGATGGGGCGGGATCGTCCAACCCCGCGCCCAGGACCGCCGGGACCAGGGCGACCAACCCGACACCGACCGCCAGCGCCAGTGCCGCCGCGATGCTCGCCGGGAACGTCACGACTACGCACCGGGCCCGGCGGTCGCCGCGGCCGGGGTGCTTCCGACACTGCCGGACAGGTCGATATCGAAGCTGGCGATAACCAGCCGAGCCGCCCCCAGGTCAAGGCCGCGCACCGCGTCGCACACGAGATCCAATCCGGCCCGAGTCATCGACGGCCCTTCGAGCCGGTAGCCGGGCACCGCTGGACTGCTCAACTCGGCCAGCAACTCGGACAGGCCGGCCAGTCGTCGGTGCAACCGATCGAGGACATCACCGGACCAGCCGAGCGGACAGTCCGTCTCCTGCAGGGCGACCTGATCGATGCGGCCCAAACCGCGCAGCGACCAACGGAGCGACCGCGACCGGGACAGCCTGTCGGTCAGTCGCCGCAATAGCGCGGTACACCATGGGATCTCGATACCGTCGAGCAGAGCGTCGCGGACCCGGCGGAGCCGGCGCTCGGCCCGTCCGGCGCCGGCCAGCAGCAGTAGTGGGCCGATCCGGTCGACGGCCAGCGCGGCGTCTTCACGCTGCGACAGCTGCAGCGGCAGAGGGTTTTCGGCTCTTGCGTCGACGGTGTCGGCGTGGCAGTCGGTGATCAGGTCGCCGGCCAGGACGACCGACAGCACCAGTCCGGCCGGCCAGGCCGGCAGCACCGGACCGAGCCGCACCGGCAGCACGTCCATCTCCAGGCCGTCGCGGTCCTGATCTCCGCCGGCCAGCGGGATCCCACCCGGCCCAGACATGTCCATATCGCCCATGTCGTCCTGGTCGCCGCCGCCCATGTCGCCGTGGTCGGCGGCCGGATCATCGGCGTCGTCCATGTCGCCGTGGTCGGCGGCCGGCTGGGCGGCGTGCACGGAACGCGCCGGCCGGTCCCGGGGCGGCACGGGAACAGGATCATCAGCTCGCAACGCGGCCAGGATCTGATCTAGGACGGCAGCCACCTCACCCGGATGGTCCACCCGTCCCCTGGCTCGTGGTGGGGGGAGCTGAGCAAACATGGCTTCGACCAGCGGACTCAACTCCGGGCCGGGTTCCCCGCAGCACAGCAGCGCATCGGCAGCGGCAGCCGAGTCGGCGACCCGCCAGCCGCGGGCGGCCACGGCCCGCTCCGCGGCGATCCGGGTCAGCGACCAACCAGGCCGCTCGACCAGCAGCACATGCACCTCGCTCAAGGCCAGCGCGGCGATCCGGTTTCTCAGACCCACCGGAGCGCCCCTTCGCGGTAGGCCCAGAAGACGCCGGCCATCAGCAGAGCCAGAAACACGAACATCTCGATCACGGCGCTCGCGCCCACCTCGGCGACCACCACCGCCCACGGATACATGAACAGCATCTCGACGTCGAAAGCCAGGAACAGCAACGTCAGTGGGTACCAGCGGACGTGGTAGCGGGACAGCGCGTGCGCCACCGGAGGGAAACCGGACAGGAAGGGCAAAACGGCCGGATCGGTGACCCGGCCGGCGGTGAGCCACCGGTGCGCCCCCCACAGGCCGAGAATTCCGGCCAGCGCCACCAGCGCCATGCTGGTCAAGCCGACCAATACCGCCATGCTCATACCTCCCGAACCAATCCGGCCCGGCTGATACGTCGGCCAGTGATCTCGGATCATACGACCGGCGGGGATCAGGACGACGACGAGTACTGAGGAACACCGCCACTTACCTGCCTACCCAGAAAGAAGAACCTCACCAGTAGAGCATGTGCGGCGCACCAAGATCAGGTCCTCGGCGTCCAATGGATGGCCGACCAGGACAGCTACTGCATCAGAGGGGATCATGGGGTCGGTGACGGCCGACATCGACGTCCTGGTCGGTCAATCGTCCGGACTCGTCGATATGCCGGATCAATCCGGGGATGGCGGTGCCGGCCGCGCCGATCTGGTTCACCCGCTTGGGCACCGGAGCGCCTTGATATGCCAGCGGGACCGCTCGACCGTGCACGTCAGGTGGACCCAGCGGTTGGTGAACTTCGATAAATGCGCCATTCGGTAGCCGTCTGACGATGCCGGTCTCGATGCCGTGCTCCAGGACCTTCCGGTCGGATCGCTGCAATATTAGGCACAGGCGATAGGTGATCACATAGGTGATGACCGGCACGACGATCTACCCGATGCGACCGACCCAGACCAGCGCGTTCAGTGACATGCGGAGCTTCAATGCGAACAGATCATTGGCTCCGTTCATCAGGTTGACGGTCCAGAATCCTATGAACGCTGCACCCAGTGAGGTACGCACCGGTACGTCTCTGGGTCGCTGCAGCAGGTTGTGCACTGCACGGTCTTTGGTGAAGGAACGTTCGATCCATGGATAGGACAGGACCAGGATCATCAACAACGTCGCTGCCGGGATCGAGGAGAAGAAGACCGCCGGGATCAGATAATGGCCGAACAGGTTGCGGATCTCCCAACTCGGCCAGATGCGGACCATTCCGTCCAGGAAACCCATGTAGCAGTCGGGTTGGGTACCGGCGGATACCATGGCCGGGTTGTAGGGTCCGTAGGTCCAGATCGGGTTGATCTGGAATAACCCGCTCATGATGACTACCGTCCCGGTGACCAATTCGAAGAATCCGCCACCTTTGGCTGCGAACGTGGGTAGCACCCGAACGCCTACGACGTTGTTCTCAGTTTCACGCACGCCCGGAAATTGGGTGTGTTTCTGGAACCAGACCAGGGCGATGTGCAAGCCGATCAATGCCAGGATGACACCCGGGATGACCAGAATGTGTAGCGAGTAGAAACGTGAAATGATGACATCACCTGGATAGTCGCCGCCGAAGACCGCCCAGTGCACCCAGGTCCCGATGACCGGGATGGACAGCAGGAATGCGCTGACCGCCCGGAGTCCTGTTCCGGACAGCAGGTCGTCGGGTAGCGAGTATCCCAGGAAACCTTCGGCCATTCCTAACACCAGGATGAGCACTCCGAGTATCCAGTTCGCTTCGCGAGGTTTGCGGAATGCCCCGGTGAAAAATACCCGCATCACGTGGAGCATCATCGCGAAGATGAAGATCAGAGCGGCCCAGTGGTGGATCTGCCGGATCAACAGTCCGCCGCGAACTTCGAAGGACAGATCAAGTGCTGAGGAGTAGGCCATGGACATCGGAACACCGCGGAGCTTGTTGTACACCCCGTTGTAGACGGTGTCGGCCATGGAGGGGTCGAAGAACAGCGACAGGTAGACCCCCGACAGAAGCAGTACCAGAAATGAGTAGAGCGCCGCCTCGCCCAGCATGAAAGACCAGTGGTCGGGAAAGACCTTGTTCATCGCTGTACGTAGCGGACGAGCCCCGTGGTAACGGATGTCAGCCCCGTCGAGCACTGCTCGCGCGGTCGACCCCCGGTGGGAACTTCTCAGCCCATTCGTCTGCCGGCTCCAAGAAGGCGAGTAGCGCGGAAGGATTTGCATGTCGAAGTGGGCGGCCGTGCGGCGCTCGCCCGGAAGTGGCAACTCGTGGTCAGAGTCAGTGCGGCGCTCTCGTTGAGAGGCCGGACCAGGTTGCCCGGGGTGGTGTTGCAGGGTCGGTTCCTGTTACCTCGCCCGGCGACCGGGTCACTCAGGTCCGACCGTTGGACAGCTACCTGATCGCTACGATGGCTCACCAGATTTCTCCTGTCCTGCACAGTGTCCGGCAACGGCGGTAGCCTGCTCGCCCACTGAGGCCGCGCGGACTATGGGACGTCTTATACCCGTTGCACGGTGCGGTCAACCCTTGCGCGTGCGCAAGGTTTGCCCGAGAATCGAGCCATGTACCCGGACCTTCCATCGCCGTGATCGCGGCGTAGCCCGGCGGCTCGCGGACCACTCGACATTCGGTCGAGTCGGTACTCGCGGGTCACTGGGTGCCATGGCAGCGACGTCTCGGCGTCGGTCGACAGGTTGGCGATTGTGCACCAATTCCGAGCGTTGACTGTCACCGCAATTCGCGCTTACGCTGTATGTCGGCACTCCAGGAACCGGCATCACCGCCTCCGCACGGCTGGTCGCGCGGGACCCTGCTCTACCAACAGGTCACTCCCCAGCCAGCTGGCGCCGGCCCACCCGCGGGCCGTGCACCCGGTTTCCGTTTCCCCAATTCTCGATCCCCGCCTCGCGCCGGCAGCACGGCCGGCGGAACCGTCGGTAGCCGATCAGCTTCACAGTGGGCTGAGCAGGGAATACGCGTCTGGTCGTCCCTACGCGAAAGGACTTCGATGAAAAAGCAGATCGTGGTTGTGAGGTGAACGCGGCATTTACCTCGATCTTCTCCCCGCTCGGCGAGATCGAGCCGGCGGAGTACCGGCGGGTCACCGAGGTGTCCCACCTGGGTTACGTGTACTGCACGATGGCGGTGCTGAAGAAGATGAGGGCCCGGGACCGCGGAACCATCGTGCAGGTCGGCTCGGCGTTGGCCTATCGGGGGATTCCGCTGCAGACCGCTTATTGCGGTGCAAAGCACGCCATCCAGGGGTTCCACGAGGCTTTGCGCTGCGAACTGCTGCACGACAAGAGCAACGTCCGCGTCACGATGCCGCAGATGCCCGGGGTGAATACTCCGCAGTTTTGACTTGGAGTAACGATGGACATCACCGACCTGATCTTGAACGATCATCATGAGCAACGTCGCCTATTCGCCTACCTCGACGAAATCGAGAAGACGAACACCACAGCCCTGGGCGCTGTGTGGGAACGGCTGAAGATCCTGCTGGACGTGCATGCCGCCGCCGAGGAGGCGCTCTTCTACCCACAACTGCTGAAAATCGGTACCGGCGGCGGAGGCGAAACGAGTGCGGCCAGCGAAACCAAAGATGTCATCAAGGATCACAACGAGATCCGAGACGCAGTTGCCGAGGTGGGACAGCACGAGGTCGGTAGCGACGCCTGGCGGGCGGCGGTCGTCAACGCCCGCGAGGCAAACGGCGACCATATGGCAGAGGAAGAGCGGCAGGACCTCGCCGACTTCAGGCAGCATGCGAGCCTCCAATTACGCCACGACATCGCCGTCTCATTCGCCACTTTCGAGGCCCAACATGCCGAAGGTATCGACGCGCAGGACACGGATCCCCAAAGCTATGTCGACGAGCAGAGTTGACGCCAGACCTTGGTTTGAGCGGATTACCGCTGGCTCGCAACAGGTTTGGGATTGCCCATCGCACCTGTGCGACTGTTGCTCCACACTGTGCACATAATGGTGGAGAGGTTTTGATCGAGCCGCAGGTCGCAGCCGACGAGCTGCACGATGTGACCGACGCCGTGCTGGCCGCGGCCGGGGTGCTGGTCGGGGTGGCGGCGCACTCCATCGCCGCCGCCGAAGAATCGGTGGGAGTGAACCAGTTCCGGGCGTTGGTCATCATCGCCAGCCGCGGGCCGATGCATTCCGCAGCCCTGGCCGGGGCAATGGGAGTTCATCCGTCGAACGCCACCCGCCGCACCTGCGACCGGCTGGTGGCCACCGGACTGCTGGACCGGCGGGATTACCCCGCCGACCGGCGACATCTGCAGTTGACCCTGACACGCAAGGGCCGGCGGCTGGTGGACGGCGTCATGAAGCGCCGCCGGGCGGCGGTACAGAAAATCCTGGTCCAGATGCCCACGGCGGATCAGCGCCGGCTCACCGAAGCACTCAACCAATTCGCCGAAGCCCTCCAGCTGTCGCCGGGTGACCTCGGTCTTCGCCGCCTGGATCCTGCTGCTCCGCCGGCCGGTCGCTGTTCTGGCCGCGTTGACGCCTACCCGCACCGGGGCCTCATCGGTGGCGTTCCTGTCCTGGTTCGGTCCGCTGGGCGTCGGCAGCATTTACTACGCCACGTATGTCCAGCGGTTCGACCTGCCGCAGGAGAACCGGTTCTTCGCGGTGGTGAGCCTGGTGGTTGTGGTGTCGATGATCGTGCACACGCTGACCGCCACCACCGGTATGCGGTGGTATGCGCGCCGGACGGGCTCGGAGGTCCCGGACGGGGAGAGCTCCACCCTCCCTGGGCCGCTGCCGTGACCCCGGGTGTCGGGCGCGGAGGATCCTGTCAGCCGACATCGCCCCGACTTGTAGAAGCCGCGGTGAATTCAGGAGAGGGCTGACCGTGTGCGTGCCGGCTGTACAAATGGGTACCTTCCCGCTTATGAATACCGCTCAGTCTTGGTCCAGCGAGTCCATCGTTTCATGGTGACTTCTTCGCAGTTCCACCGTCGCGGGCTGCGGGTATCGGACGCCGCATCGCTGGCGACTCTGCGACGCCAAGCCGTTGGTCAGCAGGAGGTCTCGACCCCGATGCAAATCCGTCACGCAACCGCACGGCCGGTTGGGGCACTGCCGCCAGGACCGGGTTGGCGGTTCCGCCTGCGCTGGTCCTGGCGGCTGCGTGGGCGTGGCGGATGCTGATCGTCGGTGTAGTGCTGTATCTGGTCATCATGTTCCTGGCGGGTATCCCGGTGGTCACCGTGCCGGTCTTCCTGGCCCTGCTCTTGGCGGCGCTGCTGCACCGGCCCGCGATATTTCTGCGCCGGTTCCTGCCTGCCTGGCTGGCCGCACTGCTCGTACTGCTCGGTGCGGTAGTGGTGATCGGCGGAGTGATCGGTTTCGTTGTTACCGGATAGAAGGCAGAGCGGGTTCCCTCGTCCTACAGATCCAGCAGGTGTTCGACGAGCTGCGCGTCCAGGTGCAACGGCTGCCCGGTGCGGGCGGCGGCTCCACCGACCTGTTGAACAAGATTCAGACGTGGGTGGAAGCGCACTCCTCGAGTCTGCTGTCTGTGGCGCTGTCTGCAGGGCGGTCGATCGCCGAGTTGATCGTCGGCTTGGTGCTGACCTTGTTCTTGACGCTTTTCTTCCTCACCGATGGTGAGAGGCAATGGGGTTGGGTGGTGCGGCTGCTACCGAGCCGTGCCCGTCCAGCGGTCAACGGCGCCGGCCAGCGGGCCTTCTCGGTGTTGGCGGGCTGGGTCGGTGGAACCGCGATCATCGCGGTGATCCATGCGGTGGTGATCGGTGTGGCCATGTGGCCATGTGGCTGCTCGGTACACCGTTGGTGCTCGCACTGGCGTTGCTGGTCTTCTTCGGCAGTTTCATCCCGGTCGTCGGTGCGTTCGTGTTCGGCGGCCTCGCGGTAGTGGTCACCCTGCTGACCGTGGGACTGTGGCCGGCGGTGATCCTGCTCGCGGTGCTGGTGGTGGAAGATCTGCTGGAAGGACACCTTTACCAGCCGCTGATCGTGGGCCGCACAGTCAAGTTGCACCCGGTGGTCATCCTGATCGCCTTGACCGCCGGCTCCGTGCTGGCGGGAATAACGGGCGCCATCATCTCGATCCCGCTCGCCGCCGCGGTGTCCGCCGCCGTCAAATACGTCACCGGGGTGGAGGACATCCACGGGAATGCCGTGCCTGATGCCCGCCGACAAGTTCCGGAGGCGCCCACGGTCGTGCGCTCCGCCCCGAAAGCCTGCCTCCCTCGGACCGAGACGTCTCGATGCAAGGAACAAGGTGCCCGGTGAGCCGCTGCGTTGTGGTGGGTGCGAAGAGGCAGTGTGGACATCGCTGGTGAGCCAACACGGCGCCGCCCAGCAGCGCTCGCGTCAGGGCTGTTCTGTGTCGGTGCCTTGCATGTCGTTGCGGAGTTGCACCGGTGGCAGACCAACGATGTCGTAGGTGGCCGAGGCGATCCCGATGCCTGCCTGGTCTAGACCGGCCAGGATGTCGCGGCTCATCCGGTCCTTAATTTCGCGGACACCGCGGTGGGGGACCAGGAAACGGAGCGAGAGTTCCAACCAGTTGTCGGTAATTCGCCAGTACACCGCCGGATCCAATGATGCGTCGGACAGGGCATATCGCGCCTGCATCGAGGTGAGGGCATGCTCCGCCGCGGGGTCGTCGTGCACTGCGTGGTTTCGGGCGGCGGCCAGCAGGATCTGTTCCACCTGTTGGCGGTCGTCGGTATAGCTCATCGGGAGGACGATCTCTTCCCACAGGTACGGGAATTCGCGGGTGTAGTTGTACACGGGGTCGGAGAAGATGACGCCGTTGGTCACGGTAACCAACCGGCCGGTGTACTGCCGAGAATGCACCCACACAGCCGGGTCCGCGCTGGACACCGACGGTGGCTGACCCATTTCCATGATGGTGGTCTTGAGGAAGCCGAGCCGGATCACATCTCCACGCACCCCGCCGAGGGTGATTCGGTCACCAACGGAAAACGTGTCCCCCCCGCAGAATGACAAAGTATGCCGCCAAAGCCGTGATCACCTGTTGCAGGGCAAAGGCCAAGCCCGCGCTGACCAATCCGATGCCGGTGGAGACATTCGTGGTCGGGGTGACCCAGACCGAGACGACACCCAGGATCAGGACGACCGTCGCGATGACCTGGATGCCCTGCCGGGCCTAGAACCGGCGGTTGTCCGCCACCGCCCCGCCGAGCAGTCTGCGAGCCAGGCCGATCGCCACGCGGCGCAGCAACAACACCAGGAGTACCAACGCCACGGTGAACAACAACTTCACTCCGCTGGTGCGGCTGATACCCACCAGCGTGACCCCGAAGAGGATCGGGTCCGAGACCGCGGCCACCATCATCGAGTTCCGTTCGAGGTCGGCGGATGGTTCAAGATGGTCTGGACCCGGGAGGCGGCGGCGGCTAGTTGCCGGACTTCGACCGCATCGAAATCCTGCACCGCCACGGTATCCCGGAGGCGGGCGAGCTGGTCGGCCACGACATGGTGCTGATCCGGTCGGCACCGCCACGCCAATTCGGCCAGCAGCGCATACAGGCGGGCCATCACCTGCGGATCGGACGCGCCGTAGCGGCGGGGCTGAGTCAACGCAGTATCGACCATCTCCGCCAGGTCCGGACGGTGCAGCACCACTCGCGGGTGCCCTTGTTCGTCGGCGAGCACCACCGGCGACAAATCGTGGTCGGCAAGCTCGCACAACAATGCGGAGATATGTCCCAGGGCGTGCACCGCGGTTGTCGGGTCGTTGATTCCTGGTGAGAGCGCCTTGTTGGCCACATCGGTCAACTGCCGCAGACCGTAGCCGACGTCCTGCGCGGCAGTACGCTCAAATCCGACGGTGATCGCATCTTTCACTGCTGTTCGGAGCCCCTGCAGGCCCTCTGCGCGCAGAACCCCCGCGGGGTACCAGGCCTGTCCGATCGGGGTTTTCTCGATAACCCAACTACCGGGGTGGGCGGTGATGACCACCACGGCGTCGGCCGCTCGTGCTGCGGCGAGTAGATCGCTGTGGTCGATCCGGACCAGAAAACCCGAATTGCCCGCCACCAGCACTGCGGCCCGTTCCGGGGTCTCCGGTGGTTGAGGACGTTCGGCTCCTTCGTCATCGAACACGACGCGCACCGTGGCGGAGGCATCCTGGTGGACGTCCCGCAGCATGGTCTCCACCCGGATCTGTCGAGCCAGGTGCGCCAAGAAGACGACCAAGCCGACCACACTGGCCACGGCGAGCACGAACGAGACGGTAATGGAGATTCTCGGCACGAAAGGTTCGGCTGAGTCGCCGCCGCTACGCACCGCTCGCAGCACCGTCAGGGAATAGGTGAACGTGGCCAGGAACAGACCCAAAGTGGCCTGCACAAACACATCGCTGGTGAAGGTACGCAGCAGGCGGGGCGAGAACTGGCTACTGGCCAATTGCAAAGTCACCACGGTGAGGGAGAACGTCAGAGACGTCACTGTGATCAGTGAGCTGGATACAGCGTCCAGCACGGTCCGGCCGGCATCAGCATCACCGCCGAACAGCACACCGGCCAACCACGAGGGAACCGAGGCATCGACGTGCGCATCGAGTTGAGGCAGCAAGAACCCGGCGGCCAGCGCAAGAGCGACCGCCGCCACCGGCAGCGGCCACAACTGACTCCGGACCGTATCGCGGACGTTCGGCCATAGGTTTGGCATCTGTTCCCTTTCCCCTGATCTGCTCAGCCGCGGCCACTATGCCAGCTACCTAGATCAGGCGGATATCACCAACGCCCGCCCGAGCGCGGCCGCGCCGACCACTCCGGCATCGTCGCCCAGTGCCGAGACGACGAACTTCAGCTCCGGGTTGGGTTGCAGCATCCAGGGTGCGGCGGCCTCGGCGATCCGATCGGCCAGCTTCGACCCCAACTTCTCGGCCAGGCCGCCCCCGACGACCACCAGCTCCAGATCGAGCAGATTGACGACCGAACCGACGGCCACCCCGAGAGTTTCGACCGCGGTGTCGAACAGCTGCTCGGCGAGTTCGTCACCCTCGTCCAACGCACGTACCCACACCTTGGAGGTCAGGTGTCCCTTTTTCTCGTCGTCGCGGATCTGGAACAACGACGTCGTGCGGCCGGCGTCGACCATGGCCGCAGCGGTGCCTCTCATCGACCGGCGCCCGGCGTAGGCCTCGGTACAACCCCGCCGGCCGCAGGTGCACAACGCTCCACCCTGCCGGATGATCATGTGACCCAGTTCGCCTGCGCCGCCGTGGGATCCGGTGAAAGGGCCGACCGTCCAGGATCAGGCCCCCGCCGATCCCGGTGCCCATCCACAGTCCCAGCACGTTGCGGACGCCGAGGGCCGCGCCGGCCACCCACTCACCCAGCAGACCGACGTTGGCATCGTTGCCCAGAGCAATGGGCAGATCGATTCGTGATCCCAACTCTTCGATCAGGTCAACGTGCTCGTGCCAGTTCTCCAGATTGGGAACGGTCAGTACCTGGCCCTGATCGACCACACCGGGTATGCCCACCCCGACGGCGATCGGTGTCTGGTCCAACGAGTGGATCAGGGTGGCAATGGTGTCGAGCACCTCGACGGGACCACCGGTCGGGGTGTCGGTCTTTGCTCTGGCGTGAACCTGGTGGTCGGCCGTGACCAGGCCCACCTCGATGTTGGTGCCGCCCACGTCGACACCGGCGACAAGCAAGTCCTGACTCATCTATGCACCCTCATCATGTGAAGTGTTACCTCGATCTTTCCGGTGAAGCAGAATCCGCCAGCAGCCGTACCCATCACGTCGCGGGCATGGCCATCCGTGCGGTCGTCCAGACAGGGTCGCGGACAGAGTTCCGCGGCAGTGTCACCGTAGTTGCTACTCACGGCGCGGCCGGCGCCGCGCCAGCCACTCAAAAGTCGGTCCGCCGTGTCGCCCTGGTGGGGATCGACCTCTGCGGTAGTCAAACTGAATCAACTGCCGATGACACTGGCAACCGGCACGCAACGCAACGCCTTCGCTCGCCCGCCAGCCAGAGCCCTTTGTCAGTCGAACAACGAAAGTTGACTTTGCTCGTCCGCGAAAGTTGATCGGCCCACCCCGAGTTGATGCGGGGAAGTCGCTCCACGGCGGCGCTTCGTTGCTTCAGTGGTACATCGACGTAGATGGCAGTGGTGGCCAGGGATTCATGGCCCATGAGCTCTTTGATGACCAGGGAGTCGACGCCGGCCTCCCGGAGTGCGGAGCCGAACCAGTGGCGCAGGGCGTGGGGGGTGCCGGGGATGCCGGCGCGGTCCATGACGTTGGAGATACTGGAGGACACCGAGTTGCCGAGCATCGGTCCGCCGGCCAGGTGTTTGGTGTTCCCGATGTAGGTGGGGAACCACCAGCCCCGCCGGGGCATGACGGCCGCGAGGTCTTTGAGGATGGGGTGCAGGGGTACCTGTCGTTCTTTGTCGCCCTTGCCGATGACGACGATGGTGTTGATGACGGTGTCGACGTCGTCGCCTTTGATGGCGGCGATCTCGCTGACCCGCAGGCCGGCGTAGGCGGCGAGCAGGATCATCGCCCGGGTCCGGCGGTACATCCTGGTGTCGAGCAGGATCGCCAGGTGTTGGTCAGCGACCGGCCTAGGTCGGCCCTTCTTGACCTTCGGGGTGGTCGCGATGGTGGTGGGGTCGTCGGCGCGGCGGCCGGTGATGATGAGCCACTTGCACCAGGCGCGGATCGCGCCGTGGTAGTTGGCCCTGGCCCAGGCGGCGGAGGTGAGGAACCGGTCCACGCCTTGCGGGGTGATCGAAGCCGCGTCGGGGATGCGGCGGATGATGGTGAGGCGGTCGGTGATGGTCTTGTCGGACATGCCGCGGCCGCGTTGCCAGAGCACCCAGTCCTGCAGTAGTTGCTCCTGAGTATCTGATTGAGTCAGAATGTCGGTGGGCAGTTGAGAATATCGTCTCACTATCGTCGACATCGGCGAGTTAATCCGTTCGCACGTTGCGAACGAGAACGGAGGCGCATGGGTAGGTTGTTGTTACTGGTAAAGGATTCCGCGGGCGGCTCAATAGGTGCCGCTTTCGATCACCAGGGCCGGATCGACCAATCCAGCGAGAGCGTCTGGGGGAGAGATTATCCGGGATCTCGGGGCAAACGCCAGAATAGTGGCACTACCATAATTTGATAGCGCCTCACATGGAGCAAGTCTCAACCTATATGAGTCGAGAGCGGTTACAGTGCAACGAGTCTCGAACCACGGATCAGAAGGTTGGGGGTTCGAATCCCTCCAGGCGCACCAGCTCCGAAACATGTTCCACTATAACATGTTTCGGGTCAATGGTCGACGCTAGGAACACATAGCCTATGCGCGCCGGGTTCACATGCTGGGCCTGTGAACTACACAGACGAGATCGGTGCAATCGATATCTGTTCTGGCTCAGCGCATTGAGGGCCGGGACGTTGCAGACCCCTCCCGCGGTGGGCGACCGGTCGTCACTCCGACAGCACCGGAACCGTCGCCAGGGGGCGCACAGTAGAACGGGGACGCTCGAGCCCTGGTAGCGGTCAGGATGCCGCCCAATATCAGGCCGAGACGGGCGGGCCGGGATGATCCGCCGGCCGCCTCGGTCGCGCCGATTGCGGAGGGAGGGTCAATTGCCTCACGCTTGACCGCGTACCCACGGTTCGGAGCCTCCCAACGAACTCAGTCTGAACGCGAAGACCGTTCTCAGGCGCGGCTGAGCCGGGTGAGAACGCGACATCGTCGATC
>JAABUI010000520.1_pt1 | contig 27972 bp, 28 predicted proteins | sample 5559111 | NCBI WGS metagenome assembly JAABUI01 (sample SAMN10711870, study PRJNA513365) | rock metagenome | isolation source: Antarctica rocks | place: Antarctica: Victoria Land, Buttleship Promontory | reverse complement strand
TTCACAAGTAGAGATAGTCAACAGGAGGCAGTCAAGGCCACGCCTGGATGTGTGTCTGTCACCATACCAAACCAGGTGACACAGGACATTACAAAACCTTATCTGAAGAATGCTGAGACAGACGAGAGTAGCACTGACGTGCTGTATAGCAAGCGAACTGTGCTGCAAACCAGGTCCATGTGTATTTACTGTGTCATGCAGCACAGGCAGTATATCTGTGCGCAAAGCCACCAAGCGAGGGCAGGAAAGCAGGTGTGTGTGACCTGGGTGTACCCCAGCTCCATGAGGCCATGGCGCAAGGGCGGCATGCCTGCAGGCAGTTGCAGCTCAAGCAGGTGGCCCCTGCGTGGCTTGAACACCTCTCGCCACCTGTCATCACCAGTAGCTGTGCTCAGCAGATGCCCTGACCAGGCTCCTGCTGCTAGGATCACTCCTTTGCGTGTGACAAGCCTGAAAGGCCAGCAACACAGCACTTTGAGCCTGTTAGCAAGCGTGATGGGAGTGCTCATCAAGTAACGGCAGTCATTGGCACATTACATGTATAAGACCCTGTGGGCATGCTGTGAGTATTGGTGCCTATCTTGCTGTCCTGTCTATGTGCGGTCTGATTCTGCTAGGTGGACCTGACACATCCGCCGCCATTCAGAGCATATGCGCTCGCAATGCGCTCACTCTGCTTTCCTTCACCCCTTCAACTGCCCAACTTAGCTTGTGTTTTGCTTGTGAAGTATCACATTACAGCTTCAGAGTCTGACATGCAAATCCAGCATACAGGGAGGCCAGGAGCTGCAGTAGCAGTAGCGTCTGCAGCTCTTGCATACTTACTGTCTAGATGCTGTGGAGATTGCAGTGACAGCGCCTGTCTGGGGGGATAATTGCACACTTTGTACTGGCTCGCTCATGTAAGCCTGGAAGCGGCCAGAGGGACCAGCAGCCTGATGACACCTGGCCAGCAGCACCTCTGCAGCTCGCCGGCCACTCTAGCATCATGACAGTGTTACACTTCAGCTAAACAGAAACTTTGTACAGGATGCACATGGGCAGCATGTATTGCATGGAACAGCACAGCTTTGAGGGCCGGGAGAAGGGGGTTGGGCAGGGTCCATTGTCCCACAACACCCTAGCAGCACAAGGAATGCAGGGTGTGGGAATAGCAGCACAAGGCAATTGAGGCAGCATCCAATGTGAATGTAGAAGCATCACTGTTTACTGAGAAATATTTGCTTTGTTGCAATATTATGAGAAATGCCTGGTGAATGGTATCAGATGTTTCTAGATTAGGCAGATTTTGTGGTGTCAAGGAAAACAGATGTAAAATGGCGCCCATGGACCGGCATGCTGCATTGCAGCATCTGGCATGAAGCAATACAGATCATGTGTCCAGGTAACAGAGAAGAGGGAGTGAGCATACACTACAACACCAAGATAGCATCAGAGTAGCATCAAGGCAGCATGTGAATGACAGAGGGGTGTTGGCGAATGATGCTTTGAATAGCCTAAACTTGAACTGATGATGGGGTGTCTTACTAGCTGGGCGTCAGACTCAACAAGCAGTGCTCCTCCAGAATGTGGAAGCTGCAGCGCTGGCTCAAGCTCTGTCACTGCTGCTTGGCTGTGGTATGCAGCTCTGATGCCATTCTGCTGAAGCATTGCAGCTCTATCCTGAAGGTCTTGCCCTTCTTGAGCAGTCAGAGCCAACAGCATGCTCCCATTTTCCTGCAAGACACAGCTGCACTCATTACATCAGTGCATGCTGGGCCCATTTGTGATTGTTGTTGTAGCATGTTTCATGCAGATTAGCTCTCGACTAAGGACAGAAAACAACAGTGCGAAAAGGCTTCTTGGCATGACATGTCCCAAGGCTGGCTTGTACACACAAGACATGTAGAGGGCAATCACCATAACAGTCATCAAGGCATTCACAAAAGCAGCTCAGGAGAAACAGCGTTCCAGCATATAAATGCAAGGCTTAGTTACGTGCAAGACTTCTTGGCATTGTGTCGTAATCAATTGATAGACTCTCCATGTGAGAGTCAAAACAACAGCACCTTTGTAGCTGCTTTGAATGCAGGCGGGCAACAAATCTGCATACTACAGAGCCATATGATGCCATGCAATGGGGTCACCTGCCATTCAATGTCAGCCTTCCTACCAAGCTTCTTGCTGTGATGCCCATTGTTGGAAGGCTTTTCTGCTGCATCTATCATGCTTTCCCATAGCTGTTTGCTGCGCTGGGCAATTGCCCATCCTGGTGAGTTTGGTTGCCTGTGAGCCAGCCAAATGTAGCCCTGACCTGCATAAGCAAGGAGATGTAGCAATGACTCTGCACAGCCAACAATATTGGTGTTTCATTGCGCGGAAGGTGCATGTGATGCATGAGGTGTGATGCTTTTGGCTGTGCATGCAACACACACAAGCAGCTTGCCACAAAACTGATAAGCATAAAGGATGCAGGGCATAGGAATGACAGCACGTCCACAGGCTAGCAGGCCCACACATACAAAGCACTATATGGTAGCACCTGCGCCAGTAGCTCCTGAGCAGGGAACCTGCCGCTCTATCAGGGCAACTGATAAATGAGAGGCATGACATAATAGCTCCAGAGCCACACACAGCCCAATTATGCCACCTCCTATGACTGCCACATCAACTTCTGTTGCTGCAGCTTGTGCTGCAACTCGGGCTCTGGGGTGCATTAGGTATGTCCGATGCTTAGGCCGACGACCGTGCGATGACTGTCGGCGCCCCTGGCCATGATTCAAGGCTGCAGAAGGTGTTGCCAAAGGCGAACGCTGTTGCAGTTGTAGCCTGCAGCATCCAGGGTTGCATAACAGACCAGCTGTCGTCTAAAAATTGGCTGAAGGGCTTTTGATGACCCCAATGGCACATCAGGTGTTTGAGTGTTTGCTGTGTCGCTCAGGGCGATCATTTGCGTCAAACAGCCGTGAGGTTGCCACATGGTGGCAGAAAAAGATGTCACCTGAAAATTTTCAAGCCGCCGTGTTGCTGACTTACGGCTGTCATGAAAGCACAAGCCATCTAACGAAACGTCGTCGCGGTCTTTGACGCGCTCTGAAAATTATGCTGGGCGCATCAGCTGCTGATGACTGTATGCTATGCGAGCTGCGTGGGTGACTAATGGCAATTTGCCAAGCAAGTTGCAAGTCAAGCTCAGTCTGGCTACTTAGACTCTGATAGACCTGGCAGGATACCTGTCACATAAGATGGTGCGCTGACTTTCTATGCTTAACTTCTGTCCATGAGGTGAATCGGTTGTTTTTACATCTTGTTGGTATTCGAGCCTACACAGCAGGAAGCAGTGATCCAGAGTTGTTGATCATCCCCATTTTGCCATGAAATTCGGGCGCTTTGGGAGACTTGTTGTCCGCTGCAATAGATCTAGGAACAACTGCCCCATTCAACTGGTCGAAGTGTTAGCATGACCAGTCAGCAACCACCCAGTCCTGCTGAGCCAGTGAGCCAAGGCATGTCTCAGCAAGTGGCCCCTGGCAGGTCGGTGGAAGTAGACGTACAGAGGCTGGCAGACATACGAGCTTCGCTGCAAGACATCCAAAGGCGAAAATCAGCCCCAGCAGCTGCACCTGGCATTTCAAAAGTTGCTGCTGTGCGAAATAGCGTTCACACAAGCTCCTTTTCTGCTAATCAGCAGAGTACAGAGAATATCTACCAGCCTCTACATGCTGCCAGCTCTGCATTGTTTCCTGCTAGGCAGCAACCTTTTGCTCAACGAGACTTGAACAAGGAGGTCAAGGTGTGTTGTGTCAGGCTCAACAAGATGTACGCTGCTGCTGCGTGAAACCGTCATCGACAAGCGACTTAGACAATATGCTATGCACACAATGTAAGTACTGTTGTGCATATCTGCAGGCTGTGAAGCACGTCAGCAAGCCCCTCACGCCGCTACTGAGCCAGAAGCCATGGAAGTCCAACTCACCTGGTCCTGCTCTTGCCAAAAGTCCCAATTCAGCAGGCATGCCATCTTTTCAGGTGACATCTGTCAGACCAGCTGTGGCCCTGCATGACCAGTCTGTAGCATTCAAGTCTGTGACTGAGGCGGATTTGCATCGGCAGGTGCTGGCCGATGTTGCAGCAGCTGATGCGTTTGCAGCCAAGGGTGCTTCAGATATTGATGCCAGGCAGATGCAGGCAACACTGCGCTCTTTGGTAGCAGATGCTGTCAAGAGCAGTACTGCGCAAACTGACTCAAGTCCACCTGCAAATGCACAGCAGGCAATGCTGCGCTATGCTCTAGCCAGACATGGTAGGAGCGCTGACATGCATGACCTCACACAACTGCATATCAAGTATTGAAAAGCATCACTATTCTGACAAGCTTTCAGCAATGACGTCTTGACAGTTCAAAGGTTGCAGCTCAGTCATCATTGACCTCACTTGTGCAGCTAACCATGTGACCCGTGTTTGCTGTGTGCTTGCCACATGTCTGTCTATGAATGAGTAGCATCTGACACTGGAATGCTGCTATCAGAAGATGTGAAACAATAACTCAAGCTGAACGCCAACAAATCAATGTTCATGGCTGTTTTGCTGACTCTGTGCAGCATGTTTGACCATGGCAGCAGTCAGCACCAAGGTGACTTGCTGCAGGTGAGGTAGCAATAGACTTGCAGCGAGTTGGTAATCACTGCAAAGACATTGCAGCAGAGTTGCACAAGGTGAAGGCTGACATAAAGGAGCGCACTCCCCCCAGCACAACCTTGCAGCTCAAGCAACGGAATGCTGCTTTGTCAGATCAGCTGCAGCAGACAGCCACAAGGTGTGTCTACATCTACTTCACTCAGCCAAACTCCTTCAGCCTGATGTATTTTGCCCTTGCACACAACGGGCAGCAGGAGGCAGTCTTAGCTATGATGTGGCTCATGATGCATCAAGCACCATGTTTCTGCTGTTGTAGGCATCAGCAATGCAGCAAGCTTCCTTGCAGAGAAAGTGCAGCACGACCCAGTTGTGATTGGTTTTGTTTTTCTGATAGTTCATCAAAAAAGTCACTCAGTGTAACAATTGTAGAACATAGTAAAAAACCGGCACCATTCAGCACATGCTATTACCCTGATATGCTTGCAGGAGGACAGCAGCCCACAGCAGCACAGACTATACCCTCTGTTGTCATGTCTGTTTAGGGTTTAGTATACATGACTTGGATGCAGGGAGCGTGCTTTGAACGAAGAGGTGAAGCAGCATAAGGCAGCAGCAGCCAATGCCAGGGATGAGCTGCAGCAAGCTCAGGAGGTATGCCGGGAGATGCTGGCTGCACGCCGCAGTGCCAGAGAGGCTCTGAGCGATATGGCACAGCAGAATGCGCGTCTGGTCAGTGCGTATGTTGAGAAGAAACAAGAGCTGAGGCATCTGCAAGACAACATCAGGGAAGAGCGCCTGCAGTGGCAGGTATAGCAGTCTTTTCTGTTCGGTATCTGTTTGGTACAGCCTGTTAGAATGTTGGCCACACGCAGCAAACAGCCTATTTCTAATCTTGGTTCAACCAGTCTGCAAGTTTCTAAGCAGGTGACAATGCCGCACACATAGCAAAGCCCAGCATATTAAGCTGCAGTCTTGCAAGCCTCCATACTTGTTTGTTTGCCTACCAACACAAAGTTGTCCTGCATGCTGTAGTCGATAGCATAGCTCTGCAGCAGCTGCTGAAGTTAGCAGGGCAGTATTAAGATGAGGATTGTTTGCTGTACCGTCTGCCATAACCGCTGCCTTTCTGTCTATGTGCAGATGCGAGTGGAGGAGCTAGAGGCAGTCTGCCATGCAGCCAGCTTTGAGAGCTCCTTGCGCCGGGCAATGGCCCACACAAGCCCAGTGTGCAGCGTCAGCGCCAGCACAGACAGCAATGACAGCTCGCAGTCCTTCATCCGTGCTGACCATGATGCAGACCAAGCAGATGCTGCAACTTCAAGCTTTCAGGCACAAAATTTTGGAACACCATTGAGGTCCAACGGCACAGATCGTCAGAATACCTTTGGCACAGGCTTCAGACAGACAGCACATGGTCAGGACAGTGGCAGCCTAGATGCAGACGAAGAAGAGTATCTCAGGCGTGATGCTGACAGTATGTCGCAATCTAGCTCAGAGACTGAGATCAGCGGCCTGAAGCAGCAGCAACATGAATGGGAAACAGAACGGGAAGAGCTGCTTAGAGAGATGGGGAATCTCAGGTCTGTGCGCTCAGACAACGCCATTTCCACTGCCCTGCTTTGCTCCAGTTGCTTGCGACCCCATGCTAGCCAGCACAGCCAAATGTCATGGCTCAGTTCAATATCCCTTGGAACTGTATACATGGCTTCACAGGAATGCATTGCTCATATCCAATGCCACGGCTTCCACCTCACCTCGATGCATTGTGCGCACAAAAAGGACAGGCGCAGGCCACTAACACCTGCCCAAAAAAGTCTCCTATCTGACAGCTGCATCAGAAGAAGGATGTCCATCAAGACTACAATGTGAATAGCAACCATGCGCTGTGCAGGTTTCAGGTAGAAATGAGCAAGGTCTACTCAGCATCACCCAGCAGCCACGTCCCAAGCACTTCCCAGCATACTGGCATATATGCAGAAGGCTCCTCTGCTTCGCTAGGCTCCCCAGGTCTCCAGCAGCATGCCCCTTCACCCTTCCCAAAGGCTGCTTACGCCCCTGCAGATCACTTCAGCTCATCGTCTAACCAGGCACATGAAGACCACCATGGCTTCAGCGCCTTGTACAGAGGGTCACAAGCTGAGGCTAGGCAGGCAGCCACTGCAGGTGCCCAGCCCTCACTGCAGACCAGAGGCTTGCAAGCAGAGCTCAGCCCTGCTGTTGCTGTTGATTATGATGGCGCTGTGCCACCTAGGCAAGGGATGGGAGAAGCCCAGGGTAGTGGGACTGGACAGTCACAAAGCCCAAGGGCAACAACAAGCTCAGACATAAGTGGGGATGCAGACACACCAAAGACCCTGCGGTTGAAGGCCATGGCGGCTCAGACTGAGCGGCTGCAGCAGGTGCGGACTGTACTTTCCAAACACGGCACCTAGCCCTGCTGATTGTGATGGCAGCAAAAGTAATGAAGTGTCGGCGGTGGTAGGGTGTACAGCAGTCTTTATTCAGTTTTGTAATTTCTGCAGCCATGCGTCAGCTACTGTTTGTCAGGCAAATTTTCAGCAGAGCTTGTGAAGCAAGGTTGCAGTGAGGAGGGTACAAATGCTAATGGCAGGCTTCAAAGGTCAAATTTTGAAATGAGCATGGCAGTATTCTGCAGGAGAATGCTGAGCTAAGACAGCAGCAAACAGAGGCGGAAGAGAGGAGCCGCAAAGCTAACGACCGTCAGAAAGCTGATGCATATAAGCAGGTACAATGCAGATTTACTGCTGCTGGCTCGTTCGACTCTCCACGCTCTATGCTCCATCCCCTCATGCTGGCTCAGTCATTGGTTCCAGGCTTTATGAATGAATGTGTTCCTATCATCGCACATCAAAGCGTAGTCAGCATTGAACTTGTCTGAGATGGTTCTGTTTGGGGTTTCACAGGCTGGTAACGCGTTCTTTCAACAGCAGAGGCACCAGCAGGCAGCTGATGAATACAACAAGGCTATTGAGGTGAAGGTGGAAGACAAAGCCTTCAATGCAGTACTGTACTGTAACAGAGCGGCAGCGTATCATGCTATGAACAAGTACATAGACGCCATTGCTGACTGCTTCACGGCATCGGCTCTGGATGCATCCTATGTCAGAGTCCTGCAGCGCAGAGCAGATGCATATGTGGCCATTGGCGACCACACAAATGCTGCTCAGGTTACAATGCTGACTGTTCTGCTCTGCACAACAAGGCAATGGCACTGTGCAGTCCATCCCACAGGCGTAGCTGGGCATGACTTGGTATTTTTGCTTTGCATGCTACCTGTTGCACCAGCTTTAGAGCCAGCAGAAGATTGCATTGTTGTGCATTATTTTTTCGCTGTTGCATTCAAAGCCTTGCCACAGAGTAAGGCGCATTGTTGCAGGATCTTCTGCTGCTGTCTCAAAAGGGCGGGGGCAACGTGAGCGCTGAGCTCATGGAAGTTCAGCGCAAAGCCAAGGCAAATGGAGCTGTCAACCACTACAGGGTGTTGGGACTGCAGCAGACAGCCTTGCTGACTGATGTCAAAGCTTCCTACAGGTGTGGTGCTGGACATTGTGCAAAGCTACTGTGCAGTGACGCAAGACCTGTTTCTTCTGGAAGGTCCTGTGGGTAGAGAATTCGCTGAAGGGTGATGTCTCTCATGCAGGCAGCTGGCACTCAAGTATCACCCAGACAAGGCCACCACTGATGCTCAGAAATCTTGCGCAAGTATTGTGTTCAAGCTCATCTCAGAAGCAAACTCCACTTTGTCTGATACAGACAAAAGGCAGCAATATGATGCATCACTGCTCAGGCGGAAGTATAGGACTGCTCGATACACAGCATATAGGTTCTAGCCGAGCCCTTTGGGAATGATTAACAATGCCTTGCATGGCACATCAGTACAGTGGTAAATGCTGTGCAATCCGTGCTTGTAGGTTGCACTGGAAGTGGAAGTACTACACTGTAATAGCATCAGCGCAGAGCACTTGGTCTGTGCGTCCGTGGCGCCAGACCTGCCTGCATCTTGAGCTCACTGCATGCATCAGGACGACGTAAATGCTGATGCGTCAAACAACCACCTGCCATGAGTGTTTAGCACACTGCAATCCTCGCATCTGCGTGTTTTCGAAGCCATCGTTTTCGCTGACAGGTTGAGCCCGCATGATCGATCGACGATCGAAGACTGTTCAAGCCGCACCATTGAAGTGGACTAGCAGTCATCAAACATAATGTGAACTAATACTGTCTCATCTCATGCACGAGCACCCACCAGAAGTCGCTTAAGCTTTTGTATGAAGTTCAGAGGGACTTTCTCAGACCGGGGGGTCCGAGCTCTAGAGAAAAGTAATGCTGCCTCTGATATTGCTGGTCTCTGCTTTGCGATGGGTGCTGCAAAGTACAATTTGTTCCAGGTCTATTGCCAACCCTCGAGAAGTTTGGTAAAACCTGTCAGCTGTTGCTGGGTCCAGAGGACCTGCACCTAGTACAAACAAGCCAAGACACCGATGGCATGCAAATCACTGCCCGTTGGGCTGCGGTAAGCTGTTCGTTGCTCATCAAAGTCTGCCTTCTCCTTTCATGTAGAAGTACTAACCATGTTCCACCATCTTTCAGGGAGTTCTGTTTGAGCCTGAGACTTACAAAACAATCAGCAAAAACCACAACTTGATTGCCTTTGTGTTTCAAGTGCCCCTGTTGCTGCGTGTTCTCAAGGCAGCTGGCAACAATGCAGCAGACAGCCTTGAGGTCAAGCTTGCAATGTGCACCATGTCAGGTGGTCCATCCTCCCAATCGGTATCTCGGCCATACCTTACCTTTGCAAGCAAAGGTCACAACTTAAACATGACCCAAGATCTGCCTGTCAGCAAGCCCTACACTGCCGCTCGTAAGCCTTTTCCTCCCACCCAGTTTGTAAGTCAAAGGTCAGAGGGTACACGTGACACTGCGTGCTTTTCTGGCAAGACAGACACATATGTGTATATGTCGCGTCGCACACGCCTTAGTTCATGGACATGTATTGCTATCTGCTTGCAGAGATTGACGAGTTAAACAGCGTCAAAGAAGTGACACAGCTCTGCTTGTTTTATGTTGACCTACAAGGAGAGATCCTCAGACTGCAGGCAAGCCTAGTTGGATGGGCATGCAAAATGTTAAGTTCTGAGTAAAGGCATGGAGCTTTTCTGACCAAAGTAGCATGCAGGCAATTGCAGAAAAGATGAAAGGCATCTCCTCAACGCTCACCTTGACCATTACACGAACAGGGGATCTGCATGTACAGGTAAATTGCCAGTACCTCACACCAGGCCATAATCTTGTCAACAAGTATCGGCATCAAAGCCTTGCAAAGGCATGCTGATTGGCCTTTGCAGACTGCAGCTGTTCTGCCCTACTAATGCGCAAGCACAGTACATTGCATGCAGATTTCTGCTTCAAGCAAAGCAGCCACTCCTAGATTGCTACATTGTCAATGTTCATGATTGTTGAGCAACTTTGTTCTGAGTTTAGAATAGCCAGAACTCCAATCCTGCCTTGATGATTTGGCTGTTTACGCTTTTCATGATCACCTGCACGGTCACATCAGTGATAGCTGGCCACACACCTGGCTGCGTGCCGTTTATTAGATGTAATCAGACCATGGTCATGCAGGTGTCAGGAAGCAGTGTGCAACTGGGAGCTGAGATGCGGGGCCTTTCAGTCGCCCCATTGAGTCAAGGAAGCAATGCCACTCCCCTGCGGTGAGTCAAGACTTGTCATCTTGCAGAGAAAGCCATGTGTCTGAATCCAAGCGTGAGGACAGAAACTGCTCGGATCTTGACCACATCATTGCAGATGATCCATAATATGAGCAATACTTGGGCATCCAATGTTCTTTGCATTGCATCTGGTCTCTGCTGAATCTTGGTACTGGTATTTTGCAAGTTGCAATTCATACCACACAGATGACAGATGCTTCGTTTGGCCTGATCAAGAATGACTTTGCAATGACTGTGCAGAGCTAATTCACCTGAAGGACGGCTGAAGGAATCCGCCCAGAACAATGATGCCTTGTCAGCTTGCATACAACAAAAGCACTTTGCCAAGAGCCTGCAAAGCAGTCAGCTGACGCAACCTGCTCAGCTGTATTGCGGCATCGCTGAGACTGGGTATGTGCATTTCATGTTTGTTTACAAAGACCCAATGAAAGACGCAGGCTTTGATGATGACATCAGTCTTAGCTATCAACTTCCAGTAAGAGATGCATGACGAGGACAGAGCTTGCTGAATTGAGCATCCTCCGACTGACTCCAAGTGCCTAAGGGAACGTGAAGCCAAATTTGATGTCATCGGAGATCACAGGCAGATCAACGTGATGTGATGAATACAAGCCAGAATATACCTGGTGCCTTGCAATACCCCCAGGTGTCCTGTTTTCAAGCCAAGATGATACATGATGGGATGTCACCAGATGTTTAGGCATAATAAATGGGTAACACAAATGCTGACTGGTCATGACAGTCAACATTGTTGACAGCTGCTAGGTGCACAGGATGGCATCAGCTGTGTCAGTCTGAAGCTGGCATGCGCGCTGTCCCCTTTAACGTGTGTGTGTTATTGCGGGGCAGTACCTGCAGGTGATTTGCAGCCCGTCACACGCCCTGCAGTTCTGATCTCGACAACATGGCTTCGTTGACTGCTGCCTCAGCGTCACCAGATACTTCACCTGGAGATGCCTCCAAGTCAGGAGCGTCTCTTGTTTTGCAACACCCCAATGGTGGTCAGGTGTGTTGACGAAGCTTTGCTGCAACGCCCTGCGCACTTGAGCTGTAGGCATGCCGGGGGTAAACGAAATTTAGACTTACGCTTGAAGAGTCCAGACATCGTCTCAAAAACTTAACATCATGATCTCAAAGAAATATGCCGGTGCAGGTGTACTTGGTGGGTGTAGCGCATGTTTCTGGCCAGGTGAACACCGCCTCTGTTGTCAAGACCTAAGATGCACAGTGTCAGTCTTGAGGGTCTGATGATGGCTCCTGCAGGCTGCACAAGAAGTCAAAGACGTCATACACATTGTCAGCCCAAGAGTTGTGGTGCTTGAGCTTGATCAGGTGAGATTGTCATCGCAGACAGCTGTTGACTGATCTTTATTGCTGAGTGGCCAAGCTTGAATCGTCATTGTGCAAACGCAGGAGCGCTTTGATAAGCTACAACAGGCAGCATCGGATGGAGATGAGTATGGAATAAAGAAGCATTTGCAGTATGGACCCTTGCAGGTCGACGCTGCTTGCGTTGAATCGATTGGCTTCTTTGCTATTGAAACATGACATCTGACCTGTCTGCTCACATTTGCAGCCAATAGTGGTAGCCCTATCAGGCAATGCTCTGGAGTACATGCTGTCGCTGGCATATGTGGTTGGAGGTGCTTTGCTGGGTACACCAGCTGGGGGCGAGTTTCTAGCAGCCAAACATGCAGCTACACAGGTCAGTCCCTGTCATCAGCATTGACAAAATCTGTGACATGAACCAGCATGCACCTGGCCTGATATGGAAAACCAGCATTGTCTTGCAAACACAACAAGAGGTTTGTCTGCCCGTTGGTCAGCTCAATACTTCAATAAGTAACGTTGGCTTCACAAGATTGACCTGCTTGTCATGCAGTAAAAATGACACATATATTGGGCCGCATTCGATGATCACTTACTTACTTGTTTGGACACTCTGCCCACAGGTGGGTGCAGAGGTTATGCTGGGAGACAGAGATCAGAGGATGACCATGCAGCGCATGGCAGCTATGGCAGCGCAGTATCGCAGAGGCACACCAATGCAACATACTGATCAGCCGCAGCTCATACCCAGACACACGCCCTCGCAGGGTAAGAGGCATCAGCATAACCTCTGAAACAGCATTTTGTTGGATGTAAGGCACCCGGTCAAGCCAGCTCCTATGAGAGGTCATTGACTATGTATATCACTGGTGTGAAGCCTGGCTGAAGGCAACAGTCTGTGTCCCTGCGGCCAGGCGTTTTCAAAGTGCACTGTTATTATTCTGGACATGCTGTGCATGCATGGCGCACCAGGTGACGTCACCCAGCTCTTGTGTTTGTGCACGTGCAGAAGGAGCTCTGCAAACAAGTGGCTCCCGCAGTGATAGGTCCAGCATGGACTCAGCATCAGATCTTGCAAGCAGTGCCAGTGACATGTTAGCTGGGGCAGATCAAGGCAACAGCAACCCCAGTGAAGCCTGGGGAAATTCTGGTGCAGACAAGCAGAACTCTGCAGGCAACATTGTACAGGAATTGATCAAGCAGCCTGAAGCTGCTATGGACCCACACAGATGGAACAAAATCCTGGAGGTGTAGTCGTGTAGTCTCAGTCATCATGTGGACTGATAGCCTGTCGCTTCTGCTTTTGCATGCGCCACATTTTTTTCGACAAACATCAACATTCTAAAACAAGGCCCTGCAAAAAAATACCAGAAACAGCTCAAAACCCATTGTGCCTGCTCTGGTTTGCTGCTGCCATGTTTCCTGAACCGTTCCAGCTTGGTTGTGCAGAAAGGAGGATGTGATAATGGCCAGGCAGTGGTGGATGCGTTTGGCAGGATGCTGAAGCAAGGTCAACCCCAACTTGGCATGCTGCTCCAGCAAACTTGCATGTGACAGTGTATTGGCAGCAAAGTCAGGCTTTGTTGGCATCTGCTGTTTGTGTCAAGATGCATTGCAGAGCAAGACCACTTGCAGCTTTATATGCTGTAAGGCATGTGCCTAGAGTGCCTGTACAGATGCCGTGGGGAAAGCGCAATGTTCCCTTCGTCCACATGTGTGCTCATACTGCATGCTTCTTACTGTCAGCATCAGCCTCAGCAACCCAGGCGTTACAGTGTTTTTTGCACGTAGTTAAGCGACATCTTGGCATGGGCATAGTTTGTGCCAAGGGTGGACCCCTGTGCTGAGAAAGCATCATGCTTTGCAGGGTCAACCAAGGGGGCGTCCATAGACACTCAAGACCTGTTGACTGTGAGAAACTGTGGAGTCAAGATGCTAGAGAACTTCAGGCAGCAAGCCCTGCAGGTCGGCCTCTCTGCGTGCCTTCTTTTCCTTCCAGCCATAACTTCTGCCAGACTCGATGTCTCTCTCTATCTTTCTCTGTGTCTGTCTGTGTCTCTGTTTGTGTTGGTTGTTAGTCCATGCCATTCCAAACAACTGCTTGGATCATGCATGCTCCCCCTCTGTTGTTGACCCCATAGGTGGCGTCATCACACTGAACAAAGTAAAGAAAGGCCACTGCCTACATAGATCGGATTTCAGATATAGATTTTGCCCATGAATGCACTGATTTGCAGAGCCTGATAAAATGCCTGGATTATAGAGATGTTGCATCAGATACAGTATGTAGTCAAGCAAGGTTGTGTCAAACAGCTCGATGCATTGAAATGCATCTTGGAGGCTATCCTTACAGTCATTGTGAGGAACTGCTGACTTGTAAGCTGCTGAGAAAAAGTCGTAGCGTCTACTACTGACTGTTAGACCTGCACAAGAGTTTTCAAGTCCCAAAAGCTATACAGATATTACGATGGGCTTTTAGAGCAAAGGCTGAACTTTAAACTGAAGCAAGATGCTGAATTGTTCAAACCCCAATGACATCCAGATGATATGATCTACACAAGGGGGTGACTATGGCCATAGTATGTGATTTGACAAAGTTGCCATATTCTTAATCTCTCAATTATCTACTCCAACATAGCAATGGCTCATGCAAGTGGTCATGCCAAATACAGCTGTGTAGCCCTCTGCTGCCAATTTGCATGGGAAGGCCCTCCCATTGCTGCTTCCACTTACTGGATATCTTCGGCCACAATAACAGGATTTTTGACGCTTGGTACTATGATGTCTTCGTTCTGTTGCACGATCCCTCGGTGGGGTCCATCTTGAGCATGTTTTGTAGCAGGGTGTTCAATCTATGCTTTCACATGACCAAATGGTTGCTCGGAGCCGTGTAGATGGTAGGGATGGTCTTGGCTGACTTCCATGTCAGTTTGGGGGGACTTCTGGACACAAACTCTGGGTACAAGGCTGACACTGAAGTAGCTCCACACTCCTTGTAGCCCTCCAAATCTTGAACCCTGGGTACAAGTTTTGGATGGCTACAAGGAGTGTGGGGCTCTTGCACTGTGTGACTTTGAGTATAAGAAATGTCCTGTTTGCGCCCCTTCTGTGATTAACACGGATGCTCCTATCGTCATCAAAGAATCCTGATACCCATGCCTGAGTGATTATCGGGATTTTAAGTGGCAATGGGAACACCAGTGGGAATCACAGAAAGGGCATGCGCATGACTGATCTTATACTCACAGTCACACAGAGCAAGAGCCCCACACTCCTTTTAGCCATCCAATACTTGTACCCAGTGTTTGTGTCCAGAAGTCCCCCCAATCTGACATGGAAGTTGGCCAAGACCATCCCTACCAATCTACACGGCTCTAAAACGGCTCTAAACAAGCACTTGGCAGGTGATGATCAAGCAGGAATTGCACACCTTGCTGCAAAACATGTGCAAGGGTGACCTTACCAAGGATCCAATAAGTGGAAGCGGCACTGGCAGGGCCTTGTTATGCAACTGGCAGTAGAGGGCTAGACAAATGCATCCTGGCATGACCTCATGCATGAGCATTTGCTGTCTTGGAACTGGTAACTGAGAGATGAATAATATGGCAACTTTGTCAAATAGTTGATGATGTTTGTCTGAGGGACCTCCTGGAAGCTTGCCCTGGAAGCTTACCCCAGCACCAACGCCTCAATGTGTGAACCTTTAGTGACAGTGTATGGTGCAAGCTCTGCTGCCACTTCTCAAGCAGCTTTGCCTGTAAAGGTCAGCACCGATCTCCATTGGAATATCTCCCCGCATTATAATGCATCACATCATCAGGAACTGAAGATCTGGTTTTGATAAACCCTATGACCACCAGGCTATCAAACTTGGCTTCCCTTACGTTTGTCGACGTGGTCTTTGACGTGACGACGCTGTCAAAGACCTTGTTGACAGCCGTGAGACAAGCCTAGGTTGACTGAAAGAAGCTGAGTAAATTTCGACCCCATTAAAAATGCATATAGAGCCATCCGAGCACATCATGCCATTCAGATAATGGAGCAACAAGGAGCGGTACTCGATTACATCAAGTAGATTTGGTATGGGTGGCACTATTGAATTAGGAAGAGGTCTCTTGTCTCCTGAGGCCTGCAGGAATCAGATGCTGTGCTTCAAGCATCTCTTGCAGCATGAACTGTGCTTTGCCATGTAATGTAGTACACACCAGCCGCCACAGTACAGTGTTTGCAAACAGCACCATCGTTGCATCAGCAAGGCATCTGGGCACAACAAAGTCAATAATTGGAACACTTTTCTGGCCAATTCATGCATGCTCAGGGCACTAAGCTAATCCGATTGGCAACAACAGCCCATGCTGGCTGACGATGTGCACAGCCAAGCATGACTTGAGCTTCTGAAAGCACCTGGATGCTGTGCACACTTCTTTGACTGCAGTCCTTGCCATGTCAGCATGGGTTGTTGATGCCAGCTCATGTACAGATGTTTGCCAAAGGAGATTCTAATGCTCCAAGCAGCTGGTAGGCTGCCTTTCAGCGCAAAGGCAATCTCCAGCATTGGTTACCTCCGGGCACGTTTACCAGCTGGAACACATGTACAAGGATTGGGTGGTGACATGCAGGCTGGGGATGATGGAATGAAGGAAGTGGAGGATGAGGCCATGATGGGGGTGAAGGGGGTGACAGGCATGGACTCCAATCGGGATGCTATGCATGAAGTCCTGGGCCATGAACGCGATCTGATCCTTGCTAGGTAAGACACACTGACTTGTTGTTGTGCTGACTTGGTGTTAGGAAGTTAAGTTGCTATGCAAACCGTGGCCATAGAAATGTGTTGCGTACAGATGTCTTGCTGCATGTCCAATGAGCAGGTAGGTAGTCAAGCGTGCATTGCTGCTCTATGTTTAGACCTCATGGCTGCCAAAGGCCCAAAACATGTGTCAGGGTGACTTCAGATGGTCTATGGCATGCTTGTTTTGAGGCAACACATTTGTTAGAAGCCCTCTTGCCTTTTCAATAATCTGTTGATGGCCAGGCTTTCATGAATTGCATGCTGTCTGGTCCCAGCACACTGTTGCATGGCGCTTTGTCCGCCAATCTATCCTTGGATTGCGTGATTGCAAGCTTGAACATGCTTGTCAACAGCAGGTCTGTGATGAAAAGGCAATCGAGAAGCAATGAAGGGTATGCCAGTGCTTCTGCCATTAATACCATGCACCTGTTTGTCTGTAGGCGGTTATGGGAGGCTGGCAATAAGGCAGAGGGGCAGGGGGTGGTTGGGGTGGTGGGGGCTGCCCATGTCAAGGGCATCCAGGCTAGATGGGATGAGGCAGGCAGCCCCGAGACTGCCAAAAAGGTGGCAGAGTACTGCGGCACCGATGCACTGGCTCTCCCCATTCAGGCTGGCCCTTGGATCAATTTGGCTGCTGGTAAGCCTTGGCCCTTCTTGGTGCTGCCTTCTTGAGGGATCCACTGGCAAAGCACACAGCTTCCGAATGATTGAGCATGCAAACTGTGGTCATTGTTGGTGTACGTTGAGTGACGCAGACCTTTGGACACTTGCAGGTGCAAATATAGCTGCACACAGCTACATTCCAGGACACACAACAAATCCTCCGCTGCCTAATCAGGGTGACATAGCTACTCTGAGGCATATGCATCTGACTATGCAGGTGCTGGCATAGCCTATTTGGCATGGCGTAGACCCCGTTTTGCCAAGATTACAGGCGCAGTTGCTGCTATTGTGCTTGGTCCATACTTGGTGTTCACAACCCCAGTGATCAGCAGGTATCAGAAATTTGCAGAAAATATTGTCACAGCTGCTGAGAAGCTTAACAGGGAGAGCGGAATAGCATTTGGCGACTCATCATGGGGTGATGACAGCAAGCCATAGTACTCAATATATGTACGGATGATGTTGCCAATTTTGTAAGTCAGCTAGACCAGCTGGGCAAATGTCCTTATTTCGATCCTCTTGCAATGTTCTGTCCTGCGAATTCGCGGCAGTTATACAATCGAGTCTTCAGTTTGTCGCAATTGCGTTTCTGCTTTCGAGCTTCTGTTAAAGAGTGTCTGGGAGATCATGTGACAATCTGCCCCATGACCATGTACATCTTATGGAGCAGGAGCTAAAAATCCAATGCTAGCCGCAAAAACCCACCTGCTACACAGTCTAGCGCATTTTGCCTTAGCAGCAAGTTCCAAACATCCGAAGCGATATGGCTCGGGAGGTATAGGTCAAATGCTAGCATGTCAGGGTGCGCACCATCCGCCATGGTCCAATTTAACTCTATCATCTGCATGCATTAAGCAATTCACTACAACTTATGTTTGCATAAAAGAGGTTCGAAAACACAGCCTGCAGGCTACAAAAGCTGATGTCAGACCAAGTACAAGCTAAGAGCTGAACAATGGCCACAGCTAGGGCTTGTTGAGGATAAGAGGAATTTGAAGACTAACCACGCTGACGAAGACTCACTGCACTTGTACACGCATGCCGTGCCTGAGCATTTTGATCGCTTGGAGTTTTGCCATAACTTTTGGAGAGTTTCGTCTGTGTAGGGCTGCATTGCAGCTCGTACGACCCATCAGCATCAACATCGGGCGCGACTAGCAGTGTTGCTCGCGGTATCTGAGGTGTCCACGTTAGAATAGTTATGCGACAACTGTGACGTTTCAACGCAAACATCCGATTCCTTTTGCCAAAGCTGACGCTCGGCTTACTCAGAGCTGCTTGACCAAGCAAGCACGTCTTGCTGCACAGACTTGATCAGCTCAACGTCCGTTGACGTTAAGTCGATGCAGAACGCGCTCGCCTCTCCCGGGCTAGCTCCTGGGCTTTCCTTGAGGTCAGCTCGTGATCAGACTCCTTTCGCGTGTTTCGAGCTTGTGTCGTCAAGCTGTTGCTGCTGCACGTTATTTGTATACAGCTGCTTCTTGACTTTACTGAGTCATGCGAGTGCGTAAACAGGGGCCATGTGGTGAGAGCAGCAGTTGGATCTAGTCGGGTGTATGTGGCTCCTACAACCAGGCACTACAAATGTGGCCTGAAGCCCCGACATGCGCCTTTCCTTCAGGTGCAAATCGATTCTTTTGCTTCAAAACGCCAGTCAGGTTGGATCTTTTGACTGTCCTGAGCTGTCCTGGAACAGTCCTGGGAACTGTCCTTCTCTCGCAGGCCAGGAAGGCTACACAGGGCAGAAGCAGACAGCAAGTGAAGACAAACGCTGTGTTTGATTACTGCTCAACGGCCAGAGGAAACACGGTGAGTGCTTGGCTGCTATGATCAGGCATGTGTTGGGGCTCAGCAGCATGTTACAGCTGAGTCTCAGTCCAAGCTGTCCTTCCTGTACTCTGCTTCCACGCAACATCATGCATTTGCTTTATTGCTCCTCTTGTTGTCAAGCAAATGTGAGTCTGCTTCTGTCCTGAAGCTGCTGTGCAACTGCTGCATGGGTGCTGCAGTTCATGAGTTCATTCCGTGGTTCCAAGGCGCTCTTCATGCAGCTACTCCGGTCCAATGTGTCTCCAGAAACACGTCCAGAAATTTTCAAGGCTCTTGTTTGTATTGCATATCTGGTAAGTTTGCGCTGTCTGGAATGCGGGATTCTTCATAACGGCCTCTTGGTGCATAATAGCCCATTTCCATGTTTCGCAAACTCTCCACAGCCTGCACCCCCTTCTCAGCAGGAAGGCAGGCTGTACTCACAGACAAAAAGCTATGACATCATATGCAATTCCATCATGCACAGGCCGTTGATGATAAGCATTTGTCAGTCACTCTGTGCAACAGTTGTGCTTCGCCAACACTTGTAAATGTGGATCTGGCAGGTCGAGCAATGACCGCTCTGTGTGGTGGAACCTGTTCTGCTGGGCACTTATTGTGAGGTGTGTTTATGTGACGTGCAGGCTGAGATCAACACATGGGTGGTGCTTTCAGTGGCTCTGCCAGGCATGACCAGTGATCCCAATGTCATGCTGCCAGCAGCCAGTGTTGGAATGCTGTTGGCCATTGGTACTGCTGGTCTTACTGTGAGTCTCTGTTCTTCATCATGCCTGCCATAGCAGGTCTGCACATGCATCTCACCCACAATGTTGTTTATGCCTTTACAATGGAAAGATGCCCCACCTGTCAGCTTGTCAGGTTGGGAGGTTGCAGTATAACATGTCAACATGTAGCACATTGCGGTCTTGTTCTTGGATGTCTGTGGGACATGTGGTCAATGCAATGCTTGCCTGCTGTTGGGCTGGGCACAAGGAGCATTAGTGAACGCTGTGGATGTCACACATTGCACCTGGTCTGTGGCACCACAGCTTTTTGTCAAACAACCCACAGACAGTATGTCACACATATGCTGTGGTATTGCTATGTAGTATGCGAATTCATTAAGCAAGCTGTCAGCATATTAGTGTTTAAGCTGCCAACTTGTCAGCTCATCTTGCAAACACTGACTATGCTAGTGGCTGTGCTTTCATTTTCACCACACATGAGGTTACGCGCCGAAAAGCGTTGTTGAATGCAAGCTGCACGGTTGCCAAAGGACGTGCTGAGAGGCATTCCTGCTGCACAGATTGGCAAGGCAGCAGCTGGTGTGGTGCTGGACAAGGTCAATCCCAAATGGGCACTGATTGCAGTGTTGATCGGGGCAGGGGGTTTCAACAGCCTCATGGCAGTGGGCAACACTCTCACCTGGTTCAACATCACCTGGTTTCTCAGCAGAGCAGTCTATGTGAGCTGCTGCCTGCCTTTTGTGATGCGCTGCTTGTCAGGGCCTGAGCTTGATGCATCTGTGGGTGTCTTGACAGCATGACAAACACCATGCAAAAAGAATGCAGCCATGCCGACGTTGCCTTGCATGTGTCAGACTGCTGCATCTGCCAATCAACAGTCAAGGATCTGCTCAAGAGCAATTTGTACAAAGCCTGTTTGCATGCATCCTGTTTGTCTACCCATCATGCAGTGTGTGCACAATTGCATTCTGCTGAGCTTGAAATTTGATTGCTTAAAGGCCTCTGGCTGGGTGGCAGCCTCACGGCTGATTTGCTGTTGGACCCCAGAGGAGACTCGAGGTGCCTCCCTGGGTAGCCTTGCTTTTGCCGCTAGGGTAAGCCTTGAAATTATTGTCAAATGACTGTCAATTGGAGGAGGCAGAGAACAGCCCTTTCATTGAGAAGGCCTTATGTTGCTGTCATTGCGTTGCCAGTCGACCTCTCTCCATCAAGCATCTCTGAGGATTTGATATGGGATTCTCCAGCTGATACAGCAATTCAGCAGGCTTTGCTTATGCAAGGCAGCAAGCAAACCAGCAATGATCTGCATTTCTGTTTGTGCCAAAGGATTAAACATACAGCATGCCTGCTGCTGACAAGCATTTGGCAGCAGCAGCTCTTTCACATCTTGGTTTTTGCTCTTGCTTGCACCGCACTGTAGCCATCCATTGCATCTGGCAGCCAAGCAGGCATGTGCCGTACAGTTGGTACGTGTGCATCAGGCAACCATCCAGTGATAGGCAAGGCTTGCCACCTCTTGTGTTTGCTTGAAGGGTGACTGACCTGAGACACTTACTTTGAAGGTTGCAGTCACTGGGCTGCTGCTACAATGCATGCCTTGGCATTACCCATTCTGAATTCCACTCTGTTGCTCAACAAGGGCTGACTGTCATGCACAGCTTGTTGCACAGTGGGGACTTTTGCACTGAAATTGCTTTGCTGATAGGACATGCTCGGCAATACCCATTCCTCAAATCAGGCTTTGCTTACAGATGGACCAATGTGCAGGTTGGCTTGACAGTGGGAGCATCTACTCTTACAGGTGTGCTGCTAACAGGCATATTCTGGCAAACAGTGTTCCACACCATTTGGTGGTGTACAATGCATGCATGCAAACACAGTTGTTGCTGTACAGGTTGGCTTCACAGTGGGAGCATCTGCACTGGGAGGACTGCTGCTGATAGGCGTTTCTTGGCGGCTGCTATTCCACATCACTTCAGCCTTTGCTGGCATCATGGCAATCATGCTAGTTGTGGCCATGCCAGATGAGTTCCCATACTCCCTCAGTGGTGGCGGGGGCTCAGACTACAATGTGGGGGGCGGGCCCAATACTGCTGCTGAGGTTTCCACGGAGTCTGGTCCTGGCAAGGTGAGCTTGGCGCCTGCCATTGAGCATTTGAGATTGAGGCAGATGCAGGGGCCATGAACCGGTGACAGTGTTGTATGAATGAGCGTTGATGAGGGGTGGACCTGCTGGTGCAAGTGCGGTTTCTGTAGACCCTCATTCAAACAACAGTCAGTGTTCCGTCTCCACTTGAGCCTTGTAGCTGAAAGCAAAAGAAGGCATGACAAAGCGACAGCGACACCAAAATTCAGAGGCAGTATCACAACATGTTGATTGACTGCAAATGACCTTTCATGTGCTGCACATCTCTTGCTTGTTTGCACATTCACAACATGTGCTCAACTCTGCTTCCTGTGACTGTGTATTGCCTCCTGTGAAACCGGTACAGCAGTTTGCTGCGCTGTCGCAATGCTTCTGCCAAGCGCAGCTGACTCTCATGCAGATGTTGACAGCTGAGATTGGGTTCGAGAGGGGTGGCTCAGGGGGTGAGGAGGAGGGGGGTGAGGCTGCAGATGCTGCTGCCAACGTGGCCCAAGGGCAAGCCACCAAGGCCACCTCTATGGGAGCAGCCATCAAGGACTTCCTTACAACACCCCAGGTGATGCCACCACACCTTCCACTGTTGCTGCAGTCACCCTCACAATCCACCCTGCTATTGTTTCATGACTTCCACACATCCACAGACATACCTGGCGAATTGGTGTGCCTCTGCTGCAATGACGCCTGTCAGCAAGTGATTGAGTCAAATGCTTGTGTAATGATATCCCTGGCCACTCACGGCATCTGGAAGACTCAGGACAGCTGATCTTTCACATGTTTCGAGTTCCTACAGGCCCCCCTGCTTCTGTCTCCTTCAGGCTTACAAGGTGACCTTGCAATGCACTGTGCATGTTGACAGGCAACACAGTCGCTGGGAAGCTATCATGTACAGCTTCATGGCCTTGCGTCTGGACTGCAGAGGTAAAACTTGCTTGATCTGTATTACATCTGCTGTTGACAGCTGTATTGCAATCGCAGGTGTTGATGGCCATTGTGGCCAGGTGTTGTCTGCACACCATGTATGAGTTCACAGCCTTCATGAACATGTGGGCTGTGGATGCCCTTGGAGTCTCTGGTGGAGTTGCTGCTCAGGTGGCTTTTGCAATATCTCTCACTGTTGAGCTTCAGCTTTGCGTCACACAATGACACTTCATACAATTCTTTATCCATCCGTCCACGCATTGATTCCTTCATGCGTTCATTTGTTCGCTTGCTTACTCACTCAATCACTCACTCAATCACTCAATCACTCACTCACCCACTTTTGTCAACACATGTCTTGACAAGGTGCCGTGCATTTCTTGGTAAAGAGTGTCCCTCTCTTGTGCGGCGGCCATTGCATTGCTACCTGGATGCCTCATCTAACTGCACCTGCATCTACCAAGCTTGTGCTGACTACCATGACTTGGATGTGTATCACAGCTCGTCTGCAACAACAATTGCATGCCTGTTTACTACAAGACATCGTTCATTGAACCTGTGACCTTAAACTAACAGACTTGCTCATGCTGTGTATTGCCTTGGCCTGCTGCATTCAGATGTTGCTCCTCATCCACCTAGCACTTATGTCATGCAGATCTCTGCAGCATTTTCTGGTGGATCTGCCATTGCTGTGTTGGGTGGTGGCATGCTGTTCTGCCGATACACAGGAGCAGGCCGCCGCAATTTTATCACTGGCCTCACAATACTGGCATCAGCCTGCTTCTTTGTCCTCACCAAGTATGCCACTGCTCTAGATGAACCATGTCCATACAGTTGCTCTGCTGTCATCAAATACGTTTGCGCATCTCTGAACAGTGACAGACGCTCCACATCTTGACTGCTTGCAAGCTCATCAAAACTGCAATATTCACGGACGCATGCTTGAATGAAATGCGCTGCTGAATGTGCTTGAAATGCAGCATACGCAGCAAGCATGAGACGCTGGCATGTGTGCATGCACAAGAGGCAGCAATGTTGTGTGTGCAACATCAGCATTGCCAGATGCAAACTGTCAGTAGCATTTCTTCCTGCACGAACATAAATGCATGTATACGTATACTTCCTGCTGGCAGTCACAGGCTTCATCAAAGGCCGTGCTCACTGTTGGTCTAGTGTTATTGCAGGGTGCAGTCTCCAGCAGCCATTGTGACAGCTGTCATTTTGCTAGGGGCTGGCTGGGCAGTGCCCTATTACGTGCCCCTGCCTGCTTACAATCTGCGCAAAGGTGGCAGCTTTTCAGCCGTCCTTGAAGGTATCATTTCACTGCTCATTTTCTAGTGTCGGCCATTGAATGAGCATGCCATTAACATCAAGCTCATTTATCTTTGGGTATGTGAAGGTGGTCCACCTTCTTTTATGCTTTGCCTTGCATGGTGATTGTGAGACGAAAGTGTTGCTTCCTTATTATATCAGACCTGGCACCAGCAGCAGCAACAGCGGTTTATGGCATGCTCAGCTATGCTGATGCAAAGTGAGCAAGTAGGAGCTTTTGCTGCAGGTATTTGTGAAACATTTGCATATGGAAGTGCAATGGTGTTTGACATTGCCATGGGCAGCTGGCTGAAGGGCCCCAATGGGTATGGCAAGATGATGTCCACACTGCTCATCTGCTCAGTTGGAGCCGTCATCTTCATGGGCGGCTTCATGCAGCAAGAGAAGGTCTACGAAGACAATCTTATCAGAATGTAGACTTTGAAGCGTGGCTGACCCCAGCGAAATAATCAGTAAGCAATACTTTGACACGTCCAGGGGAGCATGCTTGGTGAAGCATGTTATAGGATGTTGGTGGCCAGGGCACGCAGATTGACACAGAGTTGCGGGAAGACTTGAATGACAATTTTGGATGGATGTGTTCAGCAAATGGAATGTTTTGCCTAGCACCTATTTGTGTACAGATGATTATGGTTTTCTATCTGAGCATCCCTGCGCCTACCTGTTGCAGCTCCTGTGCAAGTTTGAATAACATTGCAAGAGGTGTGTTTCAGTCGCATCTGATGGATGATGCATGGACACCTGATGAGTCCTTGCGCATGGGCACCTAGTGAAACCATGTGCATGTCTGCCCTTTGCAAGGAACACATTGCTGGTCATGTGATGTTGGTTGTGGTCTCGACAGAATCTTAATTGTTACATTGTACATGTACAGCACTGCCGACAGCCAACCACATGGGCACAAAAAGCTGCAATTACCCACGTAATGCATGTCATATGTGCAGTCAGGCACCAAGTGGCAAGTGTGGCGAAGCAGCTGCAGGTTTAGCTTTGTGAACTGGAAGGCCTGCTGGCTTCAGTTGTTCAAGCTGCCAAGGCTGCATTGTAGCTCTTCTCAGAGAAGGTCACTGATTGGCCTCAGAGCTCCTCCCTCTCGTGAGTTCTGTCTCCCTGGCGCTTGACAGGAACAGGTCCATATGGAAACTCCTCTGCAATCCACCTGGCTTCCTGTTCTTTGATGCCCTGGTATATGTGAGGGGCAAAAGGCTGACGCCTGATAAATCTACCCGACCCAGGCTCCACAGAAACCTTGCCGTTGTTCCATACCACTTTGCCTTGACTGATTGTGGTTACAACCTGCATTGCAAAAGCATCACCTTGATCTTTGCATCTGGTGCAAATACAGCAAACTTCAATAAGCTGCAGTTATTTGAGCTGTGATGCCCTGCAAATATGGTCTCACAAGTACTGAGAACACTTCAATGTTTGTACTTCATGGGCAGCAACACGGTCTTACAATGCTTTGTCTAATGACTGACCTGCTGCACTGAGTACAGCCATAGTGGCATGCATGCAAAAGTACCAGTCGCCATGCACTAACCTTGCCCTTGATATTCATCCCTTCATACACACTTGTATCCAGTGCTGAATGATGCGTCTTGGCACTCAAAACATGCTCCTTGGTTGGATCAATGATGGCAATGTCAGCATCTGAACCTGGAGCTATCAAGCCTTTCTGTGGGTACAGGTTGAAGATTTTGGCAGCTTCCGTGCTGCTGAGGCGCACAAAGTCCGAGGGGGTGATCAGACCTGTGTTGACCAGCGTTTCCCACATCACATGCAGCCGCTCCTCGATGCCATGAATGCCGTTGGGAAGAATCCTGCAACGCAAAGGGATGACGCCTCAGAATCTGATGCATGTGCATGCGCATGTGCATTTCTTCTGAGAGGGGGTGTGTCAATTGGGCGCAAAGCTGGTAGCATTGACAAAAGGGGCAGGGAAGAAGTTTTCAGCTCAAGTCAGATTGAGGGCAGGGACTGACAACTAGCATCTAGACTAGACAGATTGCTTGATTGCTGGCGCGTGGCAGCAGATAGTGTGTCTGGCATAATGTAAGCCATGCACATTGATAGGAGGACTTCAGCTGACACAACATCAAGCTACGCTATGGCTGGAGCATTTCTAATACCTGCGCAAGATCTCCAAACACAACATTGAGAACAAGAGGTGGCAGGCTGCAACATACCAACATCACTACACAACAAAGTGAGGTTGAACTCAGCTTTGCCCTCGCCAAGCTTTGTTGTGCGACATGAATGACAGACAGATCGAAGACATCCCTAGTTGGTACTGACGCAGGCGCTGCAGCCCAAACAGCACATGCATTTGAGGTCGCACCAGTTTGTATCAAAGACATTGTTCATGGACATAGTAAAACACAGCAGGCACCGGCACCTGAAGTCATGACGGCCAACAGCTTTCTGGGTGGAGTTCCAGCCACAGTGGTCTGTGGCAACCAGGTGCAAGTGCCCTCCTGCAAGTGCCCTTCGTAGGGCCATCTGGTGTTCCTTGTTTCTGAGAGGTGGACTGATGACATGAGCTGCTGCAATCTTAAAGTCTGGATCCCAACTGCAGGCACAGGAGGAGGTCAGCAGCAGTACTCAGGATTCCGGCCCTCCAGAGTTCTTATCTACCACTGCATATACCAAACACATGTCATGCAGATGAGTGAACAATTCCGAGATTGTGCACTGATCCCGTCCAAGCTGTGACAGAATTCACATGCTGCATGTGTGAACAGCTGACGCATGCTCAGACACATGTGTTACGCATGTCGTGGGCGCTGCCAGCAAGTGCATGCAGCATGCGCCTGAGTACCGAGCATGTATCATCAACAGTAATCAGGCAATGACTGCTCTGGTCAGGCACATAACCAGTCACTCATCACATGGCTGTCTGCTGATGCATGACGCCTCATTTGGCAACACATCCTTGGGTTGATTTGCGAGCTTAGGTGTGCTTGCCAGACTGCATGTCTGTGACCAAAAGGCACTTGAGAAGCAACGAAGGTATGGCAGCCCTTGTGCCACCTTTACCATGCAGCTAACTGTCTGCAGGTGGTTGTGATGCAGCTTGCTCATCATGCCCATTCACTGTACAGGCCAACGCAGAAATAAAAGACAAGAATTCACCGATCATTGCACATCACCAAATAAAGTAAGTGAAAGTAAGTGAAAAACGCGTCAAGGACCCCAACACTTGTTGCCCTTCAGCTCTGCCCTTCATTGCTACTTTCAGTAGGCAAAGCAGAAGAGTGAAAGAAAATGAGAGGGACTGGCCGTTTCTCACCACTGAGTCCATCACATGTCAAGGCCTCTTGTGCATTTCTGCCCTATACCGCGGTGCCCGGTGAAACAACAGGCAAGAAAGGGAACTGATCAGGGGGACTGACCATTTCTCATCAGTGAGTCCAATGGCCCCTGCTACCACTTCCCCCCAGACCTTCTGCCCTGTGGCCCTGCCCTTGACAATCTCTTCTGCAGCATCCTTGCTCATGACATGTACCACATACAGCGGGGTCTTTGTGAACCTGGCTAGCTTGATAGCCCGGCCTGTTGCTTCACCCTGCACACCGCATGCACCCTTTGCTGCAGCCTCACTCAACGTACTCTGTCTATTTTGTGGTAGTCACTGTCGCTGTTGGCTTCCTTAGAGTTTGTGCATCATCTCTTGAGCACAGCAGTGATGATTGACACAACAGGACGGCTGGCCATTGTCAGAATTCAGACACACGCAGTTGGTTGGTTTTTGCATCGTTTGAAGTTGCTGCACATATGCATCATAAATGATGCATGCATATGTAAATGATCAGTTTGACACCATCAGGTTGACAAGACAGCACAGCACAGCACAGCACAGCACAGCACAGCACA
>JAABUI010000519.1_pt1 | contig 28013 bp, 40 predicted proteins | sample 5559111 | NCBI WGS metagenome assembly JAABUI01 (sample SAMN10711870, study PRJNA513365) | rock metagenome | isolation source: Antarctica rocks | place: Antarctica: Victoria Land, Buttleship Promontory | reverse complement strand
AGGTGTTTATGGAAGATGCATCATTACAGCACCCTAGAGACATGGCTGTATGTTACAATGGCGTGGGTAGAGATGTCCGACAGGAGAAGGGACAAGGTTGGGAGAGAAGGGTAACTGAAAGGAAGAACTGACGCAAAAAAAGATCCAGAGGGAGGAATGCTCTGGCGGTTGGACCTACAGCTTCAGATTCGAACTGCTATCACCAATTGATTCGACCAACGCTGTTAGGGGATTTCTTTATCGTCATTTTACATCATTAAATAGCTGCAAAGGACAGTCTTGTTCCCAGCTCAATCCTTCTTCCGGGTTGATACCTAATTGAAGACAAGCTTGAGTGATGCAAACTATGCCCCTATAGAACCCACCAGCCACTGCTTTGGAGCGAGTCGGTCCCAATCAGGCATGAGATGTTCTTTCCCAAGGTGGCCAGTTCTATTCGAGGTTGACCGGATTGGGTTAAGCTTTTCCCACTTGCATGGTGGAGTCTGGCGCGTGCATCGACTCCTTTAAATCGTAGTCGTGTCTTAAGCTCCCTTCCGGTCGGACGATGTTCGGTGTGATGCCGAGTCCATATATGTACCAGAAGATTATTACGTGTCTAAAAAGTTGAAAATCCTTATCTCATGCACGCACGACTGTGAAACAATTAACAATCGTCTGATAATGGGTCAATCTGCGGCTCCAAGGGTGACCAAGTGTGGAGGCGAGGTAGCCTTCGCTGCCCGTAAAGAAAACGGGATGATCAGATGCCTGGGGTTTTGGGTGAAAGTTATACCGCCGAAGATCGTAGAACCTGAAGTGAAGTGTTGTCTGGTAGTTACCGAGATCGTCGGCAGAAGAAGAAAAGAACAACGGTCAAGAACGAAAACCTTCGAAATGTCGGTTGCTCAACACCTTCGTTAGAAGCTTCAGCGGCCGTGACATGATGGAGGAGTGGATTGGACACTGCGTCGGAAGATAATTTGTCTTGCCCGAGAAACAGAAAGCAGCACTGTCCTGCTCGATCTTCAAAAGGCTCAGGAGTATTCCACAGTGGATCGATCGTCTTTCCCAAGAAATGGAGAACATGTGACTGTCCACGGTGTGCATCCTGAAATGCCGCGTCGAAAGGTTCATCCTCCTGTCGGCACAGATGTCAGTCGTAAACTGATGAAGACTCGTTGGGAACACTTGGTGACGTTGGGAGTTGACCGACATGAATATGAGTAGTACGATGCCGCAGGCCCGTCCATGACGGCATCGTTGAAGACCATTGCTGTCTAACTCTAACCCAAACCCCCCAGTCCATGGCATATGATGTTCAGTGACGGAAAACCGTCCGCCATCTTTCCTCACTTTCTGGAACACCTGGAGCGTACACGGGTAGACCTTCGGACATTGTTTTGAGTCTTACTTTCAACTTCTGAAGTCAACAGAAGGGTTGGCCAGAAACCTTGAAAGTTTTCAACATAACACCCTTAAGATGACCAGCTGCAGGCACATCGCCGCCAGTACACGGCGTATGGCCATGATTAGCCAAGGTTGATTTCAGAGGTGTTTTAGTGGAGGGAACCCCTCCCGATCTGTTTCAGGACAGGGCGCTTGGCATTGGGGAAAACTAACTGTTATAGGCATAGCCTGTAATTGATATGTCTGATTAACAAAGTATCTTCGTATGGTAATGACTAATCAAACAATACTGAGCTTGGTGAGCGGCTAACACCTGCAAATAAACTGGTTTTGTTCTATACTGCGCCTGGGCGTGACTGAGATGTTGATTCCGCTCATTATCACGGAAATGCCGCCTTCTCACACCCCATCAAGTCTCTTAGCCCCAAGATGACTGACTGATCATCCCTGCACAGGCTCTGAATCTAGCAGCCCAGGCCGTAAACCCTCATCGTGGACTCCTCATCTCCACAGTTGGTGTTATGTTCTTCCCCGGGGAACAAGGGAACCTTGGCGAACAAGGGTATTTTGGGAACACGGGAATTTTGGCGAACAAGACGGGATTTTTGGCGAACAAGGGGTTTTTGGGAACACGGGATTTTTTCCGAACGAGGGAATTTTGGCGAACAAGGGATTTTTGGGAACAAGGGGTTTTTGGGAACACGGGATTTTTTCCGAACGAGGGAATTTTGGCGAACAAGGGAATTTTGGCGAACAAGGGATTTTTGGGAACAAGGGATTTTTGGGAACACGGGAACATAGGATTTTTGGCGAACATGGGATTTTTTTATTTTACGATGGGCGAAGGGATTCGAATCGAGAGGTTCAACAATCACAGAATTATGCATTGTATATTGTGGTTTTAAACGCGGTTATGGTGAACTCTCTATGTCACCTTCTGCGTCATGAAAGCTATTGTCTGATTCAATGTTTCCTTCTGCATCATCATCCAAATTTGTGCCGCTTTCGCTTGTCGGTTGCCGTTCATCTTGGGCGTCTATACCAAAGAAGGACGCAATAAAATCTCTTTTGACGAAGTAGGTGGTGGGCTCTTCGCATTCTCTCAAGAAGTGTCTATTATAGAAGACAAGGACTGTGTTGACCTCTTTTCTCAAATCCGACAGGCCAAAACCATTGCACGAATCCCCTGCTGCAAGCCTTGTGTGCTAAATGGCCGCACGAATTCAAACGCGCTGCTCACGGAGATCCGAAATGGAGCATATACGCATGGTAGGCTGCACCATATACGTCGCTCGACAGCTGCATATTGGAATCGCCTAATCGAATTTAGTCCTTATAAGTCCGGAGATTGCTTTGTCAGATAAATTCAAGAAAAAGGTCTTGCAAGATCAGGTCTTTTAACAGCATCTGGTCCTCGTAGCTATCGACGAAGTACACGTCGTCAGTGAGTGGGGCCAGCATTGGAGAGGTTCTTATAGTCAATTGGCATTACTTCGAGATTTGATCGATAGGCCAGTGCCTTGGCTGGGCTGTTCCGCAACCCTTGATCCAGTCATGCTGGCCGAAGTTCGAGAGCTTTGCGGCTTTGATCCTCTGGTTCGTATTCAACGTACATCAATTAATCGACCGGATATAGCTCTTGAAATTCGATTCACACAGTATGCTGTAGATTCGTTCCGCGACCTTGATTTCCTTGTCGAACCGGTGAAAGCAGCTGTTGAGCGGACGGCAGAAGAACACTGCAATAGTCTAGCCAGGGATGCTCTCAAAGGTGGTGATATAGCTAAAGCCCGAGCAATTATATCGCAATATGCTGGTCAAGAGATAAAGCAAGCGGGATCAGAGAGTCGTGCGTGCTGCAGGATGATCCCAAAGTCCGTGGTGTATATCGATTCAATAACCATGGTGGAGAAGGCCGCTCAGGTGCTTATCAAAAAGCTGATACAGGTAGGCTGCTCAAAGACATCTGCCTCGGATGCTATCCAAGCCTACCATTCAGAGCTCGCGGAGTTTGATAAGAGATCGATCTCCGCAGAGTTTGCACATTTTGGACGTATTGTCCAGGACGGATGCATGATGATGAGCCGACTGAGCGAAACGGCAGCCAGATGCAGGATTGCGACACCAGAAGGATTCTCGAATGCCCGGGGTTGCCTCGAGGGGGTCACCCATAAGCCAAAATTGGTTCCTCTGGCCATGGCCACAAATAAGTCAGTACCCTTCCCTTCTTCCTTCTCTCGTCTGGTCTTTCCCTCCATAATTTTGCCCACCTTTTCCTTCTCCTTGCCTGGTTTGCCAATATCCCCAGTCTCCGTCTGACTGACCATGGTTCGTCGCAAAGCCCCACGCCACGCCCCCCGGGCGTCCTCCACCACGTCCCACTCCCCTACTGCGAAGGACCATGTGTCTGCACGCGACTATTACAACCGGCGATACAAAGAGGTGGATAAGAAGCGTCGGTCTACGAGTCTTTACGAGGACTCCACAGAATCACATATGAACAGGATGGAATGTCTGTGGAAAGAGTACGTCGGATGCCCTCCCTTCATGCTCCATGGGTCCTCCTATTGACCAATGAACCTTGCTAGGTACTGCAAGCTGGTCAACATCGACCCCTACCACACGCTTAAGAAGTCTCCTGCGGGCAGGATCAACAACTTCTTTCACTGGATATGCAACGAGTACACCGTCCGGAAAGTCAGCTCCGCCACCACGTATTGGCACCAGCTCAGCCAAGTGTACATCAAATACGAGGGTCGACGGATCAGTCCGCTGGTGTTGAAAAAAGTTTACGAGGTACGCTGCCACGGACCCAGAAGTACTGAGCAGTGCTAATGAGGATGGACCAGTTCATTGTTGGACCCCTGGCACAAGAGCATGGTTTGGATGACAGCGAGACGGATAAACCCTTGTTGGACGTGGAAGACTTCTTGGAGGTGCTCCGTTGTCACTGGGTGACGGACACCAATTCCTTCCCGCACGAACGCCAGCGGGTGCAGGTCGCCACCCTTCTCTTGCTGGCCGCGGTCACCGGTTCTCGCCCTGGGGCGCTGCTGGGGATCACCTACGGCGATATCGATCTGTTCGTTTTGCGCGACCAAAAAACGGGTGAGGTCGCTCTGACCCTCCAGCTTTGCTTGAAGAAGACCAAATCACGACAGAAGCGAAAGCGACCGTGAGTGGGAACCCTCTCCCAACCGCTCGGAGATACTGACTCCAACGCAGGAAAACCTATACCTTCTTTGTGGACAACAATCCCATGTTCTGCGTGATCTCCCATATCGTTGCTCTCGCTTGCGATGACGAAGCCTTCCGGTTCCCCGATACCACCCCCCGAGTGGTATTCACGCTCGGAGTACGCCCTGGGTTGAACTGCCAGCCAATCCAGTGGCACGAGGCGATGAAGGACCAGCCCGTCTTCCGCGCATCCAGCAGTTCGGACCGAGGAAAGGGGAAAGAGCCGCACGAACCCCTTCCCTACAGCCGATATCAGGAATGGGTGAAGCGTTTGGGAGAAGAGACCGGCTCCGTGCAGGTGTTGACCACTTATTGCCTCCGTCGAGCGGCGGGTAACGTAATTAACGGTGTGTCTCAGAGAGCTTGACTCAGGTAGTGATTGGCTGACTGAGATAGACGACCCCAACTCGAACGAGGCGGTGCGCAATCTGGTGCTTGACCACGCCACTTCGATGATCTTCCAGCGGAACTATCTCTCCCGAATGATTCGTTATGACACGCAAGCGGCTTATTTTAGGACCAAGTCGCGAGGGGACTTAATCGTCGCCTCTCACCGGATGAGCCGCATGATCGATCCTCGTCGAGCTCGCGGGCCCTCCGTCCAACAACTGCAGCACTTACGGCAGGATACGGATGTCCAAGAGCTGCGCAAGTATCAGCAAGACCTCTACGAGCAGATCCGCGATAAGTTCTACTATATCTACCGGGCAGAAGGTCAGCCGATCTACGACGAGTACCAGCATATTAAGCGGGACATCGATCGCCTGCTTAAAGAGAAAGGGCGGGTACTCAAGGCGCAATTACAGGCGGACTACGACACGGCAGCTCCGATGCAAGATATGCTCGCGCAGCTGGCGGTGAACGATGCCATTCTCTCCCCCGTTCAGCCTTGTCCGGCCCCAGTGGAGTATGCCTTCGAGGAAAACGCGCGCATCGCCCAGGCCTTCTTCGATCCGCCGTCGTCCGCCAAGTGCGATAGGAACCTGGACCGGCAGATCTCCATCGTCGACGACTTGGTCTCACTGTGCACTCGTCAAGAACGGCGTCCTCGGAAACCCCGTCAATCGTGGGAGGAAGATACTGCGACCAGCTCCTCGGATGACAGTACTGATATAGATATCAAAATGGAACGCTCGGATTCCGACGCCCCGATCGGATGTCAATTCCCACTCCAATGTCGACCTTTCCAATGTCTGCATTGCATCGGTGACGCCAAGCTGCCCCTGCTCGAACGACAACACGTCTTCGGCAGCAAATACTCGCTGCAGCGTCACTTTGACAAGCACCACCATTTTCAGCCGGGCCAGAACTGTCCATTCCCCAACGATGAATGTGCCCAGCTCGCGCTCAAAAGCCTAATGCACTTCAAAGTTCACGCTGCAGAGGTCCACGGAATCTACATGTCTGACAAATGCTAGTGTTCGTCACTCATTAATCCAATAGATTGGGATGTCTACATGCGCTATTGTCATCGGCGATTGTTCTCCTCTGGCTGTGGTTACATGGTATTCTCTTTGTCTATCGTCGAAGAGTTGGGGCGTTCAGCAACCTGGAAACAAATAGCACATTGATAGGATGATAGGTAATGTAACACGTGTTTTGTACCACTGTGCGACCCCCAGCCTCCGTCATCACCGCTTCTATGCTTACGGCAGTCATCCCCTTCGCAGGCGACACACATAGCCTATGAGATACAGTGTGACGGTACTAAGCCTACCTGTAGACGTTGTGGCAATCGAACCCTCCTTGATCCGTGTCAGTACGTATTCCACGCCAAGATGGCGAAAGAGCAGATGGTCCAAGAGATTCAACATTTGCAGCGGAAGACCGAATACCTAGAAGAAGAAAATAAACTGGAGGAGAACATCTGGACTGAACAGATAATATGCTCGCTCAATGCTGACCGAGGATACAACGAAATCGTTAGCCGGCTGCAATGGCGGGATTCTTACCGCAACATTGCGGAATGGCTTGGACGTCCTTCGATAGGAGCAGGAGATGTTCTGGCCTTGTCTAACACTACTGAATATCGATTTGACGAAGCCATCAAACAATACCTCCGGGATTTGATCGACAATCACGATCCTCGTATCCTGACCAACGTACCGACAGACGCATCAGCACGACTTGCACCTGAAAAGCAGCTCGATGCAAGTACGGGGCCCTCATACAGGCAGCCGATGGCGCAAAACCTGCCTAAGGAGGTGGGGCTAGGACAGGATTTCGTGAATGAATGGCAGCAGAGGTTTAAGAGCAGGCTTCCAGTACCGCCGTGTGAAGACCCACCGCATGCGGGGTCGACCGGCAAGACAAAAAGGGTGGATATCAACTCGATGGTGAACGTGTGTGTACATGACACCTGAGCACCGAAACCGTGGTACAGCAGAGGCGGGAGAAGCCTTCGCTTTCCTCTCAAAGCGATACTCTTGGTCGCGTCTGCCCCAACTGCCCGGAAAATCAGTCTCACGGCCCCCACTCTTTTGGCAGGGAGATCGACGACTATCAGCCGAGTCAGCCAATTATCTTGGACAGTGACGTCATGCGGCATGAATCGTTGGCTGGCAGATGGAGCATCTATTGAGGAACTATAGGAATTTGTTGAGGCGGTTGAGATTCCTCGCACAGGGTTTTGTTGATTTACTTGGCTCAATAAATTCCAAATGATGCGTAACCGCCTCCTCGACCCTTTGATACTCCCCACGCCAGGTTGACTTCCACCGGCCAGCCGGTCAGAGCAATATCACGGTGATCTTTTTTAAGGATGATTGGGACATCTACTCCAGAGTACATCTTCATACGAGGCTGCATAATCTTCCTCCACTATATCGCCCCCGTCAGCCTCCTCTACTGCGTTCTCCTGCTCTACCGCCTTCTACCGTCAACCCTCTGTGTCAACCGTGCCCCGCTCCCCATCGAAGCCTGGCTTATCTCGGAAGCTGTCTTTTTCACCGTTATCTTCCTGCCGCATAAATACCACCTTCAACGTCCCGCTATCCATCCCGAACTACCGTCACGAGCAGAGAGGCAAGAGCTGTTCAGGCGTTGTAATACCAACGTCAAGGACCCGGAGAAATATCTACGCCAATGGTTTCTGGGTGCCAAAAAGGAAAGTATCAAGCGCGAAAACCTCAAAGAATTCATAAGGTGGGCGTTCCTGAATACTGAAGAGGTAAAGGAGGAGGATGAAGACGAGGTGGAGGGCTATGTGGGGGCTACGGAGAAGTTGTTGGAGAGGGATTTACCGTCAGGAAAGGGCAGGGCCAGGAGCTTGAGATTGACGCTGGATCGCGTTGATTTCTTGCATCGAAGCCTTTTGTGGTACCTCGTCCGTCACCAGCCTACTTCTCAATCTGAATCTTGAGATGCTGATTCCACTTTCTCACAGTGCATCTCTGTGGTCGATACCATCACGTATTGTTCAATGCTGTATCATGGCTTCCGTTTTCACCGCAATCGCCTCTCGCGTTTCTTCACCGTCTTTCCCTTCCGCCCTCTTACTCTACTCTCAGAGTATCGATCACCGGTCAAACATCTCACTTATTGGCATCGACCGCATTCATCCAAAACCAAGCTACCTATACTGTTCATACATGGAATCGGCGTCGGGTTGTATCCATATACCAACTTTCTCCGCGACCTAAACAACACAAAAGATGCCAATCCAAATGACACAGAGGTTGGACTAATCGCACTGGAGATTATGCCTGTGAGCTCACGCATAACTCACCCGGCGCTCGAGAAGGACGTTATGGTGGGCGAGATCCATGCAATTGTCAAACATCACGGCTGGAGCAGATTCATCCTGGTCTCTCACTCCTACGGATCTATCATCACTACGCACCTCCTCAAATCCGTCCTGACCACCCCACTCATAGGTCCTATCGTTTTAATCGATCCTGTCTCCTTCCTCCTCCACCTGCCTGACGTCGCATATAATTTCACCGCCCGCCGGCCTATACGAGCGAACGAGCATCAGTTGTGGTATTTCGGAAGTAAGGACATAGGGGTGGCACATTCTTTGGCAAGAAGGTTTTTCTGGAGTGAAAATATAGTTTGGAAAGAGGATTTGGAGAGGGATAAGGTGGACGGCGGAAGGGTCAGGGATGTGACAGTTGTGTTAAGTGGCAAAGATCTTATTGTGGATACTGAGGCTGTGAGACGGTATCTTATTGCCACCTCATCGGAGGGACCCGTCGCCAATTCTCGTGCGTCCCGAACATTGGACGGGGATGAAAAGGCGACAGTCATCAAGACGGTCCGCGAAGATACAGGAGCGTGGAAAGGCAAGCCCTGGACAGGATCTGGACTGGAGGTACTTTGGTTTGAACACCTGGATCACGCTCAAGTCTTTGACTCGGAGAAGACTAGGAGGCCTCTTGTTGAGGCGATCGGAGTCTACTCAGCCAGAGGCTAGACTCGTTGGCATTGAAACCGCTGTTGCAAAAAGACTTAGCCGGAACTTGCTTAATATAAGGGCAATAGATAGATAGTAACAATTCAAGCTCTGACCAAACTCTTGAAGGCTTTTGCGCCCTCAAGTCTCCACCCGCGGTTTGACCAGTGAAGTCGCTCGTGTTCGTTGAGCCCCAGTGACTTCCCTTCCGGGTGAACTATAACAATCAGCTCCCACACGCCGACATCCTGAGCGACCTCCTCGGCCAGTCGAATGTCCTTCGTGTATCCAAGAGTGAGGCTTTTGATCCCCACCATGTACTTCAAGGCCTGCGGTATGGAAGCATGCACGTTTCTCGTGTGATTGGAGAAGATCTCCTCGGCAAAGTAGAAGTTGTCGTTGGGGACGTCCCGAATGTCTCCAGCGTCCACTCCCGGAAGATAGAGGGCAAGGCTGGCCAAGGCTTGATCAGTCGCAAGGAGCAAGAGTGTTCGGGTGATCAAGTCGACGGATTTTTTTTCCATGCGCTGCACGACCTCAATGAGCTGACCGCGACGTCGTTGGGTTTCTTCCTCCGGTGTGCGCGCCATCTCATCTATGTCCTCAATGATCCCAAGGACATTTTTCCGTCCAGAATCAATCTCAACACCGTACGCCCAATCAATCGCTAGATGGCGAATTGAACGCCGATTCGGCTCGCCAATATCGAGCAACCAGTAGTAAATATCGTTATTGTCCTCTGCGTAAAGCAGAATTTTATTGACAGCATAGAAGATGGGTATAGCCTCAGTATGAATGAGCCAACAGGTCCGGAGGACACTTGCATTGGTCGTGGTTTCTCGATCGCTGTCAATACCGTAGACCAGGCCCTTGCGGCGTGAGTCTGCGATCCAAGAGCTCGGCGGACCGTTCTTACAATCATGTTTCGGTTCTCTTGATAGTCCAAGAATCTCTCCACCAGCCTGCGTAAAAACATATTCGTATATCAAGACCCGTATCTCTGGGCACATGTGGAGAAAGGAAGCCTGCCAAATCTTCAGCGCTGTAAGTTGAGGATAGCTGGTCAAAGGAGAGTCACATCAATCATGGCATGGACCTTTTGTCTTCACGGGCAATAATATCAAATCCACGCGATGTGATTTATGCCGAAAGCTCGTTGTTGCTGGCGCCCTCGGATGGCGATGGCGATGGTGATGGCGAAATCAATAATGAACGCATGAAAGTCGACAACAAGTATTCTAATAGAGCAATCGTTCCAGTCGGTTCAGGGTCCAGCTATAAGGCTTAGCGCTTTTGAGAGTATTAAATTAGGACCATCGATCGATCGATTGAACCAAGATTTCCGACGCATGATAGGACAGGACCCTTCACTTTTTGCAACCGACTACGGCCCCAAACCAGATCTCTGACTTTAGGCTTTCGCTAGAAGCGATCCCCAACCCGGACCATCTACTTGAGATCTCTCGTCCTTTTCCTGCAACTGCCAGAGTTGACCGCGACGATGATGACTCAAAATCGCCTTCTCTCGCCCGGGTCAAGGCCTGCAGTCCGCCGCGTCTCCTCTGCAACGGCAAGGTTCGAAGACTTGCAGCTGGGACCATCAGTCATAGTACCACCAGAGCACATGGAGAAGCCCAGCAATGCTCATGAAATAGCAGCGGCCATGGAAATGGCCAAGCACCGCATGGCAGAGCTCGGCTCGAGCGATAGCGGTCTAAGCTCACCGGAAATCCCCCCAGAAACCACCGTTACAGACGCGTACGCGTATGCTTTCGATATCGATGGGGGTTCTGATCAGAGGTGGGAAGCCAATTCCTGAAGCAGTGAAGGCTATGGAGGTCTTGAATGGCCTGAACGAATTCGGCATTAAAGTGTAAGCCGGGAAGACATTGCTTTTATGTTTCCATTTCGCTAAAACCTAATAGACCCTACATCTTCCTCACCAACGGCGGCGGTAAGACAAAGCAAGAGAGGTGTCTCGACTTGAGCCGGCAGCTCGAATTGGAAGTCTCACCAGGCCAATTCATCTGTGGCCACACGCCAATGAAAGAAATGGCAGAGAAATACAAGACGGTGCTAGTGGTGGGAGGGGAGGGCGACAAATGCCGGCATGTTGCAGAGGGTTATGGCTTCAAGGATGTGGTCACACCGGGCGATATCATCAAAGACAACAAGCACACCACGCCCTTTCGAAAACTTACACAGGAAGAGCAAGACCACTCACGAGCTCGCAACTTTGGGGAGCAAGAGATCGAAGCCATATTCGTCTTTGCAGACAGCAGAGAATGGGCAGGCGATCAACAGATCATCCTGGATCTTCTCATGTCGAAGAACGGTCGGTTAGGAACGAGATCTGAGACCTTTGACGAGGGACCACCGATCTACTTCTCGCACAATGACATCGTCTGGTCTACCTCCCACGACTTGACTCGTCTTGGCATGGGTGCTCTCCGTGCATCCGTGGAAGCTATGTACAAAGCCCTCACGGGCAAGGATCTAATATCCACAGCCTTTGGCAAACCTCAGATCGGGACCTTCCAATTCGCTAGCCGGCTGCTGCAGCAGTGGAGGAAAGACACCTACGGTATCAACAAACCGCCAGAGACGGTCTACTTTGTGGGCGACACTCCGGAATCAGATATCAGGGGTACGAATGAATATAATGAATCGCCGTTGTCGGAAAATACCTGGTATTCGATACTTGTCCGGACCGGGGTGTTCCAAGAGGGCACGAAACCACGCTTCGCGCCGAAAGCTACCGTGGACAATGTGCTGGAGGCTGTCAAATATGGTGTCAAGCGGGAAGCGCTCAAGGCGGAGAAGGCGGAGGCACTGAGAGTGGCCTACAACGACCCTGACGCTGTCATTGAGGAATGAGCATTGCTTGGAATGTCGCGAGGGCGTTTATGATACCCAACACATCCTGTTTCTTTCGCACGTATCGTCCAGGTCTTCTTCGATCCGCCGTCGTCCGCCAAATGTGATGGGAACCTTGACCGGCAAATCTCCATCGTCGACGATTTGGTCTCGCTATGCACTCGCCAAGAACGGCGTCCTCGGAAACCTCGTCAATCGTGGGAGGATGATACTGCGACAAGCTCCTCGCATGACAGCACCGATCGATCCGATTTTTCGAGAACGTATATCTCAAGCTAAAAATTGTCGTTTCTCCTTCGAGAGTCGCCAGCGATGATATAGGCTTGCGCCGATCCTGCTGGTGGCAGGAGAAGACGAGGTGATCTCATCATCGCCGGTCATCGTGGCGGAACGGTAACACCTGATCGATACGTCAACCTGGCGGATTTGGCGGAATGGGAGTCCTATTCGAGCGTGAAAAGAGATTCTGGTGCTTTCCTGTCGAGGAGATTGCGTGTGTAATATAACAGCCTTAGACGATGTCACCCTTGGCGTAACAGAGCTGGAGCCATTCGCGCCTTGGTATCGTCCATCAATCATCACAACACAGACGAGTTCACAGCGTTGCTAAAGAATTGTGGGCTATTTCAATAATTGGTTTGCACAAGAAAATAAGGAATTTGACAAGGAGGTTGTTGAGGATTATCCTTTCGTTGATTTTGATCATAAACAGTAAAGAGCGTGACAATATTTATCTTCATATATACACCTACCACCTCACTGACCCTTCTGAAACCACCTAATCGATCTCAATAATCCCCGGTCCATAAACAGTCGCACTAGCAACCTCACTCGAATTGGTAAACTGCTTTCTACACCCCTCCACAACCACCGCGATCGTCAAACCCTTCGCAAATTGCGAAGGGCTCTGGAACGGGAGCGAAGCGCTGAAATACGACATGTCGTCCCTAGAGCTCACGTCCGAGATGGGCACCGTGACAGGGAGATTCTGGCCCGAGAGATAGACAACGGAGTTTGCTGACGCAGAGACAGTGCCAGGCACGCTATAGGAGACGGTCTCGTTCTTGGCGGCCAGGTCTTTGCTGACGACGGTCAGAGGCTTGAATGTCGGGACGGCTTTGCTGACGGTGGCGAGTTCTGCGGGACAGGAACCGGGGACGATGACGGTTTGGAGGAAGGTGTACTGCGTTGGCATTTGCGTCAGCGATGGATTCTCAATCGTTGAGGGAATTGGCTAAGGAGATCTGATGAGAGAATACATACAGCGAATGCTGGACCCTCAGTCGTCAGGAACGGCGCAGCGGAGGGGATCTTCTTCTGCACCGAACGGAACCAGCCCACTTGCTCGGCCTCTTGGGCGAGGACCGATCCGAACAGATTGACCAGAGGCGTCTCATCGCCTGCATCCATTGCAAAAACGGTTTGTGCCATGGGTAGAACTCCGAGGACGACGTCGGTGAATGTTTGCGCCAAGGTAATGGCGCTTAGGAAGTCACTGACTGGGGCTTTGTATTGGCAGGGAGTGAACGGGGTCTGGTTTGCGCTCATGAGAATGCCATTGACGCCGAGGGCGTGCAGTTCCTCTTGCTAAAGTGTTGTTAAAACGGTATTGACGTATTGGGTGAATTAAAGAGGGCATGAGATTCTTACCTTCATGATGGCTTTGATCGTTTCGGTAACATATGTCGTATTGTACTTGGATACATCATAGCCGGGCACATTCGTTGTGATGTTGTGCAACAGCTCGGTGAAATATGCAACTTCGAAGAGCTCGTTCAACGCGATGAGCTGCAGAGTCACGGTTCCCGTTGGGGTGAGCTTGGTAGGGAGCGGGCTGTTGGGAAGACTGCCGCCGGCCACCGACCCGATCTCCGCGAGCTGGGCTTGGTTGGGCATTGGGAAGCCATCTGGCAAGGGGAAAGGGCTGGCTGGAGCCGCGGCGGCATAGCCAGCAAGTGTGGAGAGGGAGGCAATGGAGGAGAAACGCATTTTGAATAGGTCGAGTGTCTGTTTCGAGTTGCGGGGAAGACGAGAGACAAGGTATGCAGCAGAGATTCAAGATTTAGATTGGGCGAAACAACCCCCATATATGTTGTGAAACTGCCTGTAGCGGAGTTACCTCGATCAACTTAGGGTTTGTTCTGGCCTCGACGTCACTTTCCGCAATGCGCCTTCGTCCTAATGGGGATAGCATGATCCAAGCTGGCTACGCGATTGGCCGTGCCCGCTCGACGCCCGGCCAGTCCGCGGTACTTCTTCAGGAACGCCGTTCGCAACTAACCGCATGGGGAAGAGCATGCTGACGCATTGATCTTTTCAGTACCGAGATCTGACGATCAATGCAAACCCGGCATGACCGGAAGGTCTGGGATCCGAATGAAGAAACGTTCTTCGTGCAGCTGGAGAAGGGATCTGGATATGACGTAAACCGACAGCGGCCGAATGAGAATGCTCACCTGTCACGCTGAGGGCTGCCATTCCTTACTCGTATCCGGAAGATGGAGGCCGTTCTTTCGAAGGGGTTCTTTACACTTCTTCTCTACCCGCTCAGCCCTACCTGCTGGTTTAGCGTGCTTTTGAGCCTTCCCTGTAAACGCCGCTTTCGTCTTTCGTCACACTATTCGACCACTTTTCTTGTCTCAGGTGGAAGCAGTGGACTTTGATAGGATTGTTTGGTACAACTCCCTCGAGCCTATGTTTCGATCAGTTCCATGTAAAACTGTCCGAAGTTCCAACATACATCCCGAATACATCATCACCGCCCTTCGCAGCGCTCTTCGGTGTTGCGTGCGCACCTCTCTTGTCCGCACTACGAACATGCGCCTTTCCCCGTGATTCTCTTTCTAGCATCTCTTGCAGGTCTTTTTTGAACGCTCTAGCTGTGGTGAGGTCTAGCTTCGTCTGTTCCGTCCCCATCTTTATTGTGTATGATTCCCATTTGTACGATAATTCTTGCGGGGAAATTGAGTGGATGCGGAGGATCGATTGCAACTCGCCAAGGACGTTGGGGGTAAGGTCTGTCACTGGAGGGATCGCAAAGAGATCATTGAGCTCCTTTTTGGTGGTGTCCATCGCTGCTGTGTGTAATTGATTTTGATGTCAAGTAAAAATTGGAAGTGAATGGCTGTGGTTGGAAGAAGAAGTAAAGTGATTTACAACGCGACGAGTCGGGACGGAGTTTACGCGTTCTAAATTCCGCACCTGGGCTAGTTTTTCTCAAGGGCCCTCACGAAAGCTTGGTCGCTTGAGGATATTTGATACATCTCTGCAAGCAGTGATTTTAAGAACGCAAGGTCTATGGTAAATTTGTAGAGAAGAAGCTATTCTGAATCTTTATCAGCTAAATATATGTCGTGTGTATTCTAGATCTAATGTTGATTCGGCTTGAAGGATGATACTGGTATGCGAAGGCCCTTACAAAGAACTAGCCTAAGCAATATCAAAGAAGTTGTCGGAGAGCACACCCCAACATTCTTGGCAGTATCTACTTTTAGGTGTTTGGGCATCCTAATCCGGGGGCCTTTGAAGCCGCTTTACGGTGCCAGAACACCGAGGCCAAAGGACCCGGACCGGCGAATCTGTTGAACCGAGGATCTGCTAGTCTCAGGCGCCATCGCAGGGATTGCGCTCCCTCATGAATTGCGCTCCATTTCTGGCTTACAGCTTCAAAGATGTCCATGCCCTTCTTACCGCCCACCGGCTCTTGGGACCGTGGACATAATTACAGGATATGGCACCCTCCCATCATGTTGTACCTGCCCTTCTCCTCTGGACCCCTCCATTCTCCCCTACCCTTGACCACAGCGCTGTGCAATCCTTTTCCTTCTTTTCTCTTTTTTTACTCATCTGTACAATACACCTCGAGCGCTATCGTTCTTTTCTCTGGTCGCAAGCCTGCCACCAGGGTTCACAGCCGCTCTACCTCGCTCTTCCGCGAAATGCTCTACTTGTCCTCAGCGATAGCAGCCATACATCATGCAAACACGGCGGAAAACTGTCAGATTGCCCCCCAACTTTTACATCCAACAGCGCAGGGAACTCGCAGAGCAGGGACGGACTCCTCCTAGGCCTGCCGACAATACGAAGAAGAGTCTGGCGTCCGTGATAGTAAAGGTCAAAAAGTAGGATACTCTCGATCTTCTAGGTGCCATGGCTGTCAATACTAATGGAGACACTAGGCATTGCCTCGAACTCGGGAAGCACCCGGAAGCCTTCTTGAAAGAAGCAGAGACGCCAGATCTCAAAGTCTTTTTGTTATGGGTTATTTGGATATTCCTGGAGCTTGGTCAGTCCGCGGATTGGACAAAGGTCTTATACGCAAACATGCTCGTAGACTCCAGACGGAGGGTGTCCACCTCCAGGCAACATTGTGCTCCAAAAACTGGATGCTAATCTTAGATCGGGGGCAGTTAACTGCAACCCCTGCCCTGTGTTGCATCGTAGCTTTGTCCGAGATGTTCCGAAGGGCCGAAAGATGCGGAAGCATTTGCCATCTGCCTTTGATGTGTCATACTGGAGAAAGGACCTCTTTGTAGATGTCTTGAAGGGTCAAAAGACGTGGAGGTGTTCCCCAGGTGGGTTTGATCTATTATTCTTCTAAACCTACAGTTGATCTTGAAAGCGGCCCACTTCCGCGTTGAACTAGCGATTATGTAGGGTAAGTATAGTAGATACAGAAGGAACAGCTGCTATGGCAAGTCTGTAACAGCACGGCGGATCTCAAAGTCATTATCCAAGCAATATTCTGCCAGCAAGACTATTCATGGAGGTTATAATAACAAAGCATCCGCCTTAATGACATGCATTAGCGTCAAAAGCTTAAAATTCTTTATTCTGCCCCACACTGCCCGTCATGCAGCTTTTCATCATCCGCGGTCTACATCTCCAAATATTCCTTGTTCAAGGCTGATTTGACGCTATTGTAGATGCTCACGATTGTGTGGCAAAAGTATCAGCTATATTGAATCGACATGGCCGTCACAAATAAGCTCGTTCCAGAAGCTGAAGCGCAACGGGCTGAACTGGAGAAAAAATTGCGGGCTGAGCTGGAGAAACCATTACCGAACGCTAATATCGAGAAGGATGGGAATGGCAATCTCAAATACAAGAACCTCGGCGCACATGTTCTACCTTTACTACGGATTCTAGAACTTGAGCTTAAGGCGAGTTTGGTCTAATCTTCCAAGGATACCTCTAACGATCTGTGTCCAGGACTGGGGATACACGGTGTGGCGATTTTCGACTCCAATAAATATCGACAACGTGACAGGACCTGTCTACCTAATACCGATACGCACCGTATCAGGGACGCCACAGATTGAACCAGGAGGTCTGCTGGAGCCTGGTTACAGAACGTATGTGAACGGTGTAAAGCTTCAGCCGGAGCTGGATTGTCTATTTATCGTGCCTCTGCGCAAGAAAGACTCCTAAGCGCACATGGATTGAGAAGAGGTTCCAACAAGCTGTGGATCTTTATTTCGAGCCTGAGCGGGTGCTACCAGGTTCGAAGGGTTGGATAATATGGTGTGGTTGTTTGCTTGTACAAGACCATAAGATGTCGGGGGTGTGGTAGGGTTAAGGTATACGAAAGAATCCGCCGCTTCCACGTGAAAATAAGGGTTAAAGAATAAGGCATTCTCCATTGGCAGGACGTTCGGAGAATTGGAATAAGTTTCTGCATGGTCGATGGGGTTGAATAGTACGGGAAGATCCTCCATTTGCACGTGGTCGTAAGGGTTGAAAGACGGAAAGGAGTCTCTCTGCTGTGACTGATTTGCGTAGCTCAGCTCTGAATTGTTTTCTGCTTGCGCATGGGCAAAGGGATTGGAAGATGTTTCTTCGACCCAGCGTGGAGAAGCCAGTTTTCCTAAGTAATTGATATGTTAGAAAGTCTTTTTTCCACATAGGCCAAGGAAAGACTCACCAGATCCATCTCTTGCCTCCGATGCGGATAATTGGATAGTAGTGCACGGAACAGTGCTTGCGTTAGCTGTTCGCGAAGTCGTCGATGAAACATTGTTGGCTTCCGATTCCCATATCTCGTTCCAGTCGTTTGTGGTGGCGCCTCCTGAATACCAAGTGGAAGCGGCCGCAGCGCTTGACTCGGCAGGCTGCGTTAATGGGGAAAGAAGTTCTGTTGGCTGGACGTGACGAATCGCTCCAAGCAAAGAATGTATTCCATCGGTGTCGTTTCTCACTAAATCGGTCACGTTCGTAGGATTTAAGCCCTCAGAGGTTTGATGCGGCCGGTCGAAATCCGAGCGGGTCGAGAGCTCCAGTGATGTGCTGTTCTGTTCTAAGCGACGGCGTTTCCGGTACGGCTCGCGGCCAAAAGCCTGAACCTGGCCATGAGCCAGCTGCTCCGGGTCCACATATTTAACCAATTGTGTTATAAGGTCGCTCCGACATTCGGAAAGCTCCTTGTAAGTCCAGCCATAGGCGACCAGCCCGTGCAACAGGGTTCGAGTACTGAGGAAATCAAGGTCGCGGAAAATTTCGTCGGCTTTAGGAAATTTATCCTTTCGAAAGCGTATCAAGAGGTCGATGTCGTCGTCAAGAAGTCTTCGCTCCCATCTAGTTGAAAACATAGACAGTCAGTTGTTGCTGCATACGAGTCAGGTACTCATAGCTTACAGAGATGAGACACCATCACCAAGTTCCAGTAAGTCACCCGGACCGGACTTTGTCAAGAGGGATAAATAAAGTCGACTACGCCTCCTTTCATCTTTTAGAGCTGTGACAGTTGTGGAGAGATCAAGGGCAATCCGCTTGTAGGCAACAGTTGCTTTCTTTTGTCCATAGCTCAATTCTGTATCCTCAACTGACGCAACGGTCTCATCAAACTCCTGGCGCAAAAAGAGGAGAGCGAAACGCTTGGCACAGTCGTACTCTTTACTGCCTTGTTTAATCTTTCTGAGGCCCTTGTGCAATCGACGAATGCGTGATGTATGTCCTATCTCTGACTGGTTGAATATGTCAGACTTGGTCGACCAAAGCTGGTCGTATGATGAGCGTGAAAGGGTCGGTGTCTGGACGAAGCCATGAGCCACCTGGGCCAGAAGCTGTATTCGTTCTGGATCTCTGGTCTTGAGCTCATTCGTGAAGTAAGAAAGTGCGATGTCATCGAAAGATGGCTGAAAAGGAAGAACGGGCAGGGAAGAGTCTCGTAACGCCCGCTGAGGTGAAGATGCCCTAATTGAATATGTTCCGGTTTCAGATGGTGCCAGAGGTTCGTCAGTCAAGTGCAGAGTAGAGAGCGGCGAACGCGAGGGCGAAGGCGATCGCAAAGCACTGGCCGAATGCTCTAATGACTGGAAAAGCTTTCGCCGATCCGCACGAGAACCGCGACTAAAAAAGTCCTTGAAGCATGATAATAATCGCTGAATCCGTGGTTAGACCGAATTATCGTAATAGCATCTGAACTTGCCTCTGATTGTAGTATAGAAAAGGGAGACGAATTACGTAGGGCCCAAAGCAAGGCATTTTCAATGTCGTCCGGTACCTCCATTTTTGAAGCTCTAGTTGAGACAAGCACAGACCCAGAACTAAGTTTGAATCTTTATATCCGCGCTTGCCAAGAAGAGTTTAGAATGCGAAGACAATTGTCTTCGCATTCTAAACCTATTTCAGCTAAATACTTCGTAGTCTGCCAGAAAGGGTTTGGTTCTCAAAAAGCCCGTCAAAGATCATCGATGTGTAGCAAACAAAAAAGACTGCATCCTAATTTTGCTCCGTAGTTCCCTTTACGCACGGTCTTTTCATGAAAAGATTACCACACCTTTATTGGAATCGCCTACGTTATCTGTCTGGGCTTCACAGAAAAGGGTGAAGACTTATAGATGGCTATATTAATATGGGCGCCTATGACTGCTTTCCTATGTTGTGCTAGTGCGCTATATCTTCCTACTCCGCCAGTTACTATTGCTTTATCGAGACAGAACCCGTCATGGATGAGGATCGCAAACCCTGGAAGTCAGGGAACTCGAGTCAATACTGTGAAAAGGATTCGCCAACGAGAAGATCGGTGCCGTTCGTCCCTCCGATCGTATTGAGCTCTGAACTCTCGTAATATGAAATTACGAATAAGGAGAGGAGCGACTGCTATATCATGTCCGTGCATCTGTGCATGGGAAGTTTTATTTTATTTGCCTCGTTTTGCCTTTTGGACCAATCCACTGGACTGTCCCCTGCATTCTCACCTGCATGCCTCCCGTTTTAATTATGGAAAGAGTCTCACCGACAGTTCATCTTGCTGTTCTGGCTTGTGTTCTCGTTGCCACTCTTGCAGCACTTCTTCCTCTGCGTTGGCGACACGTTCGCTTGAATTCGTTTCAAGATCTGTGCCGTCAACTACAGACATGGATCACGATATTGAAATACATCTCTGACATCGCCCTAGTCGTTTTAAGTGCCCTGGACGTCTCAACAATCGTTCACGATGGTAAGCAAAGGCATTTTCGACGGCTGTATATGTCGTAAGTCCTGACTGTGTCGTGTAGGAACACACCTTTGGGTCTCTATTGGCCTCCTTCTTCGCTTCTCCATCACATGTGTAATAATCTTAGAGGTATGCCTTGAGCGAACATCTCAGACCAAATGCTGATTGTCGGCCACAGCATTTGATGGTGCAGCAGATCTTTCGTCAAACTCCCTTTGGACGGTTCTTCGGCTCTGTTAGTTTTGTTGCCATCTTTGCGTTCACCGTCTTGAGGTTTTTACCGTTTATCAGGTACGATCGTGGTACCATTGCAGAACTTATGCATGTTCATTTGGACTGCAGGTTGTACAACGAGCCATTGCATTTTTGGACTGTTTTTGCCGCCAACTTTTCGGAGACTTTGTGCTTCAGTTCCATTTACTGGTGGACTTTATACCAACTTCAGAGTGACCGCAAATGGAAGTCTCCTCTTGCCGTCAGCGCCATTTGTAGTTCCTTGGTCACCCTTTCGACGCTAGTAGCTTTGGTAGTGGGACAGATGTATCCATGGATTCGAAGTCCCCTATTCTCTGAGGTAAGTCGGGTGATAATAGAAGCTCAAGGCGAAAGACAGTACTGATAAAAACCGCAGGTTTTTTTACTACTCATCACCGGGCAGTTCTCGCTACGTAGCAATATCATGGAGAGAAGTCAGGCTCCCAAGAAAATTCACGGAAATATGCCGGACGAGGTCCCAAGTGAACCACGGCAGCTTCTCAATCGCAATACTGGCACTAGCAACGAAAGACCCTCCACCACATCGACATCAAGGAAACCATTGACCGGCGATTCGAACGACCCCAGAGAGCTTTACGCGTTCAGCTTATCAGAAATTCAAGTGGGAAAAAAGGAAGGAGACGGAGAAGGAGAAGAGGTGATTCTCCGCATGAAAGAAGAGATCGATGGTGTTTCTGGTGAGACTAGATGCCCCCTTGATTACCCTACCTTTTGTCGCCCTTTACTCTTCTCAGTCCGTTCTGACCTTACGCTACAGCTTATATCCCTGAAAAGTCCTCACATTCCGGCAATCCACGTCCATCCATGTGCTGCTCCTACATGTCGCCACCGCTGGGCTGGCGCCGTCGGATGACACACTTCACCAAAGATCTCCTTGCCAAGGACGAGGACCCCGAATCAATTGTGCTAATGCTGGAAGCGGAGTGGCCTCAAATGGCTGGCCTTGTAGAGGTCAAATGGGTGGAGTTTTGTGCATGGCAGGGCCAATCAGAGGAGTTGATAGTAGAAGCCGAAGAGATGGAAAATACAGCGGAGCTGGGTTACGATCACTGTAAGAAATACAAACAGCAAGAAGCGGACGAGATCATCGAGAATTGGAGCTGGTGGCATCCAGAACTGGAGGGGGGTTCAAGGGTTGTACGTCATAGATGAGGCTTATGTAGAGCACGCCTCCCATCTACGGTACTGCTACTTCCAGTACTGCCATTTTCAGTATCGTCACCTTCAGTACTCTCTTTGACAGCATTCCCTTCCACTTATGTCGCCGACACAACCCCGAAGTCCGGTATCAGAGCTTACTTTCTCCACGATTACGTATTTTCCTCATGGAGCACACATTAGACATAGTCTTTCGATAGAGATAATATTACCTCATCATGCGAAATGGCCCGAAAGAAGGGTAACGTTCGACGTCGAGCCTTGCGCGCACAGGAAAGATGAAAGGCTATGATAAGTAAAGATTCATCCTATTTGCGGCTAGGTAGCATCTCCACCCCCAAATTTTGAGGGCTCTACGGCCGATTGGGACTTTTTCATCTCCATTCCTATTTCTGGGGCGGCTTCATTCCCGATTCTAGGACTTTCATAGGCTGTCTTTGGAAGCAGGTTCATGGTTGATCTAATATCCATGGGGGAAGTCTTACGCCTGCAACCCTTTCCCGTCACATGTGTGTGTTCATCAATCCACCGTAATCCCCGACTGAGAAACAATCAACCTTGGATAACCTTTACTCTTTGGAAGTTAGCCCTTGTAGATGCACTTGGATCACGATCATGTTGGTCCCATCACATACACAGGACGTCTTGCAGGAGCCCTCCCTCGATCTCTCCGGCCACGCAGCTTTCAACAGAACCATAAGAACCTGTTGGGTCAACGAGAAAATTGGTTTCTTCAGCGTTTTGCATTCATGGCAAATCCTACCCCATTACCTTATCCAACGGGACCTGCTTCAGCCACTCAAGCTAGAGATGCGAGAAAACCTCAAAGTCAAAAACCCCTCCAGGCTCCCAATGAAAACGACTCTGACGCCGCTCTCGACACATCATCTAACATTAAATCTTCAGAGACCGCCAACGGAAGGAGTGACAATGGGCACAAGCAAGATGGAAAAGAAGCGCAGAATGGAGAGAGCTGTCTAGAATTGTGTCGTCTATCGAAACGCAGGTCAGATGTCGAAAAGTTGCTGAAAGCCGTGGTTGACATCCGCGAAGATTCCGGTGATAGTCTGATCGTCGTGGATACTGCAGTCCTTGATATCGCCAGTCTGGAAAGGTTGCTAGGTTGTGAAGCGAAACGAGGACGCGATGTGCTACATTGTACTCAAGAGAACGCAAGCCCTGGTACTGGAGAAAGACTGCTTAGTGAAATAAGAGATGAACTACGTTTCTGCAAGACCGCAGTTGGTGTCAGACAGGCTGGGGCTGAATCAGCTTTCAAATGCTATCAGATGACCGCAGAAGCCCACGGCGTTTACGACGTTTACGACGTTTACGACGTTTGGAACGAAAGAGCAGGCGAAGAGAATGAAAACCCAGAGTTCGTCGCCTGATCCAATACTAAGATGAATGCTGACAATATCAATAAAGTGACCGAACATGGACATCCCCATACTTGGCAGCGCCGTCTTTACAAGGCCGTAAGCGATGCAGTAGCGAAGCTCTAAGGGATAGCACATCTTCTCGGAAAACTTCACGGACCCAAGACTGCAGTGACGGGGAAAGCAGTCAATCATTGTTCGACGAGGTTCGTACGACTTCGAGCGAGGCCAAACAACAGCGAGTAAACCAGCGAGGAATTTTGGAGCATGATTTTGAGGAGGGGAGACGAAGAGAGGGCAAGAGATGGTGTTGTCATTGCAAACAATGGACAGAACCGACGAAAGGAAATCGGTGTGGGGATCGTTATTGCGATCATCCGCGCTGCAATGACTGCAGAAAGTAAAATCTCTTCCCAAGGGCTTAATAGGCTTTAGACTTTCTTCCTTCCTGTCTTCTTGATATGCGGAGAGGCCCAGATCGTTTGTGTAGATAATAGATTGTGCAATGGAACCTACCATCAAGAGGTCGAGAGAATGTATGTATGCCAGGTATGACGCTGGAAACGAGCCAGACCTTGCATTTCCCAATCGGCGAGGGTCACAAGCCCCAAACCTTTCGAAAGCGTGAATGAGCCGGGCATAAGCTCGCCATCGTTTCCCAGTCCAAGGCCTCACCAACAAGGCTACTCCAAAGCTTCCGCGAAACCCTGGAAGTAAACCCGAGCTAGGTTACGTGATAGATCACCTCCACCCCGAATTTGGAGGCGCTTTCCTGTTTTGGGGAAAGGAGACTCATCAGAGTATCTGCACCCCTGATCTTCACCCTGCGCTTGAGATGAAAGGGCGGCCCAGAGATAAAGCGTGTCTGTTGGAACTGGGCTTATATACAACGGCAAAGGGCATCCCATTCGATTCTCTTTTTCAACTTCGTTCGGACAACCTTACGTTTTGTCTGGTCCTCTGCTGGATATTCACAGTGCAATGGAATCGACCAATAGTAAGTCAGTAGCGACGTTTATCCGGCAGTAAAAGTAACAAAGGCGCAGGTTCCACCTCCGCGTCGCCACCCGTCGAGTATCGATGGACAGCCAACGGGGGATTTCAAAGTTCCTCCAAAATTCCAGCCCTACTTTGGTCGTCATATCTTCTTCCATCAAGGCCGGTATTTTGAGTTCCGTCGCTCTATTAAACAGATGATGAGAGGTAGTGGTTTCCGTGAAGCAGAGAGCATTCGGCTTACCTGTATCGGACGCTCGTCCCAGCCTATCAAAAATCTCATGAAGGACTGCCGTAATCACTACCTGAAAAAGGAAATCGCTCTTACTGATGTACACAGATCGGTAAGTAAAGAGGATAGAGGAGGACACAATATGTGGCAAAAAGTTGCAACGAGACCTTCTAGACCTATGTACACGGTCGTCTTGAACCACGATGAGAAGACTCGGGTTCTGGAGGATATAAACGAGTACCTGCATTCAGCCACTCTTAGGTGGTACGCCGATCGCGGTATTCCTTATCGTCGTGGGTATCTGTTTCATGGAGTAAGTATAATCCTATCCCAAAGGTCACTAAATGCCTTTTACTCTTGCTGACGTTTTCAAAAGCCCCCTGGGACTGGCAAATCCAGTTTTGCCTGGGCCATCGCTGGCGTTTTCGGCCTTGATATTTACTGCATCTCGCTTGCGGATCGAACTCTTACAGAAGAACACTTGGGGATAATGTTCAGTTCACTGCCCCGACGCTGTGTAGTTCTGCTTGAAGATATCGACAGCGCCGGCCTGATTAAACGCCAAGAAGAAGGCGAAAAATCCGCCAAACCAGCCGACGACGCGGCCGCGAAAATTGGCGCCGAACTTAGCAAGGCCCTTAAGGATGCTTCGGAGAACAACGGGAAAGGTAAAAAAAACAAGGGAATCAGCTTGTCCGGTCTCCTCAACGCTATCGATGGTGTGGCTTCGCACGAAGGAAGAGTTCTAGTGATGACAACCAACTGCCCCGAAAAGCTTGACGAAGCTTTAATTCGACCAGGTCGTATAGATATTAAAGTTGGATTTACCATGGCCACACGTTCCCAAATCTCCGAGCTCTTCACTCGCATGTACTCCCCCGATGACAGCCCTTCAAGACTCATTGCTACTTTCAGCAAAGAAACCCCCGGACAACAACAACAACAACAACAACAACAACAACAACAACAACAAGAAGAAGTCGACGATCTTCTTGCTCAGGAACCTGCCATCCTCCAGTCCTGCGCCAACAAGCTCACGTCCATCGGCCCCCCCACCCTCGCAAAGAGTGCCAGCGATCTTGCCACCGTTACGCCTTCCAATAGCCCTTCCCCCAGCGCAGCTGTCACACCCGCGTCGATGAAGTTGAAGGATATGGCGGAAGACTTTGCGATTAAGTTGCCGGAGAACATGCTTACGCCAGCCGAGATACAGGGGTATTTTCTCACGCGGAAGAAGGACCCACGGAGGGCGCTGGAGGAGGTGGATGAGTGGAGGGATCGGTTGATTGAGGCGAAGGAGTCGGGGAGTAAATTGGGTCCTGCGCAGTGACCGGAGACGGAGAAGAGTGAGAGGGCATGAATAATGTTGAGAAAACCGATACAGTAGAATTTGTAATTAATTACAGATCTATTTACATTAGCCGTTCTTCATCTTGAGTGTGAAATGCGGGATAGCACGGTGTACCTGCATTGGCGCCTATCTGTTTCTCGATGAGGCTACAGACTTTTCACCTGGTGAAACGTACCGAATCACGGGCTTCGTGCTACTTCCGAGTTTTGCCAGTTACACCATGTTCGATATTGAATCTGACCGTAACAACGTTTTTGGTTGGCATTTATTCATGACTACTGTATGATAATAAGAACTGGGCCCCGACCCGATACGATTTTTTGTTGGTTTTGGCTTGACTAATTCGGGACTAGTAAGACGTTTGTCATTCATCAATGACCCGTTTTATCCTTTTTCTTTCTGGACAACAACAACCTTCGCCAAAGCATAACGCCTAGAACCATTGCCCCTTCGCTACACATGCCCTGCTACATATCAGTCGGTCTTGCGGTTTACAATTTCGTTTGATGTCGCGTCCTCTCCAGGATGGATATTGGGGTGGACCTGATTTGGGGCGATGATAGCGAGTCCGAAGTATTCGCACAAGCTCAAAGCAAAGATTTATCTCTTATCTTCAGATATTCTCTGAACCTAAAGCTCCCTCAGAGTCTTCCGAGCCGTGTTGTAAATTGCTACTATAACCTGTCACCAAAGGACGCGAGCGAAACATTCTCTGATCGAGCTGCGATGCGCGAAGCGCTTTATTCCTCGGTATTTCGAGTGTGGGATCAGTGCGCTATGCACCCTTCTATTTCGGCGCCGGACGTCACAGTTGAGATCTACGAGGATGCAGAACGGCAGGATCAATGGCGTATATCGCACGAGAGCTTGTACAAGCAATACGTCGAGTCACTGTTACCAATAAGCAGCCTGTTCCAAAGCGGAGAAGCGAAGCTGCAAGCCTATTATACCGTTGATTATTCAAGCCTCGTTCAGATCGGCCATCTTGGGGGAAGGGGTAGGACTGCGGTTGTACGCTGCTCTTCAGGCTCTGGCTCACTTCATGTTTTCAAAGGTGTCGACTTTGGAACGTTTTTGGAGTCTCGTGCTGATTTTGAGCATCGAAAAGATGTGTGTTATCATGAGATTCGAACCATTTCCTCGCTGCCCCGACACCCAAATATAATTCCTCCCGCAGATGTCTTCGCCACCGTCCAAAAAATCGAGGACGACCGTCAAGCCTTTGTCTGTGGCACTCTATACCCATTTATGGAGCATGGCACGTTAGACGATCAGGTCAAGAACACCAAGACTACCGGAGCACGCCTAGCGTTGAGAAACAAAGCAGTATGGTGTTTTCAGATGGCTTCAGCTATTGCTCACACCCATTTCACGGCTCACACATTTCACATGGACATCAAACCGGCCAATTTCGTCTTAGATTCTAATCAAAACTTGATTTTGATAGACTGGGAACAAAGTGGGGCACCGCTTTACACTCTCGCACCCGAAGCTAACGGTTCTCGTAAAAGAGGCGAAAGTTGAGTCTTCGTCTTCTGATGGCGCAGACTATGGAAAAAATGGTGGATACGATTGCGGTGTATGTCATGGCACTGGGCAGGTGTGAGGAGTACCTGAAAGGTCGAATCTGATCTCGATATCTGCGTTCGCTCAAATTGATGTCTCCTCGTGCTATGGAACCCAGTTTTGGAATACCTGCGTTGTTCTTAGGCTTGCCATGTGCCCTCATGTATGGCATTCTTCACTCTGTTGCGACTTGGGTAAAGGCAGAGAAGTCGATTGTCATGGCTTAGCTAAAGTTTCAAAGCATGTTACATGGCATGCATGTCGATGCAACACGTCAATGGCTATAATTGAGTGCTCATCTCTTGGGTTAGATATGCCGACTTTTAGCATTAGGATGGCTGGGCAGGGGCGTGGACGTCTTTCAAATTTTACTAGGACGGGCAGATTCAATGTCAAAGCATGATCGCGGCCCATAAGGGTTTGCACTACCCCTTGCACAACTATTCGAACACAAAGTTTTCAATGTAAATGTCTCCCGTCATCTGTTGTTGATGACGATCTGCACTATGAGAACTACCCATTTGCACCATGGGAGCCTATTGGGACGAGCAGTGTGCAGAACTCGGTAGCTCGAATCAGGATCCATGTCTTGTTAAAGACACCATCTAAATTACCAACACTGGACTTGGCAGCTAGGAGACGGTTTGACCTTGGATGATGAAGGGTTTGAGATGAAGCCTGTCCAAACTTTACATTCAAAGACTCCATACCGATCGAATGCA
>JAABUI010000518.1_pt1 | contig 28014 bp, 34 predicted proteins | sample 5559111 | NCBI WGS metagenome assembly JAABUI01 (sample SAMN10711870, study PRJNA513365) | rock metagenome | isolation source: Antarctica rocks | place: Antarctica: Victoria Land, Buttleship Promontory | reverse complement strand
ACACTAGTTCGACTCACCGACATAAGCAACACTTCACCGGAAGTCATGCGGATTCCTTCTGGATCACGCCGAACGCGTGGAGAGTGCCCGGGGTTACGCTGTCGGCAGCCTGCGCGCGGGTGAGCAGGTACACCTCGGCGGCGTCCAGGCACACCACGAACTGGCTGCGCCGCGCACCATCGCGCACCACCGCCATCGCCTGGGTGGCCTCGCCGGACCGAGGCTGCGGGCGCAGGTCATAGGGAGGGGTCACGCTGAGGTCGGCGCCATCCCAGGAGGCCGCAGGATTGTGGGCATGGTCGTCGGTGTAGCCGATGCACAGGTCGACACGAATGCGAGTGAACTGTTCCCGCAGCGTCGCGACCGGGTCGGTGAACCGCGCGCGGATCTGGCCGCAAAGTCGGAGCCAGTGGCGTTGCTGCCCATCAGGTCGTCAGGGCTGAGACGAGCATCCGCCGCTCGCCCTCGACGGCGGTGCGGTCGAACATGTTCGACGAGCAATACGTCCGTGCCGAGGCATGGCGATGACCTCGGTCGGACCAACGTATCACGTTTGTTGCGTCACGTGATACGTTGGTCTTCATGAGGAGTCTTCGACTTGATCCAGTGCTGGAGAAGCGACTGCAGCGCGCGGCAGCCGTACAGGGTGAGTCGCTGTCGGAGTTCATGCGCCGCGCTGCCGCGGATCGCGCTGACCGCGTCTTGACCGCGAGCAGCAGCGAGGACTTCGTCGATGTACTGGGGGCCGTGCACGGCGGGGGTCGGCGAGCCCGCCGGACGGGGGAGGCTTTCACCGAGATCGTCAGGGAAGCCAGTTCGAAGGCGTGACGCTCACCGACGCCGGCCCGTTGGTGGCGCTGATCGATGCCGACGAGGCTGATCATGGAGTGTGCACGCTCGTCCTGGACGGCCTCCGCCTGCCGCTGGTCACCACCTGGCCTGCATTCACCGAGGCGATGTACTTGCTTTCCCGGGCAGGTGGCCAGCAAGGCAGCGGTGCCTTGTGGAAGCTTGCCTTGAGCGGACGGCTGGACATTGCGACGCTCTCGCCCAAGGCTCTGGCGCGGAGCGCCCAACTGATGGCGAAGTACGCGGACCGGCCAATGGATCTCGCCGACGCAACGTTGGTCGCCCTCGCCGAGGAGCGCGGGGACCGGCAAATCTTCACCCTGGACAGCGACTTCGAGATCTATCGTCTCCACGGCCGGCTGCGATTCGAGATCATCCCCGGCTGAGCGGCGATAGCCGGCAACCGCCCTACCGACTGGTGCGCGGGTGCGCGGGTGCGCGGGTGCGCGGGTGCGAGATCACGCTTTCGCATCGCTACTGTGAGCCCGAACCTACGACGAGGGGAGCCAGGACGTGCATGTGCTGTTCGTCTGCACCGGCAATATCTGTCGCTCCCCCACCGCCGAGCGGCTCGCTCGTGCCTTTGCCGACGAGCACGGCTTGGGTGATTTGACAGCGAGCAGCGCGGGCTCCCGTGCGGTGGCGCACCCCAGGACCGACCGGGCGGTACCTCAGTTGCGCAGTGAATCGAATCGATCTGGTTGTCGGACCCAATGGCGCCGGCAAGTCGACCTTCGTCGCCCTCACCCTGGCACCGCTGCCCCCGGCAGCGTCGTCGTCAACGCCGACGAGATCGCCAAGCAACGTTGGCCTGACGCGGTCGCGTCTCATGCGTACGACGCCGCACAGGTCGCCGCCGCGACCCGCTCGAAGCTGATAGAGCTGAGGCGACCCTTCATTGAGGAGACGGTATTTTCGCACCGGTCGGAGCTCGACCTCATTCGCGCTGCAAGCGATGTGGGCTACACCGTCGTCCTCCACGTACGACTCGTCCCCGAGGAGCTCGCCGTCGAGCGCGTCAAGCAACGGGTGCAGGCCGACGTAGCCCGCAGCCTCTGGGCACTCGTTGCCCACGCCGTCGTCAATCGGCCAGTGCGAGCATCTACGACAACACTCGGCTCCACGGCCCACGGATCGTCGCCCAGATGAAGGTAGGCGACCTTATCGGCTTGCCGTCCTGGCCTGCTTGGACACCGAAGCCCCTTCAATCGCGCTGGCCGAACTGACCTCGCCACCGCCCTGCTGACAGAACGGACGCGTACCCGTACGATCAGCAGTATCAGATGACTGGAGCCCGTCGTGAACAACGTCTTCGCACTCGACGCAACAGAGCGTGCCGCCCTGCGACCCGAGAAGCGGGCCAGCGAGGTTCTTGCCATCGGCCTTCCGGAGGGCGTCCGGGCCAGCACAATGCAGCCGCTGCTCGCGCGGATGGTCGCGGTTGCAGAGATGGCCGCGGCCGTCGGCGCCTCGCTGCAATCCGTCGAACACGTTCCCGGTCCCGCGACCGTCGTCGCTTTGCGCGACCGCGAGGCAGCGTGGCGGGACGTCCACGTGCGGTACGGGCTCCTCACCGCCCCCGAGGTCGCACGCGCCGCAGGAAGTCGTTCGACGAACCTCAGCGAGTACGGCTCCGCGATTCAGCGAAGCGGGCGCGCATTGGCCATCAGACGCGCCGGACGGTTGCTGTTTCCTGGCTTTCAGTTCGACGTCAACGGCAGTCCACACCGTCGCCTGAAAGACATTCTCACCGTCTTCCACAGCGCAGAGTGGTCACCGGAGTCCACTACCCTGTGGTTCACCTCCCCCAACGGTTACCTCGACGGTAAAGACCCGGCCACGCGCCTGGCTGAGGACCCCGACGAGGTAATGGACGCCGCCCGAAACGCGACCGCCGACTGGTGAGCCCCGGCCGTCCGCTCGTCGGAGAGCCGCCACGGCCGCTGAACCCACTCGAAGAAGTATGGCCAGCGGAAGTCGCTTTCTACCGCGTACACAGCCATCGCTTTGGGGCGACCGCCTTCAATCCCGGCCCACTGCCCCGCAGCCGTTTCGCCTTCTTCGGCAGTCCGCCGGTGCCTGTCCTCTACGCGGGCAGCACCGAACAGGCCGCCGTCGCCGAGTCCCTGCTGCACGACCTGCCCACCGCGGGCGGCCGCCTGGTACCGGCAGCCTACGAGAACAGAGTCATGTCGGCGTTGACGCCGACGCGGGACCTGCGACTCGCCCAGTTTCACAGCGGCGGGCTGCGCCGCCTCGGCGCGCGAGCACGCAACCTCACCGATACTGCCGCCGCCCACTACCCCCGCACCGTGCGGTGGGCGGAGGCGGTGCACAACGACACCGACCTCGACGGCGTCGTGTGGATGAGCGGACGATGGAACAGCAGCAAGGCTGTCGTCCTTTTCGGAGACCGGGTCGATCCCGGTCAACTGAACGACGTCGGCGGCTATGCAAGATCGTTTCTCACCCCAGAGGACTTCGAATGGCTCGCGGAGCTGTGCCACCGGGTCAACGTCGAGATCATCCCGCCGTGGTGAGCCGCTACTAGTTGGTCAGTGCGATGTACTTGACCTCGAGGTACTCGTTGATCCCCTCGGAGCCGCCCTCGCGGCCGAAGCCCGACTCCTTGATCCCGCCGAACGGACCGGCAACGTCGGAGACCACGCCTCGGTTGATGCCGACGATGCCGCTCTCCAACGCCTCGGCCACCCGCAGTCCCCGGTCCAGACCCTGGGTGTACATGTAGGCCACCAGGCCGAACTCGGTGTCGTTGGCCAGCGCGACGCCCTCTTCCTCGGTGTCGAAGCCGGTGATCGGGGCGACCGGGCCGAACACCTCCTCATGCAGGATCCGCGCTTCCGCGGGTACGTCGCCGAGCACCGTCGGTGTGTAGTAGGTTCCGGGTCCGTCCGGCGCCGACCCTCCACACAGGACCTTCGCGCCCTTGGACACCGCGTCGTCGACCAGCTCGGTGACCGTGTCGACCTGGTCCTGGTTGATCAGCGGGCCCACCTCGGTGCCCTCTTCGCTGCCGCGGCCGACCTTCAGCGCTTGCATCTTCACCACCAGTTTGGAGGTGAACTCCTCGCGCACCGCGTTGGCCACGTGGAACCGGTTGGCCGAGGTACACGCTTCGCCACCGTTGCGCATCTTCGCCAGCATCGCCCCGTCCACCGCCGCGTCGACATCCGCATCGTCGAACACGATGAACGGTGCGTTCCCGCCCAGCTCCATCGAGGTGCGCAGCAAGTTCTTGGCGCTCTTTTCCACCAGCGACTTGCCTACCGACGTCGAGCCGGTGAAGGTGAGCTTGCGCAGCCGCGAGTCATTGATCAACGGCTCGGTCACCTCTGATGAGTGCGAGCTGGTCACCACCGAGAACACGCCCTTGGGCAGCCCCGCCTCGTTGAAAATCTCGGCCAGCAGCAACATGGTCAACGGGGTGGCGCTGGCCGGCTTGACGATCATCGTGCACCCCGCCGCGAACGCGGGCCCGAACTTGCGGGTGCCCATGGCCAACGGAAAATTCCACGGCGTGATGGCCAGGCACGGGCCCACCGGCTGCTTGGTGACGAGGATGCGTCCGGTTCCTGTCGGCGACGGGGTGTAGCGGCCGCTGATCCGCACCGCCTCCTCGGCAAACCAGCGCAGGAACTCCGAGCCGTAGGTGATCTCCGCCTTGCTCTCCGACAACGCCTTGCCCATCTCCAGGGTCATCAGCAGCGCGATGTCGTCGGTGCGTGCGACGACCAGCTCCCAGGCTTTGCGGAGGATCTCGCCCCGCTCCCGCGATGAGGTTCCCGCCCACTCCCGCTGCACGGCGCAGGCCGCGTCGAGCGCCTTGGTGGCATCCTCCGGGCTGGCGTCAGCGATCTCGACCAGGGTCTCGCCGGTGGAGGGATCGTCGACCGCCATCGTGGCGCCGTTCTTGGCGTCGACCTGCTCGCCACCGATCCAGAGCTTGGTGGGGAGGGAGTCGATGAGCTGCTGTTCGCGCTGGCTGAGACCGGTCACTGGGGCTCCTCGGGTTCGCTGGGGGTGTCTCCCTGCCTATCACGGACGACGGCGGGTGGCATGCTGACGAGCATGGGCAAGCTGGGGTTGGTGCTGTTGGTGACTGCCGCGGTGGCGCTGGTGGGGTGCAGTACGCGAGACCTGCCCGCTTCTCCCAGTCCGGTTTCCTCAGTTTCCGCGGTGCCTCCGCCGGGCGTCTCATCCTCCGGCGTGTCCGCTACCGCACTCGTTTCCTCTCCTGCTCCGGTGTCTTCCACTGCCCCTGCGCCGTCGGCGCCGAGCTCCGTCCCGCGACCGTCCAGGACGACCGCGGTTCCTCCCGTCGCCTCAGCCACTGCGGTACCCGCTCCCGCTCCGGGAGACGCCGCGTTCCTCGCCCAGCTGAAGACGTTGTCGGTGCCGGTCGCCGGTGAGCAGGCCACGGTGGCGCAGGGTCATCGGGTGTGCACTCAGTTCGGCGAGCACGTCGGCTATGACCAGGTCGCGAGCGGCGTCATCGGCTACAACTCCGACGACGCCCGAAACGTGATCACCGCCGCGGTGCTCACGTTGTGCCCGCAGTACGAGAGTCTGGTCGGCGGGTGAGCGCCGGTGGAAGTTCATCCACGCGCCAGTGCCGAGATCTGCTCCTGTAGCGCAGCGGTGAGTGTTGCCGCATCGGTCGGGCGCACGGTGGAGGTAGCGCCGTGGACGGTGAGGTAACGCCCGTCGTCGGGGCGGTCGAACCAGCGCAGGGTGTTCAGCTTTCGCGCGTCGCCGTCGGTGTGCAGCGCGGTCACCACGAACTGCCCGGCACCGCTGAACGGACCCTCGACGAGTCGCTGAAAACGCTCCGTGGCGCGCTGAGCAGCGGTGTGCACCACATTGATCGAGCTGTAACCGGCACTGCTCGGGCTTACCGACATCGACGCCGCCGCGATACCACCCGGTTTCGCTGCGGGCAGAGCGCCGACGACCGCCTCCGCCAGCCGCGAACCCGCGACGGTGCTGAGGACTACCTCCCCGCCCACATCGTGCGCTGGGCCCGCCAGCTGCACGGCCAGCACACCCGCTCCTCCGGCGTGCGCAGCCCTGATCCGGACCAGCTGCTCAGGGCACGGCCCGTAGAAGCCGAACGCGGTGCAGCAAAGCAGTGGTTGCGCGAGCGTACGCAGCGCGTTCTCGAGGTCCGCGGCGATGCGTCCGCAGGCCAATACCCCGCCGCGTTCAAACCGCTCCCGTGTGATGCGGGTACCACTGGACCGCTCGTCCATCGACGGAGCGGACTCCCGCAGCTGCAAGGGAAACGGGATCCGAGCGATACCGACGTCAGACCACAGCAGCAGGAACTCGTCCGGCCTGAGCAGCCACCGCATCGAGCTAGGCACCGATGACCGGCGGGGACACCGGCGGCAGGTCGCCGACGATCTCCGATCCGTGCTCCTCGGTGATCAGGTACGACGGCGTGTTGTGCTCGTAGTCGTCCTCGCCCCGCCCCCGTCCGCCGCCTGCACCCATGCCGCCCATACCTCCGGAGCCACGGGCACCACCGGCGCCCCCGGCAGCGCGAGCCGCAGCACCCTGTGCGACCGCCGCCGACCCACCGGGACCGACACCGCTGGTCGCACCCCGCCCCATGCCAGCCGCTGCGCCGCCTCTGCCCGAGCCTGAACCGGTGCTACCCGCTGAGCCGTATCCACCGCCCGAGCCGCCGGAGGAGCCGCCCGAGCCGCCGTAGCTTCCGCCTGCCGCGCCGTACTCACCAGGTAGGCCCCCGCCAGCGCCGCTTGAGCCGAACGCACCGCGTGGGCTCGCCACGTAGTCGCTGGCACCACCCGCCGTGCCGCCGCTGAGTCCGCCGACGCCGCCGGGGAACTCACCCGACGCGCTCGCCGGGGCGACGCTGTCGAAAGTGCTCCGGCTGGGCACCCACCCATCGCTTCCCACACCCGACTGTGGCCCGAACCCACCGGACCGCGCCCCTGACCCGCCGGACTGCGGGCCCACCCTGCCGGACTGGGGGCCGAAGCCAGCGCCGCTGACGCCACCTGCCGCGCCACCAGGGCCATTGCTCGCGCCACCAGGGCCACCGCCCGCGCCACCAGGGCCACCGCCCGCGCTACCAGGGCCACCGCCCGCGCCACCAGGGCCACCGCTCGCGCCACCAGGGCCATTGCTCGCGCTACCAGGGCCACCGCTCGCGCTACCAGGGCCACCGCTCGCGCCGCCAGGGCCACTGCCCGCGCTACCAGGACCAGTGCCTGCGCTGCCAGGGCCACCAGCCACCCGGTTGCCCGGTTCCCCGGCTCCCGGTTGCCCGACACCCGGTTGCCCGACACCAGCCGGTTGCCCTGCACCACCTGGGTGGCCGCTACCGCCCGACGGTCCGTCTGCGCTGAGATGGCCACCGCTCGCGCCGAACTGACCGGCGGGGGCAGGCACCGTATGGTTCGCCGGCGCTGCGGCTGCGAACGCTTCGCTCGGCGTCTGAGCCGGTGGCGGTGCGTAAGACCCAGTCCCCGTCCCGGTACCCCTGCCATTCCCATCTCCACCGGTCCCTGGTCCGCTGCCAGGTCCACCACTTCCCGGATCGCCAGTTCCCGGGCCACCGCCGGACCCCGAACCTGGTCCAGCACCCGAGGTAGGCGCGATCGGTGGAGGCAGAACCGGCACGCCCGCATCCGACTCGACGTACCCGGCCGCGTAGACCCGTTCCATCGCGTCGACCGCTTTCAAACGCGCTTCTTCGGCGACACGTTGTTGAGCTTCCAGGTCCATCTGCCCGGCCAGGGGGTTCTGCGGATTCATGCTCCCGACGATCAACGCGTGCGTGGGGTCCACCGGGATAGGAGGTGGGACAGCAGCCTTGGCCGCACTCGCGGCGTCGGCTGCCTCGGACAGCTTGGAGCCCGTCACCATCATCGCGGCACCGAGCTCGTCACCCCGCGCCGCATACGCCGTACTCGCCGCCGTGGCCGCCTTGTGTCCGTTGCCCAACCATCTGCCCCGAGTTGCCTGATTGATCGCCAGGCCGACTCCGCGCATGTCGCCGCCGGTATATTGGCCGCGGTCGATCCACGCGCTGGCCAACTCGGACATCGATCCGGAATTCAAGGTGTCAGCTGCGGACTTGAGCGCCCCATTGTCCCAGGAGGCAAAGTTGGTTCGATTGGTGATTGCGGGCGGGTCGAAACCCGCGTGCGCCTGCTCTGCCAATGGGGCCTGCTGCGCTCCGTAGTCGGCGCGGCCGCCCAGACCCGGTGATGGAGCGGCAGGCTGGGGAGGCGCACCGTCCGGAACTACCCCCATGCCATCTCCTGGAAAAGGAAAACCCATTACTCCCCCTCAGTCTATTTCTGCTTCAACAGGACTGGCGCGACTTGCTCCATTACCTTGATTGCCGCGGTACACGAGTCGGTGCCCACCGCCGCCTCGTGCTCGAACTTGATCCCCAACGCAACGACGATCGATCCTCCTGGAACGTCGGACACGATTCTGCATCCGCGCGGGTCATGCGGAAGCTGAGCCGTTAACGACGCCAACCCGCCGATCGTGAGCGGTCGGACACCGACTAAGTCAGTACGCGCCTTGTACCTTGCGACAGTGACGTCGGTCGCAACACGTCGACCAACGCGTCCGTCCCCGTCCACCCACACCCCCGCTCCGACGCACCCGGCCCCCGGAGGTCCGAATTCTGTTTACTCGAGGGGTCGAGACCCAGCGCCGCTACATCCGCTGGTGTGAGATCGACGCACGGAGATTCTCCGGCCCCGAAGCGACCGAAGAAGTCGTCAGGGGCTGTGCAACACCTATGGAGGATTCAGCAGCGGGTTGCCCAGGTGTCGAAGAATTACCGCAGCCAGCGGAGACCAGCACCGCAGACGCCCCAAGTGCTAGACCAAGGACGGCGGTAACCACCGTGCCTTCGGATGCTTGAGAGTCGCCACCGGCATAACCCGTCACTTTTGCTTCACCAATATTGGCGCGACTTGCTCCATCACCTTGATTGCCGCGGTGCACGAGTCGGTGCCCACCGCCGCCTCGTGCTCGAACTTGATACCCAACTGGATCACCATGGCACCGCCCGGAAGGTCGGACACGATCCGGCACCCGCCCGGGTCGTTGGGCAGTTGCGTTTGCAATGAGGTCAACCCATCGATCGTCAGCGCCCGTACCCCGACCAAGTCGGTGCGCGCTTTGTATTTTGCGACTGTGACGTCGGTAGCCAATACATCGATCAGCGCATCCTTACCCGTCCAGCGGCACCCACGCTCTGACACCCCCGGCCCACGGAGGTCTGCATTCCGCTTGGTTGACGGATCGAGGCCAAGCGCCACTACGTCGGCCGTCGTGAGATCGACGCATGGAGAAATCTCAGCGGCATTCCGGGGCCCCGTAACGACCGAAGAAGTCGTCAGGGGCGGTGCAACACTAGTCGAGGGCTCAGCAGCGGGTTGCCCCAGTGTCGAAGAATTACTGCACCCAGCGGAAACCAGCACCGCACAAGCACCCACGGCCGCACCTAAGACTCGAGGCACCACCCCGGTCAACCGAGACTCCCAAACTTACCGCTATTGCCGACATCCGCGTCCACATATGCGTTGCCCGCTGCGCGATAGGTATCGCGCATGTCGGCAAGGACGTGCTGGTGCGCCTGAAGAACCGCGTATGCCTCATCTGCCTTCGCGCGGAACTTAGCAGCCAGTTGCTGTCCTTCGCTGGGGCTGCCGAAGCCGTCCACGTAGGTGAGGCGCCGGGCCTGCATGAGGTGATCGTCGATCTTTGCTATGGCGTCCTCACACGCCTTCGCGCACTCCTCCGCCGCCCCGGGCTCGAAGAACAGCTCGCCCGCCCCTGCGGACGCTTTGAGCGCTGTCCAGTCAGACTGCGACGCCTGCGTACCCGCGGCCGCCTGCGCGATTGGATCCATAGTCCCGCCCTCCCTCAGTCGTCACTCACTACGACGCGACCCCACCCCATCTGGTTCCATCCTGCCGCATGACGTCGACGGGCAGGAATCAGCGTTGTTCGCCGCTACCCAGCTCAGGCCGGTCGGACGCACCGTCGGAGTCGGGGCCCTGTCCCAACCCACCCCGCAGCGACTCAAAGATTGCCAAGCCCTGCCCCACCAGTCCGGTCGCCATCTCCCCCAAACCGTCCGCTCCGTTGAGCACCGTGAGGTTCGCCCCCGACAGCCCCTGCGCCGCCTGCTTCACGATCTCCGGCAGCTGGTCGATGAGCATCCGGTCCAGTGCCACTCGATTGTGCGAGGCCGCAGCCTCCGCCTGGATTTTCATCTTCTCCGCGTCAGCCAACGCCAAAATGCGCACCCGCTCCGCCTCGGCTTCCGCGGGCTTCACCACCTCGGACACCAGCTGCTGCTGCCGCAACTCAGCCTGCCGCTGAGCCAACTCCGTCTGCGCGGCAAGCACTTCCCGCGTGGCCTGAGCCTGGGCCAGCGGCCCGGACTGCGCCGCCTCGGCCTGTGCCTTGTCCACCTCCGCCTTGTACTGCGCCTGCACGATCGAGGTCTGCCGCACGAACTCGGCCTGGTTGCGCTGTGATTCTTGCTCCGCCTCGGCCGCCGCCTGGTTCGCCCGCGCCTGCGCGACCTGAGCCTGCTGCTGGATGGCGGCGTTGTGCGGGGCGGACATGGCCAGGATGTAGCCGAGCCGTCCGTCATCGATGGACTGGATCTGCAGCGCATCCACCGACAAACCGATCTTCACCATCTCGCCCTTGGAGCCGTCCAGCACCTCGGTCGCCAGCTTCTGCCGCTCCTTGATGATCTGCTCCACCGTCATCGACCCGATGATGCTGCGCAGGTGACCGGCGAAGATCCGCCCGGTGAGCACCGACATCTGGTCCTGGTCGGAGAGGAACCGCTGCCCGGCGCTGACGATGCTCTCACTGTCGTTGCCCACCTTGAACGCGATCACCGCCCGCACGTTGAGGCTGATCCCCTGCTGCGTCACGCACGTCTCCTCCACCTCGGCCTCGCACATCGCCAGGGTCAGGAAACGGGCCTTGCGGAAGAACGGGAGGATGAATGCGCCGTGCCCGGTGACCACGCGAAACGGCGCGTCCCCGCGGTTCTTCCCGCCGGAGATGAGCATTGCCTCATCGGGTGAAGGCACTCGGTAGCCGAACATCTTTCGTTCTCCTTGTCGTTAGAGGTCTGTCCACGGAGTGACGTGCACCGTTCGGACACCGCGCTCATCGATCACGAGGACGACGGTGTCCTTGGGCAGCGGCTCATCCGACCACGCCAGGTAGGCCTCAGTACTCCCCCGCACGGTCACCACCACTTCCCCCGGTCCCGCGCTTCCCCTGGTCGCCACACACAGCGAACCGACACAGCCGATCGCCGAGGGGTCAGTCACTCCCGCCATCTTGCACCTTCTGCCGACGAATCGGGGCGTGTTCTTCGGGTCTGCAGCGACTTTGCGCCCCGATGTGACAAGAATCGGCAGTGTGAAGGCCAACCGGTGGGAGCTGCGCACCTGTGCGCGACGAGGACATATCACCTACGCGCCCGACGACGACGCGTTGGCCGAACGCCTCAGCGGCAGCACCGGACAGGGCGAGGTGTGGCGCTGCCTGCGGTGCAGCGACTTCGTGCTCGGCGCACCGCACGGCCGCGGCCATGCCGACGATGCGCCGTTGGTGTTGCGCGGCAAAGCACTACGCCAGGCGATAATCGTGCGGGCGCTCGCAGCGGAGCGGTGGTTCCGGGCCGTACTGATCGCGTTGGCTGCGTGGGCGGTATGGAAGTTCCGCGGTGCGGAGGGTTCCATCCAGGCAGCGCTGGACCGTGATCTCCCACTGCTGCGGGGCACCGGCATCAAGGTCGACCAGCTCGGCGCCGTCCGCGAGCTGGAGAAGGCGTTGGCCACCAAACCGTCCACGCTGACCCTGCTGGTGTTCCTGCTGATCGCCTACGCCGTGCTCGAGCTGGTCGAGGGCCTCGGGCTGTGGCTGCTCAAGCGCTGGGGCGAGTACTTCGCTGTGGTGGCCACCGCCATTTTCTTGCCGCTGGAGGTGTACGACTTGACCAGGGGCGTCACGGTGACGCGCCTCGGGGCCTTCGTCATCAACGTCGCCGCGGTGGTCTACTTGCTGATGTCCAAGCGACTGTTCGGATTGCGCGGCGGACGCAAGGCCTACGACGACGAACGCCGGGGCGAACAGCTGCTCGATGTCGAACGTGCGGCCACCAACGCCTGAGGAGTCCCATGCCCGACCCCCGCCTGCATCCCCTTACCGACACCGAGCGCACGCCGCAGCAGCAGCGGCTCATCGACCAGGCAGGCGGCGAGCTGCGGGTGTTCACCACTTTGGCCCGCCACCCTGCGCTGTTCGAGGACTTTCTGCCCCTCGGCGGGCGGCTGCTGCACCGCTCGGCACTAAGCGGCCGCGAGCGCGAAATCCTCATCCTGCGCACGGCTTTCGGCTGCCGCGCCGACTACGAGTGGGCGCAGCACCACCGGATCGCCACCGCGATCGGGGTGGAGCCCGAGGTCATCGCCGCACTCGGACAACCGGCGCCTGCGCTTTCTCCCGGCGACGCCTTGCTGGCCCGCGCCGCCGACGAACTGGTGCACGAGCACCGCCTGAGCGACAGCTCGTGGGGCGCCCTGACCGAGCGGTTCAGCGAGGTGCAGGTGATCGAGTTGTGCATGCTGGTCGGGTCCTACACCATGCTCGCCGGCGCGCTGAACTCGATGCAGGTACAGCCCGAGCCCGGGCTGGCTGTTCCCCCGTGGGCGCAAGACTGACCCCCCGGCCCGCTCGCAGCTCGACGATCCGGAACTCGTTGGGGGTCGGCGTGGCGGTCGGCGTGTACGGATTCGCTTTCGGCGCCGCCTCGATCGCGGCGGGCCTGTCCGTGCTGCAGACCTGCCTGTTGTCGCTGTTCGCCTTCACCGGCGGAACCCAGTTCGCTGTCGTCGGGGTCCTCGCCGGCGGGGGCACCCTGGCCGCGGCGCTGTCCAGTGGCCTGCTGCTCGGTTCGCGCAACACCCTCTACGCGATGCGCCTCGCCCCGCTGCTGCGAGTGCGGGGTGTGCGCCGCCTCCTCGCCGCGCTCGGCACCATCGATGAGTCCACCGCCATGGCCATCGGTCAGCGCACACCCGAGCTGTCCCGGGTGGCGTTCTGGTGGACCTTCGGCAGCGTCTTAGCGATCTGGAATCTCGCGACCCTGTTGGGCGGCAGGCACGAGCGCGCTGGGTGACCCGAATCGCTTCGGCCTGGACGCCGTGGTGCCCGCCGCGTTCCTCGCCCTGCTCGCGCCGCGCCTGCGAGAGGGCGGCGTCGAGCGGCGCGTCGCGGTCGGGGCTGCCGTCATCGCCCTCCTGCTCATCCCGTTCACGCCGCCGGGCATCCCGGTGCTGGGCTCCAGCGCCGCGCTCCTGCTGGCCGGCCGGGTCCGCAAGCAGGATGCATGAACCTCTGGGCACTGGTACTGCTGACCATCGTCGGCTGCTACGCGCTGAAGCTGGTGGGCTATCTGCTGCCCACCCGCGTGCTCGAGCACCGCCGGACGCGTCGCGTGGTCGAGCTGCTGCCCGTGGCGCTGCTGGCGGCGCTCGTGGTGGTGCAGGCAGTCGCCGTCGGCAAACACCTGGACCTCAACGCTGCCCGGCTGATCGGGTTCGCGGTGGGCGCCGTCGCGATCTGGCGCCGGGCACCGTTCCTGGTGATCGTCGTCCTCGCTGCGGCCACCACCGCCCTGCTGCGGTTAGCCTTCGGACTGTCCTGAGTGCACGACAACCGCCCGAGTGCTCACTCCTGGGCCAACTCGTCGGCCAGCTCGCGCAGCTTGTTCTTGGCCACCTTGTCCAGCGTCGCCCGCGGAAGCTCATCCAGGAAATACACTGCGCGTGGACGTTTGAAGTCCGCCAGGCCCGAGCAGCCCTCCAAGATCGCCCCCCGGATCTCGTCCTCGCCCAACGCGCAGCCGGGCCCGCGGACGGCAAACAGCACCGGTATCTCGCCGAGCATCTCGTGCTTTTGGGCCACCACGGCTTGGGCGTCGAGCACCCCGCGGTCGAGCAAGCCGAGCACGAACCCCTCGACCTGGCTGGCGGACACGTTCTCGCCGCCGACCTTGAGGATGTCCTTATCGCGGTCGCCGAAGTAGAAGTAGCCGTCCTCGCCGAGCCGCGCCATGTCACCGCTGCGGAACCAACCGTCGTCAGCGAAGGATGACGCCATGGCCTCCGGGTTGCGGTAGTACTCGAGGAACATTTGCACGCCGCGGGTTCCGCGCACCCACAGGTCGCCGTTGACGCCCACCGGACAAGCCTCACCGGTGTCCGGGTCGATAATGGCGAACTCGTACCCGGGCGCGGGCACCCCGATGTTCAGCTCCGGGGAGTCCTGCAGGATGTCGCCGCGGGTGGCGTGGGTGACCGTCTCCGTCATCCCCCAGGTCGGGAACGTCGTGACCTTCCAGTGCGCCTCGATGGTGTGCAGCTTGACACCCGTGCCCCACGTCTTGTAGCTGTGCTCCGGAACGGTCTGTGTAGCAATGGCTTTGATGCAGAACGGGATCATCGACGCCCGGGTGCAGTGGTGACGCAGGGAGACGTCCCAGAAGCGGCTGGCAGAGAACTTGGGCTGCAGCACCACGGTCCCGCCCACCCACATCGTGGACCAGAAGCTCCAGCTCTGTGCGTTGACGTGAAAGCACGGCAGGAACACCAGGTAGGTGTCGTCGCTGGTCATCAGCAGGTTCTGCGAGCCCGAGCGGCCGCCCCACAGCGCGTTGGCGTGGGTGTGCACCACGGCCTTGGGGCGTGCGGTGGTGCCCGAGGTGTACTGAATCCCCACCGGCAGCATCGGTTCCGCGGCCCGCGTCGGGGCTTCGTCACCGTCGCTGTACAGGCTGTTCCACGTGGGGTGGCCGTGGTCGAGCTGCTCGGCGGGGGCGGGTTCGCCGGAGTTGTCGTCGGTGACCACAAACCAGTCGAGGTTGCTCGCGTTGGCGGCGAGTTCGGCGACGAAGCGGGGCTGGGTGACGGCGCCGACGGCCTGGGAGTGCTCGGCGAAATACTGAAGCTCCTCGCCGATGCAGCGGGTGTTGGTGGTGACCGCAACCGAGCCGACCAAGGCCGAGGCGTACCAGGCGATCATCATTTCGGGGCAGTTCTCGGCGTGGATGAGCACCTTGTCACCCTTGACCACTCCGCGGGCGATCAGTCCGCACGCGACCTGATTGATCTCCTGCCAGAACTGGGCGTAGGTCCACTGTCGACCTGCACCCTCGCGTGGTTCCCAGAAGAGGAACACCTTGTCCGGCGTCTGCTGCGACCACAGCCGCACCAGCCATGGCACGTCCTTGCCGGCGAAGGCGTACCGCTCAGCAGCGGCCCGTGCGTCCAGCGAGGGTGTGGCCATGGTCGCAAAGGATAACCTGTTCTACTTTCGCGCCGGGTGGCTCGACACGCAAGGATCGGGGCATGAGCACACAGAGCTATACCGGGCAGCGGTTCGTCGGACAGGTCGTTATCGTCACCGGGGGTGGCTCGGGAATCGGAGCGGCCACCGCGCATCGCTTCGCCGAGGAGGGCGCCACTGTCGTCATCGCCGGTCGCACCCTGGACAAGCTGGCGAAGATCGCGGCGGATGCGCAGGGAAACGTACGCACCAGGCAGGTCGACGTCACCGACCGGGACGCGGTACGTCAGCTCATCGACGAGGTCGCCGCCGAACAGGGCCAGCTGAACGTACTGGTGAACAACGCAGGCACCGGCTCACCAGGGGACGTCACGCACACCAGCGACGACGACTGGACGCGCGTGCTGCAGACCAACCTCGACGCGGTGTTCTACGGCTGCCGCGCGGCCATGCCCCACCTGAACCTGACGCGGGCGTTGGCCATGGACCACGCCGCCGACGGGGTGCGGGTGAACGCGGTCGCGCCCTCGCTGACGGTCACGGACATGACAGGTGGCATCACGGGAGACGAGGACGTGATGGTGCGCTTCCGCGAACGCATCCCGCTGGGTCGACCCGCGCAACCAGCGGAGGTCGCCGCGGCGATCACCTTCCTGGCCAGTGCCGACGCGAGCTTCATCACCGGCGTCAACATGCCGGTCGATGGCGGGCTCGGCGCCTCCAACGGGCAGCCTCGACTGTCATGAGCACCGACGCGTGGGGCATCTCGCATACCTGGCTGGACGACGACGAGGTGGAGCAGCATCCCAGCGACGACACCGTGCGGGTGTTGCGTGAGGTGATCGGTAAGCCGCCTGAGGACCTGGAAGACCGTGCGCCCCTGGTGATCGTGGTCGGCGACGCCGTGGACCTGCCTCCGGGTGAGCTGGCGTGTGAGGACGGCACGGTGCTGCAGACGCCCACGGACCAGTTGCCGTTGGGTTACCACGAGCTGCGTCCGACCAACGGTCCCGCCCGACGGGTGATCGTCTCGCCCGGCCGTTGCTACCAGCCGTCGGGGCTGCGGGAGTGGGGCCTGGCGGTGCAGCTGTACGCGGCACGCTCGCGAGACAGCTGGGGCGTGGGTGATCTCGCCGATCTGCGCGCCATCCGGCAGTGGGCGCAACACCGCGGTGCCGGTTTTCTGCTGGTCAACCCGCTGCATGGGGTGGCGCCGACGCTGCCGCAGGAGACCAGCCCGTACCTGCCCGCGACCCGGCGCTTCCGCAATCCGCTGTACCTGCGGGTGCCCGAGGTGCCCGGCGCCGAGCATCTCGACCCGGGGGACATCGCCGACGGAGCAGCCATCAACGCCGGGGACACCGTGGACCGTGACGCCGCGTGGACCCAGCACCGCCGCGTGCTGCACGACGTGTTCGACGCTGGTCCGCCGCGCGCGTTTCAGGCGTGGCGCGCGGAACAAGGCGCGCCGCTGGAGGAGTGGGCCACCTGGTGCGTGCTGGCGGAGCAGCACGGCGACGACTTCCACGATTGGCCGAGCGAGTTGCAGGACCCCGCCGGGGTCACCGCCGACGAGCACGAGGTGGCCTTTCACGCCTGGCTGCAGTGGGCGCTGGAGCTGCAGCTGACCGAGGCGTGCGCGGGAATTACTGTGCTGCAAGACCTTCCGGTCGGCGTGTCCGGTGGCGGCGCGGACGCGTGGGTGTATCAGGGTGTGCTGGCCAACGGAGTGAGCGTCGGTGCGCCCCCGGATGACTTCAATGGGCTCGGGCAGGACTGGGGATCGCCGCCGTACGTGCCGTGGCGCCTGCGGCTGGCCGGCTACGAGCCGTTCATCCGGTCGGTGCGCGCCACGCTCGCCGGCGGCGGGGGTCTGCGGGTGGACCACGTGATGGGGCTGTTCCGGCTGTGGTGGGTTCCTCCGGGCGGTGATCCCACCGACGGCGCCTACGTGCGCTACCCGTGGCGGGAAATGCTGGCCATCGTGGCGCTGGAGAGCCACCGGGCGCAGGCGCTGGTGGTCGGCGAGGACCTCGGCGTGGTGGAGGACGGGGTCCGCGAGGCGATGGCGGAGTTCGGGCTGTTGTCCTACCGGCTGCTGTGGTTCGAGGACGACGCGCCCGCGCAGTGGCCGGCCGATGCGATGGCGGCCGTCACCACGCATGACCTCCCCACGGTGTCCGGGCTCGTCGACGGGTCCGACGTGGCTGAACAGCGCGGGCTGCGCCTGGGCAGCGACGACGAGCTGAGCGCCAACCGCGGCGAGATGTTGCGCAAGGTCGGGGACAGCACTTACCCAGATGAGGCGGTACTCGCTGCCTACGGTCAGCTGACCCGGGCGCCCTCGGCGTTGCTGTGCGCCACCTTGGACGACGCGGTGCTCGCGAGGCGTCGTCCGAACGTGCCGGGCACCACCGAGCGGGACAACTGGTGCATCCCACTGCCCGTGCTGGTGGACGACCTACCGTTCTACCCGCCCGCGCGCGCCCTCGCGAAGCTGCTCGACGGGGCAGTACATCCGTGAAGACCGTCGTCGTGATCACCACCGGCGGCACGATCGCCAGCCGCAGCGACGCATCGGGAGCGAAAGTCGCGGGTGTCGCCGGGGCAGAGCTGCTCCGCGCTGTTCCGACGGGCGTCGAGCTGCAGGTACGCAATGTGCTGTCGCTGAACAGTGCCGCGCTGACACTGTCCGACATGGACACCGTGCGGCGAGCGGTGGCCGATGCGCTCACCGCGGGGGCGGATGGCGTGGTTGTCACGCACGGCACCGACACGATGGAGGAGACCGCGTACCTGCTGGACCTGGTGCACGACGACCCGCGGCCCGTGGTGTGCACCGGCGCGCAGCGCAGCGCAGACGATCCGTCCAGCGACGGCCCGGCCAACCTGCGCGACGCCGTGCTGGTCGCCGCCTCGCCCGCCGCGCGGGGAATGGGGGTGCTCGTGGTGTTCGACGGCGCGGTGCACGCCGCGCGGGGTACCCGCAAGGTGCACACCTTGGCGTCCTCGCCGTTCGCTGACCCCGATCTCGGACCGGTGGGACACGTGGTGCTCGGGGAGCTGGTGGTGCACCGGGCGCCCGCCCGTCCGCCTGTATTACGCGACGTCGCCGACCTTCCGCGGGTGGACATCGTCGCGCTGTACCCGGGGGTGGACGGCACGGCGCTCAATGCGTACGTCGCGGCCGGGGCGCGGGGCCTGGTACTCGAGGCGCCGGGACTGGGCAACGCGCACCCCCTCGTCGTGCAGGCGGTGCGTCGTCACGTGGCGGCGGGCGTGGTGGTGCTGCTGTCCACCCGGGTGCACGCCGGCCCGGTGCGTGCGGTCTACGGCGGCGGGGGCGGCGGCGTCGACCTGGTGGCGGCGGGCGCCGTGCTCGCCGGGTATTTGCGACCCAGCCAAGCCCGCGTGCAGCTGGCCGCCCTGTTGGCCTCGGGTATGGAGGTGGCGGAGATCCAGGCGGCATTGGGTTAGGTGCGGTACGCGTCAGCGCGGTGACGAATGGCCGTGACCTCGACGATTTCCGCAACGTCGTCGATGAAGTACAGGATCCGGTAACTGCCGCGACGAGCGGTCCAGGCGGGAGCCATCGGGGGACCTAGAGGTTTACCTACGCGGTGCGATCAGCTTGGACAGGTGGGCCCGGGCATCGGCCAGCGGGAGGGTCGTCATGTACAGGATTCTAGCGCGTTCGTCCGGCACAAGCGTGGTGCGCGGCCGCGCACCGTCGGAGGGACCAGGCCCATGTGTCAGACCCCAGACCTAAGATCAGCGGCATGACACTTGCGGGCGCGGATCTCGATCTGGCCATGGACGCCCACCGACGCGAGCTCACCGGATTTTGTTACCGCATGCTGGGCGCAGGGTCCGAGGCCGAGGACGCGGTGCAGGAGACGATGGTGCACGCCTGGCGCGCCATCGACAGCTTCGAGGGCCGATCGTCGTTGCGCTCCTGGCTGTACCGCATCGCCAACAACGTCTGCATCGACATGCTGCGGAGCCCGCAGCGCCGCGCCCGGCCGATGGATCTGGGCCCCTCCACCGCCACCGTCAACGTCGTCCTCGGCGAGCCGTCTCAGGAGAACGTCTTCGTCCAGCCCATCGCCGACAGCCGCGTCATCGCCCTCGACGGCGATCCGGCGGAGGTTGCGCTGGCCAAGGAGTCGATCCGCCTGGCCTTCATCGCCGCGTTGCAACACCTGCCGGCCCGCCAACGTGCCGTGCTGATCCTGTGCGAGGTGCTGCGCTGGCAGTCCGCTGAGGTGGCCGAGCTGCTCGACACCACCACCGCATCGGTGAACAGCGCGTTGCAGCGGGCCCGGGCGACCCTGGCCGCGCTACCCCGCGAGTCGCTCGACTCCACTGTGGACCCGCAGCAGGCGGCGCTGCTCGAGCGTTACGTGGACACCTTCGAGCGCTACGACATCCCCGCGCTGGTGCGGCTGCTGCGCGAGGACGTCGTTCTCTCCATGCCGCCCTGGGACATCTGGCTGCGGGGACCGCACGAGCTCGCGGCCTGGTTCCTCGGGGAGGGCAGCGTCTGCGAGCACGGCCGTCTGCTGCCCATCGCGGTGAACGGCACCGCGGGCTTCGGCAACTACCACCGGGTCGCCCCCAACCGGTGGGAGCCATTCGCCATCCAGGTGATCGAGACAGCAGACGGCCGCATCGTCGGTCACCACAACTTCCTGTACCCGGAGAGCTTCGCCGCGTTCGGGCTGCCGGACAGTATCGAGGTCTAGACGAGCAGGTGCGGATACTCCGCTGCGCGGTGCTGGAAGGACAGAATGCTCGCGTTCTGGATTACGCCGTCGCGGATCTCGATGGCGCGCCGGATGGTCTCGCTGGCCGCCCACTCGTCAGCGCCGGAGAGCACCGTCGGCAGATGCGGGAGCAAGGCCGCGCTGATCTCCCAGGTCGCGGAGTTCCAGAGGTAGGACGGACTGTGGTCGACGGCGTAGTAGTGCACGTTGCGGCCGACCACAAAGCTGGGATCGTCGAACGAGGTCGGCCGCGCCCAGCTGAACCCCATGCCCTCGTCGCAGGAAACGTCGACGATCAGACTGCCCGGCGCGAACCCCTCCAGATCGCACTCCCGCAAGAACGTCAACGGAGCGTCGGTGTCCTGGAGCACGCAGTTGACGACGATGTCGTTCTCCGCGAGGAAGGGCGCCAGTTCCACCCTGCCGCCATCGGTGATGGCGAAGCTGCGCTGGGGATCACGCGCGTCGTGGTCGACCTGGACGATGTGCGCCGAGTGGATCGGCGAGCCGACGGCCGTTACCTGCCGGTTGGTCAGCACCCGGACGTCGTCCACGCCGTGGGCGTTGAGCGCGGTGACGGCACCCCGCGCCGTAGCCCCGAAGCCGATGACCGCTGCCCGCAGGCGCCGGCCGTAGTCGCCCGTCGACCCGATGAGCTGCAAGGCGTGCAGGACCGAGCAGTAACCGGCGAGCTCGTTGTTCTTGTGAAAGACGTGCAGCCCGAAGCCGCCGTCACTTGCCCAGTGGTTCATGGCCTCGAAAGCGAGGAGCGTGAGCCGGCGGTCGATGGCGTGCTGGGTGAGCGCCGTGTCCTGCACGCAGTGCGGCCAGCCCCACACGATCTGACCCGCACGCATGTCGGCGAGGTCGCTGGGCTGGATCTTGGGCAGCAGAATGACGTCGCACTCGGCGATGAGCTGCTCCCTGGTGCGCAACCCGCCCACGTGGGCAGTCACCTCGTCGTCGGACACACCGAAGGGCTCGCCGTAACCGTGCTCCACGAACATCCGCGCGCGCAATGCCGCGTCGATCTGGGGAAAGTGCAGCGGGTGGATGGGCAGCCGTCGTTCATTTTCTTTGCGGGAGCGGGCAACGATGCCGAGACTGAGCGAGGAGGGCGTCAATGTTTCTTGACGTTCGCGACCGGCTCGACGTTGGCGCCGCCGGACTTCGCCTTCTTGTCGGCCCGCTTCTCCTTGAGGGACTTGCCGGACTTCTTCGACATGGTGGTGCGAGGTGACTTGTCGGACATCGCAGGTCCCTTGATTGGGAACCTGAGCGGTCCCGGTAGTGGTGACCGTACGCCGCCACGGTCGCCTCGTGCGGCTAAAGCATATGACGTCGTGGCGCAGACGCATGATCGTTGTCGAGTACATATGATGTGTGCATGACGACGACTCGGGCCAAGCTGACCAGCAGCGGGCAGCTCTCGCTTCCGGCTGCCATCCGGCACCGCTGGGCTACGGGTGCCGTGCTAGTCATCGATCAGGGTGACTACGCCATCGTTCGCCCCGTCCCCGCCGACACCGTGGCCGCACTCCAGGGCGCCTACGCAGGCCCCGGTCCCGGCCTGGACCAAGCCCGCGACGAGGAGCGGCGCACGAGCGAGGCGCACGACCAACGCAGCCGGTGACTATTCTCGACGCCTACGCAGTGCTTGCCTACCTACGAGGCGAACCGTCCGCCGACCAGGTCGCCGCCCTGCTACGCCAGCCGACGGCCCTTACCGCTGCCAACGCCGCCGAGGTGGTGGACCAACTGGTTCGGGTCTTCGCGCGCGACGCCGACGACGTGCACGGTGACCTCCTCCTGCTGGCCAACATCGGGATGGAGATCGCAGCCGTGACGGTCGAGGTAGGACTGCTCGCCGGACGCCTGCGGGGCCGCCACTACGAGCGCAACACCATGGCGGTGAGTCTTGCCGACTGCATCGCCGCAGCGACCGCACTGACCCGCCGACAATCCCTGGCCACGGCCGACCCCGCGCTGGCCAGGATGCTCCGGCGCGAAGGCGGGACGGTCCATGCCCTTCCCGACAGCAGGGGGCGGCTACCGTGAGCATGGCTAACGAGAGGATACTGGCACCGTGCTGGACAAACGCGTTGCGTCGTTGGCCGCGGCCGTCGATGGGGTGCAGGACGGCGCCACGGTGCTGATCGGCGGCTTTGGCAACTCCGGAATCCCCGGCGAGTTGATTCAGGCGTTGATCATCCAAGGCGCCCGCGAGCTGACCGTCGTCACCAACAACGCGGGCAGTGGCGAGACCGACATCGCTGCCCTGCTCCGAGAGGGCCGCGTGCGCCGGATCGTCTGTTCCTACCCGCGGTCCAAGGGCTCCACCTGGTTCGAGGAGCTCTACCGCGCGCGCACGATCGAGCTGGACCTGGTCCCGCAGGGCACGCTCAGCGAGCGGATGCGGGCCGCCGGCGCCGGCCTCGGCGGATTCTTCACCCCGACGGGTGCAGACTCGATGCTTTCCGATGGCAAGGAGGTTCGCGTCATCAACGGTCGTAACCACGTGTTCGAGGAGCCCTTGCGCGGCGACGTTGCCTTGATCAAGGCCGACCGCGCCGACCGTTGGGGCAACTTGGTGTACCACTCTGCAGCCCGCAACTTTGGGCCGACGATGGCCACCGCCGCGGCCCTTACCGTGGTCCAGGTGCGCCAGCTCGTCGAGCTCGGCGAGCTCGACCCGGAGTGTGTGGTGACGCCGGGCATCTTCGTCAACCGCGTCGTCGAAGCCGTGCCGGGCGTAGCCCGGTGAGCTGGCAACGGCTGTCGCGGCCGGACATGGCCCGGCGCGTGGCGCAGGACATCCCCGACGGCTCCTACGTCAACCTGGGCATCGGCTTGCCGACGTTGGTCAGCAACTACGTGCCCGAGGGCCGGGAGATCATCTACCACAGCGAGAACGGCATTCTCGGGCTCGGCCCGGCGCCGCTTCCCGGGGAGGAAGACCCCGAGCTGATCAACGCGGGCAAGGGTCTGGTCACCCTGGTGCCCGGCGCCTCCTACTTCCACCACACCGACTCGTTCATGATCATGCGCGGGGGCCACCTCGACGTCTCGGTGCTCGGCGCGTTCCAGGTCAGTGCCGCAGGCGACCTGGCGAACTGGGCCACCGACGACGAGGACTTCCCGCCCGCGGTCGGTGGCGCGATGGACCTCGCCGTCGGCGCAAAACGGCTGCTCGTGCTCACCACCCACGTGACCTCCGGCGGTGAGCCGAAGCTGCTCGAGCATTGCACCTATCCACTGACCGCAGCGGCCGTCGTCGACCGGATCTACACCGACCTGGCCGTTTTGCAGGTCACGCCCGAGGGCCTGCTCGTGCAGGAGATGGTCGCCGGTCTGAGCCTCGGTGAGCTCCAGGAGCTCACCGGAGCCCGGCTGCACTTCACCGCGGACGTGCAGGTGCTGTCTCCGGGTTAGAGCGCGGCGTTGGTCTCAAACTCGGCCGAAAGCTCCTTGGCAATCCGCTTGAGCAACGGCACGATGCGGTCGGCGGATTCCTTGGTCACCCGGGCGGCGGGCCCGGAGACGGAAATCGCGGTGAGTGTCGGCGCTTCCGGCACCGGCACCGAGAAACAGCGGACACCGACCTCTTGCTCTCCCTCGTCGATAGCGTAGCCACGGTGCCGGCTCAGCGTCAGGTCGGCCAGGAGCGCCTCGACGTCGGTGTGGGTGTTCGCCGTCTGCGCCGGCAGGCCGGTGCGGGCGATGATGCCGCGGACCGCCTCGTCGGACAGCTGGGTGAGCAGCGCTTTGCCGACCCCCGTGCAGTGCGGATACACCCCCCGGCCTACCTCGGTGAACATTCGCATCGAGTGCGCGGAGGGCACCTGCGCCACGTAGACGGCCTTGGTCCCGTCGAGCACGGCCATGTTCGCCGTCTCCCCCGTCGCCTTGACCAGCTCGGACAGGTGCGGCCGCGACCACGCGCCGATCAGTTGGGTCGCGCTCTCCCCCAGCCGGATGAGCTTCGGCCCGAGCGCGTACTGCCGCGAGGGCAGCTGCCGTACGTAACCCGCGCCGACCAGGGTCCTGATCAGGCGGTGAATGGTGGGCAGCGGCAGCCCCGCCGACTCCGCCAGCGCGCTCACCCCGATGGAGCCGCCTGCGGTGGCCATGAGATCGAGGACCTCGAATGCGCGCTCCACGGACTGAACCCCGCCGGTCGACGCCTGTGTGCTGGTCATCTCGCGCTCCACTTCCCGCTCTTCCGTCAAGCGGAAAGACTAGTCCGTCGATGGACCACCCGGTTGACAATGACACTGTGAGACGATTCACTATATCGCAGCACGAAAGTTCTTTTCCACTTTGTGGAAATCGGCCTGTGACGGTCGAGCGCGAGAAAGGTAGTGACCATGGCGGAACTGTTTTGTAACGGTGGGGCGATGCGCGGGGGCGGCCTGCATCACAACGTATCCGCACACCCCTTCGTCGGTGCGGTGCGGACGGCACCGCGCTACCGGTTCTTCTCCGTACGAGACGAATTCCCGGCGCTGCTCCTGGTCGACACGAGCGGGGCATCGATTCAGGGTGAGCTCTACGACGTCCCCATCGCCGACATTCGTACCGACTTCCTCCCCGATGAGCCCGAAGAGCCCGAGCTCACCGTCATCGAGCTGGCGGACGGCCGCTCCGTACTCGCCGTGGGCCTGCGACCCGGGTTGACCGAGTCCCGTGCCGACGAGCTCACCGACATCACCGACCACGGTGGTTGGCGGCACTACCGCGGGCTGCCCGACCCCGACGAGACCACAGGAGCATCATGACCACCGCCGAGTTCACCGCCATGACGGATCTGGCCTCCCGCGCGCTCGGCGGCAGTGTCGCTGCGGCGAGCGACGAGTTGTTTGCGCAGCGGGAGAACCTGATCCGCACGGAGAAGCCGTTCTTCAACCCGGCCGAGTTCGGGCACAAGGGCAAGGTCTACGACGGCTGGGAGACCCGCCGACGCCGCTCCGCCGTGCCCGACCCCGATGCCCGCGACTATGCGATCGTCCGGCTCGGGGCGGCGGGCATCGTGCACGGCCTGGTGGTGGACACCGCCTACTTCAAGGGCAACTACCCTCCGTTTATCTCCGTGGAGGCGACATCGATCGAGGGCTACCCCGACATCGACGAGGTGCTCAAAGCCGACTGGGTGACGATCGTGGAGAAGTCGCCCGCCGACGGGGACACCGCAAACACCTACGCGGTGGCCGACCGGCACCGGTGGACCCACGTGCGGCTGTCCATCTACCCCGACGGTGGGGTCGCCCGGCTGCGAGTGCACGGCGAGGTCGTCCCCGACCCCCGGTTCCTCTCCGGCACGGTGGACCTGCTGGCCGCGGAGACCGGGGGCCGCCTGGTGGGCTGCTCCGATGCCTTCTACGCCTCGCCGGCCAACATCATCCTCCCCGGGCGCGCCCGCAACATGGGCGAGGGCTGGGAGAACGCCCGCCGCCGCGGCGCCGGCAACGACTACGCGGTCTTCGCGCTGGCCGCCGCGGGAGTGCCCCGCTACGTCGAGGTGGACACCAGCTACTACGTGGGCAACGCGCCGGGATGGGTCCGGCTGAGCACCGTCGACGCCCGCGCCGCCAACACCGACGAACCCGCAGCGTGGACCGAGCTGCTGCCCCGGACGGCCGTCCAACCCGACACCCGGCACCACTTCCTGCTCAAGGAGAGCCCAGCCGCGACCCACCTGCGACTGGACGTCTATCCGGACGGGGGGCTGTCCCGGCTGCGGCTGTTCGGCGACCTCGACGACACGGCGCTGACCCACGCGCGGCGGGCGTGGTGGGACGCACTGCCGTCCGGTCACCAGGCGCAGCTCAGCGACCAGTCCCCCCACACCAGCTAGGAGCCCCACATGGCCACCCCCAGCCCCGGATACTCGATCACCGTCCGCGTCAACGCCCCCGTCGGGGCAGGCACCACCTCGACCCTGGCCGGCGCAGTCGCCTCGGTGAAGGGCGCCTTGACCGCGCTGGATGTCGTGGAAAGCCACCCGGACCGCATGGTCATCGATCTGACCTGCAACGCCGCCGACGCCCAGCACGCCGAGCAGATCTCCACCGCCGTCGCCGAAGTCCCCGGCGTGACGGTCGGCAAGGTCAGCGACCGCACCTTCCTGTTGCATCTGGGCGGCAAGATCGAGGTCGTCTCCAAGGTCGCCCTCAAGCACCGCGACGACCTTTCCCGGGCCTACACCCCCGGGGTGGCCAGAATCTGCATGGCCATCGCTGAGAACCCCGAGGACGTCCGCCGGCTCACCATCAAGCGCAACACCGTCGCGGTGGTGACGGACGGGTCGGCGGTGCTCGGACTGGGCAACATCGGTGCAGCCGCAGCGATTCCGGTGATGGAGGGCAAGGCGGCGTTGTTCAAGCAGTTCGCCGACGTCGATGCCTGGCCGGTCTGCCTGGACACGCAGGACACGGACATGATCGTGGAGATCGTCCGCGCACTGGCCCCGGTGTACGGCGGCATCAACTTGGAGGACATTTCTGCCCCGCGATGCTTCGAGATCGAGGAACGTCTCAAAGAGATCCTAGACATCCCGGTGTTCCACGACGACCAGCACGGCACCGCGATCGTGGTGCTGGCGGCGTTGACCAACGCACTCCGAGTGGTGGAGAAGTCGCTGGCGGACGTCTCGATCGTGGTCTCCGGTGTCGGCGCAGCCGGACAGGCCATCATTCGCCTGCTCATTGCCCAGGGCGCACGGCACATGCTCGCCTGCGGGCGCAACGGCATCCTGGCCCGCGGAGAGTCCGGTGACGGCTTCCGGGAATGGATCGCGGAGCACACCAATGCCGAGGGGCGGACCGGTTCGCTGCGCGAGGCCCTCGTCGGCGCCGACGTGTTCATCGGGGTCTCGGGCCCGGACATCCTCGCCGGCAGCGACATCTCGGTCATGGCCGCGGACTCGATCGTTTTCGCCCTGGCCAACCCGGTGCCCGAGGTGGACCCCGTGGCGGCGGGCGAGCACGCCACCGTGGTGGCCACCGGGCGGTCGGACTTCCCCAACCAGATCAACAACGTGCTCGCGTTCCCCGGGTTCTTCCGGGGCCTACTCGACGCACATGCGGTGGACATCACCGACGAGATGCTGATCGCCGCCGCGCGGGCCATCGCCGACACGCTCTCGCCCGCCGAGCTCAACCCGACCTTCATCGTGCCCAGCGTGTTCGATCCCGGTGTCGCGCCCGCAGTGGCGGCCGCCCTGCGTGCGGTGGCCGAGCGCTGACTACCCGCGGCCGCCGTAGGGCATGCCTGCGGCGACGATGGTCATCCACGGCACGCTGACCCCGAGCGGCAGCCCGGCCATTTGCACCACCGCTTCGGCCACGTGCGCCGGGTCGAAGGTGGGCTCGGGCCGCAACGACCCGTCGGCCTGGCGCGCCGACTCGGCAATCCCCGCGGTCAGCTCCGTCGCGGCGTTGCCGATGTCGATCTGGCCGCACACGATGCCGTGCGGCCTGCCGTCGAGCGCGATCGACTTGGTCAGTCCGGTCATCGCGTGCTTGGACGCGGTGTAGGCCACGCTGGCCGGTCGAGGTACCTGCGCTGAGACGGAGCCGTTGTTGATGATCCGCCCACCGCGCGGGTCCTGCTGCTTCATGATGCGCACGGCATGGTGGGCGCACAGGAACGCCCCGGTGAGGTTCACCTCGATGGTGCGGCGCCAGTCCTGCGGGTCGATCTCGTCGATCTCGCCGGGCGGCCCGAAGGTGCCCGCGTTGTTCACCAGCAGGTCGACGCGTCCCCAGGTGTCCACGACCTGAGTGAACATTCGAGCGACCTCGGCGTCCACCGTGACGTCGGCCGGTGCAACCAGGGCGGTCCCACCCGCGGTCGCGGTCTCCTCCAGGTGGCTGCGGGTGCGCCCCACGAGCACGACGCGGAACTGCGCGGTGAGCAGGGCCCGAGCGATGTGCGCTCCGATGCCCGAACCGGCGCCCGTGACGACCGCGACGGGGCCGCTCACGCGTCCCCGCGCCTA
>JAABUI010000517.1_pt1 | contig 28039 bp, 32 predicted proteins | sample 5559111 | NCBI WGS metagenome assembly JAABUI01 (sample SAMN10711870, study PRJNA513365) | rock metagenome | isolation source: Antarctica rocks | place: Antarctica: Victoria Land, Buttleship Promontory | reverse complement strand
TCCGCCGCGGAGTGTTCCGGTCTGTCCCGGATCTGATCGGCAAGATCGAGGAATATCTCGACGCGCACAACGCGAAAGGCACCAGCTTCATCTGGACCGCCACCGCCGAGGACATCCTGGTGAAGGTCGCCCGAGGCCGTGTCGCCCTCGGAAACGTCAACCAAAACTGAGACACACCACTAGTACCACCTTTCGAACGCGTGTTCTAGGGTTGCGGGATGCAGTTGTGGAGCGGTGGCCCGAGCTGTGCCCCGGCGGGCATCGGTACGAACGCGGCCGGGTGGTCATAGGTGCAGAAACCTGCCGGTGCGTGGTGCGGGTGCCGCACCTTCATCGCACATATTGGTGTCAGATTTGCGGCGCGGTGTCGAAGGTGCCCGCGTGTACCCGGGTCGTTCACACGTCTGAGGCTATGGGCGTTGCCCGGCCCAATTGGACGTGGCCGCACTAGCTGCGTTCGATTTTCTCGCTGTGCTCCAGCGGATAGTGCACCTGGCCGAGGATGCCTGCGAACTGCACCACGGCGTGGGCGGGTGCGCCTTCCAGTCGGTGCAGGGTGACCCGCCTGGCGGGCCCGGCCGGTGGAACGAGGATGTCTCCAAGGCGCCACGCTCGGGCAGGAAGCGTCTGGGTGACCACAGGTGGACCTTCCCATGGAGTACCGACAGTCCAGCCTGGGGACTGAGAGAGTCGGTGCTGGCGGCGGAACCGATCGGGCCGGTCCCCGCCACCGCCAGGGGTTCTGGGTGTGTGCGGCCGGCACCTGCTTTGAAACTGTCTCGAAAGCAAGGACTGGGATGCCGCCTTGACCTGTCTACTCGGCCCGGTTGATCAGCCCAATGGCTACGTTGTTACGTTGTTACGTTAGTGTGTTTGTACGTTGTTACGTTGTCCCGGATGATTTGAGTAACGTTAAACGGTAATCACGGGTATCCACAGATACGTTGTTACGTTAATATTGGGAGAATGAGCCCCCGCATCGTCACTGTCCACTCCCGCAAGGGCGGCGTTGGCAAGTCGACCATCGCCTACGAGCTGGCGTGGCTGTTGAAAGGCGTCCTGGTCGACCTTGACTATGAGGATGGCAACGCCACTGGCACCTGGGGCTGGGAACACGAAGATCGAGTCACCTCGCCGCTCATTCACGCGCTGGAGCGGGGGAGTACACCTAAGCCGTTGACCGGCTACAACAAACCCGATCTGGTGCCTGGACACCCAGATTTTGTTTTCTACGAGGGCACCGCCACCGACGTCACCGACGCGTTGATGAAGTGGGCCAGCGAGTGGGGGAGGGAATGGGTGGTCGTCGATACCCACAACGGGGCCAGTGAGGCAACGACGGGTGCGCTACGAGCTGCCAATGTCATCGTTGCCCCGGTACCCCTGGCGGTGAAGGACCTCCGGGCAACCCGATCGCTCATTCGGGAGCTGGCCGACTATCCGTTGGTCTTGGTCCCGAGCAAGGTCGACAGTGCCCCTGAGCTGCTGGTACGCCGACTGGCCGAGATGGTCGAAGGCACCCCCGTTCAGATCGGTCCGTTCGTACCGTTCGCCAGGCCAGTTGCTCGCCGTACGAGGCGGATGGCGATCACATCGGAAAGCCCGCCAGCGAAAGCGCTGCGCCCCATCGCCGCGGCCATGGAACAGGTCGCCCAGTTCGTCACGGAGTACGTCGGTGAATGAAGCGGCCAAGGGGAAGAACTCGCTAACCGGTATTGCTGCCCTGCAGACAGTAGGTACCAGGCGCCACCGGACTACGCCACCGCCGCTACACGCCGCACGCCAGACTTTAGTGCCAGTGCTCACGCCTGCCAGCGGCCAACCAGAACAAGGCCCGACACCGAAGCCCGCCGAAATTGCCGCAAATACTGTAGAAGCTACTGCTGCTCCGACCCCCGACCCGGCGCCGGCCGCGGCCACCAGCAGCCTCGCGCCGGCCACAATTTCGTTGGACCGCGCTGCCGAGGAAGTTCTGGAGGCTGTCCGCGCTGCCGGGAGGTTCTCCACACCCAGGATCGACTCCAACCGAAGTGCCACGATACGACTGGCGATTGCTCGACTGGCCGAGCAAATGACGCCACCAGAAATCGCCGCCGAACTGGCTCGACGAGCCCCGACGACGACAACCACAGGGCGTAAACGCCTATAGGTCGGGTTTGAGCAACAGCGGTACTGCGGGTACGAGCAGGATAAGGCGGAAACCCGCCGTTGGGCGCGTCTGCCTGGAGTGAGTGAGTGAGGCGGCTGCGATCGTGGCCCAGTTGCGGCAGCCGCGAACCCTGGCACCGCCGACTGTCAGGACCACCGTTCGTGGGCTGACTGGCGGGTGATGCCGACGACGTCGGCGATCGTCTGCCAGCTCGCCGGGCTGGGTTGCCGGCGAGCGGTGTGGACGTCGTCGGCGAGGGCACCGCGGGCGTCGTCGTAGGCGGGGGTGAGCTGCGCCAGTGTGCGGGCGGCGTCGTGCACCGCCAGCAGCGGCAGCACCTGGTGCAGATGCGCCTCCCACCGGGCGGTGCACAGCTCGTCGACCTGGTTGGCGGAGATCCCGTCGATCGGCACGTTCCCTTCCGCCGGTGCCAACTCGTACTCGGCGCGGGCAAACAACTGCGTGCCGGTCCAGCCGCAGTCGCACCCGGCGCGCCACCCCACCACCGACCCGGTCACCACCGCGCCGTTGTCGTTGTAGTGGCTGCGCAGTACCCGGCCATCGGTCAGCACAGTGACCGGGGCGCCTTCGTGGTCATACGCCGGCCGGTAACCGGTATCCCAAACAACTTATCTGCACCAGCACGTTCGTCCGATCGGTGTTGACCTGTCGGGGGAGCGCAGCGGAGGAGCGAAGGTCGGCCCGATCGGATGGGGCCGGCTGAAGACGCGTCCCTAATGACCGGACGGGCTCACACTCCCACAGACTCGGAGGGCTTCAGCGAACCCCAACCCAGCCACCGACAGAGCAGTGAACCCCGCCAAGGACACCTGAAGCCAGCCCCGGCTCTCGGCGATCCGGCCGCGGCCGGTACAGGAAGTGAAAACACGCGCCGAACGGGAGTTCAGCCCTGGGACGGTTCGTCATGCCAGGTGCGGGTCAGAACGGCATTGTTGCCGGCTCCTACAGCTCGCCACCGGCCCAGATAGGCCACTGCGGATTCGGCCCGAACACCCCATACCGCGCCGCCGCCATCCACCCTCACCGGCGACACCGACCTCATCATCGTTGCCGACCTCCTCGGCCGCTCTATGTGGAAACCATCCGCACCCACCTGCGCAAACGGCTCCAGTGACGCGGCTTGTCTGCCTTCACCAATCGGGCAAACCCTGGCCAGGACGGCCCCTTCCAGGTGAACATGGAACGTCGATTGCGTTGCCGTCCGTATAACCCACCTGTTGGCTCTTGACTGGAAGGTCTCTATGGGTGTTAGCTGCGCTTGCCTGTGATGAGTGCGTAACACTCCGTGTTCGTCCGTCGCAGCCACTTCCTTTGGGGGTTTCTTCGTGTTCGCTGAAACAACGGTCCATGCTGCCCGCATCTTTTCTCAGCGTCCCCGTACCCGTAGGTGGTCCGCCCGGCCGGGACTGCGACGTCGGGTGGCGCTGGTCATGTCGGTCAGTTTGGTGATGTTGGGCGGGGCTCTGATTGTTCCGGTGCTTGCGCCGGCGGCCGGAGCCGTCACCCCAAATGCAGCCCCGGCCGCCGGAGCGCGGAAGAGTGCCACCCGGCTGGGTTTCACCGTTTCGGGCACTGCGGGTGTAACTGTGGATGTGGCGACCGGGAACGCCGAGTTCACCGATCAACTGATGACTTTGCCGGGGGTGACCGCGGACGTGCCGATTGCGCTGGCCTGGAACTCCTCGGTGGTGGGGACTTCGTTGCCTTCGGCGGTCACCGGCGGAACCGGGTCCGGGTGGGTGATCACCGGGTTTGATCAACGCCTGATCGTGAATGCCGACAATTCCGTCACGTACTACGGTCCGGGCGGCCTGACCGGCGTATTTACGCAGTCAGGAACCGCCTACACGTCGCCCTCGCAGTTCCAGGGGACGCTGTCCACCAAGACCGGTGGCGGGTGGACGTTGACGATGCACGGATCACAAAATGTGTTGACCTTCACCGCGGCCGGGCGGTTGTCCACCGCAGCGGACCGCAACGGCAACCTCACCACGTTCAACTACGACCCGTACAACAACCCCGCCAGCATCGTCACTTCCCGCGGGGCGAGCACCGACCGAACCCTGGCGATCGGCTACAGCGGCGGTCATATCAAGACGCTGAAGCAAACGTCGGGAACGTTGACTCGCACCGTGACCATCGGCTACGACCAGTCCTTGAACTACTTGAACTCCATCACCGACTCCACCGCCGGCGTCACGCAGATCGCTTATGGCAACGGAACCACGGCGTCCCCGTCGAATGAGATCGTCACCCTCACCAATCCCAAGAACGCGACGACGTCGGTGACCTACACGACCGGAGTGAAGGTCGCCCAGGTGGCGCAGTCCAACACGGCCACCGGATCCCCGGGCACCTCGACGACGCGGCTGTCCTACCCGTCGGCGACGCAGACGCTGGTTGCCGATCCGACCACCGACCAGGGCCAGGCGGTCTCGGCCGTCGCCCACACCACCTACGCGCTGACCACCGACGGCACGATGCTGGTTTCGTCGGCGACCGACCCGGACGGGCACGCCCAGTCAGCGACGTACAACCCGCAGACCAACAACGCTCTGACTCAAACATCAGCTGCCGGTGGCCAGTCCACCTTCACCTACGGCGCGAACAGCGGCGAGTCGCTCACCCAAGCCGACAGCCCGGGCGGCGCAAAAGGCACCGCGACGTACACCAACACCGGACAGGCGCAGTACCAGCCGAACTCGGCGACCAACTCGGCAGGTAACCAGCTGTCCTACACCTACAACGGCGCCGGCAACGCATTGAGCAACGCGCAGGGCACCGGCCCGACCGCGCAGGTCGGCTACAACACCCTGGGCCAGGCCACCTCCTCCGCGTCGCCGGGCGCCACAAGCGGTGTGCAGACCAGCTACGGCTACGACGGCACCACCCACAACCTGACCACCATCACCCCGGTCACCGGGGCCGGGCTCGGCGCCCGCTCCTTCACCCACGACAGCTTCGGCCGGTTGGCCACGGCCACCGACGGACGCGGCAACACCATCACCTACACCTACGACAACGCCGACCGGATCACCAACGTCGCCTACTCCGACGCCTACACCCACAGCGTGGCCTACACCTACGACGCCAACGGCCGGGTGATTCAACGAGTCGACGGGGCCGGCACCACCACCTACACCTACGACGACCTGGGTCGGCTGCTGAGCACCAGCAACACCGCCGGCGGCGGCACCGAAAGTTACACCTACGACCTGTCCGGGGCGCTGCTGTCCAAGACCGACTCTTCCGGTGTCACCAGTTACACCTACACCGCCGGTCATCGGGTCACCCAGATGCGCTATCCGCAAGGCACCGGCAGCGACTACACCCAGTTTGGCTACGACTCCGCCGGTCGGCGCAGCGACGTGTGGATGCAGTCCGGCACCGACCACACCGCCTGGGCCGCCCACGAGAGCACCACCTACGACAAGTCCGGCCGGGTCACCGCCGTCCTGGGACAACAAGGACCCGCGACTTCACCGACCACGGTGGTGTCCCAGACCGCCTGCTACAACACCGGCTCTGCCGCGCCCACCTGCGGCGCCGGCACCACCACCGATCAGGCGAAGATCCGGTTCATCATCGACCACGTCTCTGGCGAAACGTCCACCTTCGGTTACGACGACCACGCCACCGGACAGGGCCAGACCGGGCGGCTGCTGACCGTCGGGGTGACCGGCGGATCCAACCCCCGCACCTACACCTACGGCTACAACACCGCCGGCGACCGGACCACCGCAGCGGTCACCGGAACCAGCCCGGCCAGCCAGAGCTTGGCGTACAACAACGCCAACCAGATCAGCACCACCGGTTACAGCTACGACGCCGCCGGCAACCGCACCGCCACCCCGACCATCACCGCGACGTTCAACGCCGCCGCCCAAACCACCAAGACGGTCAAGGCTGGCGTCGCCTCCACCTACACCTACGCCGGCACCAACTCCAACGAAGTGCTCAACGAAGCCACCGCAGGTGGCCACACCTACGGCCTTGTCTACGGCCGGCCTGATCAGTCCGGCCTACCGGAAATCGAGCAGGTCCACTACGACACGGTCACCGGGTACATCCAGCACGACCCCACCACCGGTAGCCCGCTGATGCTGCAAACCAGCAACAACGTCAACTGCCTCTACATGTTCGACATCACCGGCAACCCCATCGTGCTGTCCACCAGCTTCAACACCACCAGCTACGCCCTGCAGTTCGACCCGTACGGCGCCGCGACCCAAACCGCCGGCGGCACCAACGGCGGCACCACCCAAAACCCGTACAGCTTCCACGCCGGGCTGCAAGACCGAGCCACCGGATACATCAAATTCGGCGCCCGCTGGTACGACCCCGCCACCGGCACCTGGACCCAACAAGACACCTACAACGCACCACTGAGCCCCGGCAACGCCAACCGCTACGCATATGCTGGCGGTGATCCAATCAACGCGTCGGACCCCACGGGTAATGACTGGTGGGCATGGGGGGTCGGGGTCGCCTTCGCGGCTGCGGCTATTGTCTTTGCCCCCGTCGCACTTCCCCTCGCTATCGCAGGAGCGGGCTACGGAGCACTCGTTGAACTCTGTGGGGCGGGTTCTCCAACGGCGAACGACCCAAATGTCTGTGGTTAATCGGAAGCGATTGCGTACAAGAACGTACACCGCTTGGGTGATCGCGGCCCTGTGGGGTATTTGGGGTCTCGTCCGAGCACTTCGGCACGACACTGGGTTCCCTGGCGCAATACTTTACTTCTTGACAGCAGCAGCCTTTGCGCTGGTAGGCGTGGTTTTCTCAATTAAGCTAATTAGAGCAAGCCGCTGATGTTGAGGTTCCCCCGCGACAGCGGACAGTTGGTCCCGCTAACTCGGTCGAGGGCGGGATGACGCTGTCATGCTGCAAATTGGGGTCTGAGCAACAGTGGTACGGAATCCGGCCGTGTCGAGAATCAACATTGACAAACGCCCACCTTCCATCGAAACCGCCACAACGTCGGCCAGGCGAGCCCGCTTAGCGCCGGATTCCGTACCGATGTCTCAGACCCCGTACTGAGCGGTCGACGGTCGTAGGCTGAGAGTTGGCCACTACCGGTTCCGTTAGGTGCGTGCCCGGCTGGCCCGACTCACCCCCTCTGTCGGGCCGGCCCCCAAGGTCGCGGGCAGCTCGGGCTCAACACCCGATGTGGCGTCCACTTCCTATGAAGACGAGGTCGAGTCCGCCGCCGCAACCCGCGCACGACAGGCCAACTGCCGGGCGCGGCGGCGACACCATGCGAACGGGGCGGCTCTGGACGGCGGCCCGCGCCTGGACGATCCGCGCTTGATGGTCGACCAGCCTCCGATGATGCTCTACGACGGGTACCGCCGCGGGCGCCGGCGTTTGTAACTTCTGCGCCGCGAGCTGCTCCCGCATGCGTTGCTGGGCGAGTAGCTCACCGATGTCCCCGACGACTCGCGCCAGGGGTGCACCGACTGTGCCGGGCACTGTCCCCGCCGCGACGGTTCTGCCGCTCTGCAACAGCTGCACGTGGCCGGCGTCGGCCAGCTGGCAGATGAACGCGAACAGAGTCGCCTCAACCCTTTCTGGGTTCGTGGGGTGGAACTTCAAGCCGGCGCTGCGCAGCGTGATGCGGGCATCGACGAGCGACCAGTACTCCTTCGGTCGCTTGTTGCATACGAGCATGTGATACAAGACGGTGTGCCAGTGCTCGTGGTAGGCCAGCACTCCACCGAAGGTTTCCAGACGCCTGCTTATCACGTCCGGCACCTTCCCGTATTTCTGGACAAGCCAGGCATGGTCGTCGGACTGCTCCCATTCGAGCTGCCAGGCGCTCTCGCGGGGATCCCACCATCGGTGAAATTCGGCAAGCTTCGCTGCAGCCTGTTCCTCCTTCTTTGCCTCGTCGGCTCGTGCACGCTCGAGACGCTCCTGCCGTGCGCGTTCTTGCCGCGCCAACGCTTCCTGGAGTCGCTGTCCCGCCGTGATGAGCCCGTTCAGGAACGAGAACATCAGTCCTGTCGGGGACAACTCACACTCGCTCAGGGCGACCGGCCGGAAGAGGGCCACCGGGTCCCGCCAAGCGCTCCACACCGGCGGTACCTCGTACCGCTTCCCGCGTGAACTGCGGTCGTACGGACCCTCCACTGCCTGCCACGCAGTCGCTACCAATTCCAGGATCGGGTTGATCCACAGCAGCGGCATCCCTGCTTCCACCACTGCATAGTGCACAGGTTGCAGTGAGATGTGCTCGCCGGTGGGTGGCCGTGTTTGCCGCAAATGCGGCGCGATATGTCCAAATAGCCACACGTCGACGATTCCCTGGTTGCGGTAGGAGTCGTGCCGGTGCTGCCACTCCTGCGGACTGATCGCCGCGTACTGCACCTCCACTGCGACTTGCGCCCCGTTCGGCCAGGTCAGCATCACATCTGCGCGTCGTTCTTTGGAGCGGGTCGCCTGTTCGAGCACAACCTGAACGTGGGGGTACCGCTCGCGCACCCAACGCTCGAAGAATGCCTTGCCCTGTTCGTGGAAGAGACCCTCCCTCCCGTGGCCGCCGGCTCCGCTGTTGTGCTTGAACCCGTCGCGCTTGCCCCTTCTAGCAACTGTGGTCAGCCGGCGGTCAGGACAGTTGGGCAGGAAGCACTCCAGGTGCTCCTTGGCCCAGGCCTTCAGGTCGGCGGCGGTGTCGTCCTTCAGGAAGTACAAAGGCCCACCGAGCTGATCTTTGCGACGCGCGTAGACCAGGCGCTGTTCGCCGTCCTGGAACCGGGCTAGGGTTAACCGGTCATGCGCTGGCGCAGCCACAATTACGCCCCGCCTTCGGTGCCCTTGGAGTGGCGTGCGCTGATCACCGCTAAACGGTAACCGGCGGGACCGCTGCCGCCGGATACCCGATCGGATGATTTCCTGCCGACCACGACTCCAACCGAAGTGCCACGATACGACTGGCGATTGCTCGACTGGCCGAGCAAATGACGCCACCAGAAATCGCCGCTGAACTGGCTCGACGAGCACCGATGACGACAACCGCAGGGCGCAAACGCCTATAGGTCGGGGCCCGAGCAACAAGCACTGAGCGGTCGACGGTCGTAGGGTGGGAGTTGGCCGCTACCGGTTCCGTTAGGTGCGTGCCCGGCCGGCCCGGCAGACCGCCCTCTGTCGGGCCGGCCCCCGAGGTTGTCTAGCGGACTCGATTGACCGCGGGGGAGTCCCGGGTCGGGGGAATCCGCAAGCCACGCCGCCGCCGCCCCGCCGAGTCAGCCACGGCCGAACCTTCAAGGGCCAGCAGGATAAAGCAGCACGTCAGAGTCGGTTGAGATCGACGCCCAGGTCTGGGAAGTGCTTCATCTCCCTTCCCAGACGGGTCGGCCAGTCCTTGTCCTCCATGGAAATGTAGACGACGCCCGCAATGTCCGACGGCAGGTCGACCCCTTTGGTGAGACCGACAACGCGCTCGCGACCGAGCTTCGCGAAGAAGTAGCCCAGCTCGAAGACCACGTTTTGACGCGCGCGCGGCATCATCGCTCCGTCCGGCTTACCGCCCGTGTCGTCGGGAGTCAGTAGTACGACCGCGAAACTAGCGCTGTCTCCGTACTTCTCGAACTTCTCGATGACAGTGTCTCCGCCGCTGCGCTGCTCGTCGAGGATGATCGGCTGCCGGTTAGTCAGTCGTTGAATGGTGCGGGCGACCTCGTGCTTGGCCGCCTCGTCGTGCCCATGGACGATGAACACGTTGCCGGTATCCACCGCTGCGCCCTCCTGGGTTTTGTTGAGCGACAGTAAGGACGTCGGATGGTTGGTGGCGACCGTGAAACGCTGACGAACTAGCTCGAGGTATCCATCCACAGTGAGGTCGATGTACTGACGGGCATCCGCGCCCACCTTAAACGACCAGTTCTCCGCAGGGTTTCCATGGAACGCCTCGATGCCTGGCGGCCACTCCGACTCAAGCACGCCTCGAAGCGGGCCGACGAGAATCGGTTCCCAGCGCCACTCAGCGCACAGCTCGTCTCGCGTGACAAGCACGTCAGTGATCCGCGTCGGTGAATACGTGGTGCTCATGCGTCGGCGGGCCGCCGTCTTCAACGCGGCAACGAACATCAACACGGCTTGTTCGCCGAATGCGTGCCGGGCAAGGGCGGAGACCGCAAGCTTGACTTGCCCATCTTCACGAGGCGCTGGAGGAGTGCGATCGTAGATGACATCGCAGTACCCTCCGCCGTGCAGGCTACCGAGGATAGGGAAGGTAGCCATGACGCCGGCGGCGTCCAGGTGCTCAGGCATCTCTTGCTGCACGTACTGGAAGAGGGGCCAGGCGTTCTCCCGCGCCCACGCCGAGATTACGACGTTGACGAGCTGTTGTTGCCCGGCGGTCCAGGGTTCTCCAAAATCCATGCCAGAACGATATACATCCGCGATCGCCAACCCTCGAACGAAGCAGGTGGGGGCCCCGACGGGCGACGCCCGGCGGTCTGACTGTCACTTTCGGATCAAGCCGGAACGGGGTACGCGCCCAGGATCCGTTCGAGTAGGTCCAGAACGGTGCTGTTTCGTGGTGGGGGTTCTGGTGGCGGCCAGTGGTACCAGTCTTCGGGGTCGACCGTCAGGACGGGCTTCGCCTCTGCTATTTGCAGGATCCGTCGGTAAGCGGCTCTTTCGTCACGGTGACGTTGCACCGTTTTCCGGATGGTTTCCAGAACGCCGAACTGCTCGGCCAACGCCGTCAAACTGGTCGCGGCCACGACGCTCCACCGGCCCGCCCGCTGATCCGCGAGGTTGAACGCCGACAGGGTCTCCAACGCCTCGTACACCGCCGATCGGGACAGCCCGGACGCGGTGATCAGCTCGAAGCTGGACAGCGGCGCTCTGGCGTGTTCCAACGCCTCGTACACCAGCGCGGCCGGAATTCCCAGCTCCAAAAACACCGGCCGCAACGCATGCAGTTTCCCGCCGCGCCAGTCCTGCCGCCCGGCCCGCCCCGCCAGGACAGCGGGGATGACCAGCTCGTACAAGTCACCATCACCACCGCGGCTGTCCTCCAGCAACGTGACCAACCCATCCGGCTCGTCCCGTAGACGACGTAGGTGCTCCGCCACGGTCGACTGATCCAGGCCGGCGGGAATGCTCAACGACCGGGTACCGAAGTGGACGTACCGAGATCCGGACTTCATCGCTGCTTCACCCAGGGCGCGGAGCAGCATCCGCCGGCTCATCCACCCTGCGGGCTTGTCCCCAAGTTGGTGCTGGTCCTGCTCTGAGATCGCCATCGCCGACCACCACGTCCGCAGAAAACGGAACTCGCTTTGTGTATTCCTGTTGGATCTTGCCTGCTCAGGTACCCCCCGGTGTGGTACTGACCCGCTTGTGAGGGATTGGCGGACAAGGCTCGACCCGGGGTTTTTGCCCTTCTGCGCGGTGACGTAGGCCACCGCGTTGGGCCAGTCGAATTTCGTGAGCGCTTCTCGCCGGGAGGTGGGATTGCTGTACCGGGCGTAGAAGGACGCCAGGCCGCGCCACCGGCCGTCGGAGATCCGGGCCAGCACGTCGACCAAGGTCAGGCCGGCCCAGACCGCCGCGGTGATCACCGCCTGCCGCGCCTGCGACGGGCTGCCGTACCGGGCGCTGTCGTAGATGCCGGTGTGGGCGATCTGCAGATAGTTCTCGGCCAGCTCCCGCGGTCCGCCTCGGCGAGGAACACCCGCGGCTCCTGCCGCCGGCTCGGCGTCGTCGGCGATCGGAGTGTCCGTCGAGAGCGGGGGAGTGGAAGTCAGTGCGGCGAGTTCGACGGCCAGGGCCGCGTTGAGGCGCTGCCACACCTGCGGCGGGTTGCCGGCCCGGGCCAGTGCTACGGCCTTGTCCAGCGGGCCGTGCAGGACTTGGAAGCCGCCGGATCGGTGCCGGGCGCCAGGCGGGCGGATCAAGCCGTCCGTCAACCCCAACATCGGCGACGCATCCATGCTCGGCGTCCGCGACGCCAAAGCCCGCGCCACGTCCCGCGCCGCGTCGAAGGCAACCGGCCTGGCCAGCGGAATGTAGAGGTGAACGCCGCCTGACGGTGACTCGTCGCTGAACACCTCACCCCCGCAGCGGGCAACCAACGCCCGAACCGCGGCCGCGTCGGCGAGCACCTGGACGCGGCCGCCGAGCTTCACATCCAGATCCACGACCAAAAGGCGGGTGTCACCGGCGTTGCTGTAAATCGGCACCGCCGCCGGCACCGACCCCGGCACATGCGAGGCAAACGACCGCCGCCACGCACCGCGATACGACCGGCCGCCGTTGCGGGACTCCCGCACCTCCGGCCGACCCGCCAACAGCGGCGTCAGCGCCGCCCAAACCCGGGCAGCCGCCAACGCTTGATCCGCAACCGCAGTCGAGGCAGGAGAGGCCGCCGGGCCGGATCGGCGATCGGTGGGATGAGTGGTTCGGGCGATTTGGGTAGAGGGTGCGGCGACACACCCGACGAACCCTTGGCAGGTCGATGGGTATGCGCTACCCTCAGAGCTGCCGTTCAAGACAGATCCTTAAGGGTCAGATCGGACCAGCTGGACACTGGGGCCGATCAGTTGGATAACAGCCGCCCCGCCAAGGGCGGCTTTTCCATTTCTACAAAATTTGGTACTTCATCCGTCTAGGCCACATCAGCAAACGGGAGGCCCTCCTGTTGTTTGGTCGAGGGGACCGGGGAGGTGTCACGTTGTACAAGCAGGCTTATGTAGTCGGTCAAGGTGACCCCGGTCGCGGCCGCTTTCCGTGCACCTGCCTGCTTGAGGTCTGGATCCATCCACAGGTTGATCTTGGATCGCGGACCTTTGTTGGGCCTCGCCACTCGGCACCTCCTCTGATCGTTGGTACCTATCAGTCATAGTCTGTCGTAGCGTGTAGACAGAACTGCGGAAGTTGTCAGCGACACGCCGAAGACTTTGGGACGGCTTCCACTTATGGGAGCGTCAGGGTGAACAGAGCCGCTGTTGTGTGTTCGTCAAGAAGAACCAGATTGGCTACCACTACGAGCGGCAGCCAGCTGGCATCGCGCCCACGGAACCGAAGAGTTGCCGTCGCTTTCGTTGCTTTACCGAGCGTGAAGGCCAGGGAGCGGGCAAGCGGGAGGTCGTCGTCGTGGATCCAGGGCAAGGGATTGCGTTCGTCCATCTCCCAACCGAGGTCTTGCATCGGCTCGTCAAGCCACCGAAGGATGCGGAACGTCTTGAGGTTGACGATGGCTCGGTGCTGCCCAGGCTCAGCCATGCTTTCAAGTAGCCGCTGCTCTAATACGATTGGCGGTGGAGCGGCAGGCGATGTCTCTGCTGGTCCGAGGTCATGGGTGATACCGCGCAAGACGACCTCTTGCTTTCCTAGAGTGTTCGTCTCGGCTACGGCGCGGAAGCTGAAATGAGCAGCCCGGCGAGCGCCGTCATCCCGGATGACTGTCCAGATCGCCTGATGTTCCTCGCCGGGTTCAGAGCGAACGAGCTTTGCCAGGCCTGCGGCGAAGTCGACGTTGGCTAGGAGGCGCGTGAATGCCTCAGCGGTGACACGCTCATGTTGACGTTTGTCGGCTGGAACGCCGTAGAGATCGAGTAGTTCGTCGCTTCCACCGATGACGTCCGTGGTCAAGTTGAAGTACCACGCACCTGCAGTATCCCTGGGTGGCGGCGTCTCGCCGAGCTGGCCTGACCAGACGTGAATCCCATGAACATCGCCTCTGTAACTGATCAGAGGTACAGCGACCACTCGCCTATTCTTGGATACGACGTCCAGGGGAAGCTTGGTTTCCTTCACGTTCGCGATAGCACTTTCGACTTCTCGGAGAGAGCCGCCCTGATTAAGTGCCTTGGTGAGAGGGGTCATACTACGTGGACTACCACCCAGGCCGATTACTGTCGGCGGTACGCTTCCGAAGGTTTCGACCAGTAGCCATTTTGTCATGCTCTTAAGTTCCTTCTTGTTGTAGGGCAGGATGATGCCGTGTAAATGTTCGGGGGAGATGCCTAAATAATGTCAATAGCTCTTGGTAGCTTCCGGGAGCCAGCCTGGTGAGAACGTCGACTAGTCGGGCATCTGATCCCACGAGGATTCGGTGATTGCCTGATTGAACGCCATGAAGGATTGCAGCTGCTGCGAGAGTCGGCGTCGTTCGCGCCATTCTTTCAAAAACTCGAGTTGCCCTGTCGTGGTCATGACCTGCGGCAACTCTACTGTTACTCACAATCCCAGTACGGACAGCACCGGGGAACACGCAACTGACCTGAACATCGATTCCGCTCTGCCGCATTTCCTGATGCAACGCCTCCGTAAATCCTCGCACGGCGAACTTCGCTGCGTTATATGCACTATAGGAGGGCGCCGCCATGAGACCGAACGCACTGGAGATGTTTACGAGCTTTCCACCGCCGCCCGCAATAATATGCGGAAGGAACGCTTTCGTTGCGTATACGACACCCCAGAAATCTACGTCAAACACGTACTCGTAGTCTTCGTATGTCGACTGAATGACGTCTCCGGCAAACATGACTCCCGCATTGTTAAACAGGAGGTTGACGGTTTTGAACTGGGTGACGACGTCATCGGCGTACTGCACCACCGCCGTCCGGTCCGTGACGTCCACAACGTCGTGGCGAACTTGACCACCGAACGACGCGCACGACTTAGCCGTTTCGGCCAGTGCATCCAAGTTGACGTCCGACAGGGCAACAACCGCCCCGCAGGCAGCCAGGTGATGAGCAAGAGCACGGCCGATACCTGATCCTGCTCCGGTCACCACCGCCACTCTTTCGCTGAACTGGCAGTGAGCACTGGAGTGGTGAGGGTTGTGAGTTTGCACGTTTGATCCATCGCTGGTCGTCGGATTTTGACCGTCGAGCGGAGCATACCTATGATCGTTTAGCACCTTCGTCTCCTACTGAAGGTGGGACAGCGCTTGAGTCGTTCGGCCTGCTCCCGGCATCTGTGCGCACCACGCTTCGGTGGTTGCGGCGATTTTGGATGCGGGGGAACAACATGCGAGAGCACTCAGCGGTCGGAATCGTCCACCAAGTGCCTGCGGAGCCGATCCGTCAGTTCGGTTATTCGATCAGGTTGTACCGAATACCGCACCCGCATCCGCTCACGAGTCCCCGGAGCATGGTCAGTGACGATTGCTCCAATCGACTCCAGCACTTCGAGATGGCTTCGTGTCGTAATTCGCTGACCGCCGACTCCTGCCACGATCTCGGAAACAAGCGAGCCCGGATGTCGTCCCAACCATCTGATGATTGCGATCCGCGTAGCAGATCGGACCATCTCGTACGCCTCATCCACCTTGGGAGGCAGTGCCTCGACCGGGTGGAGGGTGTACGGCATTCGCCCATCCTCCCCGATTCGGTTCGTTCATTCCCACTCGTCTCCTCGTCTGATAGACTTTGGTTATCAGATGAGTGTAACGTCAGCTCGACACGGTTAGGAACGCAAGTTGCCGGACCTGTGAGTCACGGTGCCCATGCCGGGGGCTGCGAACGTCGACGACGTATGGGCGGCGCAGCCCAGCCGTGAGTTCGGCAAGTGTTCATAAACCTTCTACTCACCTCCGTTAAGCACGTCCGACTGTGAAGGAGTTCCCCGTGACCTCTCAGCATCTGCAGCCCCGGGTGGAGGACACCGACCGGTTCACCGAGGATGTTTGTCTGCCGGTGGATGGGCTGGTGCGGGGTTTGGCGCCGGCGGTGCTCGCCGCGGCGGGATTGCCCGACGACGCCGCTGATCTGGACCAGCTGCCGGAGCTGACGCCTGCGATGTTCTACTGGCCTGGCCTGCTGGATCGGGCCAGCCGGATTCTCACCTGCGCGGCCGCCACTCTGCTGGAGAGGTTCCTGGCTGAGCACCGCGCACGTCCGCGGGAGCTGCTCGAGTCCGAATACGACGTGCTCCGCTCTGCTATCGGCGCGGAGGCGTTGGAGATGGCCGACGTAGCAAGGATTTCGGTGTTGCCGCATCTGGTTGGGCAGCACGCCTACCGGGCGGTGGCGGCCGGCGTGCAGCTGCTGCACTTTCGCCACGGACCCGCCAGTGCGGAGCTGCGCTCGTTGCGGGATATCGCGGTCACCAGCGTGCTGGAGGTGCAGCAGCAGCTGGACGAGCTGGCGACAATCACCGAGTTATCCCCAACGCTGGATCAATTGTCCGGTCGGACCGCCCGGCCGTTGCCGGTATGGGTGCCGCAACCCAAGCTCGGCACGTGATGGGTACCTCAGGAAGGCGAATCTGATGGGTAGCAACGGGTTTTGGTTCGGAGTGGTGATGGCCAGCGATGATGCGCGGCGGGCGAAGGCGCGCCGCAACGCCGAGAAGTTGAAGGCGATCCGGCGGGCCAGGCGGGCCGGGGTTGCCCCGGCGGATCTGGCCCGGGCGAGGAGCCGCGACCGCGTGGACAACGTGGTGGCCGTCGCGGTGGCCGTCGCGGTGCTCGTGGTGGGGGTGTGGTTGTGGACGTGGGTGCGTTGAAATTCCCCGGCGGGAAATCCGCAGCTGCGGTGGCCGCTCGCGCGGCGGAAACGAAGGCGCAGGAGCTGGCGTGGGCACAGTATTACGCGGCGGTGGCCGGAGAGATCGAGCAGTGCCTAGCGCAGCTGGACGCGGCGGTGCTGACTGCGGGTGCGGGTTCCCGCACCATCGCGGTGATCGGCTCCAAGGGCGGGTCCAACAAGACTACTGTGGCCGCCTCGTTGCTGCATTTCCTGTCGGCGGCGGTGCGGATGCTGACGGTCGGGGTGGACCTGAATCCGAACGTTTCCACGCTGCCCGGCCGGTTCGTGGCCCGGCCTGATGCGGGGGTGGGGCGGCTGGTGGATCTGGCCGGGAAGGCCGCCGATGTGCAGTACCCGATGGACCTGGACCGCTTTTTGCAGCCGGCGCCCGGGCGGGTGCACCTGGTGCACAACACCGGCGGCGGTGTTGACCGTCTCCGGGTCGCCGGGACCAGCCGCAGCGAGCTCGATGCGGTGCTGACCCGGTTGTCGCTGCTGGCGCAGTTGTTGGTGTTGGACACCGGCAACTCCCATGTCGATCAGTACTTTTCCGCCGCCATCGACGCCGCCGATCATCTGGTCGTCGCCGCCCTGGGCTACAACGACTCCCTGTCCACGCTGGAAGATTCGTTCAAGGAACTCGACGCCCGCGGTTACCGCCGTCAGCTCAAGACGGCGACGGTCGTCATCGGGATCGACAAGCCCGACGTCGACCCGGCCGAGCTGGCACCTGCGGTCACGCGGTGGGGCCGGCTGTGCGGAGCCGCGTTCCTGGTGCCGTACGACTCGGCGTTGGACGGCGGCGGCGTCATCGACTGGGCTGCGTTGGCGCCGGCGACGCGGCTGCCGCTGTTGCAGGCCAGCGTCCACGCCGCTTCGGCGTTCACCCGCCCGGCCCTCCGACATGATCCCGCAGACCCCGACACCGACACCGAGACCGGTCAGGGACCCGGCGGGTGGGCAGCCCGGTGAACTCCGCCGACAACGACGACATCCCCTGGGGTAGCGACCCGGCCGGCGCTGATGACGCCGCGCCGCATTCGGAGAGCAATGAGCTGACTGCCGGGGACCGCCCGAACCCTTTTCTGCGTGCCGCGCCGACGGTCCCTGCCGATGCCGCCGCAGCTGCGGTTGCCGCCGCCAGGTCCCCTGCGCACGCGGCGCAGCGCAGGATGCCCCTACTGGCGCTGCGCGCTGGTTTTGCGGCCGTGGGCATCGCGGCGGTTCTGCTTGTTGTCAACGCCTTGCGCTCCGATCCGCCCGCGCCCGCGCACGCCGCGGCGACGGCGGCGCCGCCCAGCAGCCCGGCGCCGACATCGGCGGCGCCGGTTGCGGTTGCGGTTCCCATCTCGAGGATGACTGCGACGGTGACGATCACGGCGACCACCACGGCCATTACTACGGCCATTACTACGGCGACCGTCACTACCCGAATTCCCGCCGCTGCGGCGGTCACCCCGACCGTGTCGCCGCGGTCCCAGCCGCCGGTGGGCAAAACCATTCCCCGTTCGGCGAGCGTTGTAGCTCCGGCGGCGTCGACCACACCGGCGGCGGTCGGCGCTCCGACCCGACTGTCTGTATCGGCCAGCGGTTCCGCCGTGCCGGGTGGGGTGGCGGTGACGGCGTCGGTGGACACCGACGGCGCTCCGGTGACGGCGACGGTGCACCTGTCCGGTCCGCAAGGTAGCCAGCAGCAGTTCGCGATGGCCCCAGCCGCGGACGGCGGCGGCACCTACTCCCGCACCGTGCACACCGGTGTCGGCGTCGTGGCCGTGACGGTGTCGGCGACCGCCGGGACCCGCTCCGCTTCTTCCGCTCCGTTCACCGTGAGGGTTCCGTCATGACATTTCCCGTTCCGCCTTCGCCATCCGGGCCCGGCGGCCGCCGCCGCGCCGCCGTGAATTACGCCGACTTGGGTTACGGCCCGGAAGATCTTCCTGTACCGCCCATTCCGGCGCCGCCCATTCCGGTAGCGCCAGTTCCGGTGGCGGCCCGCGTGGTGTCGGAGCCTGCGGTCGTGTTCCCTGCTGCCGAGTCGGTGGCTGATCCTGCCCTGATCGGCTCCCACCCGGTGGCGGTGACGCCTGCGGCGGCGGAGGAGGAGCAGTGGTGGGCCGACGAAGGCACCGAGCTGCCGGAGGACGACGCAACTGCGGTGGCGGCGGCGGCTTCGGTGAAGAAGCCGAGGCGTCGCCGCGCTGCCGCCTCGCGGGTGAGCAGCGACCCGGTCGGGTCCACGGCTGCGGGTAGGGGGCAGGGCAGCGGAATCAGGTTGGTGCGGCGGCTGTTGGGCCTGAACCGGCCGACAAGCGCCGCCCCGGCCCCTACCGCCGGCGCAGGTGGATCATCGGATGGTTCGTCGGCGGCGGATGGTTCGGCGCCGGGATGGCTCAGCGATTTGGAGTCCGGCGAGGTCCTGGCCGCCGCGGATTCCACCGCCGACGGAAAGGATGCGTCGGCTGGTGGTGAGCCGGCCCGGTCGCCGCGGCGGGTGCCGCCGCCTTCGCACGATCTGGAGGTGTCCCGGGCGCCGCGGGAGTTGGGTGCCACGGTGAGGCGCGCTTTGATCGGCCTGGTGCTACTGCTGATCGCGTTCGCCGGGGTCAAACAAGTCATCTGGAACCCGATCTTCGGACGCGCAACCGGCACCGCCGCTGCTGGACCGGCGGGAATGGATCAAATCGCCGCCGACAGCGCCGCGACAAGATATGCGTTGGATTATCTGTCCTACAGTCCTGCCGCGGCGGGCGCTGCCGCCGCGGCGGTGACGGCGGATGTGGCCGGCGGTGACGCCGCACCGGCGAAATGGGCGGGCAGCGGTTATCTGCACGCCGACACCGCCGTACCGGGCGGCTGGCACGTGCTGGACGCCGCTCATGCGGTGGTGTCGGTGACCGTGCGGGTGCACCTGGCGATGCCGCCCTCGACCCAAGCCACGGCAACCACCACCGCCCCGACGACCCCGGCTGCTGCCGCGGCGCCGCGCTCACCATCGAGTGCGGCCGCGCCGCCGACTCCGACGAAACGAACTCCCACTTCAGTCCCGACTGCGACCAAACCGGGTACGGCTGCGAAGCGGCCCGGTAAGACCACCGCCGCACCGAAACCGACGGTCGCCGCTGTCGTCGCTCCTGCCGCGGCGTACTTGTCGGCGTCGTCGGCCGCCATCCCGGCACCGACACCGGCACCGGCACCGGCACCGGCACCGGAGACGGCCGCGGAGGTGGGGACTGCGGCGGTGCCTGCGGGGTCGGCCAGCGATCCGGGTGCGGTGCCGGCGGGTTGGACGGACCTGGCTTCCCGGTGGTTGACCTTGGCGGTGCCGGTGCAGAGCAGCGCCGGCGGTGTGAGGGTGTCGCCGTCGGGTGGGGTGCTCAGCGGCGAGGCACCCAACCTCGTGACCGCCGACCCGGCGTGGCTGGCCGATCCGGCCACCACCACCGCGACCCAGCCGGTGGTCACGTCGTTCTTTTCTGCCTACGCGCAGTCGAACGCGGGTTATCTGGCGCAGCCTGGGGTTGATCTGGCCGGGCTGGCCGGAACGGTCACGCCTGTGTCGGTGACCGGCTGGAACGTTTCGGTTCCGTCGCCGGCGTCCGGGACGGCGTCGGCGTCCAGCGGGGTCGGCTCAGCGGTGGTGACCTGGCAGCTGGCCGGCACCGACCTGCAGATTCAGCAGAGCTACTCCATCGCCCTGACCTCCAGCCAAAGCCGCTGGTACATCGCCGCTTTGTCCCCTGTCCTGTCCACCACCGCGTAATAAGCCAGGAAGCGAGAACAAATTCATGAACGTGCTCACCGACCTCGCACCGCCAGGCGCCGCCGCCGCGGCCGCGGCCCCCGTCGCGTTGCCGACCTTCGCGACGTTCGGCTCCACCATCATGACGATCCTGGGTTCGATCTTCCTGGTCGTTTTGGTCGTCAGAATGTTCTCCGCGTGGGTGCAGAAAAAGTGGGGGGAATTCGTCACCGAATTCGCCGCCGCGATCTTTATCGGCTGGTTCATTTTCGATTCCACCAGCGCTCTGGCCACCATTCAGGGCTTCGTGAAGCAGATCTTCGGATGACGCCCGGCATGACGACACCGCCGCTGTCCACCGCCGCGGATGGGCGGGTGGGGTAGGTGAGTGAGTACCGGTTTCCGTTGCCGACCGACACGGCGGCTGTGCGGATCGAGTCGCGGCAGTACAAGTTGTTCAAGATGGATTTGGGGGAGGGCGTTCCCCGCCGAAAGCTGGCTGTGGGTGCGGTGATCGTGCTGCCGTACTGGGTGCTGTTGGCGGTGGTGTTTCACCTGTCGCCGTTGGCCGGCGGCGGGAAGGGCGGCGCGGTGTTCATCGCCCCGGCGGCGTTGTTGGTGTTTTTGGCGTTGCGACCAGACGCCGGCGGCCGCGCCCGATATGTGTTGTGGCTGGACCGGTTCCGGTTCCTGGTGCGCCGGTTCACCCCGATGATCGCCTCCCCGATCGCCAACACCCAACCAGGCCGGCCGTTCATCGTCTCGGCCCGGTGGACGGTTATCGATCCCACCGCCTCCCGCCGGCTGCGCAAGGTGCAGGCCCAGATCGACGCCGAACCTCACCGCCTAGACCGAGAAGAAGAAGCCGAACCGTTTCCAGAAGAAGGAGCCGCCGCATGAGCGCAGCAGATCGACCGATGAGGGCCACCATCGGTGAAATTCGGCTGCCCTAGTTCGGGAACCCGTGGTACCGGCCAGAGTGTGAGGCCGGCCGCCGGGCTGTTGCCGGCGATCGAGGTCAGAGAGCTTTTCCGCGTCGGGTTCGACTCGATGCGTTCGTACACCAGGTCAATGACAACCAGGGAAGGGATAGGCAGATGGACACGATGGACACGATGGACACGATGGAGACTGGAGACGGTCGGCGGATGTTGGGCGCGGGGGATCTGAGCCCCCTGTTGGGGGTGAGTCGGCAGCGCGTCAAGGAGTTCGCCGACGAGGTGTGGTTTCCGGCGCCGACGGTCCAGCTGAGCCGGTCCTCGGTGTGGAAAATGGGCGACATCCAGCAGATGGCGTCCCAGACGGGTCGGACGTTGGACTACCCGGCGTACGCGGCACACCTGGCCGCAATGCGCGAACGCCAGCGCGCCAACCCCGAATTCCGCCGCTTCTTCTAGCCGCCTGGCCGGACCCGGTCCCCGGTGTGTCGGAGATCGGGCCCGGGCCAACCGAGGGCCGGCTACCTGGCCAGGTGGTCCATCAGCGCGGCCAGCTTGTCCGTGGTGCCGTCCCCTGCGCGCACACCCCAGACCACCAGTCTGGGTGTCAAAACTGGATGCTGATCCGATCGGGAGGGGAACGAATTGCCCGCGCTACTTGGGATACTTCTAGTTCTATTGGTCATCGGAATTATTGCTAAATTTTGGTATATCGGCGTGGCGATCGCCCTTGTTGCCCTGGCACCTCGGGCGATCCGCCACGTCCGCAAGAAGCGCTACTTTGCGAGCCAGCAATTTCTTAACCACAAGAACGAGATCGCCGCTGTTGTGGCCGAGCATAATGATATAGCCGAATACGTCTCCGACATCCGCAGACGCGGTTCCTTTCAGCTCGGCGCTTCTTCAAGTGCACCTCGGGCAGACCTCGCTTCGTTTCAGAACACCAGTAATCACAATTACCGGCGGGACCGCAATGAAGCGAACTACAGTGCCTCCAACGTCCACAACTGCTCGTTGCAGGTTGTACGCAACGCGAGTGCTGACCCACTCAAGTATCTGATCAAGTACTTCAACATCAAGGCAGACGAAGTTCAGCTAACGAACGTTGAGAACCTTGGTGAGACCATCGCACGTCTTGAGGGCGCTGTCGCCAACCTGCGTGAGAGGGAGGCGAGCATCACGACTTCGTTCAATCCGCCAGGCTTCATCTTGAAGCACTATAAGGAGGAATTTCTGGCACAGGTGGGAGTGACCTTATCACCGATCAGTGTGCCATACCCTGAATACGTATTTGAATATGTAAGTGCGGGTGGTAACAGTTCTCAGAAGACGACGGTCACCTTGAACAGTTCCGCAATTGACGCGCTCATCGAAACGCTCTCTGAGAAGATCCGCTTCAAAAACAGCGCAGCGGGGCAACGCGCCTTGATGACGGTAAAGTTCCGTGAATTCATCAAGGCACGCGACCAGTACACTTGTCAACAATGCGCGGTATCAATCTGGATGGAACCGCATCTGCTTTTGGAGGTGGATCACGTTGTCCCGGTCTCCAAGGGTGGAATGTCGACGCACGAAAACCTGCAGACATTGTGCTGGAGATGTAATCGAAGCAAGTCGAACAAAATGGCTCCGGCGTAAATAAACACGTGTGAGTGGACAGCGCGCGCTAACTAAACCTCGGTCAGCACCTGTTCACTACGTGGTGGACTGGATCAACTCCCAGACGGCGGAGTTCCGCGCCGGGATCACCCACGTCGCGATCGACATGTCCGCCACCTACGCCAAAGCCGTCCGGAAGGCGTTGCCGCACGCCCGGATCGTGGTCGACCACTTCCACGTCGTGAAACTGGCGAACCAGATGATCGATGACGTCCGTCGCCGCACCACGCAAGCGCTTCGCAGCCGGCGGGGACGCGCGTGCGACCTGGAGTGGACCAGCCGGGCTCGCCGACTTCAGACAGGACGTCATGCATCAGCCGTAATGAGTGTGCGACCTCCACCCAGGGCAGAGTCGTCTCGCGGTCGATCAAGTATTTATCCACCACGCGCTCAACTTGTTAGGTCTACCTACTCCCCGACTTGGAGTACCTGATCGTAACCGTCCGGCCCAGGACGGCGCCCGTATGCCGAACCCCATACGGGAACGCCGCAGGTGGCCGGGGCGCGGGCTACCAGACCGTCCCGCAACACCCGCCCGATGAAAAGTCCCGCTGGGGCATCACCTACGGGACGAGTACTGCGAACTCGCCACCCCGGTTTCAGGCATCCCCAGCCGACGGTCAACTGATTACACCCGTCACCCAGCGTTGCCGTATCCGAGATCTTCATCGACCGGTGTCACCCCTGGCCGATCGAGGGCCGATATCGTCGGCAGCAGGAGTGGCGATTTCACCGTCGAGCACCGTGACGGTCAACACCCGTACCGCCGAGCGATCTTTGCTGGCCGGGCTCCGGCCGCTGCTGGTCTTCCTCACGTCTGGCGTCCGACATGAGACGTACGACCACGTACGTTCAGGTGTGCGTGGCAGTGCTGATCAGATGATGGATCCAGGTTTGCGTCCCGGTGTGCGTCGCGGCCGCCGCTGTGACGCTGACGGCGATCCCGATGATCTTGTGCACCACCTTGCGGGCCAGCCACACCACCAGGATCAGCAACAGCAGCGCACCCACCACCGCCGCGGCCGCCGCGGCGACCGGGCCGGACACCCGATCGGCCAACGCGGTCACCGACCCCGGTACCACCACGGTCGCGGCCAGCAGCGCGCCGGTCATCCGGTGTAGCCGGCGGGAATCATCGGCAGCCCCAACGTCTTCACAGCGGTGGTCCAATCCGAGGTCATCGCCTGCTGCACCGCGGCCAGGGTCACCTTCCCTGCGCACAGTGCGTGGAAGGTATACGCCTCGACCCGGTCTTTGTCGTTGTGGACGTAGGCCGACCCGGTAGCGGTTTTCAGGACGTTCGGTTGCGGGAAAAGGTTCTGCACCGCCGATGATCCGCCGGACGCCAGATCCAACAAGTGGTCCAGCTCGTACTCGCGGGTGTGGGAGCGGGCAATGCCGTAGGCGGCGAGCAGTTGGTTCTTCGCCGCGTCGGTGATCGCCCGCGGCGGCCGCACGGTGCGGGTGTAGCCGCCTTTGCGGCACACGGTGGCGTGCAGGTTCTGCTGCGTCACGGCCTGGTCCGCGGCGCCGGGTGTGCACCGCGGATCCGGCAGCGGCTCCCCGGCCGCAGTGAACCGCAGATGGCAGCTCCCCGCCGGCGGGAACACCCCCACGATCCCGGTGGCGGTCCACCCACGCCCGGCATGGAGCAACCCACCACCGACCGGGCTGCCCGCACCGGCCGCCGGCGCGCCGGCCGCCGTGGGCTGGTTGACCGGGGGCGGCGGCAAGTTGTCTCCGGATAGCTGACAACCGGCCAACAACAACACCGCAGCGGCGGCCACCACCGCCCGGAACGGTCGGCGGCCGTTCACCGGTTGGCTCCACGGCTCGGGCGGATCGCCGCTACATCCGGCAGCTCACCGGCGCTCGACCACAGCCGGTACAACGTCGACCGACCAACACCGAAGGTACGGCCGATGTCGCCGACCGACTCCCCCGCCGCCCGCATCCGCACCGTCATCGCCACCTGCTCCCCCGTCAACGCCGACGGCCGGCCGACCTGCCGGCCGCGGATCCGCGCCGCCTCCCGCGCCGCGGCCGCCCGCTCGCCGATCAACGTCCTTTCGTAATCTGCCAAGCTGGCGAAGATGCCCAACACCATCCGCCCGGTCGAGGTCGACGTGTCGACCCCCTCCCGCAGCGACCTCAACACAATGCCCCGCTCCCCCAGAGTTTTCACGGTTTGCACGATCCCCGACAGACTGCGTCCCAAACGATCCAGCGCCACCACCGTCACCGTGTCCCCGGCCCGGGCATACGCCATCAGCTCAGCCAAACCCGGTCGGTCATCCCGCGTCCCGGACATCGTGTCGGTGAACACCCGACCCGAAACGCCGGCCGCCGCCAGCGCATCGAGCTGCTGATCCAACACCTGATGCCCCGTGCTCACCCGGGCATACCCCAGCACCGCGTGCGAGGCCTGCGCCGGCGTCGGCTCCTTCGCGACAGGTCGACGCGGGGGGGACGGCATACCCCCATAGTCCCATAAGTCGCCACCCGACACGGTAATCAGACAGAGGTTTTGGGACGGACTTTCGGGAATCCACCGGAAGGCGCTCACCAGCAGAAACGAAGATCCCACTGGAGCGGTCGTTGCCGGCTTTGGAACTGTCTCGAAACCTTGGTTGTGGGACAACGAGTCCGGTGACAACTTGGCGAAGCTTCACAACCTGGAAGCCCTTCAGCTCGCCGGCGGTTCCAAGGCCAGCTGGATGCGCCCTCGCAGCAACCGGATCCCGCGGACCAGATCCCGAATCTCAGGTTGCTGCAGGTCGAAGTCCGCCGCCGCGGCGGTGTCGAGCTGGGCCAGCTGCACCAAATAGATCTGCTTGCTCTGCCGCGTTGCTGACCGCCACACCTTGTCGATCCGCGCATAAGCGGCAGGCGATCTCCGGCAACGTCATACCCACGCCTGCTCCACTCCCCTCACGTTGGTCATCGCTCCATGATGACCGCCCGCCGCCGCCGCGTACCGCAGCATCGTTACAGTGACCGGCAAGACGGGTTCGGCCTGACTTCCCTCCCCGGGAAGTGAACAACGAGCCTGGCCGCCACCTACGGGCGGCGGCTCAACATCTGAGCAACCTGGCGGATCCACGCTTGGCCCAACTCAGGAAGGCCGGCCGGCCGAACCCGTCCCACCTGCTGCTCCCAGTGGCCTGGCCGAGCCGGTGCTGCCGAGCAGTGGGAGCGGTTCATCGGCGTGGTGCCAGCGCCGCCACCACCAGGTGCTGGGCCGGCGCGGCATCAGTTCAACGAGGATGAATTCCGGGGGTTGATTGTCGAAGTAGCGGCTGCGTCGTTCCCGCCATTGCTCGGCGATCTCCTCCAACTCCGCCACCGGCAGCGTGGAGCTGAGCCGCTTGAAAGCACCGGACAGCCACGGCAGATAGTGCCGGCCGGCGCTGGCTGATCGGGCGGTCGCCAGCATCGTCGCCTGGATCATCAGCCACTGCCAGTCCTGCGACAGCAACCACCGAAGGTCCACCTGGTCCTTGATCGTCAGCGGCGGTGGCGACCGCGGGGCCACCGCCGCCGGCTCCTCGTACGGCTTTCCCGTCACCGCGGCGTTGTAACCTTTCGCCAACTGCAGCACAGCTTGGTTGAGATCCCGGTTCTGGTAGTCGTCCTCGACCTGCGCATCCTGGATTTTTCCGCGCAACACGAGCATGTCCCGGCGGGTCCACTCACCGCGGGCCGCGCGTTGCAATGCCTGGTACGCGGCCTGTTCAGCGTCATCGAACGCGGCGAGCCGATACCACAGCGCGGCGACCGCCGCGTCGTACCAACAGCCCGCGACCCGCCGCACCCTGCGTTCCCGCCACCACGGCAAACCCCGCACCAGGCCGTTGAACCGCCCGGAGATCGGCTGCGCAGAGATCCGGCAAGCAGACCACGCCTCGCTGTCCCCACTGTGGGCGGCGAGCTTCACCCGCTCGAACGCCTCCCGCAGCTCCTGCGCGCAGCGCAGCAACGGTTCAATAGCTGGGTCCAACTGGGACATCGCTTCAACTTTCGTCGGCACCACGGCGACATTTGGGCAGCGCCGCATCAGCAGGTCTTGAGGATTGCCGTCCCACCCTCCATATCAGTGGTGGGCGATTAGGTACTCGGCGGCGGCGTCCCGTAGCACCTCGGAGAACGGGCGACCCTCCGCGGCTGCGCGGGCGCGCATCTGCTCATCGAGCGCCTGGGGCGCCCTGATCTGCCACAGCGGCGACGAGCCTGCCGGCCGCTTCGCGGCCAGGGTGGGTCGGCCGACGGAACGCGCGATCATCTCGACATCGGCGGGGGTGTCGGCCGCTTCTGTGAGCAGGGCGCGGACCGCCGCGTGGCTGGCCGGCGTTCCCTGGCGCACCGCCGCGTCGGGCCGGATCGTCGGGGCGTCCGACTCGGCCCATGCGGCGAGCTCGTCATAGTTCGTCATGCGGTGTCACTCTCCTTCATCCAGCAGGTCCAGGAACTTCTGGCGGGCGATCATCACGTGAAAGATCACCACGTCTCGGGGCGGAATCCGCTCAACGATGACTTCGATCAGATCTCCCCCGAGCTGCCGCGGTGGCCCCACATACAGGTCGGGCCGACCAGCTTCCTCCACGCGGGGCTCATCGAACTCGGCCACGTACAGGTAGTGATTCAGCATCGCGTGCAGCGCATCTTCGCGGGCTACCTCGTGCTTGTCAGCACTGTCAGTCCACCGAATCGCCATACTGAAATTGTAAGACAAATTCATATTTGTGTCAAACAAAATAGAGTCAAACAAAATAGAATCGGCGGATCAGGAGTGCGCATCGCCAGACGTGGTGATCGATACGGCGCATCAACGTCCCGCCGATCAGCAGCTTTAGGGCTCCGGTGTGTTCGGGAGGGGGTCGGGGTGTAACTGCGGACGTTGAACTACGTGCTTGCCTGCTAGTGGTGTGTCTCGCAATTGGTTAATGTTTGGTGGTAGAATCGATGTATGCGACCCGCTACCCCCGCCCTGCAGATGTCCGATATCCAGCGGGAGATGTTGGAGGTGCTGGCCCGCTCGCAGACG
>JAABUI010000515.1_pt1 | contig 28228 bp, 28 predicted proteins | sample 5559111 | NCBI WGS metagenome assembly JAABUI01 (sample SAMN10711870, study PRJNA513365) | rock metagenome | isolation source: Antarctica rocks | place: Antarctica: Victoria Land, Buttleship Promontory | reverse complement strand
GATGCTTCTGCCCTTTGTTATTTTTGCGGTAGCGGTATAGCTAACCCGGGCTCATAACCTCTTGGTAAACGAGGACATGAGGGCAGATAGGCATGTAGATATATTGACTGAACTATCTAGTAGGTAGGAACTATGGAGGAAGGAAGAAGTGGGCGAAGGGTAAATACCCATTCACTAGCGCCGGATCAATGCGGAGATTACTAACCACAGGGGTAACAGTACTGTTCCCTATTTCCAACACCTTCGACTGTATCCTAGGCAGGCGCCGTAGATGAAGAGTTTCTCACCTGGCCGAAGCGAATTTATTACAGCGAGAGCGAATGAAACAAGCCTCAGGGAAACGAGGTTGGTTTACGCCTTTGAAGAAAATCTTCTTAAATAGTTTCATACTATCTAGTCCTACGTTATTCTACCATGCGACTCGCTGGTTTCACTGTGCAGTCCTCGTCGTGTCTTTATGCGGCTAATACATGCCTTTGCTGTATTCAAACACATCTCCATCTGAGCAATATCGCAATCTGTTTTCAGTCCGTCCCAATATGTCTTACTTGGTGCAGATGAAGATGCAGGTGAATGCGGGGCAGATGAAGATATGTATGAACGCGGGGCAGGTGAATCGAGGACAAATTCAATTGACTTAGATGAAAATGAGGCCGCTGATTCTCCGTTCTCACTATCATCAAAAGTACGAGCTGACTCTGGAGTAGTATCTGCTTTAGAAAGTGTCATTATTAATCGAAGGCTCTGATATACTTTGATGAGAGAAACCTGAATATATAAGTGAAAAATAAGGCATTTTGGATTATCGGTTGTTACGGTCAGCAATTGCTTACAAATAGTTATGGCTGGGGACATACATGTACATACATACACACATCGATTTCTCTTCTGTGACTAAAGTCACCCACCTGTGCATGCACCACCGCTCTAGCTGACTGCTTCACATACTCGACCCCCTATCCCTCTATTGCCAAAGCAGGCAGCTTCGATGCGTAGACACCAGGGGCAAACTAGGCGAGAGAAGACCTGAAACAGCATCTCATTTGGGAACTCTCCCGTCATGCCTTAGGCTGTTTCTGTATTCATGCGTCGGACCAGATCTGGCAAGATGAGAGTTGACAGAAAACGGGCTTCGCCAGGAGGTACTAAAAACAGACCCCCTAAGAAAGGAAAACGAACAAAGATCATTACACCATTGTACCAGCGCCATTAGGAATCGAACCTAATATGATAAATATCGAATTCTAGACTACTAAGGACTTCAAACCCCAGCGCTAAACACTCAGCTACACCCGTCCAACACCCACATCGCATGTTCCACTTCTTTGCCTTTCAGCTCCGTAAAATCAAACTTTGCAGATCCGATGGCGGTAGAATAGCCCAACCAAGCCCCGCAACGCGACTGTCATAGTACATTCTTTCGATCCGTGATATCGAGTGTGCTGACACTCCACGCTTTAGTGGCAGGTACATGTCGTACGTCGGGGCGAAATAGGATTGATCATCCAGTTGGCCAATAGAGCCGGTCGCGGATGAAGAGGGCCTAGTAGAGTAATGGTATTGTTCCAGAAAGACATCTCACACTGTCCTTGAGGCGTATCCGTAGGACTATATGTTGAAAAGGTTGTGTGAATCCTTGAGGACATGGTGAACTCTTTTGCCGCTCTTTGTGATACCAGCAAACTTTGTAGCAGAAAAAGGGCAAAGCGATGGCTGGACAGCTCTGCATTCGCGACAACTTTCGGGTATGAACTGGTGGTCGAATACCTGATATCTAGAGATGCCAATGTCAAAGCTCAAAAAATGTCCGGCTGAACATCGCTAAAACTGGCTCCAGGATCATGGACCGTAGCTCAGTAGTATCGTTGCTAACGAATGAATCAGGTAATAAGTCGAAGGTGTCGACCCTGAAACATATGCTGTATTTGTGATGGATGGTTTACCGTGCCTGATGTTCAATGGTGTCAGAGCTTCCTGTATAGCTGATCTTCGTTCGTTGAAGCGCCTGGTGACCGCGTTTGTCACTGGCTCGTCTTTCTTTAGTGTACTAGTCTCCAGGCTCAACGGTTTCAGAATATTCCACTGAAGCAATCACATAGAGTGCTCTTACTCTGATTTCTTCAAGAATAACCTCGTCGTGGTGGTTTCAGAATCAGTTGAATGCATGTGAATCGAAAAGATCATGACACTCCATTCGAATTCATCTCCACCCAATTACTTAGTGAAGGCTTCTACCTGTACCATCATCTGGAAATGCCGTTTGAGGGGCTGCTGTCGCCAGGTCCCTTTTTCTGACGTTATTCACGCTTCGACCATCGCTAGATGCTTCTGAATTCCGTGTTCAGGCTTTCGTAACAGCTCGAGAACTGGGACTCAACTATCGGCTTTCGCTCAAGTATAAGCTTAATTATGTATAAACTCTCTTTCAATTGTGAAGCTTGTGGCCCTGTTATATCTTTCGCGATTTTTAGCAATTTCTCTGCCGTTAAGTATGCGTTGACAAATGTCTGCTGCTCCTCCTCCAGCATTGATTCCAGTTTCGAGAGTTGTTTATTAAAGCCGACTTGCTCCTGAGAAATTCGACGCTGAATCTCTTTGCTCAATCTAAAGCCACCAAACAGAAGATCCTGAAGGAGAGATTTCTGCACGAACCTTCGAGCACTGAGCCTCTCAGCCAACTTGGAATTACTCGGCAGAACCCATTTTTTCACAGAAATATCAACTGCACTTTCATCCTTCGGTTTGCCATCCCAAAATAATGACTTGTCGAATTTGATACAGAAGTTCTCCAGCGTAGGTATTTTCTCAATCTTATCTGACACAGTTCCTTGAATATAATAATGAATGACCGCAGGAATATGAGGAAGCTCAAGCAATCTGATGAAGCACTCTGAGCGTTGAGCTTTTGCGCGGCAAAGCCAGAGACCGACTGTCCAGACATCCATGTTAGACAAACCTTTCACCACTGAATCGATGACTCTCAGCCGTTCAGAATTCCCAGAAAAAAGAACACCATAGTCTTGAATGATTTTTATAACTATGCTGTACTCTTTCCTTAGACTCCTTTTCCACTGTCGCATGATTTTCGGTTTGCATAAGTCGTCAAGCTCATGTACCGTCCAAGCAGCTACTTTAGCTAGTAGCGCACTCCCTTCATTACCGTGAATATATATTAGAAGATCATCTACGGCAGGTGAAGTTGTGTTACTGCGGGGGATGCGCAATGCTTGAAGGCACGTTCTAAGAAGACCGTTAGCTATGCGTACCATGAAAAGTTAGATTAGTGTAGTCATTACCGATGAATTAGTCGTAATTTCTCGTCAGTAGGAGGTTCTTCGGATTTCACGGCCGAGAAGTCCCTGAAATTCAATTCTTCAAGCAAGGGATGCTTGATTATATCTTTGTCTACTTTCTCCAGCCATTGGTTATCCACCAGGTCGGCAGATGACAGCAGAGCTCTGACTTCGAGATACACGCATTTCGACACTGTGAAAATTCAGTAAGGGAGGAAATGATCGAAATAATTATGGCAACTTACCTGCAGCTGCCGTTGCAACGAATATATCATCCTTCGTCGCTTTTGACCAGAGATTCTTCACGCGCTGAAGTAGGTCTTGAATAATGCCCAGAAACACACCGTCCTCAATCTCCTCGATAGATTGCTCTCGTAATTCCGAGATTGTCGATTCGGACGTGGGACCAATCTCAAGTTCGCTCGTAGACATCTCAGGAACTATTTCCTTCGGGACGGTGAAGGTCGTTGGTTCCTTCGTATAGCAATTTTCATGTCTGTTCAAAGACTGTTCAATGATAGAAACTATTTCCCTCAGGACAGTGATGAAATATACATGACGAGAGCAGGGTATCAGCCGAGGGGCAATTGATTCTCGATCTGATATAACCTGGTTCAAGTGAAGTAACACGGAACGCCGGGCTTTCTCAGTCAGCTCGTTCACTCTCTCGGCGGTTCCGTCTACAAGTTTCTTTGTCGTACACGTTTGTGTATCTAATCCAAGCAGTATTTTGAACGCCACTCCCTGAGTATGCTTACATTTCTTATAGATCTGGAGTGTTTTACTGTTCATTCTCATGATCTTGCTCGATAGTCGGCAAAGTTGTTGCAGAACGACCGTCGTGGGAGTCGAACAGACTTTGTCTTGGTGACTCTGGCGGCTTAGACCGGACAAAAGCCCTGGCACCATAAGCGGCACATACTAGTGCATACATGATGGGGGGTTGACGGACAAGCTTTTAGCGCTGTCATCTAGCTCTGTTACTTGTGCTATTGCTGGACATCTACTGAATCATTTCACATCATCATTCAATGCGGTCTTCCACCATTTTACTGCCATTATTGTTCAGTGCTGTCATTTAGTGCCATCACCAAAGCGCAGTCTTCTAGCGCTTTCTGTATGGGCAAGAGGATCATTCGGCATCATGAACGTTCTACCCGTAGAAAGCTTTTGAGGGATCGGCCATTCACCGCCATTGTCGCTGGCAGCCCAGGGTTTACGAATGGTGATCTATGGATCGGTACGGACTAGAGGCTCCTCTTGTTTACATGTTATGCGCAGGATTATTAGTAGGACCCTCGCAACCGCAGCTGGTCAGGAGTTGAATCTAGAGACCTTGATGCTGTTGAGACTTTGTGCACTGTTGTGGATCTGTAATTCACCCTCTGACTCCTCAAAGAGCGTCTACCATTCCTACGTCGGCATTGTGATTGGGGAGCAAAGGAGTCAATCTTGGCGATGGGTCGTTTAGGGTAGCCGCTCAGCCGCTGTATGCACCTGCAGAAAAGAACAAAACCACAACACCATTGTACCAGCGCCATTAGGAATCGAACCTACTATAATTAAGTACTCTCGGCAAACACCTGCTTCAGTACGAGTCTAAGGTACTGCTAGCATCCCCCCTGCTAGATCGCTACCTTAGCGCACAAACCCGGGAAGGAACATACGGTACCTTAGGCTCCTCTCAATGTCGTAGCTTCGTTCAGGAGGGTTTGGGGGCTACGCATCTCGCCACTCAGCCCGCAAGGCACTGTTGGAGGACAAGGTCATATGGGGCATTTTGGTATGTGGGTTGAAGCTTAATAGGAGTCTAGCGGCCTGACCACAGTGATTGTGGAGGCCTTAAGCACAAGGCTGCGGCCGAGAACAACAAAGCTATAATGGTCATCTGAAATTGATACTCCGCCTCGGTCTTAGCATACATGACCAGATGCCATGCCTTGTAGAATGTTTGCCAGGCTTCTTCAGTATCAAAATGCTTTCTGCAGTTGACTAGAACATTCTTGTCGATGTGCCAAATACACAGCAGATGTGAACTCTGGCGAAAAACACTTCGCAGAGCGTTGATCAGACCTCGCTCGCAGTCAGTCAAGATCACTGCCGGATCAGGTAGATCAAGCTCAGTATACAGAAGCTTCAGCTGCTTCAGAACCCACACATAGTTCGCTGTCTTTTCGGCTGCCATGAAGCAGAATCCAACGAAGAAGGAGGTGTTCAGAGCGGTGACCCCGGTGATAACCAGCAGTGGCATTTTGTAACAATTGGTCTTGTAGGTGCAGTCCATGATGAGTACCTCGCTGTTGCGTGTCAGCATATCACGGCAGCTTGATCGACTGAAGAAGAGTTTGGTGATCCTATCAAGCTCGTCCTTTTCGTACTGCCAGAACCAGGACTCGCGTTCCAGATTTTGAAGAAGGGCCTGAACAGGACTTAAAACGCCAAGAGCTTGTCTTCTCTGTTGATCCTTTACATTGTAGACGTCATGTCGTGTGAAGAAAGGATTTTCCTGATTAGCACCAAGCCGAAGATGAGTGAGAACCTGCGTTGGCCTGACCCCGGATTTGGTAAGAGAACTTATTGATTCCCGAACCTCCTCTGTCATGGCTAGCCTTCGAAGAGCTGGATGAGCTGAGGCGAGTGTAGGAGTATGATTGTGACTCCCGTTTCGTATGGCTTCAAGATACCAGTCACCATCCTCGTTCCGTTTGCCGACGGCGCTGAAAGGACACTCCATGAGCCGTGTGCCACTGTGGATACGTCTTCCAAAACCCGTTAGACGTGCTTTTCCCCCACGATCGCACCGTATATAGACGATCCGATCAACACCTTTCTTGGACTTCTTGGAGCGTGCAATGACGACAGCATAGCCCTCTGGCCCAGCGTGTTTATTGAGCCCTTCAATCAGGAGTTTCGCATCGTTATAGACCTCCCCCGAAACGGGGGGTGGAGCCAAAGACATGGGGTCGGCGGAGGCGGCGCTGACAGGTGGGGCGCCGGTGAGGGTGGTCATGACAATGGCGATGGCGATGACGATGAGTGTCAGAAGAAAGTCTGATGTGTGGGTTTACTAGGCTAGATTAACCGAATTTAAGGCTGTGGGGAAGGTCATGGAGAGGTTGCTCAGAATCATATGTAAACACTTGAATTACCTACTAAATTTGGTGTGTAACTGAGTGACGTGCAATGGAAATTTCAGGTTTCCCCGAGGGGGTGTACATGTAAGCAAAGGGGGGTGTACATGCAAGCAAAAGGGGTGTACCGGTAGGTGCTCCCTTTTTCTAAATGGAGTTATATTTTATCGGGTTTCGTCCCGGGCCAAAATGGTCTGTTCCTGGTTCCGTCGGGCTTCGCCCTGATTTTGGCGGAGTTGTTCTTACAGCTCTTTATACCCTCCTCTTGTAGCTGAGATGATCAATTGATTTAGTTCTTCAAGATCCAGACGATGATGTTTGTTGGAAACAGGGAACAGTACTGTTACCCCTGTGGTTAGTAATCTCCGCACTGATCCGGCGCTAGTGGATGGGTATTTACCCTTCGCCCATTTCTTTCCTTCATCCGTATGGCTCTACCTACTACATAGTTCAGTCAATATATTTACATGCCTTTCTACCCATATGACCTCGTGTTACAACAAGTTATGAGCCCGGAGGGCGCGTTGGACGTCACCAAAATAAGGCGGGTGCTGACAAATGCACCTCGAGCTTCGTTGTTCGAATCCGTTCGCTGTCAACTCTAAAAAGGCATATACTGGGAAACGAGGTTGCTGGTAATAAAGACTTTCATTATGTCTTCGCACTGCGCTTTGCCGTGGCCTTTGAGCAAATCTGAAACTTCCATCCGCATTTCTGCTACCTTCTTGTCATTATTCTCTCCCCTTTTCGATGACACAACCCAATAGTCATCGCCACCTGAGACTGAAACTAGGTCGACAATTCTTCAAGACGGGCTCAAGTTGAATATAGCCATATACAATGGCTTATCACTGCTGTTCTCGATGGTAAACCCTCATGGTTGACTTCGAAAGTACCAGAAGCTTCTGTAGCAAAGTTAGGGGTAAGCGAGAAGAATCTATGAAAGAACGTTTTGGGTAGTCGATTTTCTAATCCCTCGAAGAACTTGAATGTTGCTAGGTGTTGTAACACATTCATCAACACCTTCATCGCTCTGATAGAATCAAGCCGTATAGCTGGCAAGCCAGCAACCCCCTTATGTAATGCATCCGCTATTTCATACTCCTTACGCCTATTAATCACAACGTTAAAGACGCAAGGTTCCCCTTCTTCATCTTCTACACACAGTTGCAGAAATCGAAGTCACTCAGCAGCCTTCTTCCATTGTGTTTGGGTATCGATATTCGCTGCGAGTCGTACTTGAATTCTCCGAGAAGCGACGGAAGTCATCAATCTCGCCTTTCAACCCGTTGTGATCTGTCGTCGGACTGACCTCTACTGGGTCAGATTCCAGACTTCGTACAGTCTCGACTCTTAGGATCACAGGTCCTTCCTTCATTTGGTTGAGGATTCGTTCTGACACATCGAAGAGGCACAGAGCAAACTCATCGTCCGTATCGACGCCGTGTACCTTTCCTGCTCTTAATCGCAGGCGGCCGTTTTCCGTCCTGTAGACTGAGATAAAGAAGGTATCCGGAGCGATGATCAATTTCCCAAAAAAGAAGAGGTTCTTGTTTCCATAGCGCATTGGCGTTTGCTGCGGCCAGGATGAATAAAATCTGGTACAAAGATGTTATGAGTAACTGCTATACCACTCTTCCCCAGTGCACTCAAAGTGCTATGAAGAAGGTAGGTCAAGGCCCCTCTTCGCCCTTCTCCTTCGATTTCGACCTCATAGGCTCTTTTGTATGGTCCGCACACCGAGAGGGTTATATAGCCATCGGGATTGACGAGCCAGTCCGTCTTCATTCGCGAATCGCGTAGAGTGCTGGTCCAGTCGAGTAAGCTTGCTGTATACCTTTGAGAAATGGCGGCATCTATATCCGGATTGTACTTTGTGCACCGAATGTCGAAATCATGCCGATCACCGCTGCGTATCACACTCTCTGAGAAACAACAATCAAGAACGAGCGTAACAAGAAGTCCCTTTTTAACCATCTTGCGCAGAGCGCCTGCGAGATGGGAACCTTGAAGATAGCTGCTTCCATTTTCATCATCGTCAAAAAGAATTAGAGCCAATTCCCCGGTGCTGTTGGGTCCCGGCGACGCGTCACTCAGGGTTTGCATGCCGTGACCAGAGTAATGGAGATAGACGAAATCTCCAGGCTGTGCCTTATCGATTCAGGGCGGAAACAACGTTCACAGTTGTGGGCCACAATTGTCATTAGCAACACCATGAATCTGCTGACAGGATAAGTCGGCCTTATGCACGGCGGGCTGAAAATCCGCTGATTAATAAGGCTGATCTGATGTGAATGTGATTGATTATCTATTATCATGTGACTATTCACAGCCTTTGAAATGTACGACGCTAATTGTAGGCTGTGTTAGCTTCACAGAAGCTAACACACTCAAGTCCCTCAAGCTAGAGCGAGATTCCAAACCAATCAACCAGAGCACATTACCACTTTTCCGCATTACAATCATCAAGTAATCATGTCTTTGTCAACAAAGCGAACATCATCTTCTATCTTCTTCAACATCATTTCTCCAACATCATTTCTCCTTCATCAAACAACAAGATGGGTCATGAACGTATGTCGAATTTCTTCCAGAGAAGCAAATCTCAAAGAAACTTCAACCCAGAACCAAATCTACCCTCGCCCTCAACCCGCCGCCCCAACGGGCCAACCAACCCATTTTCCACCACCCCAGCAGAACCTCCTCCCTCATACTCACCGCCCGCGGACGACACCCCCATAACCGGCGCCATGTCCACCACAGCCGACAACCCCTACGCCTTTCTCTCCACCTTCGACACCGTTTTCCTAATCGATGACTCGGGTTCCATGGCCGGCCGCTCCTGGAAAGAAACCGCGCAAGCGCTCAAAGTCATCACGCCCATCTGCACCGCCCACGACGCCGACGGCATCGACGTCTACTTCCTCAACGAAAAAGACAGCAACGAGTACAAAAACATCACCCGCGCCGCCGATGTTGACGCCATCTTTCACTCCGTTCGCCCCCGTGGCGGCACCCCGACCGGCTCCCGCCTCAACGCCGTCCTGAAACCCTACCTCGCCGCCCTCGAGCGCAAAGGCGCCGACAACGTCAAGCCCCTCAACCTGATCGTCATCACCGACGGCGTCGCGTCCGACGACGTTGAGAGCGTCATCATCGCCGCCGCCAAGAAGCTCGACCGCTGGGATGCGCCCGCATGGCAGATTGGCATTCAGTTCTTCCAGGTTGGGGAGGAACGGGGTGCGGCGGAAGCGTTGCGGGAGTTGGACGATGGATTGGCGGAGATGGGCGCTGGGAGGGATATTGTGGATACGGTGCCATGGAAAGGGGAGAGTGGGAAGGGGTTGAGTGCGGATGTGGTGCTGAAGACCGTGTTGGGAGCGGTGAATCGGCGGTTGGATCGGAAAAGGTCTTGATGGGCGGCATTGATTGGGGGTTGAAGCTGGAAAGGGGTGGTGGTTTTTAACTTCCTTCCACCTCCGCTTATCCTTACCTGCGAAAAAACCTCTACAGTTCTAGCCTGCCACCCAAGAGCAAAACACTACATACCTACCTTTCACCTTCCCTACTTACCAAACCACCACTTTCCCCCAAACCACTCCAGCACATTTCTTTCCATCAACACACCACCTCCCTCCTTACCTTCTTACAAAACAGAAGTTAGGCACGATGATCAGCAATGAACAGAAAATTTTCATTCTAACCCAACCTTAAAATCATATGAAAACAAAAACTCATTCAAAAACTCATCCAAAACCCTTACATCTCACCCTTCCCTCTCCTCAACACCCCACCCCCGTATCGTACTCGCCCCCCTTCCCCCCTTTCCAGCGACTCAACACAAACATGTTCCACCTATTGGTTCTGAAATCTATTATTTTGGAAGCATCGAACTCGTCTTGATCAGAGCTACAATTATGCCTCCCAAAGCTCCCAAAGTATGTTGAGTAGTCAATGTGCAGAAATTGATTCGGGCGGGGGAAGACTACTAGGTGAGCGGTCAACCAGCGCATTGAACATCCCCAACCCCGATTACTAGGTTCAACCTTCATATTTTTGGATTATGCTTGAAGATTTGAACTCGGCTGATTCAGAACCACGATCATGCCTCCCAAAGTAGACGGGGTAGTCGGTGCACATGAGTCGATCCCGGGCGGCGGAGGGTGGTGGGTCCCTCAACCCGTTTGCTGGACCAAACCTTCGTCTTTTCCCATCCTTTTTGAACCGTTGAAGTCGCCTCGATCGGCTCTACGGGTCATGTCATAGAAAACCACTGCACACGGCCATGTGATTTCTGGATGCAGTCGGGTTTTTGATGTTTCTGTAGGGCGGAAGGTTCATATATATCAATTCAGGGACGTTGATTCTAACAAGGTCATTTAGCTCAACGGCAGAGTGTGCGGTTTCGCTTAGAAACTTCAAGATGCAGGTTCGAGTCCTGTGATGGCTGTGAAGAGAGAACTTGAGGCGAGCGGTAGTATTACAGCTGGTGACTGCCTGCTCAGATATTTCACCCCACATCAGTCGATCTGCTGCACCCCTATACTTATCCGGTCTGGACGAGTATAGAGATGCAGCGGATCAACTGGTGGGGGATGAAATATCTGAGCAGGCAATCATCAGCTGCCAGACTATCGCCCATCCCAAGTTCTCTCTTTTTACTTTCGAGAACGAAGGTTCATTCAATATTTTTCGATTATTCTGAAGCGTCGACTTCAGCCGATGCAGGGCTACAATTATGCCATTCAAAGTATGTGAGATAGTCAGTGCGCAGAAGTTAATTCGGGCGGGAGACGATGCTGACAGCTGATCGATCCGCTCAAACCGGCAGATCTTCATATTTTCCGGTTACTTTGAAATCGTCGAACTCGTCTTGATTGACTCTACAGTTGTTGTCACGAAAAGTTCTTTGTCAGACAGCTTCTCTGCGAAGTTCAAGGCAGATGACCGAATGACTGCGACTCTTGCATACATCATAGCAACAGCAATCTCAAGCCCATACTCCTGTCTTTGAAAGAAAAATCAGAGAACTGAAAACGTTCTTCATGATGTTTTGTACTCGATATTCTTGCATGAAGCTTACTGTAATGAAATGGAAGTGGGTTCAAATTCTTCATGCAAGGTCAATGATTTAAGCTTGAAACTATCAGTGCGGCTGAAGCTTTTAGTGCGGCTGAAACTAGGATGGTTTGTAGAAAAGCTTAATTTATTTAATGTCATGATGCCAGATCATCATAGATCTTGTCTAGATTCAACTCGAATCTTGTTGATTGTTCCAAGAGCATGCATGAACAGTTGAGTGGCATGTGAATGATGCATGTAGAAAGAACCCGATAGATTGAAGGAAACAACCGATGCAAAGTCTTATAATGCAATATTCTGAAAGCATGCAGTCGCAGTCAGACTTCTAGAGAGTTTTGACTAGAAGGAAAGAAAGGAAAGGTGAAGGTTTTACCTTTGTACAAGTCGCTCAGCATAGAGCTTTTCGTTATGTTAAAGGGTCATGAATTTCGGTCCACCAGACCTCGAAGAAGGAACTTATGACTTCATGTCATATGGTGTCAGTTGAAAAGCACAGCCAGACTAGCTTCAAGGCCAAATAAGTGTACGGGTAACTGAACACTGTACTCATGTCCCTGTCTTCTCTGCAACCCCTCTGAAACCTCATGTATAATGAAGATATCAGTGGAACCGTCCCGAATAACATATGGTCACTAGATCAAACGCCGAACGCCAAACGCCAAACGCCAAACATCAGGCAAAGGAAAGACAAAAGAGAGACAAAAGAAACAACACTATTGTACAACACAATCGCCATCTAACCCTCTCACCAAAATCATCGAAACCGCCGAAGTCTGCTCAATCCCGACGAAGGAGGATCAACAGCGCTGTTCTCTTCTTCTTCCCCCTCTAGGGGTGGTGGAACCCTTGTACTTGGGGCCCGGGAAGGAGAACGAGAGCGTCGACCAGCCGGAGATGGCTCGCGTGTTGCTCGACGTCTTGTACGACGGAGCCGAAGGCACTTGGCAGGCTCTAAGTCATCACCGTGCTGACGGGTAAAGGCACGGGTCCCACGACGATGCCCAGCAGTGACCTCATGTGTATCCTCCACGAAGGGCACCAAGCCTTCGGAAGGTATCGGTTCGATGTGCAACGAATCTGAATAGCAAAGATCAGATGAGTCTCACCAAACGAAGCGACGTACGGTACGAACATCCGATTGCATTATGCCTATACAGGCAGTCGCCACAGGCGCCACTACCTACTTCGCCCCGGGTCCGACACACCGCAAAAACAAGGTCAGGACCTTGATCTTGGTTGATGCTTCGGGAGCACCGAGAGCAGGCCTGCGTGGGCGTCCGGCCGTACGCCTATATTCGAACGAATTAGTTTCACTAGATAGGCTGGACGCGACTCACTTGCCTGTACAAACAGGGCCTGGGCCTCTTGAGGATGGATGATGTTGAGATCACCCACGCCCAAACGCCTGTCTTGAGACAGGTGGATGGGCCTTGGTCGGGGAGGTTGAGCTCACCCCTGTCTGCCCTTGACAGACGCGCAAGAAGCTATCATCCATCAGCTCACTGCAATTTCAACTCATGTACAATTGCCCACAAGGTCTGAATAGATCATCAAACGATCATGTCTTATGCCACTAACAGTGGCGGGAGCAACGGTATCATCAGCCATTACTGATGCGACGTTGTTCTCAGGAGGTGCTCAAGCAAGGAAGCCAGCGAAGATGTACATACGAGCGCATATTCACTCTACAGGACTTACTATTGTTTCGGTGGTGCATTATTTCCGAATATCTACAGTTCGATTCATCACAGAAGAGCACCTTGGAATACTACAATTACAGTCAAAATAACTTGGGAACTATTGGTATATGAGGGTCAGAGCGAATATGTGCATATATTGACTATCTAGTAGGTGAACTATAGAGGAAGGAAGAAGTGGGAATCAGGTAAATACCCTGAATCCCCTGAATCCACTAGCGCCGGATCAATCCGGATCAATGTGGAGCGGAGATTACTAACCACAGGGGTAACAGTACTGTTCCCTGTTTCCAACAGGAACTTCCCTACTATTTAGTGGGTGCTTCCCCATCGCATTCCCCAGCGAGCACATTGGGGAGACGCCCATTATTTAGTAGGTGTCTCCCCATGGTGTCCCCCCGCCAGCGCGTTGGGGAAGCCTCCCCGTCGCCTTCCCCCGCGAGCGCATTGGGACGACCCTACTATTCAATGGGTGCTTCCCCATCGCATTCCCCAGCGAGCACATTGGGGAGACGCCTATTATTTAGTAGGTGTCTCCCCATGGTGTCCCCCCGCCAGCGCGTTGGGGAAACCCCTACTATTTGGTAGGTGCCTCCCCGTCGCCTTCCCCCGCGAGCGCATTGGGACGATCCTACTATTCAATGGGTGCTTCCCCATCGTCTTCCCCAGCGAGCGCACGGGGGAATTTCCTACTATTCAATAGGTGCTTCCCCATCGCATTTTTCGGCGAGCGCATTGGGGAAAGGTCAGCCAGTTTTGATAGAGGCTCGTCAGCTACACTGCCGCTAGGACCTACACCGTCGGTAGCGCTGAGCATAGGTGGGAACAGGGAAGTTGCTGCGGAATCCAGGCAGATTCGCCTGTGCGAGGCTCTTCCTAAGGTTCGGGCGGGACGGGCCACAGAGCCGCACTAGACCTACCCGAGCATCGTGCGGCTGAAAGTCCTGTGATCCCCGCCGAGTCCACCCTGATAGGGAACGCAATTCAAAGCATTGAATTCGACCGGTTCAGGGCTATAAAGACACCTTCCAGAGTAAATCGAGCAGTCAACATGTGTAAATAGATTCATGCAGGGAAAGGGCTACTACTAGGTGGGCGGTCAACCGGCGCATTGAACCTTTCCAACCCCATTTCCTCAACCAAGCTCACACACCTTTCGATTATTTTTGCATTGTTGAAGCCGTTGCATCATGCTCTGAAATTCGGCTCCTCCCGATGTTTCTCATATGCGATTGCATGCAGTGTAGCCTTCTAAACAGATTCGGTGGTTTTGCATGATAAGAATCCAGCACTTGAGAATCTAATTAATTCGCTGAGTGGTTTCGCATGTCAAACCACAGCTTTTTAGTGATAGGGTCGGATTCCACTGTTCCGTCGATCTCTTTGATTTTCGCCTTCAAGTCATTAAACGACTCAATGAATTGATCATTCCGCTAATTATCTAATCATCTATTGTTGACTATGTAGGGTGCTTAGTAGAGGGTCATGGAGGGAGCCATGAGGGGTGCCATGAAGGGTGTTCGATAGAAAGTCACGGAGAAAGCCATGTAAATAGGCGAGTAGATAGGTGAGCATGCCCAATGACAGGTAGATATAAAGTCATGAAGCATACTATGAAGTAGAGCATGAAGCGAATGATGCATGTTTGAACGCGTTGCATGGAGCCTGCTTTCAAGCATCTTTGAAGCATGTTTTACAGTATGTTTCAAAGCGGGTAGGCTGAGAAGTAGGTGAACAATTAGGTAGCTGAGTAGGTAGCTGAGCATGTAGGTGGGTTAGTAAGTAGGGTGGTGAGCAGGTAGGCGAGTAGGGTTACAGGTGAGTAGAGTGCAAGCATGCATGTAGGGTGATAAGTAGGGTGGTGAGCATGTAGAATGCAAAGGGCGGAGGTGAAAGCCCTGCAGGTCGGTTCGGCTCTATGAAGCGAAGATTTGAGCAGAACATGTAGTTTGACTGTATATAAAGATGTTGTTGATGCGACTTCTTACCGGCTTGAAGCCAGTTCGAAGCCACATTCACAATATCAGCAATTCAACAATGACGGGTTGAATCTTGAAATTGCCGATGTACGAGGTTTCTTCAAATTCACTGTGAGCCGACAGTGAAGAAAGTCTGTGACTCTCCTTTCTTCCCGTTATTTCGTCGCAACAGCCCCTTGAGCCTGTGCAATTTCTCTACTCACCGACTCTCTTGATTTCTCGTCATTTGTCAACTCTTGATTCCGGTTGACATCTAACTCTATCGACTTTCTCTCCATCTTCTTCTTCTCCTTTGACTTCAGTTCTTTCTTCGTCAGCTTTTCTTCTTCGGTTCATGATTTCTCGCTGTCATGGCTGTGCCTACCGCCGCCAGCTTCACTGCCCCAACTGTGGAAAGTATCGAGACGTTCCTGACCGACCTTCAGTCTCATGCCATTGATAATATTCGTGTTTACGAGCATCTGACCGCCTTCCAGGAGGCGACGCAGAAAGAGAGCTACCTTCTGTCCATTATTGACGAGGGTACTGCCAAAGAGGACGGGCGACGCTGTACCACCGTCTTCGCCGCTGCCAAAGCCTTGCTGGCTTCAGGGGGGTTCGCGCTGATGGCCAGCGACACCCACGGAGCGGCGCGGTCCACTGGCGAGACCTATCCGTGGCATTGCGTCTGCGTGCTTCGCGTCGGCGCCATCCTATGGGTGTACGACCCGGCCTTTGATCCTGCTGCAATGCCGTTGAAACAACGCATTGGGCAAGTTCCGAGACTGTCGATGGCAAAGGCTCTTTGGACCTATTTCGACAAGCATGGCATCACCATCAGGGGCATGCGCATCACCGGGGCCGCCGATGTTGAAGACCGATGCGTCTCTCTGTCCTGCCTGTGGATGGAACAGATGGTCATGGCAGAACGTGCGCAATGGCCGAGCCTGGGGAATTGCGCGGCATGGCGAGAGCTCACAAATGATGAATGGCGAGAGTTTCGCATCCGCTCACGATGAGATCAACATCCATCATGTATGACAGATCTCAGCTGGCACTTCAACATGCCTCTCATGCATTTTGCCGATTTTCCATGACCGTACGACCGAGACAATATCATCGATTGTGTCTTCGGCAATGCTCGCTGGTTCAAGGTCGATTCCGGCGTCGAACAGACGTTCTCTCTTCGCGCATGTAAATTGCCGAAGCCTGTGTTGAAGTGAGTAAGTATGCGAACGAGTAGACAGCTGGGTTGATGGCTGATCATGTAGATAGGCGAGCATAGAGGGTGGCGAGTAGAATGATGAGCATGCAGGATGGTGGGTCGGGTGATGAGTAGTACTGTATAAAGTCGGCTTAGTAAAACACAATAACAGCTGGCTAGTAGCAGACATCTCTTCGGTAGCTAGCTCATGTGCTTCGGGCGCATCATGGTTCGAGTGCTCTTGCTCACTAGCAGCACATCAGCCACCCAAGTCCTTGGTCAGAGTGCCGGTGTTGTGCAATCACATCGACAAAAACAACGATGAAGAGCCATGCTCAAGATTGCGAGCTGGCCGTGCGAGTAACAGATCAGAAGCTTCACGTCGTTCTGAACTGTCTCTTGCGCCCTGACTTTTGCTTCTTTGGCATGTTCATCCCATCAAGTCTTTGATGACTATCCTTGCGACTTTGGGGCGGTCCGTCCCCCACTTGTGTAAAGCCAGTCGAGGGTCTTGAGATTTGATCAAGGCTCAATGTTTGGGTGCCTTTGCGCCCGGGCTTTTGCCTCTTTGGCGTGTCCATCCCGCTGAGCCTTTGACGGCTACGTTTCTTCGAGATTCTGGACGGCACGATGGATGTTTCCTCAATTTTCTTCCGGTATGCTTCAAGCATGCACTCTCCAAGTTATCTTCTGTTTCCCACATATGATCTGCTTTTTCCGAGTATTTCTTTCATTGTTCATTCGTTCACTTCGTCGTCTCCTTCCCCTTTGCTGTTCTCAAGTATCGCGTCTTTGAGCTCTTGATCAGCTTGAGGCCACCAGAACTTCAGTCATGAACTCAATGTCGCTCTTCAGAGAGTCGGCCAACCGAAGGTTTATAGAGGGTCGGCTAAAGGAGGGATCGAACTGACCGGAGGATTATGAAACTCGATGAGAGGTGTATTCCACTTAAGAAACCGTTCGCTATGTAAATTTTTTGCTGGTTCCCAAGAGGGCTGATGCGGCTCTGCGGCTCGTCCTGCGCCGTGACCCCAACCAGAGCCTCAACTTCTTGGTAGCAAAGCATTCAACGGTCAGAGTTCATTCAGGCCAGGGTGCAAGAGCAAGTGCAAGTCTTGAAAGTAGTCTTCACTGGTAGTCGATATCTTGAGAATATGCATTCGATCGAAAGCGCTCTTTGAAAGTTGAAGGCTGAAAAAAGTAGACCATTGTGAACCGCTTGATTCTGCAAGCGCGACAATTAGCCCTTCTTGCACCCCTCATGTAACGACCTGGGGGCCAGGCTTTTGAACCGCTCGGCCCGGGCACGCGGCGGTGAACCCTTTCTCCCAGTCCCGGGTAATGATCCGGAAGCCAGGCATTGGAACCGCTCGGCCCGGGCACGCAGCGATGGACCCTCCCTCCCACCCCCGAGTAACGACCTGACGGCCAGGCATTTGGACCGCTCGGCCCGGGCACGCGGCGATAAACCCTCCCTCCCACCCTCGGGTAACGACCCGAGGGACAGTCATTTGGACCGCCCGGCCAGTCTGGGTGTGCATGTGTCTGGGGTGGATCGAGTAATGGTGTAAGACCTGGCGCTGTGATGGAAATGAAGACTCTCGTTCGACTCCGAGGACTGTCAAAACTCCATGCATCAAGACAGAAGAATCGGTTGACGAGGCCACAGATCGCCTGCGCAAAGACATCCTCTTCCTTGCCATGAACACCACACTTCGCCATGTCAAGAACGTTCTTCGGAAAAGCATACCGAGGGCGATAAAAGTCGACATAAGAGAGTACAGACATGACCATGAACCTGTTCAGAAGGCGTTGGCTGCTGCCCTTCCTTTGGTTCGCTGTGGAAAAGCTCTGACACAGACCATCTGCAGAGACCACTTCAATTTCGCCCGCTTGTGCTACTAACGTCTCTCCTCGCCCTTTCATAGCTTGGCGAACGAAGTCATTGACTGACTCGTAGAACAATCTGATTCTTTCCAGTTGACTTCATGTGTGTGTATCACCTTCTTGAAATAGTCGACCGCCCGTGTAAACCAGCTCGTTGGATTCCATGTGAATATCTTCATCCACAACTTCAACCAATCGTTGTAGCAATCCGGCTCGTAACAAACCCGTCGATCCTTGAGAGACTTTCTCAAGTAGCACCACGGGCTTCATGATCCGTCCAGTTGAATATCGCCGATTGTCTTCCCACGGCTTTGAGCTTTCACACTGCAGTTGCAACAAGAATTCATCGTCTTCAACGTATCTCTGACGTATCAAGAAAGCCGTCTGCATGCAGAATCTACATCACATCTGTCGGTCAATGATAAAGAATCATGGCAAAGACAATCTTACGGCGGTGTGGAAACGCTTGCCCCTCGTGAATGGAATGACGCGAATATGTCGGAGTCGCGGTGTTGCTTGAGGTCTGTGACTCCCGTGCGCAAGCTTCACATGAATGAGTCAACGTTGGGATCGGAGAACACAGGCAGTCAAGGCACCTACCAGGTGGGCCAGAAGGTCGAATCGCGGCGTACGGTCGCGATCTGAGCGAGTCCTGCCTTTGCAATGTCGCGTTCATCTTTCTGCATTCCTGCTCATGCGGTGCGGTGTCCCAGTGCCCATGGCGATAGACGCGGGTTCGTTTCGGTCGATTCCTCCGTCGAAACGCAAGCCAGGAGCCCCATCCAGGCCATAGTCGCCTCGGGAATCTGCGGGCGACTCCCAGGGTGGCGGCAAGGGCGCGGGGGACGATGAAGGAGATAGCATGAGCGACGGCTTGAATGAATCAGCACCAGTGGGGATCGTCAATGAAAGATGACTCGCTGCTGTTCAATCGAGCCTGTTTTCCTATGTTTTCAAGCGAGCGCGATCAAATTAAGGTTGCAGCCAATCATGCATTAGAATATTAGCGTATGCAGAAATTAGCGTATGCAGAAAGCTATGGATTCCTTGGCATCGCAATTGTCGCGGCCCCCCCCAAATTTGTATACTCGTAGATCTTTCGACATTTCAATCTTGGTATACGAGGACACGAGGGTAGAAAGGCATATAGATATATTTGACTGAACTATCTAGTAGGTAGAGCATACGGATGAAGGATGAAGGAAAGAAGTGGGCGAAGGGTAAATACCCATCCACTAGCGCCGGATTAATGCGGAGATTGCTCCGCCGGATCAATGCGGAGATTCCTAACCACAGGGGTAACAGTACTGTTCCCTGTTTCCAACATTCAATTCATTCAAACCCACTCAACATCTATTATCGCATCAAAAACAGGCTCAAATAGGTGAAAATGAAGCTATTCATACACTACTAATCAAATTCTATAGTACCAGCTTCAAGGTCTCTTTCCAAGACTCTTATATCAGTTTCAAAGATATAACCTTCGGCGCTATGCTTGAAATGCTGCTTTGGAAACCTATCACAGCGACTTCTTACTACTACATAGTGCAGAAATTCACCAAAAGTGCCTTCGAAATGGGGTCATATCTCCTCGAAATGTCTTCTGATCCAGGCCTTCAGCACACTGAAACTAAGCTCAATGGGGTTGAAGTCCGGAGAGTATGGTGGCAGATATCGTACCTCACACCCGTGTGAGGTAATGAGTTCCTCGATACGAGCGTTACAGTGTATGCTGGCGTTATCCATGATGATTACACTCTTCGGGGCCGGAAAGGGACTGCATAGAGGTAGCAGTTCATCTGCTAGCCATCGAAAGAAAGCCTCGCCGTTGAACCAGCCTTCACGAATACCTGTACAGGGTAGATAGCCATCTATCGTGGAAGCCGGAAGAACACTCCAGCAATGTCCTCTCTTTCTAGAGGCTTGATAGCGAGCTGGTTCACCAACTGGTGTGTAGGCTTGATGACGCCACCCCGTAGTCTCGTTGAAGAGAGTCTCGTCAACGAAGACAAGCTGCTCAGCCGTGAGCCGCAACAGGTCGGCAACCCAGTTTAATCGCAGCTCATCGTTCTGTCTGATGCCCACACGCTGTCCCTTTTTATAGCTCCAGCGCCTTCTCTTCAGAATCCTCGATATCGTGGACTGATGCACGTTTAAACCCCACTCTTCCCATAGGAACCATATCATCTCTTTCTGCATGGCCCATGGCTGTTGCTCCAGGTATGTAATTAGGGAGTCTTCAGCTGCTGGAGAGACCTTTCGGGGGGCGCCCTTCGGACGAAACTGAGGTCTAAAGGAAGAGCCATACATGAAGAGATTCTCTTGCATAGTATAAACGGTGTTACGGTGACAGTGAACCTCTTCGGCGATGGCGAGGGGGGTTCAATGTAAAAGCAGGAGGCGTAGTATCTTCGAGCGAAGGGCCGGAGCCAGTGAACCTGTCATAGCTAGCTACACAGAAGATCAGTAGTTGTCTAGTTTGACCAGCTTCATATTTACCTGTTTGATTGATTGATTTTTCTAATGCGAAATCTCAAACCTTCAACGCTCTATTGAATAAATCAATAGAAAATCAAAACAGGTAAATTTGAAGCTGTTCAAACTAGACAACAGTGCTGACATTCTTTTAGCTATGACAGGTCCACTGGCTCCGGCCCTTCGCTCGAAGATACTACGCCTCCTGCTTTTACATTGAACCCCCCTCGCCATCGCCGAAGAGGTTCACTGTCACCGTAACACCGTTTATACTATGCAAGAGAATCTCTTCATGTATGGCTCTTCCTTTAGACCTCAGTTTCGTCCGAAGGGCGCCCCCCGAAAGGTCTCTCCAGCAGCTGAAGACTCCCTAATTACATACCTGGAGCAACAGCCATGGGCCATGCAGAAAGAGATGGTGTGGTTTCTATGAGAGGAGTGAGGAAAAAGAGACACTGGAGTGAAAAGAGGGAACAGCGTGTCGGCATCAGACAGAACGATGAGCTGCGATTAAACTGAATTGCCGACCTGTTGCGACGGCTGTACAGCTTGTCTTCGTCGATGAGACTCTGTTCAACGAGACTACGGGGTGATGTCATCAAGCCTATGCACCAGTTGGTGAACCAGCTCGCTATCAAGTCTCTAGAAAGAGAGAGCATTCCTGAAGTGTTCTTTCGATGTATACGATCGATGGCTATCTATTCTGTACCGGTATTCGTGAAGGCTGGTTCAACGGCGAGGCTTTCTTTCGATGGCTAGCAGATGAATTGCTACCTCTCCTTTCCGGCTCCGAGGAGTGTAATCATCATGGATAACGCGAGCATTCATTGCAATCGTCGAATAGAAGAACTCATCATATCAAACGGATGCGAGGTGCTTGAGGGGATGAGTGGATCCTCTAGAGGTAGACGACGGCATGATGGCTTCGGGGGTCGGGGGGGGGCTACAAGGATGTCAGCACTGTGAAACGTTTGACCAGCTATTTACCTGTTGATTGATTGATTTTTCTAATGCGAAAGCGTTGAAGGTTTGAGAATGTCAAGAATGTCTGAATTCATGACGGACGATCATCAACCATTGAAGCAACATTCAAATCTGGCATATGCACAGGTGAACATGCCCAATACTGATGTCTCAAGCAATCGCAGACCAGGAAGTCATCAAAGCCACAGCGACAGATGCAAGAACTTCAAGATGCACAAATGTTGGGCGCTGCATGGATGAGGATTCTTCGTCGCACCTCATCTTGATGCATGCCCCGTCACATGATTCACTCTTTCGGTTTTCAATTTCCTTTGCAACTGTGTCTCAGCTTGGAACGCTTCAATGTCTGGCAGGCATGACCCAACAGAAGAGAGCGACCCCCTTCGTGCTGATACGCCTACTCAACCCCGGCCAGCCCCATGGCGCAAGAGACCTGCCGCCGAAGGCTGCCTTGACAAAGATAATAGAAAGAGAGTGAACTGTTGCTCAGAGACATTGAAGGTCAACGGGCAACCTGGAACGTTCACGTCATGCGATCCTTCAGTGATTGACGATCGGGATCAGTCTTCTTCGTCATCGGCGGCAAATGTAGATAATCAGCCCGAACCTGATATCAACACATTCTCTAAACTGAAGCCATGGGTTTTGCAGACCTGGATTCAACCTGACATCGATGAAAAACTCGCGGTAAACGAAGAACCCTTCGACATTCACCTCAATCGCTTCCGTGCCGATTACCGAAGCATGGAGAGTAATGGACAGATCAGAGATGGGCAATTGAGCCCAAGCAGCAGCTCTCTGTTACGAACGGTACCAGGATGGAACAGGGCCACCAAAGAACCAAACCCTAATCAATTCACAGTCAACGCTAGCGAGTTGACTGCGTATTGATTAGGGCCAGCCAACGATCTAGCCGAGAACGGATCCAGACTCCATATGGATCCAGACTGACCAGACTAATCTAGATCTGGCCCAGCACCTGTTTCATTCCCAAGCCCTTTCTACACCAGCTTCTATCGCCTTCTATGGCAAACACACTCCTTTGTGTTACGAGTCATGCGGGTAGTTACTAAACAGTCACCTATGGCGAACACATTCCTTTGTGTCGCAAACACCTTCCGGATCAACACCTTCCCTGTGTTTCAACACGTTCCCTTTGGGACTAGCGCAGGCCTGGGTAACTACTATATAGAGCGTGTTCTTCTTGCCTTTTGTACCTTCTTCCTCCTGTATTCTTAAAGTCTTAGTCATAGCTAGACACTAGAGGTAAGATTCCCAATTGCTGTCAATTCTTCCTTTGAACCCCTCATGCAGCGGTTGTGATCCACATCATCATGCTTTTGAATGTTGACAACCGGCATAGATGCTCGGCCTCGCCCTCCCTTCACCGATCCAGTCGGTTCCAATCGTCCGAAGCTCGATCGGATCGACGCCAGACCTGAGCCCGAGCCCGAGCGAAGACAGAACGGAATGGAAAATAGTCCTGATCGAAACATGGCTTCCCCAGCTGAAGGTCGTCGCAGTAGCACAATCAACCCAATGCTTGAGCGTTCAGGACCTCGACACCTAAGAGCCTTGCCGCACCGATAACTCCTGTACCGCAATCGTCTGTTAGTTCAAGCCGCTCTAAGGCAATTGCCAAAAACTTTAGCCTATACACTCATGCTGTCATGAAGAACGCGACTCGAACGGTTCATCATGATACAGTCAAGGCGAGACTCGAGAGGCAAACACTATCATGGCTTTGTGACTACAGCTGAAGAACAGTCCAGGCAGTTGAGAAAGTCTCAAGTCTCATCAGAAGAGATTCAAGAGAAAGCGGTTGAAGGAATGGCATCGTGTATGGTAACGAAGAAGATGCATGTTTGATTGTTGATCAGAGCAAGCCTCGGAAGAATGTTTTTGCGACAGATGAGGGAATCTACCTATGATGTACTGCGATGATTGTATGGAACAGTTTTGCCTCTGCATCAACCTTTCTAACTGACTGGACAGACCTCCCTCCCCCCTCCCCCCTTCAGACCTGACAGACCTCTCCCCTTCTTCTTTCGTCTGACAGACCTCCTCCTTCCTCCTTTCGACAGACCCCCCCTCTCTGACAGATCTCCCCTCCTTCCTTCCGAGCGACCCTCCCCTCTCTCTGACAGAACCCCCCTGAGGGCTGGCGGGAGAATCGGCCGAAGGGTTGACCGGTCTCAGGGGCAACAGGTCGGTAACTCAGTTTAATCGCAGCTCATCGTTCTGTCTGATGCTCACACGCTCAGCGGCGTTTCGGCAAAGAGCTTAGATAGCTTGTGAGCTAGTGAGCAGGGTTCATTCAATACTAATGCGCTCGAGGCGCATATGCTAGCTACTAGATGAGACGTTTGCTACAAGCTAGCTGTCAGCTGAGTTTGCATCGTTGGTTAGCTTACATGCTACATAGATCAGCTACAAGCTGATTTAGCTGATTGAGCACTACTCTTCACCCTACTCGCCTACCTACTCTTCACCCTACTCGCCTACCTACTCGCTCACCTACTCTTTACCCTACTCGCCTACCTACTCGCCCACCTACTCTCCACCCTACTCGCCTACCTACTCGCCCACCTACTCTTCACCCTACTCGCCTACCTACTCTTCACCCTACTCCCTATCAAACGCGTCGATCGAGCGCATAAAACACGTCAAACAGTGCTTCAAACAATACTTTCTACTGAGCTTTCCACTGAGCTTTCTACTGACCTTCCGACCGACCTTTCTACTGATCTTCCGATCGAGTCATCTAGTGAGCTTTCTACTGACCTTCCGACCGACCTTCCTACTGATCTTTCTACCGACCTTTCTATCAACCTTTCTATCAACCTTTCTATCGACCTTCCTACTGAGCTACCTATTGAGCTATCGACTGAGCTTTCTATCAAACGCTCTACCAAACATTCTACATGCTTCAAAATACGCGTCGATCGGGCGCATAACACGGGTCAAACAATGCTTTCTACATGGCTCCCTACATGGCTCCCTACATGGCTCCCTACCAAGCACCCTCCATGTTTCCCTACCAAGCGCCCTCCATGTTTCCCTACCAAGCGCCCTCCATGTTTCCCTACCAAGCGCCCTCCATGTTTCCCTACCAAGCGCCCTCCATGTTTCCCTACCAAGCGCCCTCCATGTTTCCCTACTAAGCACCCTACCAAGCACCCTCCATGTTTCCCTACCAAGCGCCCTCCATGTTTCCCTACCAAGCACCCTTCATGTTTCCCTATCAAGCACCCTTCATGTTTCCCTATCAAGCACCCTTCATGGCTCCCTACATGGTTCCCTACCAAGCATCCTTCATGTTTAAATAGATGGTTAAATAGCTACTTAAATAATCAATTCATCAAATGATTTATTTGATTACATACGAACCTTGAATGTAGAAACGTACGAAAAGCGAACATGTATTGCGCATTATATCTTTTGAGCAATTGATGTCTTTTGAGCAAATGACTGTCACCAAAAGATACAAGCGCTTGTAGCTAGCTATTAGTTGTTGGTGAGTGGCTATTAGAGCTTGTGAGCTAGGAGCTCGGCTAAACAGATATTTTTGGCTGATGCTAGCTTGGTGAGCTTGTAGCCAGTTTTAGCTGGTTTCGCCAAATGGCCGAGGCTGTCCCTTTTTATTGCTCCAGTGTCTCTTCTTCAGAATCCTCGATATCGTGAACTGATGAACATGTATACCCCACTCTTTCCATAGAAACCACACCATCTCTTTCTGCATGGCCCATGACTGTTGCTCTAGATATGTAATAAGAGAGTCTTCAGCGGCTGGAAAGATCTTACGGGGGGCTCCCTTGGGTCGAAACTGAGGCCTGCACGGCGAATGACAGTGAACCTCTTCGGCGATAGCTAGGGGACGTCAGTGTATGTCATGGTGCCAGGTCACCACCCAAGCCTAGGGCATAGATAGGCCGCCAAGACCTTGGGTTCATTGAACTTGTATCGCAGTTCAATGAACCAAGCCATCAACCTAGCCACCGTCATCTTAATCTAGCCACAGCAATCTTAAGTCATAGGACTACTGTCTAGCCTTGGTTCTGCCCGGTTCATGTATATAGAAGCCGGGCCCTCGTTCTTTCCTTTCGCTCCTTGTCTTTCGTCCTGTACATTACCTGGTGTATTGTCTTGTACCTAGATCCTATCAAGTAATAATAATACCAGTCTTCTATATTGATAGTACCTCTAGCCTAGCCCAGTCCCTGACATACCCCATCAAAATATTTGTTTACTGCACAGTTCCTCTACCTCGCACTAGGAAATCTAAATATTAATCTTCTCCTCATTGGCCTGGTTAGTCATCTCCCGTGGCTCCCTAGTACCTTAACAGGTAAGGTGGCCGTAATCCTGGGATGGCAGTCATAACGACGGTTTAAGGGATACATACCTTACTAATGCCAAGCTCCTAGGCCCTTCGCTAAGGTACCTATGCAGAGTGGGAGCTCCGCAAGCAAGAAAAGCCCTAGTCCCAATGGAGTTACTAATTCTTGGCTACGCCCCGTTTCGCTTGTAGCTATGAGGGCAGCAATACAGGCTGCATGGGCAAGGCGATCTTGAAAGCAACAAACTACTTCGCAGAGCCATGACCCATCGAAGCACAAAGCCATCACCAGGAGCAATGGATACACATGACAGTCAACCTTCAATGTCGAGTTCTCTAGATATTCTCATCGGCTACAACGTTGGTTCATCCGTGATGCTCGAGGCAACTCTGGAGCGCCTACAAGCGTCGAAAAAGAATCCGAGGCCCACCCTATCGCAAGAAATCGAGCAGCTGACTCGAGAGAATGGTTATTTGAGACAAGAGCTTACATACCATCACAAAATGCACGAAGCTAGCATACGGCTGGCATGGGAGACGCAGGATGTTGCGGAAAGGCTTCGGCGGGCGGTTTTCGATTATAGAAACACGCAGAGGGAGATCGACATATGAGGGAGGATGTTGGTGGCTTCTGTCAAATTATAATTCAGATATGGAAGGAATCTATTAACACATGAAGTGCGCCGATTGACCGTCAACAGAAGTAGTATCTGAAGGCGTATTCGCGCCATAACCATGCCCTGCAACGCTTACGATTTGTAGCAAACGACCAGGCCTGTAACCTCTAAACAAAATGCCTGTGGCTTTCAACCGGCCTTTAATTCGTGTAATACAATAGCAGTGTGGTATGACGCCTGCCGAAATTGTCATCCTCCAAGAAATATCCAAATACACCAGAATTGCACAATGGCAGGGAATTTCTCTGCAACACGAAGGACGAAGAGCTTCGTCGCCAACACTACCCAGTCCTTCCTTGGGACGACCGAGGTTCCGTGGGACTTGTCACTTCAGTTAGGTCTGAAAGGTTGAAACCTCGTGTCTTCCTTTCTTCAGATGCCTGATCGTCCCGTCCCCGTTTGTTGCCTGTCACTTGACCTTGGCTTAACTCTTTGGCTCTTTCCATGAACCTTTGGATCTCATCATAGGCCAATCCTAGTTGCGCCCCCAGTGCTCGATGTGCAATCTCAGGGTTTGATCGAACTGCCTCTTCCAGTGATATCGGCATCGGCAACCTTGATGACTCGCTTGTGCCTTCGCTGGAATCATCCGAATCGCTATATCCTTCGAGGCTGTCTGCATCTCTGCCCCATTCTTCGTACCCTTGGATCTTGTAAAAGCGGATAAGGTACACTAGTCGATCTACTGTTTTCCTTATCAATCGAAGTATCTCAGCGACATTTGCTACGGAGACTTACTCTGCGTAGCATCTTTGAGTCTCCAGAAGTGTCTGACGTTGCGAGGGAAATAATCAGGGGTCTGGATTCCACCATGAGGATCAAGTGATCCCACAGCATAGATCTCTTCCCATCCTCTTGTGCGTAAGAAATTCCGTGACGCCTTTTGCATATGATTGAGGTAATCTCTTATTTTATTGTCCACCCCGTCGATTTTCTTGTCCACCTCATTGAACCGTCTATCCATCTTCTCCATCTTCTCCTCAAGCTTCTTGTCCACCTCATTGAAACGTCCATCCATCTTCTCCATCTTCTCCTCAAGCTTCTTGTCCACCTCATTGAAACGTCCATCCATCTTCTCCATCTTCTCCTCAAGCTTCTTGTCCACCTCATTGAAACGTCCATCCATCTTCTTATCCGCCTCTTTGAACCGTCTGTGCATCTTCTCCTCCGCGTCCTCAAACTGCTTCTCTACCTCATTGAACCGTCCATCTACTTTGATCTCCACCTCTTTGATTTGATGTGCAATGAATTCACGCTGACTGAGAAATTCTTCTCGCATTCGCTCGCTGTGTACGTCGGATGTCCGGCCCAATGTCGTGAGACTTCGATCGATATATTCAAACGGCGAATTCCCTTCAGACGGTGGCGTTCGAGAGGATTCCTTGGCCAGCTGCCCCATCACGACGACGGAGTGTGTGAATTTGTACTCCATTTGTGATATTGGTAGATTACTCCAACCTGATTGTCAAGATAGTAAATTATTCGATGCTGCCGATGTCGT
>JAABUI010000512.1_pt1 | contig 28290 bp, 24 predicted proteins | sample 5559111 | NCBI WGS metagenome assembly JAABUI01 (sample SAMN10711870, study PRJNA513365) | rock metagenome | isolation source: Antarctica rocks | place: Antarctica: Victoria Land, Buttleship Promontory | reverse complement strand
GAGCAGCCAAAGTCAAGAGGCGAGTTGAAAGGCTAATCATAGGCAGAGAGCTGGAAAACTCGGCTTTGTCAACTACTCGCACAGCGCAAGGCGAAGATGAAACACTTCGACGCCTGCGCTCCTTCTTTCGTGTCTTACATGGAACGTTGAATGCTACGTTCAGAACAACAAACAACATGGAAGGCGCAATCCTTCGTATCTCCTTTGCTAGCGCTTACTCGCGACCCTCGCTCTTTCTCTAGCGCTGCATTGCCCTCGCCCTGTGGGCTTTGGTACTTTGCGATATTTGGCATCAGTCGGGGAAGTCACTACTTAGGCTTGGGAGGACTTCGTGTATATCTAGCATCGACTCTACGGTGTACATAATTGCTGGCTTCCTAACATCATATGGATCGTAATACGTCGTTTAGATCAGGATGAATGAAACAGCGGCTATGTCATTTCATCTGGGCGCTGATAGTGTTTCACTTCGAGCAAGTGGGAATGTTGTGCTCCAAACTTGCGCCACGAAGCCATACGGCTTTGCTAAGCTACGACTCTCCCGGGATCCTCTACGAACTATGCTGTTCACTAAACAAGAATTGGAGGATTGAAAGGATCCAAAATATTGATAGATCGTTTCGAATGTCCAAAATTAGGGGCTATGCAATCCTTCTGGATGAGCTGGATGAGGCGAAGTCGGCTGTAAAGGTACATCCTAGATTCGACATTCACTATAAATGTGGAGAATTGACTCTGCTGCAGACGTTCATTGTCAAGCTATTCATCTCGTCATAAAATCATGCTGCTCGCAATTCTCTTTGGGTTACCTTGTGCAGCTGCCTTCGTTCCCCATATCAGTACTAGTGGATATCCTTGGGTAACAGACGTTACTCCAGGTCTGAATTGGAAGACGGCGCAAGACTGCGGGACAGATTTCATACTCAAAGCGTACTACGCAATTGGAGACGCACAGTATCTTGGGCAGGCTGCCTTCGACTCCGACGTAACATGGGTAATGCACTTCCTTGAGTTCACTTTTATTTCATCCGTGTCTTTGAGTGATGCAATATCCCAGGAGTCCACCTCCTCACCTGAGCCTTATTTTGCTCCCTAAATATAAATCTCGTCTTGTTGCTTCTGTATCCCACCCGCAATCAATGACATCACAATTACCGAGCGAATTCTTTGATTGTGCTTCATTCTGCTCCTCGATGATGCTTCAAGTATGAGAAGGAAAATTCTGACCTCCAAACCTGCACAGGATGGCCCATTTGAAGAATTCTTTGGCTCTGGCTGGTCTAGTTACAGCAAGCACCTGGATGACATATGGGGCAATATCAATGCCTCCACCCACTATCCTTGGGTCGGAGACCGTAAAGGTCGCTTCAGGCCCGCCTATCAGCTCAGCGTAAACTGCAAAGAGACCGCGCAGAAACCGCGCTGCAACGTTCCTGGGAGAAACACAAATGCTTATATCCTACCACAATATGGCGACGCAGGAGCTCAATTAACCATATGCCCTGCTCTCTTCGACCCAAGTAAACGCACCACCCGTGGACCCAGCATTCCACCACGATCTTTGTATAAAGTCCAAAAAGAAAATCCGACTACAGCGATTGGGGCACTCGTTAACTACGGCCAGGTTATGCTGCATGGTGAGTCAATCCTCAATTGATAGTGCTCGGCATCAACCTGATATCGTTTTGCAGAGTTCATGCACGTCACAATCTTCAAGCACCCGTCCGACCCAATTATGGATCTCAGCGCCAGCTTGACCTCCTGCAATCCACCTGGTAGCACTTGCGAAGTCTATGGCCACCAGCGTTGCTCGGATTTTGCCCACATCGGCGGGATTCGTGAACCCAATGTCAAAGCGCTACTGAACGCCGACAATTACGCCTGGTGGGCAACAGGGGTGTATTTTTCGAAGCTGGGGATCTACAAATCAAGCAACAACAAGAAGCTTCGCCTCGCTCGTGACACTACGCCTCCCGATGAGGGAGACGTGGAAACCGCTAATGTCGACGCCGATGACGATTTTGTCAAGAATGTTGACGACGTTCCGGACCCTACAGATGTCGATGTCCCTGGCTGTAGTGTCGATACATCGGATCCAACCCAGATCAAAGTGCTGTGTGACGGCCAAGGGCAGCTCGAGACGGCAACCGATCCTGGACCTTTTAGCACTGTCCCAGCCAGCCCGACGAATACAGGATGCTTGTCAGTCTTGCAGGCGGCCGGAATTGACTGCATGGAAACGGCGATGCCAGTAACCGATCCCAGTTCCGGATCTCCTGTCGTGACGGCGGGTGGCGGACCCTAGGGTGGTAAGGACAATTGGATGCATTCTCTATGGTTTTCAAAGTAGTCACGACCAGATCCGGCATTTTTACTGAATTCAAGGTTTCAATCCTCTCTACATGCAATGTTTGTTGAGTCATTGTCTTCAAAGGCTTGGGGGTCACCCCCCCTAAAAGCTACCCGGATAAGCTTGTTTTAGGGTACATCTTAAGGAGGTATCCCAGGTAGAGCTCCCCGAAGTTATCCCCGGACTCAACCTTGGCTTTTTTATTTACAAGCCCATTGGATAGAACCAGACTATGGAACCAGGTAGGTTCACCGGCCTATCTATGACGAAGTCTCACCTGTTAGGAGACTACTCATCTTCTCGCGATCCTGCTCCTTCAGCTTCTCGAGGAAGAGTGCGACATCCTCCTCATTCAATTCATTTGCGATTCCTCGTATCTCATCAGTATAATTGCTCACGAGGTATTGAATGTCTGTGATGTCTCTCTCTACCCCTCGATCTGCGCATGCCCATAGCTTGCATTTGAGCATGTAGCGTATATTCAGACACGAAAGGACAAGCTGATTATTTGTCTGTGGGTCGATGAATGTGACGTCTTCAATATGGCCCTCAAGTGATCTTGGGCTGGATTTACCACCTACCGTTTTGGATTTGGTGGTCAATCTTGCAACAGGGTATCTAAACAGCGCAGTGAAGACTCACCTGGCATAACAAGGTCAACCTCTACCTCGAAATATGTCGAGCAGCAGTCATGACCAGAACCCGTTCTTACAAACATCTTGAAGATACCTTCAATAGTCCTTACATCTGGTATCATCAAGCTTCCAGAAAATCAGCTACCTTCCAAGGCTTTTCACAGAGGGTTCTCACCGTTCCTCTGGCTCAGTCATCCTCCAAATTCTCAACATTGTGGTCTGCACGCAAACATCAATGTCTTGGGTAGAGCGAGAGCTGCCCCGAAGTCTCATGGCAAAGCCGCCAATGAACGCAAAAGGAATAGAATGCGAGGTGAGTAGTGCAGCTATAAAGGTTCCAGCGGAAAGTTGGTTTTCAAAAGGTCATGTATTTGAGCCGGGTTCACGCTCTTCGTCTGTCGTGAGCTCCAGGTAGTTATATCTAGTAGCCATGCTTACAACTCCTATTACCACTTACTGATGGGGGTCTCGCTACAAGCCCCTGAGTATGTTTGTGGCCTCAACTGGACCTCGAATTCAGGGAAGTGGTATCAGGACTTCCGCTGTTTTCAGAGTCTCATAGCATACGAGAGATACAGAATAAAGCGCTAGTGTTCGTAGACAACGACAACTGAAGTCGACCAAAGTCAACTTGCTGTAGACAGAGGGATTTACAAGGCGATGCTCGTTGTGACTATCCAGCCTTTCTGGCCTAAGAACCAGGAACAGATGCTCCAATATTGAAAGTTGAAAACAACTGCACGTCTTTGTGATCGCTCGATCCGGATACTTGTTGTATCTGGCTAGTTCCTAGAAGCTAGGCACCTCTGCGTAGATTTATACGATAGGATGGATAGAGAGGAAAAGTTGATCATCGCTCGTTCCCTACACTTTTTTTTGCCCCCTAAATCCTTCCCGAGCAAGCTAGCACCACCCTAGCGAGCCTAGCTCGCCCAGGAGCCAAGCCCTGCGCGTATCCATATTGCCCATCTCAGATGCAAAAGAATAATATGTATTAGGGAGAGGGCTGGACTTCTCTGCTTTCTGTTTCTCATTACCTGTCCAGTCCGCCTTCTTGTGTATTGGAAATCACCCGCTGGAACGAGATGCTGCCGGTGCCCAGGAATCTGCATTGTCTCGCATTGTATATGCGGCCTTACTACGCCAGAAGAATCAGAAAGCTTTCGTGAAATGGCTGGGCTGGATAAGGCCAAAGCTGCAGGTCATGGCTTGAATTACCGTTTTTCATCCTTGTGATTATTTTCATTTTTTTAGTATTATCCCTCTTTTTTCTTGGGTTGGCTCCGTCTCCTCAGCTGTCGGCTTCACGTCAGCGATGGAGATTCAATGTATGGGTGTGCTAGACAGGAGCTAGATTATGGGGATGTCAAGATTTGCTTCGAGGAGATATGAAATTAACGATAGGGGGGCTGGTCTATGGTTTGTTGGTTTGTCTATGTAGTTTGGTAGGACAGGGATATCTAGGATGTTCAGTAGGGGGTTTTAAGATGGTTATTTAATATGTAACCAATCAGTCATTGAGTGATGTCCTATGTCGTCGTTGGGTATGTGGAGTATGTACAGCATCTATCTCAAAACAAAATGACCCCATCAGTCATCTTCTCATTCCATGTCATATAGCCATCAATCGTACCACTGATATCCAGCCATTCGGAAAGCAAATGAAGGAACATCTTGCCAGAACATCATGCATCCTCACACCGGCAACTCACTCCCCACCTCAACCCTCCTCCTCGCCGTCCCAACCCCATTGACGCCTCGTTCCTGGTTCCTCCCCAACCACGGCTTCCGCGCCTCGCCAAGGACGCTTTTACCGATGAAATACACAATGAGTCCACCCACGATACACACAAATGCGATTGGATACATCCAATGAATATGCAAATGAAACACCTTAACCCCAATGACCGTGCCCCAAAAATTCCCCGTCAACAGCGAAATGTTGAAGAACGCCGCACTCGCAAGCCGAAACATGATCGGGGCCCCACTGTAAAAGATAAACAGACAGAGCGTATACCCCGTCAAATACCCCCCAACCTTCCCATCCCCCCAAACCGAATTCCTATACTGCGGGCGATCGAAAATCCCCGTCTGCGCCCCCGAAATCAACATCCCCCAAAACCCCAATTGTCCCACAACCTCATAAAGCGGCCTCTTCGACACCAGAAACTCCTCGGCGACGTTAGTCAAGCCGTAGAATGTTGCGCCTGCTAGGGCGAACAGGTCGCCTTTGAGCTGGTTTCCGCCCGTGACGCCGCTGAAGCCGGAGCCGGAGGTGATGTGGTCGGAGCCAAATAGGATGCCGACGCCACCGATGCAGATTAAGATGCCAATTATTTGGGTGGGGTGGTAGCGGACGTGCAGAACGAGGAAGGAGATTAGGACGACTATTACGATGGCCCAGAAATTTATTAGTTGGGCGGATAGGATCGTCTGCGCTTGTTAGCTTGGTGGTTCTATGGGATTTTTGCAATTGTGGGAGTATGGGAGACGGACTGTGTAGCGATAAGCGAGGACGACAAAGTAGTTGCCTTCGACGTCCAGGAAGGAGAGGATGATGTATTTCCAGCCATCGTGGAGGATTAGGTGGAGGTATTTCTTCCAGCCGTAGCGGTACAGTGTGTATGAAGTGTAAACCAGATTCAAAAGAACGTAGTTCCAGAAACTCTGAAATGCAGGAATCGAAAAAGGTTGGGCTGCTAGCAGCGATGAGAAGGTATTCGTGGCAGTGATGCAGAGTGCCAGCAATTGTCTGCGCAGGGTTGGGTCAGCATTGTATCTCTATAATGACCATTGGGCCTCCTTGACCATTACTGACCCCAGCAAAAGCACAATGTAGAAGTTCCTCGTCCGAAGATATGCGAACCAGCCTCGCTTTCCATCCTCGATGTTGTCGGCCGTCTGCAAGCCGGTCACTTCAGGCCGCGCATGCTCAGGTGGTAGACTGCTGGAAGGCGAGCCTTGGCTCTTGTCTTCAATTGATCCGACTTGCTCAATGGTTGAGGATTTTCTATCGTGGGCTTCCATTCTCGATCAAGCCAAAGGGGAGGTTTGGGCCTTCTAAATGGACGGTACGGCTGACGTGAGTCTTTAGGTAGGAAAGTGAGCGCAAAGACTCGAAGTCGCTCACTGTGTCTTTTATGCAAAGAGACGTAGTGGGAAAAGAACAGAACCAGAAAAGAAGAAAATAGCGAATGCCCCACTCTGCGTGGCCTTGGCGCCGTGTTAGTGGGGCAACTCAAATCTGGAAGGTGGTGAGGGTGGTAACGGTGGTCTAGACCACATGAATCCACAGAAGCACTCCGATCAGTTTTGTAGAGAAATGCGAGAAACTCGTACACAACATGTTGGTTCCTCAAACAGTCGCAAAAGTCAATACAAATAAATCCACTCATATAACGGGTATCAACGACGTCAAGGAGAAAAGCTCCAAGTCTCGAGTCCAAATTTGCATGCATCAACAACAAGCCTACCAGCTCTCCCAATTCTGCCCGCCCATGGCTACCAGCCGATTGAAAAGCTCCTCTCTCAATTTTACGGCTGTGACCTTGTAGGCATCACCTTTCCTGTCCACAATCTCGAGCCCATCGGCCACCGTCTTTCCTGTGGCCCATCCGACCACAATCTTGGCTTTCCATCCCAACCCACCGACTTTCTTCAATTCTCGGATGTCCTGCACAGGCACGCTGAATTTCGTGTTCGCACTCTCAGGCTCGAGGCCCGTGCCATCACTCGACTTGTTCGAAAACGATATGGTAGGAATCGGTACATTCGTGCTGATGTAGGCCCACCCTTTGCTACCTTTGTACCGACATTTGAAGTCTACAGGACCTGAAATCTCGGGGTCATTGCCGCTGGGGATTACGCCGAGGTGATCTTTCGCATGCTTTGAACCTACTGTAGCACGGACCTTGTCCACGCTGAATTTGGTTTGCACGCCAGTCTTGGTAGTCCCTTTAAAGAAGCCAATGATGTGCTCGCCGTGTTTGTGTTTCTTCTTCTCGTCCTGAGCTGCGGCATGTTCCTCGGCAGCCTTATCCGCAGGGTCTTTATGTATCGCATCGTGGATCTCCTCGTTGGAGGCGTCTATTGCTAGTTCGTCACCGTTAAGTGAAGCCGGCTTCGATGGAGGAGGTTGATCGGACCGAGGTGGTGGAGGCAAGGGAGCTTTATTTGCTTCTCCCATACGAAGCAGCGTGATGGTGAGCTGAGCATTTGTAGGGATCCCCGCAAGAAGAGTGCTGGGTTGTGTCAGTCAACCCAAGCAATAACGGGGATTTACATACTTTCTGATCTCCAAATACTTCTGCCAGTCCGGAATCTTCTCATTCAAGAAATCAAGACCACGCCAGAATAGAGGGTCGCCGAAAAATCCGAAACCGATGCCGCCCGTGACCATCTTCATGAACATAGCAGAAGAAGTCAATAACGCGACGGCGACGGCCGGAACAAGGACTGCTGCTAGCTTCAAACGAGGGGCTTCTCGCGGAAATGGAGGCGTTGCTGAAAAGGCGCTAGCCATAATATAAGCATTATTGTCTGAAGTACAATTCCACATGCATACTTACTTCGCAAAACGCTCCCAGCCATCGGCGATATCACCAATGACATGCATGATCGGTCTCATTTTCAACCACATGGCTTGCTCCATCGGCTGCTTGGTCTTATCATGATGTGGTTCTGGTTGAGACCCTTGCGCTGATGCCTTTGCTGCGGCGGCATCCGTTGCTATGTTAGTGGGGTCTGGTACGGACGAATTAAGTGGATCTGAGTCTGGATCGCTTTGCTCGTGCTTTCCAGCGGCACTGCTAAGAGCAATGGAGCCAATACCAGATACGAAATTATGTGCTTCCTGTTCGACTGCTTCGCCCTTGTGTTTCTCTGGCGCTCCTGTCGCACTATCATGACTTCCCAACACACCAGCCTGAGGGGTCTGGACACCACCAGTCTTCGCGCTGACCAAAGCCAAAGGTACAGGAGGGAACATGATGTCGCGTGATGGTGGGTATACGATAAGCACAATCATGGTCGTAAATAGTAAAGGCATCAGAAAATTGAACGCCCAAGCGATAACGTAAGCCTGCAGTCAACCTTAGCATCATATCATCACAATTAGAGGTCACCCCTAAGCCTACCGCGCAAAAAGCTCCTGTTCGTCTAGGCTCTCGCCACGACCTTAAACGTGCAATGTGTTTCCCAAACCCCATCATACCGATAATCACGGTCATATACAGTCGCTCGATATTACTCCTCAGCTTATCCGGCGAGAACTCATCCTCATCTACAATGTAACAGTCCAGCCCCCCAATCATAGGTTCATTCGTAGCCTTCACATGATACATCTGTTTATTGAATCTCCTCACCAGCGTCCAGAGCTCCTCATTCGGCAACCCTCCCACCAGCTCCTTCGGCACATCATGAGGATGATCGTTCCAGCCCATGTTCCGTACCTCGCCCTCTTCGTGGTTCATCTGCACAGCACCTTTCACCTCATGATCATCAGCACTGGCTAGGGCATGGCTATCGCTGGGGGCATTCGACGCAGACGCAGTCGAAGTAGGGGTGTTCATGATCGAGGTGACGCTGTTGCTGTTCGACGAGACATTGGAGGCGGAAGTGCGCGTACGCGATATGGGCTCCATCATGGGCGTGGCGCCTGGTTGCTGGTTGGCAGGATGTCCAGGATCCTTGAGGTCGGAGTCTGGGATCGGTCCTCCATCCTTGAAAACGTACCCTGGCATAGGCATATTGGCGGTAGCTGTGCGATCACAATGGGTGGGAGGGTACTCATGAAAAGAGGAAAGGTACAGTGGAGCTCAATCATCAAACACGCGGGCGGCAGAGCGGGAGCGGGATGACGTAGACGATCCTCAGAAGGGAATGGTACCTAAGGTAAGGTAGCTCTTCCATCGGCCCTAGCACTTTAGCTCGATGGATTTTATCATCGTAGATGAGACTGTTGACAAGATGAGGTCGAGATTCAGAGGGTCTGCCTTAGCGAGCGCAATATGGCTTTCGAAATGTGTTCCGAAACACTTGGATCGCATTGCTTGTCGGTCAGTCCAATTGCTTCGGTCCCTATGCTGCTTGACAAGCAAGAAACCAAAGTTATCTAATACGAAAGTCCTCCACCTTTGCCGCCCACCCTTGGCATTGACGATAGTCTATGATGACAATAATGCACCCGCTATCCGTATAACGCAAGACACCTTGCTGCTCAAGTATGCTCGTATCCCATGCCTAACATGTCTAATCATACATCATTGTCGTTGGATGCAATCCCATTCATACTGCGTTATTGTCAGCTTCCAGTGGGTGCTCCCTTGAACGATGCTACACTCACCACCCGTCCATCATCATCTCCCGTATAGACCTTCTGCGCCATTGGCAAGATCGAGTTAATCGTCGCGCCGATGTTGTAGCCCGCGTGATCTAGATGATGCATGCGTTTCACGTGCTCTAGGGCGAATGCGCCTTCCGAGATGGCAATGTTCCAGACCTTGCATGATACTCAGCTGGGATGCTGCAGAGTCGTGCACAGAGATTGAATACTTACATTCACCACACCTTTCTTATGTCCGGTGAAAATCAAGCTGCGTTCAAGATACTCGTTACCAGACCCTTCATAAAATGTACATGACGAGATCGTATCATCACCCTCAACGTGGATGTTTTGTTCGAGGATTTGTTCACCATTTAGCGTCCACAAAGACACGTCGGATCCACGACATAGCATGATGACACCCGTCACGTCGTTGACGTGAGCACACTGCAACATCGTCAGCTTGACTTAATATAGGAGCGTTCGTGTTACTGACCTCCACGAGACCTCCTGTCGTTAGCCGTCGCACAAGCTCCAGCCTGTTCAAGTCCCACAACAGTACCTGGCCGTCGGAAGAAGCCGACAGTAAGGCGCTGAAAGACCGAGACACAGCTAATACTGTGACGGCCGATCTGTGGCCGAAAAGACAAGCCGTCGGCTGCAGGTCGACGGAATTGGGCGTCGTTATCACGGCCCAAATTGATATTGTGCAATCGGATCCAGCAGTCACGAGGGTCTTAGAGTCTGCAAACAGGACGTAAGAAAGTTGCGCTTGGTGTACGTGCTCAAACAAGCCGATGAGCTGTAGATGTTAGCAGTGTTTGAGTTTGCTTCAAGGGATATAGTCTACCTTCTTCGAGTCAGCGGCGAAGAATCTGACACTGCCGTCTATGAAGCCCCATTCCATGTATTTGTCGTAAGCCGGTCCGATGTTGATGCGGAATGGTCCAGAGCACAGTACGCGGTCGTGCCTTGACGAAAATTGTAGAGAGGCAATCCGGTCATGAGACTCTGTAGAATGTCATCAGTAACCATTCATTAATCTGATTTGGGCGGAGTCCACACCGATTAGCGGAAAAGGAAGACGGGTGAGACTCTCAGCACCTGTATCTAGCCTCTTCACCTTGTACTTTGCGTCCTCGCGTGGCGGATGGGGACGTTGAAAGACTTGATGTGGCGTCTGACCAAAATTGTGAATGATACCGATTGTCGCTAGCCTTTCTACCGGATCACTGATCGTGTCAAGATCTTTCGCACCATGATATGACAGATGATGGAAGACATTTGTCGCTTCCAGAGCAGCTTCTCCTCGCTGCTTGTGACCGAAGACTAAATCGATCCATTGATGTAGATGCTGACTGACGTATTCACTCTCCAAAGCTTCCCGATGCCTTGCGATAAAGATCTTCGGATCGCCTTTAGCCCAGGGTGGTAGAGACACGGTATCAATGGTACCTCCATTGCCCTGGCGAATACCGAAATCGTATTGATTCTGATTTACAAGGAACTCGGGCAAATAATAAAATTCTGGAATGAGCTCTCGGACATCAGTCATGTTGTCTCGCGAAGCAGAAGACCAAGCCTTCTCGATAGAATAGAATAGTCTGTCAGGATGGTCAAAACTTCCGCCCTGTAGCAGAAGGTATGAATGTACGAAGGGCTGGAGGCGGATGAGGTAAGATGTCACAATCATGGCAGACGAGTAATGAGTCCCGTAATGAAAAGGTGGCGAATTATCGTCGCCCATTTCTGCAAAAGATTGGTAACGGTCTCGAAACTCGGCTTGTCGATCTGGGTTTTGGCAACCCATAGGTTTGGATAAGTCTCGGAACGTTCGAGGATTGGTAAGGTCTAGTTCCTCGCTTGTGTAGTCTGCGAGCACCCAAGGAAATACCGGATACTGCGTCAAGTCGTTGAAAGTGCGTCCAGCCATTGTATTGACAAACATGAGATAATGGAAGTTGGAAATCTCACCCTTCAGCCATTTTCGGGTGGTAGGATTGGAATTATTCTGTGCGAAGACACTAGTGAATTTGGATCCAAAGGTTTGCGTCTCGTCCCCTGGGTTGCGCACGGCATCGATCCTCCATGTTTCCTCAGTAGTTGCCGAAGAAGCACGGTCAGAAAAATTAGAAGCCTTTGTAAACAGCTTTTGGTGAAGCTCATCTCTAAGAGTAGGAGTACTCGCCGTCAGTAGATAGCTTCGGCCGTCGACGAAGAAGACCTCAATGGCGACATCTCGAAACAGAAATCGACGTTTAGAGATGCTCAGAACGTCATCCCAACGCCAATTACGTGTCTCATAGTCGGGTTTCAGTCTCGATGATGGACGACTTCCAGCCTCGCGTCCTGATATCATCTGCAAATACGGGTCTCGTTCCTCCTGCGGAGCTTGCCATACGTTAATAACCTCCCCGTCTGCACGTTGGAAGAGGTTGTCAAGAAGATATAGATGCGCCTTTCCGAGGATTAATAGACCCTCTATAGCTTCAAGCCCAATAATTCTAGAGACGTTGTGCACGTGCTCAACCTGGTCACCACGCTGAAGACTCCGCATGACCTTGCGATTCTTGTCCTCATATTCCTCAGAGTCTTGTGGCGGGCCATCGACTATCTCGAAATCATCTTCGGCTTCCTCGCCCTCGCCATCGTTGTCGTCATTACGGGAACCAGTGATTGGATTATTTGATGGGGAAAGGGCAGTATTTTGTGTTCCAGGCTTTCCGGAACCAGATGACGATTGATTTGGTAGGGGAGGCACATCATCTACAAGTGGTTTTGTGCGGGCGCCGATACTACGCCGATGTCTGCCTGCACCTTGAGACTGACTCCGCTTAGGCTGATAATCGTTTAAGTGAGCGTCTCTGTCCGGGATGAGCCGGATCCTCATTCTATTTCGCCCTTCTGTTTGATCAAGTTGCCATTTCTGAGTAGTCCCATCGTCAAAGAGACCACACGAACGGCGGAGTTCTCGGCTCATCTTTGCCCATGTAGCAATGTTGAAAAGCTGACTGTCTTGTTGGTCTTGCAAAGCTCGCTGTCTTTTCAGATGTTCTGCCGCATAGATATTTGATCGCCAGTGATCGGTTCCAGTCTCATGCCGTCGAAGAATTTCATCCTTAGTTGATGTCTCCGAGACCCATGTTTTCAATTTTTCTCGCCTCTTGTTGATCCTAGCTTTTGCAGTCTCTTCAGTCCGACGGTTTTCTTCCGCAACAAATCCTTCCCATGATCTCGACAGCCCGGAGAATAGTGAATTGGAGAGCTGTTTTCGGTGATCATCCACCCAGCCTAGAAATGTCTCATTGTCAAGCTCCATGATTTTCTTGAATCCCTTCGTGAGCGAAGATAAATCGGCGTTGGTGGTCTGCTGCAGAAGCTTTGTGATTTCATCAGGCTTCTGAACTAACAGCATGCGCCAGAGATTTGCGGCTGCCATCCGCACACCGTCATCAGCACTGGTAAGCCGGGTATAAACGAGATAGCACAGCAGCTTGAGGAAATTCTGCTCCGAGTCCTCTACTGGTAATAGGACAGTCTGCCAGTAGACTAGCTTATCTAGAAAGTCAACGGTCTCTGTGACGGATATCATCTCATCCAGCTCAGAGAGCCTCAAGAGTACGACTCGTAAGAGTGTCGATCTTATGTTAGAAATGATGTGACTGCAAAGCCTTATCGGCTTCATCGACGCAATGCTTGGTAGCTGCAGGTACTCCAAGATATTTGCGAGGAACTCAAGTGTATCTTCGGCGCCATTGATGAACCAACCCTCATATATCGCTTCTCCTAGATGAGCTACGAAGCGAGCAAGGTTTGTAAGCACACGAGGCTCCCAAAGGAGCTTTTGGTCTAATTTGATGGCATTACCAAGCTGCGAAATGGTATTACGCAAAATGAAGGTCTCGAAGTAAGCCTGATGTTCTTGAAATCCGGGAGGGACCCTCATGAACAGTCCCAATCCTGAGAAATCTTTCCTCGAGAATATCTGATCAGCAAATACCGCAATCGTCAATTCTAGTAGCTCTTCAACAATAGAACTACTGAGATTTAATGGAGGCTTGGACCTATCAGGCGAGAGAACAGGCCGCAGTCTTGAAGTTGAGGGTCCCGGCCGCGACGAGTCAGCAGTCACTAGCACGTAAGAGGACATTCTCTTTGGGGCTGGAGCTATCGAAGGGTTAAGATGCTTGGAAGGTTCAACTGTAGGTGTTCTCACAACGGGAGCGCTGCGCGCAGCATTCGCTGATAGGGGTCGCATGATCACATCTCCACCCTTGAAAGTCAATGCAGAGTCTCGAGAGTGGAGCTCCATCTCTGGGCTGACGGCATTGGCGCTGACGACGATAGGGAAAAGCACGTAGAACAGCTCTTGAACGTAAAGTGAAGTGGTTGTGAAATCCCGAAATGCCAATGACTTCGTATGCATATCTGCCAGAAATCTTGTGATTGTACGCAAAGTGGACACCGACTCTATGAGCTGCGTATTTGAGGGTTCGGGATCTTCTGTTGCGATCAGTAGCTGTCTTGGAAATGACGCTAGTATCAGAAGCTTACTCGATGCGGTCGTCTCAATGTTAAGAGTCATGGATCTCTGTCTAGTGTGTGTAGGGGTACCTGGACCTTTCGGGGAAGCCACATCTTTACCATTGCTCCTCTCTATCAGGGGCGAGTCTGGATCTGACTGGTCTCTGGTCACCGTCTTCAGGCCTTCACCCAACATGGAAGTAATCACCGAAAGCATTGCAGGGTACGCCACGGCGACTTTTGCCCCAGTCGTAAACGTTTCTAGAAGACCATATAGGTCGAATGCGCGCGAATAGTCAATAGCAGCCACATCCAGCCCGAATAGAATAGCGAAGCAGACTGGCCATAGTGTTGGGATTTTCCACCAACGCTTGAGCCTGTGTTCCATTATGACTATACCCCCAGTCTTATTGTCAAATTTCTGCACGTAGTTAGGCCCACTGATTACCAAAAGGCGAGCCAAGATCTTGGTGGCAAGGACCACTACAGTTGGTTCGTCATCAGCAAGTAGATGAAGTAGCCACTGATCACACTTAGCAAGAATTGTACAGTCCAGAGCTTGAGGCACTTACTTTATTTGTCACGGTTCGGGCAAATTTATGGATATTTGCAAGATCATTCTTTTGGCATAGCAGGTCAGCGTACAGCTCCAAAATTCTCAATGCGATTTGCAGCTGAGTAAGATGGGTATTGCCGTCGCGTTGCTGGACTGCTGGCGCTGATCGAGGAGAGGGACTACTGAGCGTCTTCCTGCGAACTGGCAGATCGGTGTTCAATTTAATACTTTTGCCTCGTAAGGGAGTCGAAGGCAGCTGTTTTGGTTTGTGAATTGCATAAGTGATGTATAATGCCAAGGAGCGCATCGAATCTGCGGACAAGCTCTTGGTGAGCAGGGCTTTGTAAGTCGCGAGGAAGTAGTCGAACGTTTGTGTAGTGAAAGCTTCACCCTTCAAAGCCTCGAGCCACTTCTTGGTAATTCCTTCAGGGACTAGGTCAGTAGATCATAGAGATTTCGAGCTTAGGAAACTGACGCATTCGTGATAATCGCTTCATATTGAAGAGATGGTATTTACTGTGCATGCCGAACACTAGGAATTGCTCGTAGTACAACTTTTGAGCAGGCGGATCTGCACTTCGCCAGAACTCCATATCTACAAGTAAAATACGATAGGCTAGCGGATTGTTGATCACAGAGTCCTCGGGATTGTGTATACGATACCCGACAAACTCCAACATCTCGGTAAGCACCTGCAGGGTGAGTGGTGAAGTCGAAGGCTGTCGATGCGGCGTCATTGTCATGGAATCTGCTTCGGTGAGCGTATCAGATGCCTGCTGGCCCAATTTAGTCGCCAGAATGGTTGATAGAACACCGAACCCATTTTCGCGTTCCATGGCTTCGCTGTTCCTCCAATTACCTTGTACGCTCTCGAAAAGGATCTTCAAGGCCCGCAAAATTTCCTCGGGCCGATGGGCAGCTTCAAGGATAGCTAAGCTGACAGCTGCACACCCACCTACACGCCAGGCAGCGTCGTCAAGTGACTGGGGTACGACAACGGTAGGATCGCCTGTGAGTACGGCGAAACCTGAAGGGTGCAGTAACGCCTCATTAATAGAGGGAATCGCACCGTTGATTGCAAGGGCGTTTCTCCCGCCCCTGGTCACGTTTCGAAGATTTTTGCCAGCTGGCTTCGAGATAAAATTCAAAAGGTAGGTTTCGTCAATGTTATTGTGGTCATCATCATCTAACACCACGTTTGCTGAAATGTTGAGCAACATACTGGCTTCTGGAAGCAGAGTCCCTGCCTTTGACCTTATGGCTGTGACGATGTCTGACCTTTCCTCCTTACCTGGGTGAAGACTCTCATTTCGCAGGTTCAATGCAGCCGAAGCTCGGTAAGTCTGGAAGGAACCGAGGCAGTCTTGATAGTTGCCAGTGTATCTTGGTCCGAGCTCAAAATAAACAGCAATGAGATCGTCGGTTAGCACGTCCGCAAAGAGATTGGCCGATGCAAGACGCCATTGGGTACGGACCATCCCTCTACCCAATCGAGAGGCGAGGTCTTGCGGTGTACCAAGAAAAGCTTGAATTGCTCCAGTCTTTCGATTTGAAGATGGAGATGAAATTCTACCGCGGTCCACATTCGTCGAAGGTGCTGCCGCAGGGTATTGTGATTTCACTTGCTCCACGAATTCACCATCGACGAAAAGTGAAGCTCTCGAGGAAGAAGTAGTCTTGGGTCGCCGATGCGCAATGACAACATGATACCATCGACCTTGGTGGAATGAAACTGACTTGAAACGTACACTAGGCCTCGATGATGACACAGAAGTCTGGAGGATTAAATTGTGAGTGTCCTTCTCTAGGTAGACCAGCACGAAGCAGGTTTGGCTCGCGTCAAACGCCCCGAAGACAGTTGTGTGCGCATTAGGGTCAAATTGTGTTATGTGAAGCCAAAGTGATAGCGTGTAGCCGGTGTTCGAACCAGTGGGCGGAAAGGCTTTTCCAATACCCGGTAATTCTACCGAGGCGAAGCCATTCAAAGACAAGTCAAAGTTGATGTAGGAAGGTGAACGAGAGGATACTAGGGATGCCAACAAAAGATCTGCAACCATGGGCGAAGAGCGCGCATTTCGATAAAGAAGATGGGCATCGTCCAGATCAGCAGCGCCTAATTGGAGTAGAACAGTAGCCAAATTGCGAATTTCAGACAATGAGCGAGCTTCCACGTTATGTTTATTAAGCAGGGAGACAAGAACTGAATGCAAAAGCCCAGTACCGTGCAGAGCTACCAGGTTGCTGGTAGACAGATTGGCCAAATAATTGATAACAGCAGGTACAGCACTTATCATTTGGTCAGTCTTTTGCGGAGGTTTCTCGGAGGTGGTCTCCAGACCTCTCCAGAGCTCGAAAAGAAGCAGAATCGCGTCTTGATGGTGGACAGTAGTCAACGAATCAATTGAACTTCTGAGTATTCCATGAAGACGACTCGTTCCATGCCCATCATAGGTTCTAGCGCCACTTTCAGCATTCTGGGTAGCTGGAGACAGCGATTGGGTAGACCCGGAATCTGTTGAAGGCTCATAGGAGCGGTCTAATTTTCGCCTCAGTCTCTGGAAGAAGCCAGTCATAGATTCGTCATTTAAGGCACATCCTAATAGACAACCGAAAACCTCCTCTGTCAAATCCTCAGACCAAGGGTTGACTATTGCGTCCTTGCAGGATATCTTTTCGTGTAGGATTTGTTTCACTTCGAGCCATCCACCTCGTTTAACGCGCAGGCGGAAGTATTTTTGGTTTCCCTTATGTTGCTGCAGTGCGGCTGCTAAAATACCGAAGATTGCATGAAGGAGACTGACTGATAGCGGGAACTCTTCATCGAACGTATTAGCTTGACGAGTCCATGTCCCAGAAACTTGCTCAAGAGCCACAATCAAAGTCTGAAAGCCGTTCAGGTGCCTGAATGCGTCCCTCAGATGCTGAACATGGGAGCTTCCCAGCAATGACTGCCTGATACGATGGGCCGCTTCCAATTTCTGATATAGGTAATTCGATGTCCCATTGTGCTCAGGTACCGATTCGATTTGTCCCAGTACCTGTATCTGCGTTCGAAATTCCGCCACCTCTGGCGCAGGGTCCTGAAGCGTGGAAGCCCGACTCCGGGACATTGCAGGCGTCGGAGCAGATCTCGTTGACAGACCAAATCAGATTATGGTATAGTCATCCTTATTTGCATTGCATCTGACCCTCCTTGACACCGGCAGTAAGACGGGCTGTGTCTCGTGCCAACTCCATGTGTATTTTGTGGGTATGACGGGGAGCGAGCTCCTCACATTGCGCCTTCAAACAGACGTGCAATACCCAGGTAAGTACGTGCATCAAGTTCTCCAAGCGCTGTTGCCCCGATCAGCACACTAGGCTCACCTAGAGGATGTTGAAAGTAATTGCTGGCTACCAGAGCAGAATTGCATGCAACGCCAAGCCTCTCGAGCCGCCAGGGCGCTTAAGGCAATTCAAGGGTCCAGAGCGCTGCCTGGTCGTCATCTGCGCGCATGCTCTTATCTCCCCAGCTTCTCACCCTCTGACTTCCATCCTTCTCTTACTTCCTCATCCTTTTTCTTATTATCTTGTACAATACCAACGTCGTGCCATCCCGAGGTTCTAGATCAACTATGAAGGCCACCTTCGTCTCGCTGCTGCTGCCTTTATTGGCCTCGGCGTCTCCAGTCCTGATCGATACCATCCATAACGAAGCTGCTCCCGTACTCTCATCTACCCAAGCAACCGAGATACCCGACTCCTACATAGTTGTGTTCAAGAAAGACGTCACACATGCTTCGGCAACCTCACATCATGACTGGGTCCAAGACCAACATGTCGAGATAGAGAATGCGAAGCGGGATCTGCACAAGAGATCCCAAATTCCCATCTCTACCTTCGGTGGACTTCGACATACATACAATATCGCCGGAGGTCTACTTGGATACTCTGGCCATTTCGACGAAAGCGTTATCGAGAGAGTCCGCAGGCATCCAGATGTAAGCAAACACTTGCATCATCTCTTATCTGCCTATCTACCCGCACGTGATCAATACTAATGAGACCATTTGTTAGGTCGCATATATCGAGAAGGACTCAGAGGTACATACCATGAGCAGTCCAGAGACAGAGAAAAACGCACCGTGGGGTTTGGCCAGAATATCCCATCGCAACAGCTTGAGCTTCGGTACATTCAACAAGTACCTTTACTCCGAGGACGGAGGCGAAGGCGTAGACGTCTACGTGATCGATACGGGTACGAATGTCGAGCATGTTGACTTTGAAGGTCGCGCACAATGGGGCAAGACCATTCCTGCCAATGACCCCGATGAGGATGGCAATGGCCACGGCACTCATTGTTCCGGTACCATTGGCGGAAAGAAATATGGTGTTGCCAAGAAAGCCAGCATATATGCCGTCAAGGTTTTGAAATCGAATGGGTCAGGAACAATGTCCGACGTTGTGAAAGGTGTAGAATGGGCTGCACTATCTCACGCTGACAAGATGGAGGCTGCCAAGAAGGGCAAAGGTAAGAAGGGATTCAAGGGCAGCGCTGCAAACATGAGTCTTGGTGGAGGTAAATCAGTCACCTTGGACCTCGCTGTCAATGCAGCCGTCGACGCTGGTATTCACTTTGCAGTTGCCGCTGGGAATGACAACGCTGACTCCTGTAACTACTCGCCCGCGGCCGCAGAAAAAGCTGTTACCGTGGGCGCCTCAACCCTGGCTGATGAGCGCGCTTACTTCTCCAATTACGGCAAGTGCAATGACATCTTCGCTCCCGGCCTCAACATCCTGTCGACCTGGGTTGGCAGCAAGTACGCCACAAACACCATCTCCGGTACATCGATGGCCTCCCCCCACATTGCCGGTCTTTTGGCCTATTTCCTTTCTCTTCAGCCCTCCAAGGGTTCTGCCTTTGCCGTCGCCGACATTACTCCCAAACAGCTCAAAGAGAATCTGATATCAGTCGCTACCTTGGGTAGCCTTACTGATGTACCCAAGAACACCAAAAACGTGAGTTACCGCTGATCTTTCAAAATATCGATGTACTAATAGTCGCGAAAGATCCTCGCGTGGAATGGCGGAGGATCTTCCAATGTTTCCGAGATCTTTGGTGACAGCGCTCGCCACCAAGTATCAGAGAAGAAGGCTGTCGCAAAAGCCAAGGAATTCCTCAAGGCTGAAATTGAGAACCTCGAGGGGTTCTTTGATGAATTGAAGTAGGGGACTGAGTCCCATGGCTGTTTACAGCCATTGTCATTGAAGGGGACTTGAACAACTACGCGTGCATGGGAGTGGTTTCATTTGTATGACGGTCGAATTTGGGTTGAACGGCAAGGCGTGGTGGGTTTGCGTTTTCCAACGGTCGAGTCCCACCCACAGGAGCGATAGTTTATAGTTTTGGAACATGATGCATTGATCCCAGAAGTAATCCTGATCTCACCGAATACTAAAATCATCACCTCCAAACTGCTGAGCCGCAAACGCAAGCAGAATTCGACAAAATGCAAGGTATCCATCTACCTCGCCGTCGCTGTCCATCAGCTTCCGGAGCGGAGCGGGCAAAAGGCTTCCCGGACAGTGTGATGCCACCCTAGTTCTAACGCCGAAGCTAGCCCGCGATGCATGATCAGACGCGAGTGATGTCTCTGCTCGCCTTCAGGACGACCTCAGTGCTCTCTTCCTCTTCGAGTGTTTGCATAGAATCTGATCGTGAGAGACTCAGACTCACCCTCGGTCTGCCCGACGCCAAGAGCTCATCTGAATTGACGGGACGATCCATCGCTGGCTGCAGATCCATGTCACCTCAGCCTCGACCACGACAATTCTCCCGCTGTGCACTGGGAGATTTGTGTTGTCACATTGCTCTGCTGAAGAGCTGCGATATGAGCGAGCGCGATCCTGGTCTAGGGGGCGCAAGATAAGAGTCGTCGATTTGACCTAGACCTCTCTACAGAAGCCAAACAGTCCACCATCCACCGTCCTTGGCATGCGGCCTCACCAAGTGGCAAGCAGTTGTCATCGTGGAGTCGTTCGAATCGGTGAAAAGCTGGCCTCCGCTCCGGACGACTGCGAGTGGCAGGCTCACACCTGACCTGAGACGAACGGGCCGATATGGCGTATCAACAGAGTAGCCATCGCCAGCCGAGCCATAACAACCAATATCAGGGCGCTCCGACATTACGATCCCTCTACAATACCTCTCAAGCGCCAGGTGCACCCTCATCTGTAAGGCGGATACCGAGTTTTGACCCAGGAGATGATACGGCATCATCTGACCCCGCGAGTGGTCTCGTCGACCAGCGCAGACGTTATAGGCCTGGGAGCATTGCTGGCAATCAACATGAAGAACTGTATATGGCTCCTCAAAGTCCGGAACTGCCACCAAGGCCAACATCTTACGGCACAAGTGGCGGCGTCGGTGGTGGATATCAGCATCAGGATACTGCGCCGGAGCCACGCGCATACAATCCACAGCAATACGGCGCTCCTCAGTCACAATACAGTCCTCAGCCTTCGAGCGCCACGGCCAGCACTTTCAGTACTGCTGCTCATCAGCCCTATGTGCCTGCAGCATATCAGCCTAGCAGTAACCTATATCAGTCAAATTATGGAGGGCGCCCTCAAGCAACACCGCCACAAGTGTATCCACCAACAATGTCACCACTTGTATCTGCCCAGAACTCGCCTCCTCCTCCTCCCCCGCCACCGCGGCCGTACGATCAGCGGTATGGCAACCGCGTCTCCCCTCAGATCCGCACAGACTCGAGACAAAATAACCTAGTCTCACCACCCGAACTACCTAATCGACAACAAAGCCTACCTCCTTTACCGAATTCACAGTCGTCTACGGGACCTTCTTATACTCCACCTGCTCCTCCGCCCCCACCTTTCTCACCGACTCACGATGCTTACCCAAATAATTTTGCTGTAACTCCTTTGCAGTCCTTCTCCCAGCGTAATTCGACAAGCCAAACCTCACAACAACGGCCTACTGCTAGACCGCCCTCACTCCATGGTATGTTACCCGCACTTCCAGCCTCTGCCAATGGTGGCCCGCGAATTCCATCTCCAGCTATCCACAGAAGGCCTGTTGGTCTGAACAGTCCGTTACCTCCAACGCCCGGGACTCCTGGAACACCTAGTACACCAGGGCCTACGCCGCCTACGCACTCGCCACAACGTAGCGACACTATCGGTCGACATCCTCAAGCGAGGCCTCTCCCTGGGCCTCCGTCGGCTTCAGCTTCTGGGCCGGACTACTTCACTAGCAGCAATGGCTATAGCGGCGAACAAGGTACAACCCCTGGATACGATGACTTAATGCAGGAAGTCGAAGCGGCAGTAATGGGCAGACCGCCGCCTCCAGGCTCAACCCGAAGTCCAAGAGCCACGAGAACACCGCATCATAGATCGATCGACGAAAATGAGGCGACACAACAGTTATTCTATGGGACTTTACAGAGCGGCGCCAGTCCAGGCGACGAGAATGCTTATACTAATGGTAATATTGAGGAGACTTCTGAGGGACAATACATCAACTATGGTGCCTACAGTGATAGAGGTGATGCCGAAGCGGAAGCCGGTCTGGCTGCTATGCAAATGGCAGACGAGCAAGATGCTCTTGACGCTGCTCGAAGGCGAAGTCAAGGCTCGCATCGTGGGTCTGGTGGATCTCAACAAACGCCGAGGTCCCAGGAAGAATTTAGTAGTGACAGCGATGTTCACATTGATATGGACACATATGGTGGAGGATTTTCCGGCAAAGTACCTTATGGCGATCGAGAATCATCTCTACCACCAGAAGGCTATGGCTATGCAAATTCAGTGGACGACCAAGGGCGACCTTTTTCTGCAACGAGGTCTTCACAACGTTCTAATCTCTCCAGGTTATCGGATACCCATGGCGGACTCTACGACTATCCCATACCTGGAGAATCTCAGATCCATCCTTTCGCACCAGCACGAGTAGACAGGGCAGGCACAGGCGGCTTCTCTGAACCAGGAGCGCCACCACGGCGACTCAGCTTTGAAGACGGCGACGAAGCGACTTTGGCAGAGTCCTTTGAAGACGGCGATGAGGCGACTTTGGCCGAGTATCACTCATCGTCAACGCAAAGTCCTTCAAGAGAAATTCCAGACATGTTCTTCCACCCAGGGGTCAGCCCGTCTCCGCGGCCTCTTCCCCCAGCTCCGACAGGACCGAATCGATCACTGCCTCAGCTCATGCCAGCCGGCACTTATCAAAACCCTGAGAAGCTACTACACTTTGATCAATACGGACGCCCAACATTCCCCGCTGCTCCAGATGCCTACAATCAATTACTCACTCCCCAAGGCACGGGTCGATCCTCATCTTTGATAAGTCATAGTAGCACGCCACAGACGGCCCTTCCGTTACGATCGAAAACGGATGCAGACCGGGCGAAGATACTCAAACAGCAGCAAATGGGTCTTCGCGCAGGTTCCGTATATGGCACAGATTCTTTCGGCGATCCGTCATTGAATCCTAGTGCAGAACTTCTCAATCTTCCGGAGATCCCATCTGGGAAGCGCAGAAAGTTCAACCCCTCGAAGCTCTCAACTGCCGATTTCAAGAAGTGCGCCGAGCCCTGGGCTTTGTCTTCAATCACTGCGTGGGTTAAAGAGATGAGCGAAGGAGAAGCGGACCTGAAGGAACATGCGATTGCTGAGGGCATTGTGGCGCTCTTCACGCACAAGGTTCCGACCATGAACACAGCAGATGCTGAGGCTCTGGGAGCAAGAGTGGTAAGAAGCATGTTTGATTCAGGTACACTCATGAAAGAAGAGGAATGGGTCAAATTTAGTACCACGGAGCTATCAGGGGTCCTTTATCAATTGACAGGTACTGGGTGCTATTCGCCTAGGGTACATACGGAAGCCTTTCCGGGACGTTGTTACTCTCATCTTTGTATGCGCACTTTAAAGAAGATCAACCTGCAGAATCAGGGACTGGAACCTCAAAGAAAGGTAGAAGACTGGGTAACATTCTACAACGTCACTAAGCATCAGATCGAGAAATATGACAAGAAGGAAGTTGAGCGCCAGAACAATTTACACGAAATCGTGACGACGGAAGACTTGTTCATGGACCAATTGAATATCCTTCGCAATCTTTACAGAGACGAACTGGGTAAATGGCAACCCCCAATCATTGCTCCAAAGAGAAAAGACAGCTTTTTGAGTGAGGTTTTTGGCAAAGTGGACGCTATCAAGCGTGTGAATGAGGACTACCTCCTCGCTCAGTTGAAATATCGCCAAGAAGAACAAGGGCCTTGGATTACTGGCTTTAGCGATATATTTCGTGAATGGATCCGCAAAGCAAAGGTCCCATATATTGAGTATGCAGCGAGCTTCCCAAATGCGACTTCTTTGATCCGTTCAGAAGCCGAACGTAACATCCTTTTCCGCCAATTCCTGGACCAAGCGAGAGACAATGAGCGGTCGAAACGGTTAGGATGGGATACGTACCTCAAAGCACCTATCACAAGATTGCAGCGGTACAGTCTACTCCTTATCACTGTCCAAAAGCACACAGTCAAAGAGTCCGAGGAAAAGGTCAATTTGACGAAGGCTATCGAGGAAATCAAACAGGTGACATTAGAGTGCGATGCTCGAGTAGCCGACATGACGAAGAATGTGGGTCTTGCCGAGCTTCAGGCAAAGCTTCAACTTCGAGCAAACTTCACGGACGTAAAGCTGAACCTCACTCATTTGGGCCGGGAGATTATTCACCAAGGAGATCTTCAGAGGACGGGATCCAACAAATTCAGCTGGGTAGAGACACATGCGATACTATTTGACCATTACATGGTCCTTTCCAAGGTCCTTGCAGTACGGGACGCAGCCGGGGGCTTAAAGTATGAGAAATTTGATGTGTCAAAACGACCTATACCCATGGATCTTCTTACCCTAGAGAGCGCCAGCGACGACCCAGTCGTCAAGTCAACTATGAAGGGAATAGGAGCTGTGGCAGCCGCTACCAAAGCTCCCACCGAGCCACGAGCGAGCCGGCAATCAGTGTCCAATCCTACTGGCGGCCCAGGCACACTCAATCACACGAACACAGCTTCTTCCGCAGCATCCATACTGACAAACGGCTCCGCAAAGACCCTCGTTACCACAACCGTACTTGACAGCCCAAGGGACGAGAACCTTCTCTGGCCGTTCCGCATAAAGCATCTTGGGGCAAACAAGGTCTATACACTCTACTCACCAACCGCCCAGGACCGACGGGAGTGGTCCGAGAAGATCATTGAAGCAAAGACTCGGCATGCAGATTCGCTCCATAAGCAGAATGCTGAGCCATTCCGTCTCAAAGTCGTTGCGGACACTGCCTTTGCCAATGATCCTATGTCAGGGGCCGGTAAGACTGTAGTCATCAGAGGCACACCTCTCGACCGTGCTATATCGGAGGTGGAGGCGCAATTCCAAGATGCAGGCCCACGGCCTACGCCAGTGTGCAGAGCTGCTGTAAATTGTGCGACTTCTTTCAACCAACCCTACGGAAGTGCGATGGTAGCAGTGGGGACAGACTATGGGGTCTACATAGCCAAAGCCAATAACCCCAGAAGTTGGACAAGAGTAAGCTCATGACCAAGGATTTTGCTGTAGTATGAGAACTAATCCTATCACTAGGCCATTGCAAGCACTCGTGTCACCCAGATCGCCGTTCTCGAAGAATTCTCTCTCTTTCTTCTCATCTCCGACAAATCTCTCATAGCCTACCACCTTGACACTGTCTGCCCCGTCGCCGGAGGTGCTCCTTCTGCTCACTCGGGCTCTACAGACAGCAGCCGCCGTGCACCCCAGAAACTCTCAGGTACCCGTGACGTCGGTTTCTTCGCCACCGGCCGCATGAAAGACCGCACACTTGTCTTCTACAAGAAGCGCGAAGGCATCAGCAGCACCTTCAAGGTCCTCGAGCCCGTCTATCAGAAATCCTCCACCGGCGGCAATCTAGCAGCCGGGATGCGCAATCGATTCGGCATCAAGAAAGGATCTGTAGAATTCTTCAGAGACTTCGACGACTTTTACATCCCATCCGAAACCTACACCATCAACCTCTTCCACTCCTCCCTCGCCATCTCCACAGCCCGAGGCGTCGAAGTCCTCACCCTAGACAAAAAAGTCCCCTTCTCGATCCCCGATCTCAAACAACCAGAAACCGCCTCCATCGCCCAACGGATCCGCGACCAAAGACCCCTCGGCATGTTCCGCCTCTCCGACTCGGAATTCCTCCTCGTGTTCGAAGAAGTCGGCATCTACGTCAACAAACACGGCGACGTCTCCCGCTCCGTGGTCCTCGAGTTCGTCGGCCGAGCACGCCAAGCTTGTCTCGTTGCGGGGATGTTCTTGGTGCTGTTCGATGCCGGGGGGGCGTTTGTGGAGGTACGGAATGCGTTTAATGGGCGGTTGAGGCAGGTGGTTTCGGGGAAGGATGTGAGGTTGTTGGATGATGGCGCGAATGGGATTAATGGGAAGGTGAAGCTTTGTATGCAGCATCCAGAGTATGAGCGGTGTCAGGTTGTGTTGGAGTTGGTTATTAATGAGGGGTTGAAGGAATAGAGTTCTAAACGATATTAGAAGAGGAAAAAGAGAAGGAACCCCAGCCAGCAGTGGATCGAAGAAGCCGCTCCGAATTCATTTCGAAGACACCGGCCTCGAGGGAACGCTGGGTGCATGCAGGGATGTAGGGATAAAGGAGCCATTGGATGAAGAAATGTATCTATGGGACCAAATCGGGCGCGCATGGGGATGTTTCCCCTTATTCCCTCTATGCTTCAGCGCGGGAGATTTTTTTATGACAAATGAATGACGGCGGCATCTTGATCGTACTTTTTCTCAAAGCGGCGATTTGGATGAGTTGGGCTGGGATCGATTGACATAGTATTAGCGAATTGAGCTATTGAGTGGTTTTGTTCGAAGTGTGCCGAATGATCTGACGTTGGATTTCAGGATTTCAAAATCGGAGTGAAAGTAGACGATGGCAGTGCCTGCTAATCCGCAACTTCGCTGATACTCTTGAATTGATGCTATGAAGCTATATGAAATCTAGCCCAGACACAGCGAATTGATTTATTGTTTCCCACGTTATTGCATATCACTGGTCCAGCGCCCTCTGAATCAATTCACAAAGCCGCCCAAAATACTCCAAACGCGAAGTATTCACGCACAAGCGCTACCAAAAGCTTTCAAGTCCAAGTATTTGAATTTCTATACACGATTTTATACAAAAATTCTAAACTAATAATTGTCTCCCTGACATACTTTGACATCGAAGAAACACATCAACTGGACCGGATAGCCGAGCTAAAGGGTATCATCCCCTCGATACAAACGAAAACATCGGTGTCTTCGAAAACACCTGAAAGATCCATCATGTGGTATGATTAATCTAAACTTGATTGGGAACCCCAATTTGACAGGGTTAAGACAGCGACATACATCTCTTTAGCTATGTACTGTATTGGAAGTCGATCAATGAATAGATTCCATGCTAAGGCATCTGCTAGAACTTTGCCGTATTTTATAGATATCAAACCTCAAAGTATGGGCAAACATTTCCAACCGATAGCGCTTATGATTGCATGGATTCATTTGCAGAAAGTGAGACTTCGTCGATCAGGAGGCTATTCAATTGGGGGATGCCATGAGACGCCAGACGAGCTACCATAATCCCAGCCGTAGGGATATGAGAGACCGCCACGTTTTCTAGCTGCATTGCACGTCAATATGTAATTAAGGAAGTGCAAGAAGCCCCGTGGAGAGCAAGGAGCTCCTTCCTGGCTAGGGTCAATGGGAAATCGGAGCAGTCGATGGCCAAGCTTGGGACTATGCAAGGGAAGGACACGGTCGGTGGACTGGGCTTAGTAAAGCGTGCTCAGCATCGAAAGTCTGTGATAGCTGAGAGGAAGATGATTCAAGTCTCCGGTCCTTCCAAGGTAGTGGCTATAGCCTGTCTAATTCTCGGATCAACTCAAGGGCAGCTGTCGTGGGTCCTGGAAGCCCCGTTGGCCCCTTCGCCCTTTCGAACTCCTTGAGTTTCACATCGAGGGCGTCTTGAAGCGCTTTTTCAACCTCCATCATATGCTCGTATTCTCTCGCGGTAGCCCTGACAGCCGAAGAAAACCTATTGAGCTCACTAGATTTCGATATTCCCCCGCAATCTCGAGCACCCCTCTGCCATAGCAGCTCAACCAGTCCAAATTCAAATTTCATGGCCGCTAGAAACAGCGGACTTCTTCCATCACCGTCCTTCGTATTCAGATCGATACCTGGTAAAGACAAAAGGGCGAGGACCAGTTCCGAGGCGTCAGAACACTCTTTGAGATCAAGCTTTTTGGTGGAAGAAGCCTTACATAAATAGTGAAGGAACTGCGCTCCTGTATTGTCAGTTCTACTGGGGTCTGCCCCATATTTGTTCAACAGATTGACTATTGTATAATTAAGCGCAGCTGCATCTGGGTGCGACCGAAGGGAGATTGCTAAAGCAGATAGAGGTATCAACTCCGTCCCCATCTCCTTATCCGAGCAGAATCCAGGTGGGAATTTGGAGCCAAGGTTCGGATCGGCGCCATGGTCCAGAAGGAGCTCGACTATTGTTATGTCACCATAAGCGATGGCTATACCTAATGGCAGGGTATAGCCTAAATTCGTCCGGGCGCCCAATTCAAGGAGAGTTTGCACATTCGAAAAATGACCAAAACTGCAAGCAAGTTGGATTGGTAAGGCTTGCCAGGGGCGCGCAAGAACATTTTGACTGTTGATGTTGGCTCCTGCATTGATGAGAAATTTGATTTGGTCGGATCTATCTGGGTATGATGAGGCGAGATGGAGTGGTCGAAAGCCTGTATCGTCCGTTATGTTCGCAAAAGCCCCAGCATCAATTAGCATA
>JAABUI010000511.1_pt1 | contig 28306 bp, 31 predicted proteins | sample 5559111 | NCBI WGS metagenome assembly JAABUI01 (sample SAMN10711870, study PRJNA513365) | rock metagenome | isolation source: Antarctica rocks | place: Antarctica: Victoria Land, Buttleship Promontory | reverse complement strand
ATGGGCTGTGTCGCGGGCGACCTGGTCGGGTCGGCCGCCGGGCAGGACAAGGTGGCTGATCGTCAGCCGGTTGACGGTGTCGGCGACCAGCAGGACCTCGGCCTCGGCCAGGTCGGGCCAGTGCGCGGACAGGTACGCCGCGGTGTGTGCGCGCGCCGCCGACAGGATCGCCTCGGCACGGGTGGTCAGGAACGGCAGCAGTGATCCCTGGTCGTCGGTGAGAACCGCCTTGAGCAGAGGGTTCTGCGCGGCCTCGGTCAGCGTGAACTCCATGGCTGCGGCCACCGCCTCGGCCGGGGTTCCCTCGTGACCGACGCGCGCAGCGTCGGCGCCGGCCATGTAGCGCTGGGCCTCCCGCATGGCCAACGCCTCGGCCAGGCCGTCCTTGCTGCCGAACTCGTAGTAGAGCGTCTGGCGGCTCAGGCCCGCGGACGCGGCGACGTCGGCCATCCGGACCCGGGCCCAATCACCGGCCAGGGCAGAGTCGTACGCCGCGTCGAGCAGCGCGTCTCGGGTGATGAGCACGGTCACACTTTCTTACAGCGCGAGGAGCCGTGTCAGGACACGCAATGCCACGATGTCAGGGGCTCGGCAGGTCTGGCGACGGGTCAGGGACCGGTGGGGGCCACACGGAGGTCCAGGAGCGGGTCGAGTCACAGAACGCGGTCACCTGCTCGGGGAGCCGGCCCTGGACGACCTGCTCGAGGGTCGTGTTCTCCAGGACAGCGCGCAGGCCGGCTCGTACGGCTACCCAGACGTCCTGCAGGTGCCGCGCCGACCCGGCGTACGCGAGGCTCTCCGGGCGGTGCCCGTGTACCAGCGCCAGCGGGCCGTCCATGGCCCGCACGACATCGGCGAGCACGACGGCGAAGGACGGCTTGCCCAGGCGGTGGCCGCCACCGGGACCGCGCCGGCTGTGCACCAGCCCGGCCCGGCGCAGGTCCACCAGGATCGTCTCCAGGAAAGCCTGGGGGATCTCCTGGGCGGCAGCGATGTCCACCGCCCTGACCGCGGCGCCCTCGGGAGCGGTCGCCAAGACGCACAGCGCGCGCAGCGCATAGTCGGTCTTGGTGGAGATCTGCACAGGCACAGCATGGCCGACAGCTGACCGGGGCTATGTCGACAACTTCGGTCGACAATGTAGTCTGCCCGCATGCCCAGTTCGGACGTCCGGGACGGGACCAGCGCCCTGCTGGTCCGGCGACTCCACGTCGATCTGATGCGTCTGCCTTCTGCCTGTCCGACGTCTGGCCACTGACACCAGCGTCCGACTCTGCCGCCCCTCCCCGGTCGGCCCTTTCCAGAACAGGCCTGAACCACCATGCACATCGATCTCTCGCTGTCGCTCGTCGGCGCCCTGGTCGGGCTCCTCGTCGGACTGACCGGGATGGGTGGCGGGGCGCTGCTCACCCCCCTGCTGGTCCTGGTCTTCCACGTCCCGCCGCTCGCCGCGGTGTCCAGCGACCTGATCACCAGCCTGGTCATGAAGCCCCTGGGCGCGGCGGTGCATCTGCGCCGCCGGTCGGTGCACACCGGCCTCCTGCGCTGGCTCGTGCTCGGCTCGGTGCCGGCGGCCTTCACCGGTGCCGTCCTCGTCGGCGGCCTCGGTCGCAGCGCGGCCGTGCAGCACGACCTCAAGGTCGGCATCGGCGTACTGCTGCTGCTCTCGCTGAGCTCCACCGTCGTCCGACAGGTCATCGACCGCAGGGCCGGGAACCGCGGCGCAGCGGCCCCTCTCGTCGTCAAGCCGTTGCCGACCGTCCTGATCGGCGTCGCCGGTGGCCTCGCAGTGGGCATGACATCTGTGGGCGCTGGGTCGCTGGTGATAGCGCTGCTGCTCATCTGCTACCCGTCGCTGCGTCCGTCCCAGCTGGTGGGTACCGACATCGTGCAGGCGATCCCGCTCGTGGCAGCGGCCGCGCTCGGCCATCTGCTGTTCGGCGACGTCCAGTTCGCGGTCACCGGGTCGTTGCTGTTCGGCGCCCTGCCCGCAATCTACCTCGGCGCCAGGCTGTCCTCGTCGGCGCCTGCGCGGCTCACCCGCCCGGTGCTGGCGGCGGTGCTGCTCGCGTCCGCGCTGGGCCTGCTGCAGGCCCCGGGATGGGCGCTCATCACCGGCGCCATGACCGCGGCTGCAGTGATGGCGCTGCTCGGCGGCGTTGGCCAGCAGGCGGAGCCGGGCCGGACCGAGCTCGAGGCAACCGGCGATCAGCAGCCGCTCGTCGAGCGCGCGGAGGTCCCCGGCGGGAGGTGATCAGCTGGCGTAGCGTCGCGGGTAGAGCCGGGACGCGAGGGGGTCCGTTGATACCTGCGCCCAGCCTGGAAGCACTCCTCGCCGCGCTGTCGGAGCCGCGCCGCGCACAGATGGTGCGGCTGCTCGAGCACCGACAGCTCACCCAGCGGGACTTCACCGAGCAGCTGGCGATGACCCAGCCGCTGGTGTCGTTCCACCTTCGGGTGCTGACCGACGCCGGCCTCATCGAGAGCACGGTGTGCGAGCGGATCAGGGTGTACCGGCTCAACGCGGGCACCCTGGCGCTGGTCGCGCAGCGCCTCACGATCATGGCCGAGCACGCCAACCGTACGGCGCAGAGCCCGGCGTGCTGAACGCTGCGCCCTGCCGTCCTCTGACCTCGTCGTCGTGACCGCTGGGACCTGGCTCCTGCGCCGGGTACCGGCGCTGCGGCGCAGCCTGGACCAGGTTCCCGCACACGCGTTGGCCTGGCAGCTCGCGAACGCGGCGTACCTGGAGGCCGAACCACGCCCGAGTGGCCGCCTGTGGGTGGTTCTCGGAGACTCGACCGCGCAGGGGATCGGCGTCGCAGAGCCTCAGCAGAGCTACGTCGGCCGGGTGCGACGCCTGCTCGAGCAGCGCGACGGCGAGCCGTGGCATGTCGTCAACCTGTCCCGATCCGGCGCCGTCGTGGCCGACGTGCTGTCCACCCAGCTGCCGGCGATGCAGTCCCTGGCGCTGCGGCCCACCCTCGTGTCGGCCGTCGTCGGCGGCAACGACCTGCGGTACACGGACCTGCCGAAGCTGCTCGGCGACCTCCGGGAGCTGCTCGCCCGGCTGCCGGCGGGATCACTCGTCGCGACCATGCCGCGTGGGCTCAAGGAGGCTAAGGCTGTCGCGGCCAATGCCGAGCTGCTGCGCCTGGCCGCCGAGCGGGGACTGCCGGTGGCCGACCTCTGGGCCCACACCGGGCCGCCGTGGCGCGGCAAGTACGCCGACGGCCTGCACCCCAACGCGGTCGGGCTCGGCGAGTGGGTCGCCGCGCTGGGCGACGCGCTGGGCCTCGCGCCAGAGGTGCTGCCCTAGCGTTGCTGCGGTGCACCCCCTCTCCGTGCAGGACGGCCCGGACGCCATGGTCGAGCAGGTCGTCCGCGGCATCGCGGTGCGCTGCTACGCCGACCGTCCCGGCTCGATCGTGCAGGTGCTGCAGGACGCCCTGCACGCCTCGGCGCAGGACGTCCTGCTGCTCGACCCGGCCCGCGGCGGCCGGGCCACCTCCTACGCCGAGTTCGCCCGCCTGGTCGAGGGCGCGGCCGCCGGCCTGCTCGCCCGCGGGCTCGAGCCCGGCGACCGGGTGGCCGTGCTCCTGCGCAACGGACTGGAGGCGGCCGTGGCCATCTGGGCCTGCGCCCGTGCCGGTCTCGTTCACATCGGGCTGCCAGCCGGCGCACCGCCGTCGCGACTCGCCGAGCTCGTGGCGCTGACCACGCCTTCGCTGGTGCTCGCCCAGAGCGACCTCATGCCCGACGTCGTCGGGCTGCTGCCCGACCTCGCGCTGGACGACGTCGAGGTGCTCGTGTCGAGTGAGTTGCCCTGGCAGCACTCCCATCCGCTGCCGGACGAGGACGCGACCTACATGCTGATCCCGACCAGTGGGACGACCGGGCGCCCGAAGGCGGTGCGGGTCACAGGCCGGATGACCGGCCATGCCGCCGCCTTCTACGCCAGGACCTTGGGGCTGACCGCGGCCGACCGCACCGCCGTGCACCTGCCCTTCGGCTGGGTCAGCGGACACGTGACGCAGCTGACCCCGGCGATGCTCAGCGGGGGCTCCATCGTGACGATGGCGACCTTCTCCGGGCCGGCACTGGTCCAGGTGTGCCGCGAACACGCTGTGACCTGGCTCGATGTCGTACCGAGCATCTGGGAGCTGCTCCTGCGCGTCGAGGGGTTCCACGCCGACGCGCTGCCCGGCGTTCGCCTGGCGGTGTACGGCGGCGCACCTGCGCCGGCCGGCACGCTGGACCGGGTCGCCGACCGGATGCCCAGCCTGCGCCTGTACGACGTCTACGCGCTGTCCGAGACCTGCGCGCCGGTGACCTGTCTGCTCGACGGCGAGCGGCCGCGCCGACCTGGCTCGGTGGGTCGCCCCGTGGCGTACGCCGAGGTCCGTGTGGTCTCACCGGACGGGGTCGTTGTCGTGCGAGGAGAGCCTGGCGAGCTGCAGGTGCGCTCGCCTACCGTCACCCCGGGCTACTGGGGGGAAGAACCGAGCCCGCTCAGCAGCGACGGTTGGCTCCGGACCGGCGACGTCGGGCGGATGGACGGCGAGGGCTACCTCACCGTCAGCGGTCGGGCCGTCGACCTGGTGATCCGCGGAGGGGTGAACATCTACCCGGCCGAGGTCGAGCGGGCCCTGCTGGCAACGGGTCTGCTCACCGACGCCGCGGTGGTCGGACTGCCCTCGTCGGTGGCCGGCCAGTCGGTGGCCGCCGCGGTGGTCCTGCGTGCGGGGACCGAGCTCGACGTCCCGCTGCTGCGGCGAGCCGTCCAGCGCGAGCTCGGCACCCACGCCGTCCCCCGCCGCGTCCGGGCGGTGCAGGTCCTGCCGCGCAATCGGCACGGCAAGCTCGACCGGGTCGCGGTCGTGGAGCTGCTCAGCAGCCGACCGTGACCAGGGCCGGCTTGGCCTGCGGGCTGCTTGCACCGGCTGCCTTCATCGGTGCATGGGTCGCTGCGGGAGCCCAGACCCTTGGCTTTTCGGCGGTCCACGACCACATCAGCGACCTGGCCCGCACCGACGCTCCCCACCGGCTGCTGATGACCGCGGGCTTCGTCACCTTCGGCCTGCTGCTGCCGCTGTTCGCGCTCGCGCTCGCCTCCGCGCTGCAGGTGCCGGCGTTACGACTGAGCGTCGGCGTAGCCGGCCTCAGCACCCTTTTCGTCGCGGTGTTCCCCGTCGACTCCCACGGGGGCCTGCACGCCGTCTCGGCGTTGCTCGGCTACGTCGCGACAGCTGCGTCCCCTGCACTTGCTGCAGGCGCACTGCCCAGACCGGCGCGCGCTGCCTCGTACGCCGTAGGGGGGCTCAGTGCTGTTGCCCTGACCGTGTCCGTCGTCGGGCCGGACCAGGGGCTGTGGCAGCGCACCGGCCTGAGCGTCGTCGACCTCTGGTACGCCACGGCGGCCTTGGCTCTGCTCCGGCGGCAGCAGCGTGGTCGCCGACCTCACGGTCACCGACCGACCGGACCCTGACCCGCGCCCTGCTCCAGCAGCCCGCGCAAGGTCGCCTCCCTCACGGGCCCGGTCTGGGCCTGCACGAGCATGAAAGCCGCCTCGCGCAGGTGCCGTTGTGCGGCGTTGTCCAGGCCCATCGCGCTGCCGCCGGTGGCCGCCACCAGCGCCGTGGCCGAACGCACCAGCAGCGTGAGAGCCGCCGCTCGCAGCCGTAGCCGCTCCTGCACCTGCTCGTCCGCAGGGACGTCGTCCACCAGCCCGTAGGCCGCCTGCCGCAGCACGCAGGCCTCGGCCGTCAGCCGCTCGGCGAGCTCTTTCGCGGTGCCGTCGCCGCGGCGCTCGGCGGTGGCGGCTAGGCGGCGTACGACGTCGGCCTGGATGCCGAACACGGCCGCCGACACATTGGCGGTTTTGGCCCGGTCCTGCTCCAGCCACGCGCCTGCCGGCTCGACGGAGGCGACCGAGCCGTCCGGGACCTCGAAGGCGGACAGGTCCAGCGTCACCGTCGAGGTGGCCTGCATGGCGGCGAGCCGCATGGGCGCGCCGGCGGTCAGGCCTGCGCCCTCCACGGCAGGTACCAGGACGAACACGAGTTCACCGTCCGGGGACAGGCCACCGAGCAGCAGGACGTCGCACAGGCCCCAGGAGGTCATCCAGCCGACGTGTCCGTCGAAGCGCCAGCCACCCGCGACCCGCACCGCCCGGACCGCCGGTTCCCCCGGGCGTCGCACGTGCGCCACCGCGACGCCGGCCAACGCCCCCCCGGTGCACATGGCCCGCAGCCAACGGTCCTGCAAGGCCCTGTTCCCGGACCCGCCCAGCACCGCCAGTGGCATGGCGTGCTGGGTCGTGACGAACCAGGTCGCCGCGCACGCGCCGGCAAGCGCCTCGGTCACCTTCCGGACGACCGGAGCGCCCGCGCCCGCCCCGCCGTACGCCGGGGGGCCGGTCAGTCCGAGCAGCCCGGCGGCCCCGAGGGTGTCCAGGTGCGAGCGGGGGACGCCCTCGACGTCGACCCGCTCTGCCGACGGGAGCAGCAGCTGCTCGGCGCACCGTCGGGCGAGCTCCACCGGCGAGGTCGTGGGTGGCATCGCTGAAGCCTAGTTCGCACTGGGCCAGGTCGCCGGGGTCAGCCCACGAGCGCCAGCAGCTCCTCCAGCTCGGTGACCAGGTGTCCGGCCAGCTCGTCGAGGTCGGGCACCAGCTCGCGGCAGGCGATCAGCCCGAAGTGCAGCCCGTCGCGGTAGCTCATCACCGTCATGTTGAGCCCCTGCCCGTGGGCGATCGCGGACAGGGGGTAGCAGCCCAGCAGCTCGGCGCCGGCGTAGTACAGGGCGATGTTGGGACCGGGCACGTTGCTGATGAACAGGTTGAACGGGTTGAGCCACTCCAACAGGCGCAGCCTGGCGTTGAGCCGGGCAGCCTGACCGGCGAGCGCGGGCATCGTGAACTGTGCGGCGTCCGAGAGCAGATCGGCGGGCAGGGCGCCGTGCTGCTCCTTGGCGGCGCGCATGGCCTCGTGCGTCAGGCTCAGCCGCTCGGCCGGGTCAGCGGTGTCGGTGGGGATGGGCGCGATCATCGTGGAGACTCGGTTGCCGCCGGAGCCCTTCTGGTCCTCGCTGCGCAGGGACACCGGTACGGCCGCGATGAGCGGGCTGTCGGGCAGCGCCTCGTGGTCGAGCAGCCAGCGCCGCAACGCGCCGGCGCACAGCGCCATGACCACGTCGTTGACCGTTGAGCCGGTCGCATTCTTGACCTTCTTGACGTCGGTCAGGGACAGCGTGCAGAAGGCCCAGCGGCGGTGGGGGGTGATCGGCCGGTTGAACGGCGTCTTGGGTGCCCGCAGCCCGGTGTGGGCGAACACCGCTGAGGAACCGCGCCGTAGGAAGCGGTCCAGCACCGGGATCCGCGGCAGGTTCGCATTCTGGACCAGCGAGGGGGCGGACCGGGCCAGCTCGGCGGTCAGCCGGATTGCCCGCACGGGGTGGCCGCTGAAGGACAGGGCACTGCGGGTCAGCAGCCCGACCGGGCCGGGCACCCGGTCGCAGGTCCACGGCGGAGCCGGCGCAAGGTCCCGGCCCTCCGGTGACAGGTCCAGCAACGCCGCCAGGATGTCGTTGCCGCCCACCCCGTCGATGGCGGCGTGGTGCACCTTGCTGTAAACCCGGCCACCGGACAGCCCGGAGATCAGGTAGAGCTCCCACAGCGGGCGGTTGCGGTCCAGCGGCCGCGAGTGCAGCCGCGCGGCCTGGTCGGCCAGCTGCTTGTCGTCCCCCGGCGCCGGCAGGGCGATCTCGCGCACGTGGAACTCGATGTCGAAGTCGGGATCCTCGATCCAGTAAGGCTGGTCAAGCCCGAGCGGCACCTGCGCCAGCCGGCGGCGGAACATCGGCACCAGGTGCATCCGGGCCTCCAGCAGCCGGGTGAGCACTTCGAGGGTGACCGGCACCTTGGCCGTACTCGCGTCCAGGATGCAGACGCTGCCGACGTGGCCGTACACCGCCGGCGTCTCCATGGCCAGGAACGACGCGTCCAGTCCGGTCAGCTGCTGCACGGGTCGCTCCTGCTCCTTCGGGGACCGCCCCCCTGCAGGGGGGCAGTTTCAGGCACAACCGTGCCCCTGGGGCGGTCTCAGCCGTCGGCGTTGGAGGCCGTACCGACCTTGGTCATGATGACGTCGACGAACGCCCCGATGGTCTTCAGGTCGGTCAGCTCGTCCTCGGGAAGCTCGATGCCCAGGGCGTCCTCGAGGTCCATCGTGTACTCCACGAGCGACAGCGAGTCGACCTGCAGGTCCTCGACGAAGGACTTGTCCTCCTGCACGGCGTCGGCCTCGACCTCGAGCAGCTCGACGGCCTTCTCCCGCATGACTGCCAACACCTGTTCGCGCTCCATCCGCCGGACACTACTGGCTAGTCTCACGCTGATGAGCCTGGCCGAGGACCTCGCGCTCGCCCACGAGCTCGCCGACGCGGCCGACGCCCTCACGCTCGGGCGCTTCCGCGCCCTGGACCTCCGGGTCCAGGCCAAACCCGATCTGACGCCGGTGAGTGACGCCGACACCGCGGTGGAGCAGCTGGTACGGGACCGGCTGGCCCGCGAGCGCCCGAACGACGCCGTCCTCGGCGAGGAGTACGGCGACACCGGCGACAGCCCCCGCCGCTGGGTCGTGGACCCGGTCGACGGCACCAAGAACTTCGTCCGCGGCGTCCCCGTCTGGGCCACCCTCATCGCGCTGCAGGAGCCGGAGGGCGATCAGGGATCCCGCCGTACGACGGTGGGCGTGGTCAGCGCGCCCGCGCTGGGCCGCCGGTGGTGGGCCGCCCGGGGCCTGGGTGCCCATGCCGGCCCGTGCGCTGCACAGGGACTCCCGATCGCGGTCTCCGCCGTGGAGCAGCTCTCCGACGCCCACCTGAGCTACTCCTCACTGACCGGCTGGCAGCAGCAGGGCCGGTTGCCGGGACTGCTGGCCTTGAGCGGGAGGTGCTGGCGCACAAGGGCTTTCGGTGACTTCTGGTCGCATGTGCTGGTGGCCGAGGGGGCGGTCGATGCCTCCTTCGAGCCCGAGGTCTCCCTGTGGGACCTCGCTGCGCTGCAGGTCATCGTCGAGGAGGCCGGGGGGCGCTTCAGCGACCTCTCGGGCGCGGCCACGGCCGGCGGCGGCAGCGTGGTCTGCAGCAACGGGCTGCTGCACGACGAGGTCCTATCCGCCCTGCTCCCCCGATGACCTGCTTTCCCGGTGGCCCGGTGACCCGGTGGCCGGTGACACGGTGACCTGGTGCTCGGGAGTCGGTAGCCCGGTGACCGCGTGACTCGGCGCGCCAAGGGCACCGCCCTCGCCCTGGCCAGCGCGACGGCGTTCGGCGTCATGCCGGTCCTGACCAAGGTCGTGTACGCCGGGGGGGCGGGCATCCTGGGTGTGCTGTCCGTGCGCTTCTCCGTGGCCGGTCTCGTCCTGCTGGCGCTGGCGCGGGTGCGGCACGAGCAGCTGCCTCGGGGGCGGCAGCTCGGCGGCCTGCTGCTGCTCGGTGGTGCCGGGTACGTGGTCGAGTCCACCTGCTACTTCGTGGCCCTCACGCGCATCTCGGCCGGGCTGACCGCGCTGCTGCTCTACCTCTACCCGGCCGTCGTGGTGGTGCTGTCGGCGGTGGTCCTGCGGGAACGGGTGCGCCCGAAGGCGCTGGTCTGCGTGCTGACGGCAACCGTCGGGACGGCCCTGACCCTCGGACCGGTCGGTGGGGGCCGGACGACCGGGGTGCTGCTCGGCCTGGGCGCCGCCGCGTCGTACGCGGTGTACATCTTGGTGTCGAGCCGGATCACCGGCGGGCTCGGGCCGTTCGCGACCAGCGCCGTCGTGATGGGCGGGTGCGGCGCGGTCTACGACGTGCTGGCGGTGTCGACCCGTGCCTCGCTGCCCCACACCTCCGGTGCCTGGCTCGCCCTGCTGGGCGTCGCGCTGATCGGGACGGTCGTGGCCGTCAGCGCGTTCTTCGGCGCGCTGGCGCTGCTGGGGCCGTCCGACACCGCAGTGATCAGCACGTTCGAGCCGGTCGTGAGCGTCGGGGTGGCCGGGCTCGCGTTCGGGGACACGCTGTCGCCGGTGCAGCTCGGCGGCGCCGCGCTGGTGCTGACCGCCGTCGTGGTGCTTGCCCGTACCCGGCCGGTGGAGCTCGTCCCGCTCGACGCGCCCTGACTCACCCGTCCACCGCGCGCGTCCCAGCGGGCCAGCAGCCGCGGCGTCAGCAGCAGCGCCGCGGCGTCGAACCAGGCGTAGCCCCCGGCGATCCCGCTCGGGGGGTTGCCGATCGTGATGAGCCCGGTCGGGTCGTGCGGCTGCCATGCCCAGGTGCCCAGGGACGTACCGACCACCTCGAGATAGCTCACGACCAGGAACGCACCGGCGTACACCAGACGGGAGCGGCCCCATCGGCTGAACACCACGAGGCAGGCGAACCAGAAGGCCCCGAGCGCGTCCGGCCGGGGGGAGAGCACCAGCCCCCACACGGCCCAGGCGCCGCAGGCGGTCAGCGCCGCACCCAACACGAGCCGCGTGTGCCGGCTGGCGAACGTGCTGCGGCCGATGGCGAGCGCGGCGAGGTAGACCAGCCCATGACCCGGCGGGACGAACGCCGGCACGTTGTGCAGGCGGTACACGTAGACGCCCAGCCAGCCGGCGAAGACGTACTCGATGAGCGAGGCGAAAGCCACGACCACGGCGACCTGGACCCGCACGGGCCGCGGCTCGCCCCGCAGGCAGGCCAGCAGGAGCAGCCACGTCACGACGCCCAGGAGCCGCTGCTGGCCCAGCGAGGCGCCGGTGTCCAGGCCCAGCACGCCCGCAACCCAGCCGGCGACCAGCGCCGGGAGGGCGGCGTTGCGCGACACCTACGCCGTGATCGTGCCGGTGCTGGCGACGCCGGTGCCGACCTGGCAGGTCACCCCGTTGAACCCGTGGTTGCAGTAGCCGTTCGGGACCTTCTGCAGGTACTGCTGGTGGTAGGCCTCGGCGTAGTAGAACGGTCCCGCCGGCAGGATCTCGGTCGAGATCGCGCCGCGCCCGGCCTTCGCCAGCGCCTCGCCGTACGCCTCGCGACTGGCCTGCGCCGCCGCGAGCTGCTCCGGAGTCGTGGTGTAGACCGCCGAGCGGTACTGCGTGCCCACGTCGTTGCCCTGCCGCATGCCCTGCGTCGGGTCGTGGTTCTCCCAGAACAGCTTGAGCAGCGCGTCGTAGGTCATGCCGGCCGGGTCGTAGACGACCTGCACCATCTCGGTGTGGCCGGTGCGTCCGCTGCAGGTCTCCTCGTACGTCGGGTTGGGGGTGCGGCCGCCCTGATAGCCGACGGCGGTCGAGAGGACCCCCGGTGCCTGCCAGAAGATGCGCTCGGCGCCCCAGAAGCACCCCATCGCGAAGTACGCCGTCTGCGCGCCCTCGGGGTACGGCCCGGTCAGCGGTGCGTCGAGGACCTCGTGTCGCGCGGGCACGCGCATCGGGGCGTCCCGGCCGGGCAACGCCTCCTCGGCCGTGGGGAGGTCGTGCTTCTTGCCGAAGGACCACATCAGGAGGACTCCTCATCTCGGGGGTACGCGCCGTACAACCGGCCGCGCGCACCCCGCGTTCCCCGCGTCCTCGCTGTGTCATGTGCGCTCGGGGTCCTCTGCGCTCGCTGGCCCTTCAGGCCGGCACCGCAGGCGCAGGTCACCGCAGGCCCGGCGAGGTGTCGGGCAGCTGGTTGGCGTGCACGGCGTAGACCAGCACCAGAATCAGCCCGACGTAGGCCGCGCCGATCCGCAGACGCTGCTCGCGGGTCAGCGCGAAGTACTGCCGGCTGGCGGCGCTGTCGCGGCCGCGGAAGCGGCGGTAGAGCTCGTAGCCGCCCAGCAGCAGGATGACGGGCACGACCGGGCTCGGCCGGTAGAACTCATAGCCCAGCAGCCCGACGAGGCCCAGGAACCAGAGCTTGGGGTTCAGGGCACCGGCGACGCGGCCGCCGTCCAACGGCAGCGCAGGCAGCAGGTTGAACAGGTTGAGCAGGAACCCGGTCAGCGCCAGGGCCCGCAGCAGGTCGCTGTCCAGCGCCTGCCCGGCGTAGGCCACGCCGAAGGCGCCGACCGTGCCGACGACGGGTCCCGCCAGCGCGCTCTCGGCCTCCTCGTACACGCTGCGCGGCGCGGACTTCATCGACACGAACGCGCCGAGGAAGGGCAGGAAGATCGGGGCACCCGCCTTGATGCCGCGGGCCCGCAGCGCGACCACGTGCCCCATCTCGTGCACGAAGATCAGCAGCACGAAGCCGACCGCGAACTGCCAGCCGTAGAACAGCGCGTACGCAGCGATGCTCGCGCCCATCGTGATCAGCACGGCCAGCGCCTTGATCTTGAACACGATGGCGCCGAACTTCGCCAGACCGGCGAACACCGCAACGACCGGCCCGAAGGCCTTCTTGAGCCGGTCGCTCAGCGGCGGAGCCTGCGGCGGGGGCCCGGCGTAGGACACGGCCTCATTGCCGTCGTCCGGTTCCCGGCGTCCCTGCAGCTCCACCCACTCAGCATGCCTTCTGCCGGCTCACCCCGCAGGCAGCAAGACCCCGGGCGCGAGGATCCCCAGCGGGTCCAGCGCCCGCTTGACAGCCCTCATCGCGGCGACCTCGGTCGCCGACCGGGACAGCCCCAGCCAGGCGAGCTTCGCGCGGCCGACGCCGTGCTCGCTGCTGATGCTGCCGTGCAGGCCGGCGACGAGCCGCAGCACCGCGTCGGTCACCTGCTCGGCAAGCTCGCCGGTCTCCAGCACGTTGACGTGCAGGTTGCCCTCGTTGACGTGCCCGAACACGACCAGCCGAGCTGGTGGGCAGACCCCCGCCACCGTGTCCGGCAGTCGGTCGACGAGCTCGGCCAACCGGCCGGTGGGCACCGACACGTCCAGCTTGACCGGCACGCCCTGCGCGCCGATGGCCTCGGTGTGGCTCTCGCGGTAGGCCCACAGCGCCCGCTGCGAGGCGGCGTCGGTGGACACGGTCGCGTCCAGCAGGCCGTCGGCCGCACCGACCGCCTCGACCAGGCGCTCGGTCGGGTCGGAGCGGTCCGCGCACTCCAGGAGCAGGTACGCCGGGTAGGGCGCCGGAAAGGGCGCGGCCAGGCCGCCGTAGGCGCGGACCAGGTCCAGGCCGGACGAGAAGAACAGCTCGGCCGCCGTCAGTGCGGGCAACCGCTCCCGCAGCCCCGGCAGCAGGGCCACGGCCGCGGCGGTGTCGGCCATGGCGAGCAGGGCGACGCAGCGGTGACCCAGCCGGGGTACCAGCCGCAGGCGCACCTGGGTCACGACGCCGAGGGTGCCCTCACTGCCGACGAGCAGCGCGACGAGGTCATAGCCGGTGCCGTCCTTGGCCAGGCCCGCCAGCCGCGTCAGGACCGAGCCGTCGGCCAGGACGACCTCGGCGCCGACGACCTGCTCGCGCATGCTGCCGTACCGCAGCACCCGGATGCCGCCGGCGTTGGTGGCCACCAGGCCGCCGACGGTGGCCGAGTCGCGGGCCGCCAGGTCGACGCCGACGTCGAGGTCGAGCGAGCGCGCTCGGGCCTGGAGGGAGCCCAGGGTGACACCTGCTCCGACGGTGACCTGCCCTGCTGCCAGGTCGATCTCGCCGACCTCGGTCAGCCGCAGCAGGCTCAGCAGGACCTCGCCGCCGCCGGGCACGCCGCCGCCGACGAGCCCGGTGTTGCCGCCCTGCACCACGACCGGCTGCCCGGCCGCCGAGCAGGCCCGCAGCACCTCAGCGACCTCCTGCGTCGTACGCGGTCGTACGACGCAGGCCGCCCGTCCGGTGAAGCGCCCGGTCCAGTCGGTCTCGTACGACGCGGTGAGGTCCCCGTCGGTCAGTACGTGCTCGGGACCGACGACGGCGCGCAGCTGGTCGAGCAGTGCCGCGCCGGTCACGCAGGTGGCGGTCACGCCAGAACCCGCAGCCGCACCGTCTCGGGCAGGGACTCCAGCGCGAGGACGACTTCGCGCGAGCAGCCGGCGGCGATGTCGGTGACGACGTAGCCGAGGTGACCGCGGGTGCCCAGGAGCTGACCCTCGATGTTGACGCCGTGGTTGGCGAGCAGGCCGTTGACCGTCGCGAGCACCCCGGGGGTGTTGGTGTGCAGCAGCAACAACCGGGTGGTGCCCGCCTCGCGGGGAAGGGCGACGGACGGGAGGTTCACTGACAGGGCGGTGCCCCCGTCGGCGACGTAGTCGCGCAGCTTGCCGGCGACGAAGTGGCCGATGTCCTGCTGGGCCTCCTCGGTCGACCCGCCGACGTGCGGGGTGAGGATCACGTTGGGCAGCCCGCGCAGCTGCGAGACGAACTCCTCGCCCTTGGCCTTGGGCTCTGCGGGAAAGACATCGACCGCTGTGCCGGCCAGGTGCCCGCTGGCGATGTGCCGGGCCAGGGCGCCGTGGTCGATGACGAACCCACGCGAGAGGTTGAGCAGGATGCTGCCCGGCCGCATGCGGGCCAGCTGCTGCTCGCCGAAGAAGTCGCTGTTGCCGGGCCGGCCGTCGACGTGCAACGAGACGACGTCCGACTCCTGCAGCAGCTCGTCCAGGGTGCCGCACCGGCGCGCGTTGCCGAGGGCCAGCTTGTCGGCGGTGTCGTAGAACAGCACCCGCATGCCGAGCGCCTCGGCGAGCACCGACAGCTGGCTGCCGATGTTGCCGTAGCCCACGATGCCCAGCCTGCGGCCGCGCACCTCGTGGCTGCCGACAGCCGACTTGTCCCACCGGCCGGCGTGCATGTCGGCGTTCTTGTCGGTCAGCCGGCGGGTCAGGGCGATGATCTCGGAGAGGGCCAGCTCGACGACGCTGCGGGTGTTGGAGAAGGGCGCGTTAAACACCGCGATCCCCTTGCCGGCGGCGGCGGCCAGGTCGATCTGGTTCGTCCCGATGCAGAAGGCACCCACCCCTAGCAGCTCCGGCGCGGCCTGCAGCACCTGCGCCGTCAGCTGGGTGTTCGACCGGATGCCGAGCACCGCGACGCCCTGCACCCGCTCGAGCAGCTCCGACTCCTTGAGCGCGCGGTCCAGCCGCTGGACCTCGAACCCGGCGTCGCGCAACGCGAAGGCGGCGTCGTCGTGAATGTTCTCGAGGAGCAGGGCGCGCAGGCCCGCTCCGGCCGCCGCGACCACGTCATCCTCCCCTGCAGGTGCTGGCTCCCAGCACCTGCCAGGCTAGTCGAGCAGCGTCGGGGCGGACTCCCAGAGGCGGGTCAGCCTGCTCACAGCGACCTCCCAGGCGCCCGGCGCAGGCTCCTGTCATGACCGACGACCTGACCCCCCAGCCGACCCCACCGCCGTACGACGCGCCGGGCGCCCCCGCCCCCGCTGACGCCCCGGCCCCCTCCGCCCGGCCTCGTACGCACCGACGTCGCGGCGCACTGCTGCTCGCGGCCGCCGTCGTCGCCGGCGCAGGCGGGGGCGCGCTGGTCACGGCCGCAGCCGACAGCGGCAGCGGCAGCGGGACCGCCAGCGGTGCCGACTCGGTGCAGCGGAGCACATCGACGGTCGAGCAGACGTCCTCGGGGACGTCGCCGTCCGGGCGGCCGGTCGCCGGCAGCCCGGAGTCCGCGGCGGCCACCATCGCGCCCAGCGTGGTCACCGTCGAGGTGACGGGAACGCAGTCGTCGTCCGGCGGCTCCTTCGACGGTCAGAACGCCCCCGTGTCCGACACCGGCTCGGGCGTCGTCCTGCGCAGCGACGGGTTCGTCCTGACCAACAACCACGTCGTCGCCGCCGCGGAGTCGGGCGGGACCGTGCACCTCACGCTGGCGGACGGTCGTACGGTGTCGGCAACGATCGTCGGACATGACGCGACCGACGACCTGGCTGTGCTCAAGGCGACCGGGGTGAGCGGCCTGACCGCCGCGGTCTTCGCGCCCTCCGCACGATTGCGGGTCGGTCAGTCGGTGCTCGCCATCGGCGCGCCCCTCGGCCTTTCCAACACCGTGACGCAGGGCATCGTCTCGACCCTGCACCGACCGGTCGCCACTGGGGAGCCGGGCGCTTCCGCCCAGTCGGTCATCGACGCGGTGCAGACCGACGCGGCCATCAACCCCGGCAACAGTGGTGGCGCGCTGGTCGACCTCGCCGGCCGTGTCGTGGGCATCAACAGCGCCATCGCCTCCACCGGCGGCGGCTCCGGCAGCGGGCAGTCGGGCAACATCGGGGTCGGCTTCGCCATCCCCTCCGACGATGCCGCCCGGGTCGCCGACCAGCTCATCTCCGGCGGCCACGCGACGCACAGCCAGATCGGCATCGCCGCCGGGAATGCGGCGTCCAGCACCGACGGTGCGCCCGGGCTAGGCGCGGCGGTCCACGCCGTCTCGGCCGGCGGTCCCGCCGCTCGGGCAGGGCTGCAGGCCGGCGACGTGGTCACCAAGGTCGACGACCGGGTCGTCACCGAGGCCAACGGGCTCATTGTGGCGGTGCGCTCCCACGAGCCGGGCAGCACGGTCACCGTGACCTACCTCCGCAACGGTGCCGGCCACACCGTGCAGGTGACGTTGGCCAGCGCCCCCTCCGACTGACCCCATTCCGCGCTCGGCCCCCGGCCCCGCTCTCGTCCCCAGCTCTCCGGCCGCCGCTCTCCGTCCCCAGCTCTGCGCCCCCGCCGCTGCGTGGTGCGGCGGGCTCAAGGCGCAGCGCAGGGGCGCGGGGGTCTGGGTGCTGCGGCTAGGGGTGCAGCGGCTCAGCGTGCAGCGAGGCGAGCAGGGCGCGGGCGAATCCGGTGAACCGCTCCACCGGATAGCGGTCGGGATCGGCCAGCACCATCCGCGCGGCCCCCTCGGACAGCTGGAGCAGCGACCGGGCCAACAGCTCGACGTCCAGCGCGGGTTCCCCACGAGATGTCAACCCCCAGGTCGCCAGCTCGCGCAGCGCCGACAGGACGACGCGGTGGTTGACCCGGACGCGCTGGGCCAGCTCCGGTGGCGCACCTTCCGGCGGGAGCAGCACCACCCGCCAGGTGGCGGGATCATCGCGGACCGCGGTCAGGTAGGCGGTCAGGCCCTGGACGAGCAGCTCGTCGGGATCGACCGCCTCGCCCGGGCTCGGCACGCTCGGCAGCGCGGGGCCGAGCTGCGCCAAGGATCGCCGCTCGGCCCGCTCGAGTACGCCGGTGAGCAGGTCGGCGCTGCTGGCGAACTGCCCGTACACCACGGGTCTGGTGACGCCGGCCGCACGCGCCACGCCGTCGATGCTCACCGCGTGGAAGCCGCGCTCCAGAGCGAGGGCCAGCGCCGCGTCGAGCAGCTGCTCGCGCCGGCCCGCAGGGTCCATCCGGGCGGCATACGGCTTGCTGGCGGCTCTTGCGGTGCTCACCCCGCAGATGCTACGCAGGTGTTGCTACATGTCTGTAGCAATGGCGCCCAACGCAGCTGCGGCAGCACCGTGGAGGTGGAATGACCGGCACCCTCGAAGGGCCGCATGCCCTGCCCGCGCATGTGGCGGTCGCGATCGTCGGCAGCGGCTTCGCCGGGCTCGCGACGGCTATCGCCCTGAAGCGGGCCGGCCGGGAGGACTTCGTCATGCTCGAGCGGGCTGACGACCTCGGTGGCACCTGGCGCGACAACAGCTACCCGGGCTGCGCCTGCGACGTACCGAGCCATCTCTACAGCTACTCCTTCGCGCCGAACCCGCAGTGGTCGCGGACCTTCTCGCCGCAGCCCGAGATCGAGGCGTACCTGCACCGGACCGCGCTCGAGGCCGGTGTGCTGCCCCACCTGCGCTTCGGGGCCGAGCTGGAGCACGCCGCCTGGGACGGCAGGCGCTGGCACCTGGTCACCGCACGCGGCGCGCTCACCGCCGACGTGCTCGTGTCGGCCACCGGCGGCCTGTCCGAGCCGGCCGTGCCCTCCCTACCCGGGCTCGAGACCTTCGCGGGTACGAGCTTTCACTCGGCCGACTGGGATCACGCGCACGACCTTCGCGGGCGGCGGGTGGCTGTCGTTGGCACCGGGGCCTCGGCCGTGCAGTTCGTGCCGGAGATCCAGCCGCAGGTCGAGCACCTGACGGTGTTCCAACGTACGGCTCCGTGGGTGCTGCCGCGGCGGGACCGGGCGATCACGGACCTGGAGCGAACGCTGTTCCGACGGGTCCCCGTGGCGCAGCGGCTGGCCCGCCTGGGCACCTACTGGCTGCGCGAGAGCTGGATCCTCGGCTTCGCCGTGGACCAGCGAGTGATGGCGCTCGGGGAGTTCGAGGCCCGCCGGCACCTGAGGGCGCAGGTGCCGGACGCCGCGAGCCGGGCCGCCCTCACCCCCGCGTACCGGCTCGGATGCAAACGGGTGCTGCTGTCCAACACCTACTACCCGGCCGTGTCGGCGCCCAACGCGCGCGTCGTCACCTCGGGAATCCGCGAGGTCGTGCCGCGGGGCGTGGTGACCGAGGACGGCGCGCTGCACGAGGCGGACACCATGATCTACGGCACCGGCTTCACGGTGACCGACCCGCCGATCGCCCACCGCCTCGTCGGCACCGACGGCCGCACCCTCGCCCAGCACTGGGCCGAGCGCGCGATGCAGGCGCTGCATGGTCTGACCGTGAGCGGCTTCCCCAACCTCTTCTTCCTCGTCGGGCCGAACACCGGCCTGGGCCACACCTCGATCATTGTCGTGATCGAGGCACAGGTGCGGCACCTGCTCGCAGCTCTCGAGGCGATGTAGCGCGCGGTCTGGCCAGCATCGAGCCGCTGGCCGAGGCCGAGGCGGCGTACAACGCCCGGGTGCAGCAGGACCTGCAGGGCACCGTGTGGAACGCCGGCGGCTGCTCCAGCTGGTACCTCGACGCGAAGGGGCGCAACACCACACTGTGGCCGACGTTCACGTTCCGCTTCAGCAAGCAGCTGAGCGAGTTCGACCTCGGCCTGTACCGGACGGCCGCGGCGTGACCGGGGGGACGACGGACCGCGGCATGACCGGCACGGTTGCCGTCGTGACCGGTGCCGCCCGCGGGGTCGGCGCCTCGCTGGCCCGCCACCTGTCGGCTCGCGGCGCCCAGGTCGCCCTGCTCGGTCTGGAACCCGACGAGCTCGCGGCGGTGAGCGCCCAGTGCCCGGGCAGCGCGTGGTGGGAGGTGGACGTCACCGACGGCCAGGCGCTGGTGCGCACCGCCGCCGAGGTAGCGCAGCGGCTCGGCCCTGCCGGCATCGTGGTGGCCAACGCCGGGATCGCCTCCGCCGGACCGCTGCTGCTCGCCGACCCGACGTCCTACGACGCGGTCATCGAGGTGAACCTGCTGGGCAGCGTCCGCACGGTGCGGGCATTCCTGCCGCAGATCGTGCTGACCCGCGGCTACCTGCTGCAGGTCTCGTCCCTGGCGGCGCTCGTGCCGATCCCGGCGTTGAGCGCCTACTGCGCCAGCAAGTCCGGGGCGGAGGCCTTCGCGCACAGCCTGCGGGGCGAGCTCCGACACCACGGCGTGGCCGTCGGTGTCGCCTACCTCAGCTGGACCGACACCGACATGGTGCGCGGGGCCGACGCCCGACCGGCGCTCGGGTCCATGCGCGCCCGACTGCCGTGGGTCTTCGGGCGCACCTACCCCCTGGAGCCGGCGGTCGCCGGGATCGTCGACGGCGTCCCCGGCCGTCGGGCGCATGTGTACGCCCAGCCCTGGCTGAGGGCCATAACGTGGGTGCGCGGCGCCACGCCGTCGGTCACCGCGGCAGCGCCGGCCGGCCCGACGCCTGGAGGACGCCCTGCGCGAGGCCGGGTCCGAGGCGACGACGCCCGTGGGCGCAGGCGGTCTGGCGAACAGCCGCGCGCAGGGACGAAACGGGGCATGATGCACGTCGCATCCGGCCCGGGAAGGTCTCGTGTCTGCTCCGTTGAAACGCGGCCGTGCCGCGCTCTACCAGCGTGCGCTCGGTCTGCTGTTCATGGTCGTCGTGGCGGCGCTGGTCGCCCTGACGGTCGGGCTGTACCAGAAGGCGTTCACCCCGGTCACGATGATCGGGCTCGACGCGGACCGGGCAGGTAACCAGCTCACGCCGGGCGCGGACGTCAAGGTCCGGGGCCTGCTCGTCGGCGAGGTGCGCTCGAACAGGAGTACCGGCCAGGGCGTCCGGCTCGAGCTCGCGCTGCACCCGGAGACGGCCGGCCAGCTCCCCGCCGACCTGCACGCGCTGCTGCCCAAGACCCTGTTCGGCGAGAAGTTCGTGGCGCTGCAGATCCGGGACGAGCCGTCCTCGCGGCGGCTGCACGCGGGCGACGTCATCTCGCAGGACCGCACCGCCACGGGGTTGGAGACCGAGACCGCCCTCAACGACCTGTATCCGCTCCTGGTCTCGTTGCAGCCCCACGACCTGTCGTTGGCCCTCAACGCGCTGTCGGGGGCGCTGCGCGGCCGCGGGGACGCGATCGGTGCGAACGCGGTCCGCACCGCGGCCTACCTGCGGCGCCTCAACCCGGAGCTGCCGACGTTGCGCGCGGACATGGAGCGGCTCGGTCAGGTCACCCAGGGCTACGCAGATGCCACGCCCGACCTGCTACGGGTGCTGGACAACTTCGCGGCGAGCAGCCGGGACCTGGAGCAGGAGAAGGGCTCGCTCGACACCTTCCTGACCACCGGGACCACGTTCAGCGCCAGCGCCGGGAGCATCCTGCGCCAGAACTCCGACCGTTTCGTGAGCCTCGCGAGGGACAGCCTGCCGAGCCTGCAGGTGTACGCCGAGCGCGCCACGGGCTATCCGTGCCTGCTCAAGGCGGTGGCGGCCCAGGAGCCCGAGATCGAGCGGACCTTCGGTGGCCTGCAGCCAGGCCTGCACATCACCCTGGAGGTGACCAAGGACAACGGGAGCTTCACCCCCAACCAGGCACCGGTGTACGGCGACGGCGGCGGCAAGCTCTGCTACGGCTTGGATCCTGCGCATCCCCTCCGGCCCATCACGCTCTACTACAACCCCTACGACGGGTACTACGACGGCCAGCAGACCGACCCTTACACGGGCAAACCGCCCTGTCAGCACTCCCCCTGCGCGCGTCCGGGTCCGCGCGCCCCGACGACGTCGGGCAGGCGCTGACGGGCTGGAGGTGTCGACCGACCGCCCCAGGGCTGTCGGTCGAACTGGTGGCCGGTGCGGCGTAGGAGCCCCGTGCACGTCGCGCGCACCTCGGGTCAGCCCCCTGTCCGTCGCTCGACCCGCAGGTCGTGGTGCGAGACCTCGTGGCCGGCGTCGCACAGGAGTCGGGCATGGACGGCCTCGCCGCACTCGCGATGCCGAGACACTGCGGGGGCCCCCACCGCGCCGGACAGGTGCTGGTCGCCCCAGTCCATGAGCGCAGTCAGCACGGGTTGCAGCGCCCGACCGGCCTCGGTGAGCACGTACTCCCTCCGGGCACGCTCTCCCTGTTCCTGGTAGGGCCGGGTCGTCAGCACACCGACCTCGACCAGCGACCGCAGCCGGGCGGACAACACTGCCGGTGGCGCGCCGGTCGCCTCCCGTATCCCGGAGAAGCGGCGGTCACCGAGCGCCACCTCTCGAACGACGAGCAGCGCCCAACGCTCGCCGACGACCTCGAGGGTGCGCGCGATCGAACAGGTACGGGCCACCACCTGAGTATGGACACCGAAGTGAGCTCGGTCTAGCGTCGTGCCATGTCCGAGACCTGGGGCGAGCCCCGCAGCAGGACCATCACCTGGCACGACCCCATGGCTGCTGCCGAACGGGGACGCCAGCTGTCCGGACTCCAGGCCCTGCAGGCTGTTCGTGACGGACAGCTCCCTGGCCCACCGATTGCTGCACTGATGGGTTTCGGCCTCTGCGCCGTCGAGGAGGGCGATGTCGTGTTCAGCTGTGCACCGGAGGAGTCCGCGTACAACCCGATCGGCGTCGTGCACGGGGGTCTGGTCTGCACGCTGCTGGACTCGGTCTGCGGCTGCGCGGTGCAGAGCACGCTGCCCCTCGGCACCGGGTACACCAGCCTGGAGATCAAGGTAAGCTACCTGCGTCCGGTGCACGCGCACAGCGGAGAGCTCACGGCGCATGGCTGGGTGACCCGCCGGGGTCGGCGGGCAAGCTTCGCCGAGGGTGACGTGCGTACGGCTGACGGCAAGCTCGTCGCCACCGCGACGAGCACCTGCCTGGTCTTCCCGCTGTGAGCGCCGGACGGACGACAGCCGCATGACACTGCTCGCAGCGACGTGCGGGAACATCGCTGCTCCGGTCCGCCGAAGCGCCTCACCGGCGGCGGTGCTCGCCCACGAGCCTGGGGCTGCTGCTGCATGCGATGCCGGCCGCACGTCGTGCGCGCGCCGTCCGGGTGTGGGCTGCCACCGGCGCCCTGGCCGCTGCGGCCGGCCCGGTCGTCGGTGGGCTGCTCGTGGCGGCCTCGTGGCGCTGGGTCTTTGTCGTCAACGTCCCGGTCGGCCTGCTGGCGCTGTCGTTCGCCGCCCGCGTCGTTCCCGAGTCGCGCGACGCCGAGGCCGGGCGACTGCCGGACCTGCCTGGCGCCGGCCTGCTGGCGTTGGCCGTCGGATCCGTTGCCCTCGGTGTGGTCCAGGCCCCCTCCTGGGGGTGGTTGAGCCTGCGGACGTGGGGGGCGATCGCGCTGGCGACCCTGAGCATGGCGTGGTTCTGCCGCCGGTCGCTGCAGCACGCGTCGCCCATCGTGGAGCCGGCACTGCTCAGGGTTCGGGCCTTTGCCTGGTCCAATGCCACCGCCCTCGTGTTCGGCGTCGCGTTCGCCGGCCTGCTGGTGAACATCCTGTGGATGCAGCAGGTCTGGCACTACACGGCCCTGCGTACCGGGCTCGGCGTTGCGCCCAGGCCCCTGATGGTGCCGGTGTTCGCGGCGGTTGCCCAGAGCGTCGCGCACCGGGTCTCCGTCGGGTGGATCGCGGCCGCCGGGTGCCTCCTGCTGGGCAGCGGCCTGGCGCTGAGCGTCGTCCTGCTCGGGCCCGACCCGTCGTACGCCGCCGAGATGCTGCCCTGCTCGATCATCGGCGGCGCCGGGGTCGGCCTGGCGCTGCCCACCATCTTGTCCGCCGCCACGACCGACCTCCCGCCGGCCCGCGCCGCGACCGGCAGCGCCATCGTCAACATGAGCCGGCAGGTCGGCACCGGCTTGGGCGTCAGCGTCCTGGTGGCCCTGCTCGGGACCCCCGTGGGATACCGAGCGGTACACGGCGCCTTCGACGACGTGCGCTGGGCCTTGATCGTCGCCTGTGCGCTTGCTGCGGCCTCAGCGATCGGGATGACGCCACGGGGGGCCGCGCCGGCGTCGACACCGGGGCCGCTCACTGCCTCTGCGTCGGCGATGCCGCCGCCGGGGGCCTGACGAAGGGGCGCCGCCGTTCCACCGGCAGCCGTTGCTGAGAGCCCCTGGTGGGACGGCGTCGTGGACGACGCCGTGACCGACGAGCAGCAGCTTCATGTCGGAGGGCGCACCTGCTGACCTCGTCAGTCCTCGTGCTCCGGTACGTCGGCGAAGTGCTCGACCCGTGGCGCCCCGGCGAAGTGCGGACCGACCAGGGCGCGCCACTGGGCGAACCGCTCACTGGTCCGGAAGCCCTCATGGGCCTGCACGCTGTCCCACTCGACGAGCAGGACGAACCGCGTCGGGGTCTCGATGCCCTGCGTCATGCGCATCGACCGGCAGCCGGCCGACCGGGCCACGAGCGTTCTCGCCGCGGCGTACGCGGTCCGGAAGGCCATCTCGCTACCGGGGGGGACGTCGATCAGGGCGACCTCGAGCACCATGCGCGGCATCGTGGCACAAGCGGGGCAGGCACCCGGTGGGTGACAGGGTGGGCGCTGCAGGGAAGGCTGCTGCTCATGAGCAGATCCAAGCCCGCCGCCGCCGGGCTCATGGCGCTGGCCGGTCTGCTCGTCGCCCGCGGCCGTCGCGGCGACCAGCGGGACCCGAGCGCCCACAACGGGGACCGGCCCGCGCCCGAGCCGGCTGATGATCAGGAGCCCGACGATGCGCAGTCCCATGGGGGACCGGTGCCCGGACAGCCGCGGGTGTTCGTGCCGCTCGGCGGCCCGACGGGCACGGTGGAGCACGGCAGTACGGCGGCAGCGGGGTTCGACCAGTCCTACGAGCTGACCGCCGGGAGGCACGTGGTCGGACGCGGCAAGCAGGCGCACCTGCGGCTGAGCGACACCTCGGTGTCCCTGGAGCACGCCGAGATCACCGTCGCACCCAGCGGCCGGACCTGGGTACGCGACCTCGGTGCAGAGAACGGCGTACGGGTGGACGGCTGGCCCATCAGCACAGCAGAGCTGTTCGACGGCGACCGGCTCGAGCTTGGCCGCATCGAACTGCTCTTCCACCGGGACCCGGACGCCTCCGAGGACGCCGGCCGAGACGGCTTCGACCGGGTGGACGGCGCCTAGCCGACCCGCCAGGGCGGCGCCTGAGCGGCGCTCGATCCGTGCGTCATCCGCGCGTGACGCGCACGTCGAGCACGACCGCGAAGGTCGTGGTCCGACCCTGCTCGACGAACAGGTCGGCCGCCGCCGTACGGCCACCGCTGCGCACCGTCACGTGGTAACCCAGGCCCGGCCCCAGCTGGCACAGCGCCACGGCGTAGCGGCCGGAGGCGGCCGTCCTGGTGGTTACTGGGGTGGGACAGGTCGCGACCTGGCTCCTGTCGCCGGGGATGGCGCGGGTGACCACGACGCCGGCACCGGCGATCGGCGCTCCGGTGGCGTTGGTGACCGTACCGACGAGCTCGCCGGGTGCGGTGGGGTCGGTGGCGGCAGCCGGGCCGCGACCGGACGGCGACGGGGAGCCGGGAGCGCCCGACGGGCCTGCCGGCGGCGCGAGCGTCGGCGGCGGCACCACCGGCGGTACCACCGGAGGTGCAACGGTCGGCGGCGGGGCGGTGGTGGGGACCTGGGTCGCCTGCGGGTCGGGCTCGACGGGTGAGCCGCCCGTACCGAGATAGACCACCAGAGCCACGACGGCGACCACGGCGGCGACCCCAGCGGCGACGCCTGCCCGCGAGACTCCGCCCGGGACGTGAGCGGCCGCGGGCGGTGCAGGTGCCGCGCGCGGCGGCGCAGGAGGAGGCGGTGCCGGTAGCGGGTAGGGCAGGAACTCGGGCCCGGTCACGGCAGCACCCGGGACCAGACCAGACTCGCCGCGGCCGCCGCTAGGGCCAGCAGCAGGGCGAGCCCGGTGACGGCGGCGGTCTGGTCGCGGCGGCCGGTCTTGGTACCGACCTGCTTGCCGATGTCGTCGTAGGCGTGCTGCAGCTGGTCCCCGGAGGCCGCGGTGTAGGCCGTGCCCGCGGTGCTGCCGGCCAGCGCCTCGAGCGCCGGCTTGTCGACCGGGACGGGTATGAGCCGGCCCTGCACCTGCACCACGCCCCCGTCGGTGCCGTAGGCGATCGTCGAGACCGGGATGGCCGCAGACTGCGCCTGCGCGGCCCCGGCGTCGACGGGTTGCCCGACGGTGTTCCCGCCGTCGGACAGCAGGACGATGCGCGACGGGGTACGGGCCGCCCCCGCCGTCACCGCGACACTCTGGGCCGCAGCCACGCTGGCGGCCACCGCGTCGCCGATCGCGGTGCCGCCGCCGTACGTCAGCTCGTTGATGGCACTGTCGACGCTCGCGTGGTCCTGCGTCGGGGCGACCTGCACCGTGGCCGCGCTGCTGAACGACACCAGGCCCACGTCGAAGGTCTTCGGCAGCGAGCCGACGAAGCGCACGGCCGCCGCCTTGGCGGCCGCCAGCCGGCTGGGCGCGATATCGGTTGCCTGCATGGAGCCGGACACGTCCAAGGCGATGACCACCGTGGCCCGCTCCCGCGGCACCTTGACGTCCGCACGGGGCCGGGCGAAGGCGGTGGTCATCGCCACCAGGGCGAGCAGCAGGACAGCAGCCGGCAGGTGCCGGCGCCACCCCGGCCGCCGGGGCAGCACCGACGCCAGCAGGTCCACGTCGGAGAACCTCGCCTCGTACGACGGGCGGCGGCGCTGCAGGAGCAGGTACGCCGCCGCGAGGCCGGCCACGAGCAGCAGCAGCAGCAGGCGGCTGGGCGCGTCGAAGGTCCAGTGGCGCGGGACGGACAGCACTAGCGGCCCCCTGCCCGCCGGCCGGCGCGCACCCGGCGGCGTACGGCGAGGAAGGCGGACAGGTCCTTGAGCCAGTCGCCGTCGGTGCGTAGCAGCAGGTGGCCGGCCCCGGCCGACCGGACTGCTGCGGCGTGTCCGGCGCGACGTGCGGCAGCGGCTTGCGCGTACCGGCGGCGCAGCCCTGGGCTGCCGGTCGGGACGTCCAACGCCCGGCCGCTCTCCGGGTCGACCACGCGCAGCAGCCCGACGTGCGGCAGCTCGATCTCGCGGGGGTCCAGCACCTCCACCACGACCACGTCGTGCCGCCCGGCGAGCAGCCGCAGCGGGCGCTGCCATTCCGGCTCGGCGCCCTCGGAACCGCCGAGCAGGTCCGACACGACCACGACCAGGCCGCGGCGGCTGGTCGGTACGGCGCGCAGGGCGGTGCCGAGCGAGGGCGCCGCGCCCTCCCCCACCACGACGCGGTCCAGGAGCTGCAGCAGCTGCGGGCCGGCGCTGCGGGCCGGGCGCGGAGGCACGCGGACCAGGCCGTCGCGGCTGAGCACGACGGCGCCCAGCCGGTCCCCGGCGCCTCCACCGAGGTGGCTGAAAGCCGCGGCGACGGTCAGCGCGAGATCCCGCTTTCCCCGGCCCCGGGTGCCGAAGGCCATCGAGGGCGACAGGTCGACCACGAGCGTGGTCTCCAGCTCGCGCTCGGCCCTCGTCGTGCGCACGTAGGCGTCGCCGGTGCGCGCCAGCACCGCCCAGTCCAACCGGCGTACGTCGTCGCCGGGCTGGTAGGCGCGGGTGTCGGCCGGCTCGCCGCCCGGGCCGGCCTGGACGCCGAGGTGATCGCCCTGCAGCACCCCGTCCACCGCGCGGACGACGGTCAGGTAGAGCCGCCGGGCGCGGGCCGCGTCGGCCGAGAGACCGGTCGTCACGCCGCGCCCCGTGCCGGCCGGGCTGCCTGGGCCACCTCGGTGGGCGGCTCGACGACCTGCAGCACCTGTTCCACCAGCCGCCTGGGCGGTACGCCGTCGGCCAGCGCGTCGTAGGTCAGGACCAGACGATGGGCCAGCACGTCGACGGCCAGGTCCGCGATGTCGCGCGGCAGGACGTGGTGGCGACCGCGCAACAGGGCGAGGGCCTTGCCTGCGGCGACCAGTCCGAGGCTGCCCCGCGGGGAGGCGCCGTGGGCCACGAGCGGCCCCAGCTCGGGCACCCGCCACTGCGCCGGCTCGCGGGTCGCCATCACCAGGCGTACCGCGTAGTCGGCGACCGCGGAGTGCACGAAGACCTCGTCGCAGGTGCGCTGCAGGACGACGAGCTCCTCCAGGGACAGCACCGTCTGCGCCCGCGGCGGGTCCACCGACATCCGCCGTACGATCTCCCGCTCCTGCTCCATCGACGGGTGGGCGACCTCGACCTTGAACAGGAACCGGTCCAGCTGGGCCTCGGGCAGCGGGTACACCCCCTCGCTCTCCAACGGGTTCTGGGTGGCCATGACCACGAACGGGTCGGGCAGCCGGTAGGTCCGGCCGGCCATCGAGACCTGCCGCTCGGCCATGACCTCGAGCAGCGCCGACTGCACCTTCGCCGGCGCCCGGTTCACCTCGTCGGCGAGCACGAGGTTCGCGAACACCGGCCCGAGTTCGACCTCGAAGTCCTCCTTGGAGGGCCGGTAGACCCGCGTCCCGAGGATGTCGCTCGGCACCAGGTCTGGGGTGAACTGCAGGCGCACGCTGGTGCCGCCGACCGCGGTGGCGAGGGTGTCGACGGCCAGGCTCTTGGCCACGCCCGGCACGCCTTCGAGCAGGCAGTGCCCCCGGGCGAGCAGCGCGACCAGCATCCGCTCCAGCATCCGGTCCTGGCCGACCACGACCCGCTTCACCTCGTGCAGGGTGCGGGCCAGCAGGGCTGCGGCCGGTTCGTCGGTGCTCGGCACGGCGAATGCTCCTCGGGGCTGGGGCTGGAAACTCAGGCTCGGAGTCGAAGGCTGGGCCCCCAGTGTCCGCTGCCTGGCTGACCGGTGCCTGTCAGCCCGGCTTGCGGGCGCGTGCAGCGGGCAGAGCGCGACCGTGATCTACGCCTACGCCGAGCAGCCAAGCCCTCGTCCCGGTGACCCCTGCACGTTGCGCGTCTCGACCGACGCGGCCGCCTTCCGGATCCAGTTCTTTCGCTGTGGCGCCGATCTCGAACCCAGGGGCGGTTCCGACTGGTGGCCCGGGGTCGACGCACCGGCGCACCTGCCCGGGCAGGACTGGGGGTCGTCGGGCCTCGGCCTGACCGGCGAGCCGCTCGCC
>JAABUI010000508.1_pt1 | contig 28403 bp, 18 predicted proteins | sample 5559111 | NCBI WGS metagenome assembly JAABUI01 (sample SAMN10711870, study PRJNA513365) | rock metagenome | isolation source: Antarctica rocks | place: Antarctica: Victoria Land, Buttleship Promontory | reverse complement strand
TGCGTTCGTGCGGGCCCGCGCCGATGTGCGCGGTCGCCTCCGCATCGACCAAGGCTTGCAGCACCGTGCCGAGCAGGGTGCGCATCAACTCCCCGCTGTCCGCGGTGCGCAACACCTCGGTCAGCTCAAGCAGGGCAGACTGATCCAGGGCCATCGTGTGGGTCTCCTCCGCGAGTTCCTTGGCGGGTTCTCACGAAGCCTCACGCGATGGCCCTCGCACGTCCGGGACCGACACACCGGCCCCTCGCTCAGGCTCCCGACCTACACCACTCGGGGGGACTCACTCGTGGCATCGGTCACTGGTTGGCACCTCCTGACCTTGGTGTACGGGCTGCCAGTCCTACCGCGGCCGTCCGACGAAGCCAGCTCCCGCCGGGTTCTCGTGACGCGCTGTGCCCGGGTGCGACGGCAGGTGGCTGGTCGGCTCTACACACACCGACCGCGCAGGCCTGGGGGACCGGGGGACCGGACCCTCACAACACCTGTTCCTACTGCTCAGGGCGCTGCGGGCCGGTCCCCCACCTCGGTCCCCCACCCCCGGTCGAACCGGGTTGATCACGCGGCAGGGTGCTGGTTGGTTTGTATCGGCGCAGGTCACAGCGTCGGGCCGGATCGGGTGCCGACGGTCGGATTCGCGCCGATCGGACTATGGGTGGTTGGCACTTGCCTGGTCGACAAGGCACTGGACGGCCGAGTTCTCACGCACAGTGACCGCCGTGGGGATCGCCGGGGAAGGCCGGGTCCTTGGAGAGAATCCCGGTGCCGCTGGGGTGCGTGCGGGTCCGTCGACTGGGCCGCGCCGGATTCGTCAACGGCGGGTTAGTGGCCCCGGGTGGGGGCCGGGGGTCAGCGGCGGCGGGTCCGGCCGCGGCCGCTGGGCAGGGACTGGCCGGGGGTACTGGGGGCCATGTCGACCTGGTCGTAGCGGGTGACCCCGAACTGTTGGCCGCCCATGTAGTCGGCGCTGAGTCCCTGCTCGAGGATCTGGTGGAGCTGGTTGGCGCTGGCCCCGCCCCGGTAGGCGGCGAGCAGGGTCTGGGCGTTGTCACCGAGGACGTAGGCGTTGCCGTACCAGCGGCGCAGGTTGTGGTAGCTGATCCCGGGTGGTGCTGGCGGGGCCGTGCCGGCCTTCGGTGCCGCCGGCGGCGGGGGTGCTGTGGGGGTGGGTTGGCCGCGGCGGGGCACTGGTGGGACATCGCGGGGTGGGGTGAGGTCTCCGGGTGCCGGTGGTGGGGCGGCGGGTGCGCGGCGGGTCCCGGCCTGGCGGGGCGGGACCGGGGTGGGCTGTGCCTGGGCGGGCCCGGGTCCGGCGATCACGGTGCCGCGCAGCCGCAGTCCGCGTTCGGTGCCCAGTGCGCGTTCCCGGGTCGGGGACAGCGCGGCCCGGCGCACGAGCAGTTCCCGGTTGAGCCGGGTCGCGTTGCCCTGCCCGGCCCGCCACCGGCGGAACGTCCGCTCGGACACCCCGAGGTCCGCGGCGGCCTGACGGCGGTTGCCCGCGTAGAACCCGAGCATCCGGTTGGCCAGGGTCTGGGTGCCCTGACCGGATGCCTGGCTGTACCGGCCGGCGGTGATCGCGTCGAGGAGCCGTTCCTCGCCCTCAGCCACGGTCAGCCCGCCGCGCGTGCGCGGCTCAGGTTCCGTGCCTGTTCAGCGGCGCGCTGCGCAGCGCGACGCTCAGCGACTGCGGCGGCCGGGGGGTTCACGACCCGACCGGCGATCGGGGGCAGCCCGGGGTCGGCGCGGGTCAGCCACTGCGCGACCGGGTAGGACCGTTCGGGCTTGAGGTGCCCGAACCGGTCGGTCATGTTCAGCCCTTCCGGGGCTGCGGTGACCGGGTCGAGATCCTCGGCGGCGTAGTAGACCGCGTCGCGGTCCACCGCGACCGGCCACCGGCCGGTGGTCTCCCCCGCCCGGAGCAGCTGCCGGTAGAGGTTGGCCCGGGCCTGCGCGCGGATCGTGTGCGCCCAGTCCGGCCGGTACAGCCGGGACTGCCGGTCGGCAAGGTCCTCAGCGGCGAACTTCCCGAAGCTCGCCGCGTAGCAGGCTTTGACCAGCCGGCGCGCGGCGCCGGCGTCCGGGTCCCCGCCGTCCTCAGCGGCCCGCAGGGTCGCGGTGGCGTCCCGCCACCCCTCGTACCAGGTGTCCAGGTGCCGGGTGTGGGTCGGCCACACCCAGGCCTCCGCGACCGGGACGTCCCAGCCGAGTTCGCCGCGCATCAGCCGCAGCGTGGGGCTGGCCACCCACTGCCACTGCCCGGCCCGGCGGCCGGCGGCGCCGGGGTCGACCGGGTCCGGCAGGCCCCACTGCTCCCACCTCGGGGCCTGCACCCGCCAGTACCCGGGGACCCGGCCGTTGGGGTCCCATGCGGCGGCCGCGTCCGGTCCGACCCGGTGCTCGGCCTGCCCGACCCCCAGCTCGAGGCTGGAGCACGCCGCGACGTAGCAGGCGCGGGCGTCATATCCGTGGACCACCGGCATCCGCTGCTCGGTACCGGTGAGCTCGCGGCCCCAGAGGAACACCCCCTCCACCCCGGCGGTGGCAGCGACGTCGGGGAACGCGGGGAACTCGGTGTCGAACACGCTGATCTTCTTGCCGCGGCTGCGCTGCTTGACCGCCTCGTGCCCGGTCACCCCGGGGGTCCGGCGGAACATCACCGGCGCCGCGTCGGCGAACGCCTGCAGCCGGCGGGCCAGCACCGCCGGCGCCGGCCATCCCGGCTCCGCGGCCGGGTCGTCGGGGTCGGTGACCAGCAGCGACTCGACCCGGTCGAAGGTGACGAGGGGCTCATAGACCAGCTCGACCGCGTTGACCTTGGACGACCCGGGGATCCACGTCTTCTGCCAGGGCACCAGCGGCGGAGCCTCGAGGTCGCCCTGGGCGTTGCCGGTGTAGCGCCACCCGGCGTCCGCGGCGGCGGTCAGCCAGCTGCTGGCCTTGGCCCACACCGTCAGCGCCCGGGTCCGCGCCCGGGTCTCCTCGGGCAGCCCGGTGGGCAGCCCGAGCTGCGCGCACAGCGCGGTGGTGAGCCAGATCTGCCCGGCCTCGCTGCCCCGGGCGGTCTTCCCGGCGTAGAGGGTGTTCCCGAGCCGGAGCTCGGTCGCGGCGGCCGCGAGCTGCCCGGCGTGCTCCAGCGGGCTGGGCAGCGGGCGGATCTGCCCGTCGGGCAGGTGGAGCCCGCCGACGTCGGCGACCGCGACGGCCGCGGTGAACTCAAGCGTGGCCCGACGGGCCGCCCCGTCCCCCCCGCCGGCCGGGACCGCCGACGTCGCGGCTGTAAGAACGGGTCCAACGGGGCGGGTGGTGGTGGGCGGGGGCTGCTCGGAGCGCAGCGGCTCGGGGCGGGGCTTGGCCCAGGCGGGCCGGGCTGGGGACCGGTCCCGCGGCCCTGTCCCGGTGGCCGCCGGGACCGGCGCGGGCGGGGTAGCCGTCGGCGCCGGCGAGTCGGTAGGTCCCACCGAAGGGGCCGGCGCCTGCGTCGGTGCGGCGGCCGCTGCCTGGGTAGTGGCCGCCGGGGTGGCGCGGAGGTCGGGGACGACGAGTTCGGGGCCCTGCTGGTAGGCGGGGTTGAGCCGGGCGTAGCAGCCGGGGTGGACGAACACCGGCAGGTTGATCGCGGTGACCACCACGGTCCCGGTGACCTGGTCGCAGACCTCGCACGGCTCCCGGTCGGTGTCCCCGACACCCCAGGTGACCAGGTCCCCCGTCGCGGCGCGGAACTGGCGGGGCTCGATGTCGAGGTGGCGCAGGACCCGCTCTCGGTCCTCGAGCACGAGGGCCTCCTTCTCGGTAATGACCGGGCGCTGGTCGATCCCGCTGTCGGTGTCCGGTCGGCTGTCCGTGTCCGGCCTACCCGCCGGGTCCGACACCCACTCCGGATTCGACGCGGGATCAGCGGCCGGGCGGTCGGGCAGCGCGTCGGGGGCCGGGACCAGCAGTGGGGCGGTGGCCCGGGCTGCGGCGGGCAGCTCCGCCGGGTCGTCCACGGTTCCGGTGTCCCCGTCCCCGCCCTGGTCCCCGGGGGTCTCGTCGTCGTCGAGGGGCTGGGGCCGGCCGGGGTGCGCGGCACCGAACAGCCCCGCCGGTCCCACCGGTGCGCCGTGTCCTGGCCCGTCGGGGCCTGCGGTGTCCTCGGGGGCGGCGGGCTCGTCGAACAGCCCACGCAGGTTCACATCCCACATCCGCTGCTTGTGCCCGTGCCCGGCCGCGGTGGCCCGCTTCAGCTGGTACCGGACCCGGGGCTGCGCGGCACCCTCGACCGCGGACGCGAGCAGCCCGCCGTCGACGAGCGCGAGCTGGACGTGGGCCTCGTCGACGTCCCAGCCCTCCCCGGACCGGGCCAGCAACGACTTCAGCGCCGAGGTCAGGGTCCCCGGGTGCAGGTAGAGCCGGGTGCCGGTGTCGTTGACGACCCCGACCTGGGTGCCGCGGGCATCGAGACGGAACTTCTCCTCATACCCACCGGGTGGGGGGGGGGCGGACAGCTCAAGGCGCCGCCAGCCCAGCAGCAGCGCATCCGGGAGCGGCGGGGTCCGCCCACCGATCTGGGTGACGTGGACCGCCAACTCGGTGAACGCAGCGACCAGCAGCCGGCGGATCCGCTCGTTGACGTCGCTGGGCTGGTCCGGGTCCTCCTGGCGTTCGGCGTTGTCCCCGAGCGCGGTGTGGGCCTCGGTGAGCATCTGGTCGACCTCGGCGGGCTCGACCGCTCCGGTGCTGAGCAGGAACTCCCCGAACAGCTGCCAGCCGACCTCGATGTCCGCGGCCGGTTCCAGCGCCCGCCCGGTCGCGGTCGGGTGCGCGCGGCGCAGCCGGAGGAAGTTGCGGTGCTTCTGCTCCCCGGCCCAGGCCAGCCGCTCCTCGAGCCGGCCCGCGACCCAGCTGATCAGCGACGCCCCGAGCAGCGCCCGGGCTTCCCGGGACTCCCGGGTGTCCAGGGCGAACACGGTGTCCAGGTCCATGTCGCCGGGGGTGACGTCCACGATCGCGACCCGGTCCCGCGCCGACCCGGGCGGCGGCGGCATCTCCGCGGTGGTGATCACCGAACTGTTCGGGGAGGACCCGGTGTGGGTGGTGTTGTTGCGGTCGTTGGCGACCTTGGTCTCGGCGTTGTAGAGCATCCGGGCGACCTCGCCCTGCCGCTTGGCGGCCTCCGCATACCCGTGGTCCGGGGCGAAATCGTCGCAGAACACGAGCACGTTCTTCGCGGCCGCGAACACGTTGCGGGTCGCGTTCAGCGTGGTCGCAGTCCGGCTCATCGACAGCGTCGGCCGGTTCCGGGACCAGTCGGGGCCGAAGAAGTTCATCGCCTGGGAGGCGATCACCGACTTGTAGGTCTGGTGCCGGCCCACGACCGCGGTCGTGGACTGGGTCCGACCGAGCACCGCCCGCAGCGCGGCCCCGACGATCATCGCCCCGACGTGCCCGGGCAACCGGCGCAGCAGCGGCGCCACGTGCGCCCGCCACGCCGCCCCGATCACCGCGGGGTCCGATGTCGGGTCAGGCAGGTCATAGAAGCTCAGCGGCCCGGGCAGCTGCGCGGACACCGGCACGGTCCCGTCCGCGGTGACCGCGCCGCCGGCGTGGATGAACCCGACCTGCCCGCTGGGCAGCTCCGCCCACCCGGTCTCGGTGAAGATCCGCTCGATCGGGATCGCGCCGCGCTGCGCGACGGTGACCGCCTTGATCGCGTCGCACACCTCCGCACGGCCACTGGACCGGGAGTCGAAGGTCAGCGGCACGGGGAACGCGGCCAGGAACCGGCCGCTGTCGAAGTCCTTCGCCTCGACCCGGTGGGTCAGCTCCTCCCCGCTCACCGGGTCCCCGTAGCCGAGCACGTAGTGGGTGACGCTGCGGTCCGCGCCCGCAGCGGCCCGCCGGGCCGACTCGGACGCGCCCAGGGTCGACGGCCCGGCCGGGCGCTGCACACACACCACCGTCACCGGCGGGGACAGCACCAGCCGGGCCCGGTCGGCGCCGTTGCTGGTCTCCCACCGCACGATCTGTCCATCGAGCAGCTCGAACCGGCGTTGGGTGACCCGCACCGAGGGACCGGTCCCGCCACCGGAGCCGCGGCCCTCGTCCCCGCCCGGGAACTGGACGACCCGCCCACCCCCCCGCCCGCCATGCCCGCCGCCGGCGGCGCCGACGACCCCGCCCTCGGGGGCCGGCTGCGCCGCCGCTCCTCCGGACGTGGTTGCGGTGGCCGGTGCGGCGGTGGGCCGCTCCCCCAGCGCCCGGCGGGTCAGGTCCGCCGGCGGCTCGTGCCCGACCCGCCGGGACAGGTCGACCGCCGCAGCGGCCACCGTCTGCGCGGCCAGGTGCACCTCGGCGACCAGCTCGTCCAGCCCGGCCCGCTCCGGCAGGGTCACCGCCGCATCGACCGCGGCGGCCAGGTCGATGGCCTTCTGCGCGTCGCGGACCGCCTCGACCGCCCACCGCCGGGCGAGGGCCTCCCGCCGCTCCGCGCCCCGGCCCGCGTCCCGTTCCTGCGCGCGCTCGGCGACCTGCAGCTGCGCGCCCGCCTCGGCCTTGGCTACCGCGACCGAACGGCGCAGCTCCTCGATCCCGGCCAGCGCCGCCCGCAGCGCCGCCTCGGCCGGACCCAGCGGGACCAGTCCGTCCAGTCCCAGCCCGGCCTGCAGATGGTCGGTGAGGTCCGCGTGCTCGGCGGGAACCGCCGGCAGCCGGAACTGCACCGCCGCGGCGATGCCCTGGGTCAGCTGCGCGACGGTGGCCGCCCGCCGGTACCCGGCGCCGTCCCGGTCCAGCACGCACACCACCCGGGCCCCGCGCAGCTGCGCGGCGTGGGTCGCGGTGAACGACCCCGCGCCGCCAGCGTTGGTGGTTGCGCACTCACCGGCCGCGGCGAGCGCGTCGGCGTCCTTCTCCCCCTCGCACAGCCACACCGTGCGGCCCTGCGCGATCGCGGCGGCGACCTCCGGGGCCCGGTAGAGCACCACGGTTCGGGGCTTCTCCCACACCCAGCCCTGCCCGTCGGGCCGGCGCTGCCGGAACCGCTTCTCCCGGGCGTCACCGCTGCCCCGCTCCTCCCGGACCACCTGGCCGACAAGCTCGCCCTCGACGGTGGCGTAGTCATACGCCGCGACCTGCTCCCACGCCCCGACGGCGGCCCGCGGCGCCGCCGGCGCGGCGATCCGCGCCGGCCGGGGCCCGAGCCTGTTCTTCTTCGCCCGCTCAGACCCGCCCGGAGCGCGGCCGGTCCCCCGGGCCTTGGGCTCCGCGTCGAACAGGTCCGTCATCGCCAGGCCGACCGCCGCCGCGAAGTCCTGCGCGGTCATCGACGCGTCGCAGGCGAAGCAGTGGACGACCGTCATCCCGTCGCGGTCCGGCCGCCAGTCCACCGACAGGCTCGCGGTCCGGTCCTCATGGCAGGGGCACCGCGCCTGGATGTGGGTCCCGCGGGTCAGCTTCGGCCGGTGCCCGCTGCGCAGCAGCGCGTCATAAACCCGGTCCAGCGACGGGTACGCGGACCCGCCCGTGTGCGCCGCGGTCACCAGGTGCCTGCTCGCCCCGTCCGCAGTCCCGGGAGGTGCGCGAGGTCCGTGAGGGTCGCGTCTGATCCGCCGGCGCCGGAACGGCGCACAGCGGGTCGTGTCGCGCTTGCGCGCGCGACGGGACGGGTCGCTACACTCACAGAGCTGCTCCACTCTCTGGGATGAGACGTGAGGCTGACTCCCCTGCTAGGGAGTTAGAGGACTGCCGATCGGTACGGCTGGTAACCGCCCCGACGACACACACATAAGCGACGCCCTTCCGGCTGGTAACCGGGAGGGCGTTTTGCTGTCTACGCCACGAGGGACTCCTGCTGGGCGGAGTACCCACCGCTCTTCCCAGCGGGTGCGAGTTCAAATGCGGCCGACGGCGAAGCGACCAGGGCCCTGTCGAGCTGCCTCGCGACGAGCTCGTTGATGAGGTCCGTGAATGTGATGCTCCGGGCGTCGGCTTCTTCGTTGAGCTGCTCGCGCATGCTCCGCGGCAACCTGACCGTCGTGGCGACGCGGTCACCCAGGTCTGGTTCAGGTGCGGCCGACGGCGAAGAGGTCGGGGCCCTGTCGAGCTGCCTCGCGACGAGCTCGTTGATGAGGTCCGTGAGCGTGATGCTCCGGGCGTCGGCTTCTTCGTTGAGCTGCTCGCGCATGCTCCGCGGCAACCTGACCGACGAGGTGACGCGGTCACCGAGGTGTGGCCGCCCGCCGTTGTGGTGGATGCGGCGCTTACGGGGGCTGTCCATCGGTTCCCTCCTGGTGCGGCCGTCACGGTGCAGGTGATCCGGACCATAACGATCTGGCATGTCTTGATCCCGTCAACACGCCGGACCGCCGACCCCCCACGGCGAGCCGACTCGGTAAGGACGCCGATGTGCCGCCGTGCGGCGGTGGCCCGGGAGATCCTCACGCCCACAGAACGGGTGCCGGCCCGGGCCATGTGTGACACCAGCGGGAAAGAACTTCGGAGATCAGCGGAGCGGCAGCCGGAGAGCCCTCGCTCACCCGGTCCCGCGCGCGGCTCAGCCGCAGCCAAAACGCGACCGGCGAGATTCCGAGCACGGCGGCGCCCCTATGGCGCCCGCAGGTCTTCGAAGACCGCAAGGGCGCATATGCGCGCTGACCTGCACAGGCAGCTGCGGACTAGCCGGGCGATGAGCCGGCCGCGAGGCGGCGTGGGCGTAGGCGTGGGCGTGGCCAACCTGACCGACGTCATCTCGACCGGGGAACGCCCCGCAGAGGCCGACGACCGCGCGTTGCCCGGGCACTCGAAGTCGGTGAAGTTCGGCGGCCGCCCCGCGACCTCGCCGCGGATGACGGGCGCGTCTCCCGCGTGGGCAAGGACTTGTGCGGCGCCCCAGGAGGCCACCTCGGCCGCAGAGTCAGCGTGATCATCGTAAGAGTGGGTGAGGACCACACGGCCCAGGTCGCTGCCGGCCATGCCGATCTTGGTTAGCGCGTCGACAATCCCAGCCCCGAGCCAACCCCACCTGTGTCGATCAACGTCACTGACTGCTCATCGCGGACAAGTACGTCGGCTGCGGGTTCCTCCACTTCGCCAACTACCGGCTGCTCCTGCTCCTGCTGAGAAGTCCTGGGGACCGGCCGGGAGCCGGCGCGCTCAGCTACCGCCGAGCTGCGCGAGCACCTTTTTCAGCAGGGCGTCGAGGCGCTGGTGCTCCACCTGGGTCAACCCGAGGGCCGCGGGCTCGTTGAGCGCGGCGACGATCGGTGCCGCTACCCCCAGCAGGGCCGCGCCCTCGTCGGTGAGTGCGACACGGGCGGGCCGCCCGCGGCTGAGGGGATCGGCTCGACGGATCAGGCCACGATCTTCGAGACCAGGGAGCATCTCGCCGAAGCTCTGGGGCGTGACCAGGACCTGCCGGGCGATCTGAGCCTGGCTCACGTCCGGGTCCCGGCTGATCGCCACGAGGACGCCGAACTGCATCGGTGTGAGGCCCAGCGGGGCCAGCGACTCGTGGAAGCGTCGGGCGACGTGGTGGTAGGTCCGCACCAGGACGAAGCCCAGGACCCCGTCCGGACCGAGCTGCGGTTCGCTCATCTCCACGCTCCCTCTGCCGTTTCCCCCCGAGTGGGCCTACGCTCCGTCCCACAGGCCGTAAGGAACCTTGCACTTCGTCCGGGCGGCGGTGTGGACGAGAGCGGAGCACCAACATGATCCGACCGGCCCGGTGGATGTTGTCCCACCGCGTGTTCGTCCTTGTCGCGTGGTTGGCCCTGGCCGCGGCCGGTGCTGCCACCGCACCGCACACGGTGAGCAGCCTCACCTACGACTTCAGCCTTCCCGGACAGCCGTCGACCAACGCCAACGAGCGCATCCTGAGCACCTACGGCAACGGTGGTCGCGACCCGGTGGTCCTCTCGGTCACGGTGCCCGAGGGGACCACCGTGACGAGCCCACAGACGCGGGAGCAGCTCACCGCACTGGAGTCGCAGGTGGTGGCTGCGCTGCCCGGTGCTCGGACAGCGTCGTTCGCCAGCACGGGCGACACCGCTCTCGTAGGCTCCGGCGACCGGACCACGGCCGTCCTGGTCTACCCGCGCCCGCTACCCGGCGCCAGCCCCTACGGCACCGCGCTCAAGACGCTCCAGCGCACCGTGTCGACGTCGACGGTGGCTGGTGCTCCCGTGCTCGTGACGGGCGTCGACGCGCTCAAGCTCGACACCGGAGCCGGGCGCAGCGTGCTCGTCGAGGTCGTCTTCGGAGCGGTGGGCGCCCTAATCGTGCTCGCGCTGGTGTTCGGTTCCTTCCTGGCCCTGCTCCCGCTGGTGATCGCAGCCTTCTCGATCCTCACCACCTTCCTGCTCGTGGGCGGCCTGACCACGGTCACCGACGTGTCCTTCATCGTCGAGTACCTCATCGCCCTGATCGGGCTCGGCGTCGCCATCGACTACTCGTTGCTCGTGGTCACGAGGTGGCGCGAGGCGCTCGGCAACGGTGCGATCGGGGACGAGGCCATCGTGACCGCGATGTCCACCGCGGGTCGCGCAGTCACCTTCAGCGGAGTCACGGTGGGCGTGTCACTCGTGTCGCTGCTGCTGCTCCCGGTGCCGTTCCTGCGCTCGGTGGGCATCACCGGACTGCTCATCCCCCTCATCAGCGTGGCGGCCTCCGTCACCCTTCTCCCGGTTCTCCTGCACTGGTTGGGGCGTCGCCTGTCGTGGCCCCACCGGCGCAGCGCAGACCCCCACAGCAAGCTCTGGGGGCGAGTGGCTCGGGGTGTCCGCCGTGCACCCGTCCCCGCTGCGGTGCTCTCGGCCGCGCTGCTGGTCGTTCTCGCGCTCCCCGCGCTCGGGATCCGGCTCGCCTCGGCGGACCCCGGATCCATCGCACAGCAGGGCGCCGCGGCACAGGGCTACTCCGACATCGTCGAGGCCGGCATACCCGTCGGCGTCTTTCAACCCGTACAGGTCCTCACCAACGACGTCAACGGCACCCGTGCGGCCCTGTCGGGTGTGGCGGGCATCGGTCACGTCCTCGAGCCGCCGAGCTGGCAGCAGGCATCCACCCGCGTCCTCGACGTCTGGACCCAGGCCAGCGCCGCCTCTCACGAGGGCGCCGGGACCGTCGACGCCGTCGCCTCCACGCTCGCCAACAGGAGCGGGACCGCCGTCGGAGGCACCCCCACCGCCGACCGGGACTTCGTCAGCGCCGTCTACGGCAACGCCTGGCTCGTGGTCGGCCTCGTCGCCCTGCTCACGTTCCTGCTACTCGCGCGGGCGTTCCGCTCGGTGCTCCTGCCCATCAAAGCCCTGCTGCTGAACGTGCTGTCGATCGCTGCCGCGTACGGCGTCGCCGTCTTCATCTGGCAGGACGGGCACCTCACCACCGAACTGTTCGGGACGACCGGGACGGGCGCCATCACGACGTGGGTCCCGGTCGCGGTGTTCGCCTTCGTCTTCGGACTCTCGATGGACTACGAGGTCTTCATCCTCACCCGCATGCGGGAGGTATGGGACGAGACCGGATCAAACTCCCATGCCGTCGACGAGGGGTTGGCCACCACCGGCAGACTCGTCACCTCCGCGGCACTGATCCTCTTCCTGGCCTTCGTCGCGCTGGCTACGGTCCCGGTGACCGACGTGAAGACCTTCGCCACTGCCCTCGCCGCAGGAATCGCGATCGACGCGATCGTGGTCAGAACGGTGCTCACACCCGCTCTCGTCGTGCTGCTGGGGAAGTGGAACTGGTGGCTTCCCCGGTGGGCGGGGGGCCGATCGATCGACACCGCACCGCACCGCGCCGACGCCGAGGCCAACCACGACAGCCGGGAATCGGTCGATGCGCGGCACGCCTCCCACCGGTAGACCCAGACTGGTGACTCACGACTGGCTACGCCGCTGCGGCACCTGACGGGTAGTCCCGACCGCTCACACCTTCACGACGTGCAACACCTATTGAGCCCACCGGCCGGGGTGCCGGCCCGGCCGGTCGGTACCGGCGTCGGAGCGAAGAGCCTGGCTGTGGTCGTCGGTCCGGGCGTTGCGGCGCGCGTCGGTGCCGCGGACAGGGTCGCGGGGACCGTGACGGCAGGTGCCAGGCCCGCGGTGGATGCGCAGCCGCTGGCCGCAGCGGGCAGCGCGACGCCGATCAGGACTGCGGCGGACGTTGCCGGGTGGCGGGTCATCCGTATCTGCGGACCGACCAGGTGGTGCTGGTCCAGTAGGGGATGGTGACGGGCTGGATCTTGACCACGTCCCCGGTGTGGGGGGCGGCGATGATCTGCCCGGCGCAGAGGTTGATCGCGATGTGGCGAGGTCAGCTAATCGGCGCGGCAGGCGCGCCGGTTAGGAGCCGGTGCCGTCCCGGCCGGGTGCCAGGCGAGCCAGTGCCGCCGCCGGGCGGGGGTGAACCCGAGCGGGCCGTAGAAGTGCGTGACCAGCCGGGGGTGGGCGGCCTTGAGGTGCAGCGACGCTCCCTCCGCGGTGGCGGCTTGTTGTAGCCCGCGGACGAGGTCCTTGCCGGCGCCGCTCCTGTAGGGCCAGGCCGCGACGTCAGTGACGACCCATCGCCGCCGGGTCCGCCAAGTCGCGACGTGCGCGATGGCCCGACCGTCGCCGGTCGCGTACACCCGGTGCCCGGGGGCCAGCCGGTACCCGACCAGCAGCAGCGGGTACGTGACCGCCCCGGCCAGCAGCATCAGCAGGTCAGCGGCCCCGTGGACGGCGCGGACCGGCAGCGGCCGCCCGGAGAGGTGGCGGTGCCGGTGACCGAACGCCCGGGTCGCGACCCGAGATGCGCGCGGCAGCCCCGCCCAGCCCAGCGGTACCACTGCATCGGCCAGAGCAGGTTTTAAAATCAAGACAGTCTACGAATTCGTGGCTCTCGGTGGGCTGGTTGGTGCACCTCAGCTGACCCATTTCGCGGAGCACGGTGGTGAACCTCACCCAGCAGCGCGACCTGCAGCGCGGTCACCAGCTCGATTCCCATGGCCTCACCGGGCGCAGTGCCCGAAGCGTCTAGCGTGCCGTGGACCGCACCGGCGTACAGGTGCAGGGTCGTGGGCACTCCGGCGCGCACCAGACGGGAGGCATAGACCACCGCCTCGTCCACGAGTAGGTCCAAGGCGCCAACGACCACCAGGGCTTGGCGCCACCTTGGAAAGGTCGGCGGCGCGGGCCGGAGCGGCAAGCGGGCTCACGCCCGGTGTTCCGACAGATTCCCCGAGCAGAGCGCCCCACGCGGCTGCATTGGTGGGGTGGTCCCAGACGAACTCGCCGGCGAACGGCCGCTCCTGCGGTGCCTGGCTGGCCGTCCGATCGTCAAGCATGGGGTAGACCAACGCCTGCAGCGCCAGCACGGGGCCGCCGCGCTCTCGGGCCTCGAGCGCCACAGCCGCCGCCAAGCCGCCGCCGGCGCTATGACCCCCGACTGCAAGCCGCGTGGGGTCCACGCCGAGACGATCGGGCTGCTCATGTAACCAGCGCAGAACAGCGGAGCAGTCCCGCAGGGCGCCGGGATAGGGCGTTTCCGGCGCGAGCCGGTAGTCGGGGGCAGCCACGACGCAGCCCACATCGCCGGCGATCCGCTCGAGCAGGCGCTGGTCCTGCTCCGGGCTGCCGATGACGAACCCGCCGCCGTGCAGCCACACGATTGCCGGGAGCGGCGGTCCGGGGAGCTTGACTGGACGGCTCACCAGGACGCGCACCGGCCCCTCGTCACCGGCACGGGGCACGAGAACCTCGCTGGTCTCGACGTCCGGCCGTGACGGAGACGACGCCGCCGGCCGGCTCGCCGCCCGCCAAGCGGTGCGACCCGACGGCGAAAGGTCAAGCCGGGGAAATGCGTCGACGAACTGGACAAGACCCGGGTCCAACAGTGCCCGAGTCGTCACGCCTAGGAGTCTACGAAGGTGGCGAGCACCTCGCCCGTGGTGCCAAACCGACCGATACCGGACATGATCCCGCGGGCGGCGGTCGGGCCGTCCGACCCGACACGGGACGACGAGCCGAGGATCAGCCGGCGCAGCGACGGCGTCGGACGGCCAGAGCGCCGTCACCGGCACCCACCGAGCAGCTCTGCAGCGCCACCGCCGAACAGGACGGGGTCGGACCGGTTGTCCGACCCAGTGGCGACCCCACCGGTCGGTGACACGACCGTGCTGGACAACGAGGACGCCATCGCGTCGACGAGGACCCCGGAGGTGGGCTCGGGGGTGGGCCGAGGCTGCCTCCAGAGCTGTCATCGCGGCCGCGCCGGTCGCCCTGTGTACCTTCCGAAGATCAGCCCACCGCGGCGTGCCGTCAGCTGACGAGGAGGTATTGGCGGACGGCGGTGCGGATGACTTCGGAGACGCTGGTGTGCTCGGCGGCAGCCCGGAGCAGCAGGTCCCGCTTGAGGTCCGGGTCGAGGCGGACGGACTCCACTGACGACGCACCACTACCGATTGCCGGACGTCCGGGGCGGCGGCGGCGGAGGATGTCCTCGACGGCATAGCCGCCTTCGGCTTCCGCGGCGAGCTCCTCGATCGTGGCGTCGGTGACCGCTGTGCCGTCGGCGGTGTGGCCGTGAACGGTGGCTGTCATCTGCTTCCCCCTCCGGGTAGTAGGCGCCGGTACCTGGCGCGCATGACCATGGCGTGCATCACGGCCGGTCCCTGTGGTCGGTCCAGGACGACCACCTCGAGGAGGTTCCCGGCCCGGTCCGGCCCTAGGACGAGGTACCGCGTCGGGTCCTCCCCGACCTCCTCGACCACCAGAGCGTGAGTTACAGCGTGGTCGATGTCCCCCGGGTCGATGGCGTGACGGAGAGCCGACCGAAGGACCTCCACACGTGATGACCGTACTACGAAAACCCGATGCAGCGGAACCGGGTGCATCGCGACCTAACCTGGCCGAAGCTCACCGCCTGATGGGCGCAGGGGCACGCCCGGCCGCGGTGACCTGGTACGAACCCCCCTGCAGCGCGTACCTGTCCGCCCGGCCGGGACCCTGGCCGGGCTGGACCCCCGGGAGCGGCTGCGGGTGGCCGGCACGGTCGGGCGGGAGGCCGCCGGGCGGATCGCGGCGATGAAGCACGCCGCCCAACAGCTCGCCGAGACCGAACTGGCCGTGCATAGGAATCCCGGGTCGATGGACGTCCTCGGCCCTGCCGCCACGGTGGGGCTGTGGTAGCACCACCCGACGGCCGGGCCCGCTCACCGCGGTCACCGAGGCCGCGGACGCCGCGGAGCGAGCCGTCCGCACCCCGGCACCCGGCGCCCCCGACTACACCCGGCCCCGTTGGTGCAGGTGGCGGGTGGAGCGGACTGCGATCCTGACAACGACACTCGCCGGGCCGGTCGGCGCAGAGTCCGACACCGCCGCCGCCGCACGGACCGCTGCCGACGTCTTCCGCGCGCACGCCGTTCTCGCCCGCACTGACCGCTCTGAAGAGCGGCACCTCCGCACTGGGCAGTTCACCTCCCGGCCACCGCGGCTCGCGGTGGCCCACGACACGGCCATCACCGAGTCCTTGCCCGGGCAACCAGCTGGTACCGCGGGGCCCCGCCCACTCCCCCGACGCCGGGCCGTCCCGCTGACCAGCAGCCCTCCGGGGCTCCGGGACCCCTCGCCGAACATCGCGCTGGATCGCCAGTCGGCGAAGGACGGCGGGCGACAGCTGACTCGCGGAGTAGACGTCCCGTAGCCGGCGCTATCGCTGTGATCAGGCTTGGCGGGCGACCGCCTCTGGTCGATGTCCCTCCCGCGCGGCGGCGGCGAGCACCGAGGCGAGCAGCCCCGGCAGTCGCTGCTCGAGCTCGGGTCGCAGTGTCACGAAGCAGCGGGTGCCCTCCGGGCGGCTCCACGCGACCCCGGCCTGGCGCAGCCGCTTCATGTGGTGGCTGAGCGTCGACTGCGAGACGTCGGCGGGGAAGTCGGCCTGGACGTGTTCCCGGCCGTCGCTGAGCACACGGGCGATGCGCAGCCGGATCGGGTCGGCGAGGGCGTACAGGACGCCAGAGAGCTCGATCTCCGCGGGGAGGCAGTGGTCGAGTGAGCGCATGACCGGACAGTACCCAGTCATCGATGATCGATCATCATCGGTGATGGCCTACCGTCCGGGAATGGCTCTCACCTCCGCCTCACCTGATTTGACCGGTCGGCGCGCGCTGGTCACCGGCGGGACCCGCGGCATCGGCGCCGCCACGGCCCGGCGCCTGGCCGACGCCGGCGCCGAGGTCGTCGTCGCCGCGCGCACGGTCCCTGCCGCCGCGGAGTTCCCGGTCATCGCCGCCGACCTCTCGACCGCCGAGGGCGCGGCCACCGTGTCCACGCGAACTCTGGAGCTGCTCGGAGGCCTGGACGTCCTGGTCTCCAACGCCGGCGGTCAGACCCACCACCCGGAGGGGGTGCTGGGATTCTCCGACGAGGACTGGCAGCGCGACCTTGACATCAACCTGATGGCTGCAGTCCGGCTGGACCGGGCCCTCCTGCCGGCCCTCGCCGAGACCGGGCAGGGAGCGATCGTCCACGTTGGGTCCGGTGCGTCCCGCGTCGCCCGTCCGGCGTCGCTGCCCTACTCGGCGGCCAAGGCAGCGCTCGTCGCCTACAGCAACGGTCTGGCTCGCGAGGCCGGTCCCCGGGGAGTGCGGGTCAACCTCGTGTCGCCGGGCGTGATCCGCACTGAGGCCGTGGAGCACTTCGCCGTGACAGCTGGCCGAGACGTTGACGAGCTCGTCGGGGACATCGTGGACGCGATGGACATCCCCCTCGGCCGAGCCAGGACGACTGATGAGGCCGCCCAGCTGATCGTGTTCCTCGTCTCTCCTGCTGCCGCCTACATCTCCGGCACGCAAGTCACGATCGACGGTGGCGCCATGCCCACCGTCTGAGCACATCCCGCGTTCGCCGGAACCAGCCCGCAACCCCACTTTCGTCAACCCCGCGGGCCCGTTGATCGCAGCTCCGGTCCCCGCAGAGCGGCTCTTACCCGCTACGGCGTGCGCACCGGCCACCCGGGCAGCCCACCGGCGCAACTGGCCCGGTATGGGTCGGCGGATGCTGTTGCCCCTCGTCCGGGGTCGGACGGGTGTCGACCACTCGTGCGGAGGTGGTCGACGGCGCCGTCCCTTCGTGGGTTTCACGGGCACGTCTTTTGGGTTCCTCTTGGGTCGGTGACAGCGTCAGCCGCGGGGTGGGCGCCGCTCGAGGAGACAGTCCTCGGGAAGGATCAGCTGCCCGTCGTCCCCGTCGTCGGTGCGGTACCCGACGCACCAGGCGCGTCGGTGCGGTACCCGACGCACCAGGCGTCGGGGTCGTCGATGTCGGGTTCGATCTCGTCGACGACCACCCAGGTGTCGGCCCCGTCCAGGTCGACCCTGACCAGGTCTCCGGGCTGTACCTCGCCGAGCGAGACCGGGACCGCGCCGTCACGGGGCAGCTCGTCGACGGGGTCGCCTACCGGGTCCTGGCCGAGGTCCCCAAGGCCGAGATCCTCCGAGATGGGGTGATCGTCTCGGCGGGCACTGAAGGGAATGACGGCCCCGCCGCCGTTCCAACGCCGACTCCCCCGGCGGGACGACCTCCGTGGCCTGGGCCGTGTCCCCGTCCAGCTTTTCCACTCGCCGGCCGGGCCAGGAGGTCCGCGTCCGCGCCGGCCGTCGATGGTGGGTCGGCGCCGGCCGCGACCGCTCCTGTGCTGGTGCTCCCGTCAGTCTCGCTGCCATCCGCGTCGGCGCATAGGTCCGTGACCGGGTCGGCATCGGTGTCCGGGTCGGCGGTGGCCGCGATGTCGGGGTCGAAGTGGCGCGGCGGTGCCGGGCGCGGTGGCCGAACGCGCTGGCGGCGACATTGCTCAGTCCAGGCAGCGCTGACCAGGGCGCTGGCACCGGGGGCACCGGCGGCGGGGGCACCGGTGGCAGAACACGGCGGCGGCCCAGCTCGACCGGGACGGCCCCCGGTGCGACCTCGTATGACACGGCTCAGCTCCCGTCGGAAGGGCTGCGACGGTGCACCAGGTCATCGTCGGGGACGACCCAGGTTCCGTCGACACCGTCGTCGGTGAGGTAGTCGATCGCGTAGGCGAGCTCGTCCTCGATGTCCGGGGCGACGTCGATGATCACCGCCCAGGTCTCGACCCCCTCCACGGGGACCTCCACGAGGTCACCGGGCTGCAGTGAGCTCGGCGCGACGGTCTCGGTGCCGATGTACCCGCCCTCGGCCGCGGAGTCGTAACTGCCCCACTCCGACACCTCCTGGGCTGCGTCGTCGGCCGGTGCGGTGGGGGGTGCCTGATGCCGGTGCGCGGCGAGGTCCGCGACCTGCCCGCCGGTGTCCCCTACCGCGCGGCTGGAGCGACCGGGCCGGCGACGGGCCGTCCAGGCGGCCCTGCCAGTCGGGGTCGGGTTGCCTCCGCCCTCGCCGCCCTCGCCGGCCGGGTCGTCGCCGGCCGGGTCGATGCCGCGGGGGTGGGCCTCGTCGACGACAGGTATGGGCTGCTCCGGTGTCGGTTTCCCGTGTCCGAGGCGTGCCCCCGGGGATGCGTCGCTGATCGAGGTCGATCCCGCGGTGCTCGGTACCCCGCCGGCCGCGCCCGGCTCCCGGTCGGCGGTCGCAACGGCGGGGTCGGCGCTGTTCTCGCCGACGGTTTCCCCGTCCGCGATGTCGTCGTCCTGGTCGTCGTCGTCTTGGTTGTCCGCGTCCGGGTCGACGCCGGGCGGGAGGTTGGCCAGGTGGGCGTTGCGGACCCTCAGCCACACGATCGACTCGACCTCGATGGGGTTCGCGAAGTCGATGTCGTCGCCCCAGACCACCTCCTGCCGGGGGTGGATGACTTCAGCGGGACGCAGCTCAGCGAGTAGCTCCCGGTCTTCTGGGCTGGTGGCTCGTCGCGGGTCTGGGGTCCAGTAGACCTGGGCTTCGGTGGGCAGCCCGAATGGCCCGGCGGCCGCGGTTCCGCGTCCCCGGACCGCGGGGACGGCGACCCCGATGAACGGCGCCTCCCACATCATCTGCGCGCCCTGCGGGCTCAGCCGTCCCAACGACAGCCGTGCTCGGAAGTTGTCGCGCATCTCCCCGCCGAGGAACTCCGCGTCGGGCCGCTGGGTGCCCAGGACCACGTGGACCCGAGCCGATCGGCCCTTGCGGGCAAGGCTCCCGACCCACCCGTAGACCGGGCACTTGGTCGGGAGCTTGAGCTTGGCGGAGACCCCCGGCCGGATCACCGAGGTCCACCAGTCATCGACGAGGGCGACCATGTCGCGGTACTCGTCCAACACCAGCACCGTCGGCTCGAAGTCGTCCTCGCTGGCCTTGCCCTGCTCGATCAGCCGGTACCGCTTCTCCATCAGCTGCCAGCTGTCATGGATCGTGGTGACCATCTCCTCGACCGTCGTGGCCACGATCTGAACGTTCGGCCAGTCCCTCATCCCGAGGAACTCGATTCGTTTGGGGTCGCACACCCGGATCGGCCAACCCAGGTTCGACGCCCCGGCGAGCAGCCCGTTCACGGCGACCGTGTTGTGGGTGGGGATCAGTGACCGCCCGGCCAGGTACAGCCGGCTGGGGCTGTCCACGGTGATGCATCGGACCGGAACCGAGGGGATGGGCCGTGCTGCGGTGATGTAGCGCCGGGCGTTGGTCTCGCGGCTGGGCCCGGACGGCACCCGGGTCCGCTTCCGGGTCAGTCGGAACATCGCCGGAGCAGCAGCGAAGGTGATGTTCCACGCCGTTGACGATGCCGGGCTGCGGCCCTGGACGGCCCGGCTGGTGACGCGGCACTGAAGCCCCAAGCCCTGGATCAGCTCGACTGCAGCGTTTCGCAGTCGGGCGCTGGTGGTGCAGAACCGATGGCCGTGCCCGCTCTGGACCCACCCGTCGGTGTCGAGCAACCCCGCGAGCAGAGCCTGTCGGGCGGGGATGTCGGCGTTGAGGTAGGCGCTGGGGACGTGCTTGTTCTTGAAGACCCCCAGTTGGCGCAGCTGGGAGCGGAACCCTCCCCCGATCCGGTAGGCGTACGGGTCGCTCCGGTCAGGCGTGACCGGGTACCCGGCGTCGGTGAACGCTGTGACGATCTCCTGGTCAGCTGTGAACACGGTTGCGTTGTGGGTGGCACCGTCCCCGAGCCAGCACCCGAGCAGGTACGGGTCGATAGGGAGGTCACCGTGCGGCAGGTGCAGCGCGCCTGCGACGACGACCGAGTGGTTGGCGTAGTGGCCCTCGGCCGTGAGGGTGGCGGCGATCTGCGCAGTGGTGACGAGCGACTCGTGGTCCAGGACGCGGTCGGCGTTGGTAAGTGTCTGCATCCACCCCAGCAGCGCCTTGAGCAGCAACTGGCGCGAGTATCCCGGGACCGGGAGGCTGACCTTCTGGGACGGTCCGCGGTGAGGTGTCCGGTCGTACTCGAGTGAGATGGTCGCGCTCGGTCCGATCTGCCGTGCCGCCCGGTACACAAGTTGCTGGTACCGCTGACCGAGCTCTCTGATGAGCGTTCCGCTGCTCACCAGGACGTCGGGCACCTGGGCGGCGGCGGCCGTGGCTTCCGCGACAGCGCCGATCTCGTTCGCGGTGTAGGCCACGACCTCGCGCAGAGGCCTGGCCTGCTGGACCCGCTCAGCCCGGGTGGTCGTCACCCACAGGTGGTCCGCGTCCGCGACGATCGTCGATCCGTCGGAGAAGGACACGTCATAACAGGGCCGGTCAAGCTGGACCGGGTGGACGACCTGGACGGTGCAGGGCTCCCCGCGTTCGTCGAACACGCGGGCTCCGGCCTGCAGCTCCCCCATCGTCGCCCAGCCCTGGTCGGTCCTGATGGGGGTGTCCAACGCCAGCGCCTTGCCGACACCTGTCGACCCGGTCACCACCATGTGGGGGCTGGTCTCCATCTGCCAATAGACGGTCGAGCCGTTCTCGTCCACACCGAACGGCAGCCGGCTACCCGCCCGCCTGTCGGCGTCGGTGATCCCGGGGTTGGGCAGCCGCTCGGGGAGGCTGGGACGCAGCTCGAAGTGCACCCGGTCACGCTCGAGGTCCCATCGGGCGCGCCACCGGCCGGGCAGCATCGTGGACAGCGACCTCTCCGCCCGCGCCCGCCAGGCCTCGGCCACGACACGGTTCCCGGAGTCGAGGTGGACATCGAACTGCTCCGGCTGTCCGGACTCCCCCAGCTGCAGCTTCGTGACCCGCGCGGTGGTCCCGAGCATCTCAGCGACCGTGCGGTGTACGCGGGCGATGACCGGGTCCACCGGAGCGGCCGGGGTTGGGGTGTGGCGGCGGAGTAGGAGCCGGCCGCGGCTGCGCCGCTGCACCCGGTAGGTGGCGCCGAACACCGCACTGACCGTGGCCGCGACCCCGGCGTGATCGGTGTCGTCCAGGTCCAGATGCCGGGGGACGTGCACGGTCACCAGCCGGGGGCTACCGATCCCGGTCCCCCGCCACGCCCGGGCTTCGACGACAGGCCGCCCCGACGCGCGGACACCACCTGAGAGGCCGAGCTGCCCTGCGGCGGCGACCCCGGCGGCCGCGGCCAGTCGGGTCCGCTGCCCCGCCCGGTACCCGACGCGGAAGAGTCCTCCTGCGGCAGCGACCCCGGCAGCCGCCAGCACGGCGGGGGCCCACCCGGGGGTCCCTACGACCATCGAGGCCACGCCGGCCGCAGCGAGACCGCCCCCGCCGGCGGCGGCGCCGGCGGACATCGCGCCCAGACCCGCCCGGTCCTGGCGGCGCAGGGTCCGCTGGTGCCGCTCCCCCTCCCGGCGGCCCTCCCGGCTGGCTCCGGTCCGGCCGGTGGTGGGCGCGCGGTTCCCCGCGGACGCCGTCGCACCCAATCGCCGTGCCCCGGGGACCATGCCGGCGACCGGACCCCGCTCTGGACGGTCCGCGTCGGGACCTTCGGTCGTGGCCTGACCGTCGGACCGCAGACGGTTGGGCCGGGCCAGTGAGGGGCGCACCAGCGGGCTCACCGCTCCCCCAGGCTGCGGGTCCCCGTTGCAGGGCCGGCCGCGTCTCCAGCCCGCCCCGGTGGTGTCCCCCGCTCGGCCTGGCCGTGTCGCATGCCGGTACTGAGCCGTGTCCAAGCTTGGGACGTGATTGGCACACGCTTGGCTTGACCGTGGGTGCCACGCTGGACTGCGTAGCTTGCGGAGCAGGCCCAGCGTGTCCCCACCGCTCGCACCCGCTCCCTTCCGACCGTTGCACCCGCTGCTGGCGTGGTGGTCGGGGTCGATGTCACGCGGCGACCAGCAGCCCGTCCGCCGCGGCAGTCCGCAGTTTCCGGGTGGCGCGGGAGTGCCGCTGCCGGCAGTTCGCCTGGGTCAGGCCGGTGCGCGCGCTGAACTCCTGCGGGTCCCGCCAGCTGTCGCAGCGCTGGAGCAGCAGCTGCGCGTCGGCGGTCTCGATGACCGCGCTGGCCACCGCTGCGGCGAGTAGCTGCTCGAGGGCCTGTTCGGGCTCGGGTTCGGGGGCTGGCCGGTCCAGCCACTCAGCGTCTGAGACCACCTCCCGTTCGGCTCGGGTGAACTCCCGGGCAACCTCGCGGCGGACGCGGTGGCGGATGTCGTTGAGCAACGCCCAGATCGTGAGGGTCTCGCGGTCTCGGGCCGCCGCGGAGTCGATGGCCTCGACTGCCGCCAGGTAGACGGCGCTGTCCACGGCCCCGGCTTCGAGTCGATACATCACCCGCCCGAAGACGCTGAGCTGCGTCGTCAGGCCCGCCCGGAGCAAGTGGACCGCCGTGAGGGTCGCGAACTGATCGCCGGCCCGGTGCCGGACGAGCAGGAAGCGGAACAGGGCGCAGGCCTGCACGTAGGGCATTCGGAGCATCGCGGTGGGTAGGTGCTCGAGGTCGACGGCCGCCCACAGCGGCTCGGTGTCGGCCCACTGGGCGTAGGTGGTTCGGGCGTTGGTGGTGGCGGCCTGCGCGGCCCACGCGCCGGCGACGCGCTGAGTCATGGTGGTCATGAGGTCCTCCCCGGGATCGGCGTGGGGATGACGGTCCGCAGCGGGTCTGGCTCGGTGTCTGTCCAGCGATCGGGCGGGGTCTGGGCGCGACAGGCCTGGTCTGTTGGTGTGACACGGGTCACATAACGAGCGATCTCCCCGGCGCCCGCGCTGGTCCCACCGCAATTGTCCGCAGGTGACCCAACCTTGACCACGCCTGCGACAAGCCTGCACCAATCACGGAGCAAGCTTGCGGGAAGCATGACGCAAGGTAAGCACCGTCGTGAACAAGAACAACCAAGCGTGTCCGCATGTCAGCGCGTTCTTGTCCAACGTTGTGGGTAGGTTCCAGCCGACTCGCGGGCCGACCGTGCCGTCGCGACAGGGGGAGTCCCGGTGCAGGACCACATGGATCCGGACCGCCGGGTGATCGCGGTCAGCAACGGCAAGGGCGGCACGGGCAAGACCGCCATCACCGGGGCTCTCGCGGGGGAGCTCGCCGCTCACGGGTCGCGTGTACTCACCGTCGACCTCGATCCGCTCGGGGGGTTGGCCCGGGAGTTCGGCCTGTCCGCCCGCAACGAATCCGACCGCGGTGAAGCGCTGGTGAGCAAGCTCACCGACGAGGACAGCGACCTGCTCGACGCGGCGGTCGGGGTCCGGGAGAACCTGGACCTGCTCTGTGGGGGACGCCACCTGGAGAAGCTGGTCCACCTCGCGCATGACGTGACCAACCCGGAGTGGCTGCTCACGTGCGGGACGCGGATCGCTGATGCCGCCAACGACACCGACGACGGCTACGACGTCGTGCTGGTCGACACCCCACCCGGGGACGCCGTCCTGCAGACGATGGCCCTGTACGCGGCGCGGTGGCTGCTGGTCCCGATCCGAACCGACCAGGGCTCGTGGGATGGGCTCGATGCGATGGGCAGCCGGGTCCGCTGGGCGCAGCGGCTCAACCCCGACCTCGAATACCTCGGCACGGTGATCTTCGCGAACCCCACGACCGCGAAGAACCTGCTCGCGAACACCCGGGAGGGTCTGCACCGGGTCCTCGGTGACCGGGCGCCGCTGTTCACCACGGTCATCCGGCACTCCTCGGCCGCGGTCGAGGCACGTAACCGTGGCCAGCTGCCCGCCGAGCTCGCCGCCGACGCCAAGGACGCGAAGAACGCGCGGCTGCGATGGCTCAAAGCCCGCGCCAAGGACCCGGACGCGCCCCGCCCGGCGACCGCCGCGCTGTCCGGGACCGCTGAGGCGCTCGCGCAGGACTACCGCCAGCTCACCCGGGAGGTCCTGGCCCGGATCCGGCAGCGCGAGACAGCTACCGCGCCACCGGAAACCGCAGCGGGACCCGCCCCGGTGGGCGGCGCGGAGCACTCCGCTGCGCCGTTGGCCGCGGAGCACCTGACCGCTGAGTCCGTGTGATGGCCGCCGACCGGAGGTGGGGGACCGCGGTCCCGGACGGGGTCGAGCAGTTCGCCGGGATCCTCGACGACGGCGCCGACAGCGACCTGGACGACCCGTTCAGCCCCTTCACCCGTCCCGCCCGTTCGCCGAGCCGCCGCCGCCGCCGCCGAGTGGACCCCGTCACCTCCGACGGCGAACCCGACCGCGAACCGGACCCGACCGGCCCAGACGCCCAGACCTCTGGCGCCGGTCAGGACACCGTCCGGGCGGACCTCGACGCCACCGGCGTCGCCGACGGTCGCTCACCGGCCCTGGCGGATCCCGCGCCACCCCGCCCCCGTCCGGGCCGGGTCCGGCGTACCGACGGCCACCAGGCCACCGGGCAGGCGCCCGCGGCCCCCGTCGCCGACCTCACGCAGCCGCCCCCCGGTCCGGGATCCAGCCATCCCAGCCGCGAGGCCGACACCCCGGACCCGGGGACCCGCCCGGCCCGCAGTGGCCGGTCCCGGTCGACCCGACCGGTGGTCCTGCAGATGCCGGTGCCGGTGGTCGACGCGACCAACGACTACGCCCGCGCCCACAACGTCACCAAGGCCGAGGTCGTCCTCCACGCGGTCGAGGCCAGCAGGGACCTGTTCGACGGGATGTTCCCAGCCGGCCTACCCACCGGTGACGGGCCGGCACTGTTCGAGCCCCGTCGGGTCCGCCGGGTTCGGCGGGTCGGTGAGCCGCTGGCGCAGATGCAGGTGCAGCTGATCCCATCAGAGCTCGCGGTGCTCGACGGGCTTGCCGAGCAGTACCGCGCGCCGTCCCGTTCACAGCTGGTGGGGAAGTGTCTGCGGGCGTTCCTAGGGTTGCCCGATGCCCCCAAGTAGGGAGCCAGCCATGACCGCACCCACCGACGCCCCAGCATCGGCCGCCTCAGCCCCGGCCGTGTCCGGCCCGGCCGGGTCCTCCCCGACGGCCACGGGCGCGCCACGGCGCGTCCGTGAACAGGCACTTCCGCGCCGCCGTAACACCCGGGCGCTGGCCGTCGGAATCGCGGTGGCCGCCGCTGGAGCCGCGGGCTGCCTGCTCGTCGTGTCCGGGGCCGGTCACAAGACCGGCGTCGTGGTGCTCACCCATGACATCCCGTTCGGGACCCGGCTCGGCGGCTCCGACCTCGCGGTCACCAAGGTGGCCCTGGATCCCGCGGTGCACTCGATGCCCGCCGCGGAACTGTCCACGGCGTTGGGGCAGCGGACCACCGGAGCCCTGCACGGCGGGAGCCTGCTGACCGATCAGGACATCTCGGTCGGCGTGCAGGTCCCGGCCGGGAAAGCCCTGGTGGGACTGTCGCTGGGCAGCGGGCAGATCCCGCGCCAGGACCTAGCCTCCGGCGCCCCCCTGAGCTTGGTCATCGTCCCGGACTCATCGACCGTCGCAGCCGGCGCGGACAGTCCCAACGCCACCAGCTCCCCCTCCGACGGCTCCGGCGCGGCCGTCAGCGGTGGGGGAGCGGCCGGCACCGGCACCGCCGGCCAGGTGCAGAAGGTCATCACTGGCACCCTCGAATCGCTCGGCGAGACCGACCAGGACGGGCGGATCCCGGTCGATGTGCTGGTGGCCTCCACCGACAGCCCGGACCTCGCCGCAGCTGCCGCCGCACAGCGGGTCGTCGTCGTCGCGCTCCCGGTGCAGTGAGCGTGCACCGGTGCTGACCGCCCTGGTCTCCGCGAAGGGATCACCGGGGGTCACCACTCTCGCGTTGGCAATGTTCAACGCCTGGCCCGGTCGTGCGCTGCTCGTGGGCGCGGACCCGGCTGGGGACGACCTCCGCCAGATGCTCACCGGCCTGGATCACGGCGACGGACTGCTGCGCCTCGCCGCGGACCGGGTCCCCGTGGCCACCGCCGTGTGGGAGGAAGCCCTCGCGCTGGACCCGGGCACCCAACAGCGGCTCGCCCTGTTCGGGATCCGTTCCCCGGCGCAGGCCCGGTCCCTGGTCAATGTGTGGGAGCCGCTGGGTCGGCAGCTGCGGGCGATGTCCGCCGACGGTCTGGACGTGATCGCCGACACCGGCCGGTACGCGGCAGCCCACTCCCCGACGGGGCTGTTGAAGAACGCCGACCGGGTCCTGGTCTGCACCCGCGGGCAGCTGTGGTCCCTTGACGCCGCGGCCGCGCTGATCCGGACCCTCCACGACGGCGGGGTCACCCGCCGCGCGGTCCGCCTGGTCGTGATCGGCCCCACCGCGTACGCGCCGGGGGAGCTGGCCGCGGCCGGCGGGGTCGACGCGTCCGTGCTCCCCGCTATCCCGCTGGAGGACCGGACCGCTGAGCGGCTTCGAGCCGGGCTGGTCGATGCACGCGCCGGCGGGAAGCTCCTGCGCGCCACCCGGCAGCTGCTCGTCGCGTTGACCGAGGAGTGGAAGCAAGACGTCCGGGTCGAGTCCGTCGAGCTCGAAGAGGTGGTGAACGCCCGTGTCGTGGACCGCTGAACCTGCGCGGCGCGAGTGGGAAACCACCGCCGCACCGGGCACCCACGCAGCACCCGGTAGTCCAGCAGCTGGGGACGCTCGGGCAGCGGCGGTGGCACCTGCCGGTGAGTCCGCGCCCGCGCCCGTCGGTGGCCCCGGGGCTGAGCAGCCGGGGTCCGCGCCGGCGGTCGCGCCGCGTCGGCTGCGGATCGAGCGGCCCCGTCCGCTCGGGTACCAGCCCGCGCCAACCGCCAGCCCGGCCGGCCGCGGCCGGGTCGAGGGTGACAGCGTCCAGCCTGCGGAGCCAGCACCGGTCGACCCGACCCCGGATGGCGGCGACCCGGTGGACCGGGGACCCGCCCAGCCCCGTCCAGAGCGGGCGCCGGGCGTAGCTCCGGCTCTGCGGCTCCGGTCAGGTGCGGGGACCGGGGCAGGGCCGGCCACCGCAGCCCGCTACCCGGTGTTCGACCACCCCCCGGCCGGCCGGTCCGAGCCCGCGCAGGCTCCGCCGCGCCAACCGCGCCCGGCGACCCCCGTCCGTCCAGCCGGCGACCGCCCACCCGGTGGTATCGGGGCCATCGACCGTTGGACAGCCGACAGGCCCGCGGAGCTGGAGACGCTGCAGGTCACCGTCGACCGGGCGGTGCGTGACCGGATCCACGCCGACGCACTTCCCTACCTACCCCAGACCGAGAGCCGCGCAGGCGTGGAGCAGGTCCGCGGCGAGGCCACCGCAGTCCTCGCCCGCGCGGTCACCGGGTACCGCCGGGCCCAGGTCGACGCGGGTCAGACACCACTGGACGCAGACACCGAGCAGCAGATCATCGACGCCGTGCTGGACCTCGTGTACGGGGTCGGGCCCCTGCAGGAGCTGTTCGACCTCGGCGACGACGTCGAGGACATCCACATCTGCGGGTGGGACGACATCGTGGTGTCCCGCAACAGCGGGATGCCCGCCCGGGTCCCACCCGTGGTGGGCAGCGACCAGGAGCTGGTCGACGCGGTCAACGCTCTCGCGTCCCGCTACGGCCGGCAGTTCAGCACCGCCCACCCGACCCCGACGTTCAGCGTCCCGGAGCTGTCAGCCCGGGTGACCGCGTCGATGGACGTGAGCCTGCGCCCGTACGTGGTGATCCGCCGCCACCCGGCCGCGATGCGGGCATCCACCCTGGAAGATCTCGTCGAGCTGGGAACCTTCGACCAGCCGGTCGCGGACTTCCTCCGCGCAGCGGTCCGCGCGAAGCGGAACATCCTGTTCGGCGGTGTCCAGAACACCGGGAAGACCACGACGATGCGCGCGGCGAGCCTCGAGTGCGGGCTGACCGAGGTCATCGGCACGCTCGAGTCCGACAAGGAGCTCTACCTCGAGCGGCTGATGCCCCAGCGCGGGTTCGTCCACACCGTGAAGACGTTCACCGCCCGGGAAGCCAACAGCGACGGATCCGGGCAGATCAGCCTCGATGACCTGACCCCCCACATGCTCCGCAAGTCGCTGAACCGGCTGATCGTCGGGGAGGTCCGCGGCAACGAGGCGCTGGCCATGCTCGATGCCGCCCAGACCAACGCCGGCACGATGGGCACCGTCCACGGCCGCAGCCCACAGGACGCGATGGCCCGGTTCATCGGCCTGGTCGCCCGGGCCGGGCTCA